>Ga0307513_10000383_pt1 | contig 64328 bp, 56 predicted proteins | sample 15_EM_MG_FD_202174 | JGI IMG/M metagenome (GOLD analysis project Ga0307513, IMG submission 202174) | Populus trichocarpa ectomycorrhiza microbial communities from riparian zone in the Pacific Northwest, United States - 15_EM | ecosystem: Host-associated > Plants > Roots > Unclassified | place...
GCTCACCTCCGCGAAAACCAGCACAGATCACCCGGCCACCGCTCCAGCGTAGCTCTGATCAATGGCCAACTTCAGGACCATTGATCAAGAGCCACCGGGAACTTGGCTCATGTTGATCTCACAAACTGAGGCGTGTCAACGGTTCGGCGGCAAAAGATCATCAATTCAATGGATCTAGCCTGAACCTTTTAGCAACCGCAGTGCTCGTCGCGGTCTGATCGGGCACGCGACCGCCGGCCCCCTCGGTCCGATCCGGACACCCGCGCCTGCCTTGCTCTTCAGCCGAGCCCTGTTCAGCCGACGGTCAGGTAGCCGCGAGCGGTCAGCAAGGCCCAGACGGCGGAGAGCGCTTCCGCGACGTCCAGCTTCGAGGTGTCCAGCCGAAGGTCCGCATCCACCGGCACCTCGTACGGCGAGGAGATCCCGGTGAAGTCCGGGATCTCGCCGCGGCGGGCCTTGGCGTACAGGCCCTTGCGGTCCCGTCGCTCGCACTCGGCCAGCGGGGTCGAGACATGGATCAGGACGAAGTCACCGACCTCCTCGACCGAGGCCCGGACCTGCGCCCGGGTCTGGGCGAAGGGTGCGATCGGCGCGCAGATCGCGATCCCGCCATGGCGGTTCACCTCGGTGGCAACGAAGCCGATCCGGCGGATGTTCAGGTCACGGTCGGCACGGCTGAAGCCGAGCCCGGCCGACAGCATCCGCCGGACCTCGTCGCCGTCCAACAGCGAGACGGTGCGCGGGCTGCGCTCGGCCAATTCGTCCGCAAGGGCCTTGGCCACGGTTGACTTCCCGGATCCGGAGAGCCCGGTGAAGAAGATCGTGACGCCACGCCGGTGCGGCGGCGGTACCGCCCGTTCCCGTTCGCGGTCGAAGGCCGGATGCACCAACCGACCGACCCCGCCCTCGTCGCTGTCGCCGGCCTCTGCGCCAGCCGGACTGACGACCCGATCCGGAGTGACGACGTCCACCGTTTCGGTCCCGGCAAACGCGCGCGCAACGCCCTTGATCAGGGCGGCATCGTCGGCCGGTTCGGTCCCGGCCGGCAGTGGCACCGCCACCGGGGCCGCCACCGAGCGCAGGCCGGCGACGGCTGCCTGCTCGGAGATCTCCCGCACCGCGCGCCAGAGCCCCGCGGCCGGCAGCGCCGCCGGCCGGCCGGCTCCGAACACCGCCAGCCAGAGCAGTGGCCGACCGGTCTCGGCGGCGTGCGCCAGCACGTCGTCCACCGTCGCCGTGCTGAGCATCGATACCACCGGGATAACCACCACCCCCGGCTGCGGTGCCCCAGTCGGCCGGTGGCTACCGGCCAGCTCCGCCCAGACCTGCACCGGAGCACGGCGGGCCGAGCGCACCGGGCCGTGGGTGAAGGCCCGCAGCGACTCGAAGTCCAGGGCGCCGTTGCGGCGGCGCACTACCGCGACCGGCGTGCCCTCGGCGTCCTCCAGGACCAGCGCTTCGGCCTCGTGGTGCTCCTCGGGGAACGTGATCGGTGCGGCGGCGGACCCGATCGCGCCCGAGAGCACCAGCTCGGCGAACTCGAGCACCTCACGCGGCGGGTGCCAGGTCGGCAGGCCGGTGACCGATCCCAGGGCTGGCATAGCGCCAGATTACTGATGCACGACAAGGTCCGCGGCACCCGAAGGTGTCGCGGCCCTTGTCCTGGGTCGTGCTGTCGTACCTAGTTGTCGCCGCGGAGAATGGCGAGCAAGCGCAGGATCTCGAGGTACAGCCAGACCAACGTGACGACCAGGCCGAACGCCGCGGTCCAGGCGTACCGCTCCGGCAGCCCGTTACGGATGCCCTGATCGACGTAGTCGAAGTCGAGCACCAGGAACAGTGCGGCCAGACCGACACCGAACGCGCTGACCACCAGACCCAGCCCGCCGACCTGGTAGACGCTGTTTCCGCTGAACAGGGCGATGCCCAGGTTGACCAGGCTGAACACCAGGTAGCCGGCGCCGGCCATGATCAGGATCCGCTGGAACTTCGGCGTCGCCCGGATCACGTTGAACCGGTAGAGCACCAGCATCGCGGCGAAGGTCGCCAGGGTGCCCAGCACGGCCTGGACGACGACGCCTTCCCACCGGGACTCGTAGAAGTAGCTGATGCCACCGACGAAGACGCCTTCGACCGCGGCGTAGACGAACATCGCGGCGGGGCGGACCGTCTTGCTGACCGAGATCCAGATTCCCAGGCCGAGGCCGACCAGCGCCGCGACCAGGATCAGCCCGAAGCTCTCCGGCTTGACCACGAGGAAGGTGGTACCCGCGGTCGCCAGGAGGACGGCGAACAGTGACGCCGTGCGCATCACGACGTCGTCGATCGTCATCCGTCGGGTGTCCGCCGTCGTCGCCGACGGCGCGCCGTACATGTCCTGCAGCTCCCCCGCGCTGGGCGTCCGCGTGTCGAACGTCGCGTGACCCCCGCGCGCGAACTCCTCGCTGCGCCCGAAGACGGGATTCCTGCTTTCCATCGGTCCTCCGACCGTTGCAATCGTGACGTACCTTTTGTCGTGCTTCTGCCGATCCCGAAGAGGCCCTCGTCGGCGACGGAGCCATCCTCGTACACGCTCAATGCTCGACGTGCCCGCAGAGTTCCCGGCGTGTCCGCTTTCCACCGGATCTTCCCAGCCTCGGCCTCAATCCCGGTAGGCCCAACCGTCGGCGATCAACCGATCAAGGTCGGAGCGCTGCGGCGACCAGCCGAGCTCGGCCCGGATCAGCCCGCTGTCGGCCATCAGGACCTGCGACTCCGCTGCCGCAGGGCGCCACTCGACGGGCACCGGGCGGCCGGTGCCGGTGCGAACGGCGTCCACCACCTGACTCACGCTCACCCCGGTGCCGCTGCCGACGTTGAAGACCCGATGCTCGCCCGGAACCGCCGCCGCGAGGGCCAGCGCGTAAGCCTCGGCGACGTCCGCGACGTGGGTGTATTCGCGCAGCGCGCTGCCGTCCCCGTTGACCTGCAGCTGGTCGGCGGTACCGGCGGCGACCGCGAGGGTCTTCGGGATCAGCCGGGTCAGGTCCCGGTCGGCCAGGCCGGGCAGGGCCCCGGCCACGTTGAAGCAGCGCAGGGTGATCGCGGCCAGTCGGCCGGTGGCGGCCTGGAACCCGATCAACTGCTCGGCGGCATGCTTGGCGGCGGCGTATGGATGGGCCGGCCGGCTCGGCTCGCTCTCCGCCAGCCGCCCCTCCCGGACGCCGTAAACCGCTCCGGTGGAAGCGAACACGAGTCTGGCCGGGCGGCCGGTCCGCCGGGCCCGCGCATCCAGCGCCGCCAGCAGCTGCCCGGTTCCGGAGAGGTTGGTCTCGAAGTAGCCGACCGGGTCGGCGATCGAGTCCCGGACCCGGGTCAGGGCCGCCAGATGGACGACGCCATCGAAGTCACCGTCGGCGATCACCCGGTCGATCGCGGCCCGGTCCCGCAGGTCGGCAACGACGGTGCCGGCCGTTTCACCGTCATCGGGGATCGACGTGCGGGCCAGCCGGACGACGTCCTGGCCCAACTCGACCAGCCGTCGGGACAGCGCGCGCCCGACGAAGCCGTGGCCGCCGGTGATCAGTGTTCGCATTGCCGTCCTCATCGCGTCGGTGACGCCGCCCAGGCTAGGGCGCCGCAGGGCCCGGCCGGGTCAGCACCGGTTTGGACCGTGCGGAAGCCTTTCTCCGGCCTTTCTCCGGCCCCGACCAGCGAACCAAACCGGTGCTATCCACCGTCCGGGCATGATTCACTTCAGGCTTCTCAGGCGGAAGAGGTTCGGTGCTTATTCGGCGCAGTCCTACTCAGGTGGCCGGTCCTCTGCTGGTCCTGCTCGTCTTGGCCGGCTGCGCCGAAGCACCTGTGGCCAGCGCCCCGGAGACGGCGGCCTCCTCGGCCGCGGCTAGCTCGACACCGGGCCCAACCGAGACCCCGGTATCGGCAGAGGCCCTGACGGAGGTCGCGGAACTGATCGCTCTCGGCGGCCGCGCGAAGCCCTACTCGGCTCAGATGAACGTCCGCTCGTTGGTCGATGGCCAACTCGGGGCGGTGATGAGCGGGCGAATGAACTTCAACACGCCGGACGAGACACCGATGACCGGACGCCTGACGGTCCGGACCACGGCACTCGACAGCGGCGAGCCACCGATGGCCGTCGAGGAAGTCTTCAGCAAGACCGGCTCGTTCGTCCGGACCATGGCGAACGGCACCGCACCCCCTGGATTGTGGAAACGCGTGCCCACGCCAGCCGGAGGTGGCAAGCCCATGGCCGACGGAGCCGACTATGCCCGAGCCCTGCTGCTGGCCGGCCCGTCCGCGGTGAAGGGCCAGGAGAAGCAGGGCGGCGTCCTGGCGACCCGGTTGTCCGGGCAGATCAAGACCGAGCAGGTCAGGACGATCGAAGCAGGTCTCTACGGCAGGTTGCGAGAGGCGAACGTGGACGACTTCGCCTGCGATATCTGGATCGATCCGGCCGGACGAATAGTGCGGCTGGAGCAGTGGATCAGGATGCAGGGCCGCAGCGCCCACAACGTGATGACCATGTCCACGTTCCGCGGCCCGGTGACCGTCAAAGCCCCGACCGACTGACCAGCGGGCCGCCAGCCGCGTTCTCAGGAAGTCGGCTCGCGCTGCCGAGCGACTGGCTCGCTCTTCGGGAAGACGGTGTAGGTCAGGGCGACCAGGAACCAGATCCCCAGGACGACGCTCAACCGGCCGATCCAGCCCTCCAGTTGAGTGGTGTCACCCTCGCCCACCAGGGCGATCGCCGCGATCAGGAGCAGGCAGGAGACCAGCCAGGCGAGCACGGCAAGGCCGAAGATCTTCCATTCCTTGACCGCTCGGGCCATGCCGTACTTGTCCCTGGTGTCGGGTGCCGCCCCACCGGCGAAGTGCTGGGCGAACCGAACGTCGGCCCACCGGATCGTGCTGTGCCCGAACGCGACTGAGAACCCGATGTACGCCGCGGCCAGCCCGTGCATCCACTCGGCGGGGGCACCGGCCCGCAGGTCGAGCACGGTGACCACCAGCAGCACCAGGTCCACCAGCGGAGCGAGGACCAGCACAACGGCACCGGCCCGCGGCCGGTGCAGCAGGTAGCGCAGGACCAACCCCGCGCCCAGCACCAGCCAGAACCCGACCTCGCACCCGACGATGACCGCCGCAAGCATGAACTGCCCCCTCCCGGTTTCGGCCGCCGTAACGACGTCCACGCTAGGAGCCGACGGGCCCGCTGTCGTCGGCCCTTGGGCTACCCCCACCCTCGACCTACGGCTACCCGGCTTCGCCCGGACCACCCGCCATCGGCGGCGGTCAGGAGTGGGCGGCGGTCAGGACCTGCAGCACCTCCGGCCCGCGCTCGGCCCAGCGGCGGGCGGCGATCCGCCCGACCACAACCCCGATCAGCCAGCCGTAACCAGGCCCGACCACCAGCAGGGCGATCCCCCAGAGCGGCGACCCGGTGACCAGCCCGGGGACCAGTAGAGCCAGCAACGGCAGGCAGAACGCCAGCTCGGCCAGCATCGCGCCCATCGTGAGCAGCCCGGCGGTACAGCCCTGGCCGGCCCCACCGCCGCCAAAAGCATTCTGCGACGGCGGGACCGCGTACGGGGCGTGCACCGCGAGCAGGTCGGACATCCCCAGGCCGACTCCGTAGAGCGCGAGTGCCAGGCCCACCGTCGGCGCCAGGTACTGCCAGCCGCCGGTGACCGCCGCGAGCGCACCCGAGATGAGCAGCAGGATCGGCACGGTGACCACGGCAGCGGCGAGGTCACCGCCGATCAGGTCCCGGCGGGCGTCTCGCGCATCCGTGGCACTGCTGATCAGTACCCAGGTCGCAGAGCCGTCCATGCCGAACCGGTTCGCCCCGGTCAGCCCGCTGAGAAGACCGACCCCGGCCGCCGCGAACACCAGCGCGGGCGGCGGGCGGTTGCCGGTCACCGCCACCGGTCCGAGGGCGACCGCCAGCACCGGCAGCAAGGCGCCGGTCACCGCGTTCACCAGCCGCCTCGGCTCACGCATCAGGTAGCGCAGGTCCTTGGCCATCACCGCGCCGATCCGTCCGTCGGGCACCGGCACGCCCCGTGGCGCCAGCGCGGTGCTGCGTCGCCGGCGAGTGCCGGACACCTCGGCACGCTCCAGCGAGCGGCGCACGCTTCGCTGCCAGAGGACCAACAACAGGACGACGAAAGCCAGGACGACCAGCAGCGAGCCGATCGCGGCCGGCAGTGACCGGCCCGGTGCCGCGGCAAGCAGTCCGGGTGGGGTCCAGCGCAACGGACCGGCCAGGCCGGCCAGCGCATCCTCACCCGCTCCGCCGCGCCGCAGCGCGACCTGCACCAGCGGATTGACCAGCTGGAACGACAGGGCGATCAGCGCCGTCAGGGCCACCCCGAGGTCGCGACCGCGACGCGAGCGCAGCAGTCCGGAAAGGGCTGCGGTGCAAGCCCGGCTCGCGCTCACGCAGAGCGCCAGCAGGAGCAGGACAGCGACCAGGGCCACCAGCAAGGACGCCGGCCCGCTCGCGGTCGCCGGCAGCAACCCGAGCGCCGCCACCACGGTGGCGACCGGCGCAACGCCGACCAGCGCACCGACGCCCATCACGATCAGGAACTCGGTGCCGGTCAGCGGCAGCAGCGCGAGTCGGGCCGGATCGAGCAGGTCATCGCTGCCGAAGGTGAGGATCGGCAGCACCACCCAACCGGCCAGCATGGCGGTGAACATCAGCACGGCCAGGTCCTCCGGCAACCGTCCGTGACCGCGCGCCGCGGCCAGGGCGGTGAAGGCCAGCACCGACAGCGCGGCACCGACCAGTCCCCCGACGACCAGGCCGATCCGCCGGGCGGTCGAACCGGGCCCACCCCGAAGCGCACCCCGCAGCAGGGCCAACCGGAGCCGGACGGCGATCCCGACCAACTCCGGCCGGGGCCCGCGTGGGCGCCCGGCTCCGCCGCGCGGGGCGTCACCGGTGTCGGTGCTCAGCGGGTGCCCAGCCAGTCGAGCCCGCTGTCGCCCTGGATGACGCCGCCGCCGACCAGTTCGACGAAGACCTCTTCCAGCGGCCGACCGGCGCGCAGCTCATCCACCGGCCCGGCGGCCAGCACCCGGCCACCGGCCATCACCGCAACGTCGTCACAGATCCGCTCGACCAGGTCCATCACGTGGCTGGAGAACACCACGGTGCCGCCGCGACCGGTGAAAGCGCGCAGTACCTCGCGGATGGTTCGCGCCGAGACCGGATCGACCGCCTCGAACGGTTCATCGAGAAACAGCACCGCCGGATTGTGCAGCAGGGCGGCCGCCAACGCGACCTTCTTTCGCATTCCCGTGCTGTAGTCGACCACCAACTGATCTCCGGCGCCGTGCAGACCGAGTACGGCGAGCAGTTCACCGGCCCGCTGATCGACCTCGTCGGTCGGCATCCCGCGCAATCGGCCGGTGAAGTGCAACAGTTCCCGTCCGGACAGCCGCTCGAAGAGCCGTAACCCTTCGGGCAGTACCCCCATCCGCTCGCGGGCCAGCAATGGTTGCGCCCAAACGTCGATCCCGTCCACCCGGGCGTGGCCGGCATCGGGACGCAGCAATCCGGTGACCATTGCCAGACTGGTGGTCTTGCCCGCGCCGTTGGGCCCGACCAGGCCGAAGAAGCGGCCGCGCCGGACATCCAGATCAACCCCGGCGACCGCGGTCACCGAGTCGAATCGCTTGACCAGTCCACGCAACTGGACGGCCATGGACCGTTCGTACTCGTTCGGCTGATCCACGACACCTCCTGCGACGACGACGCTGGCCCGATGCACCCGACGGCGGCTCAGCATACGGTCAGTGGCCGACACAGCCACCCGCCTAATTCGGCTCCCATGAATAACCCTGAGTCCCGACCAATAAACCGAACGTACCGGCGACTATCGCCTTCGTGCTCGGCCGGTTCATATTTCTGACCATGTGTGGAACGCCACCACAATTTCTCTGGACGAATCAATCGCGTCGAATTGACATCGCCCGATGTCATCGAGAACATCCCTGCCATGGCAACCAAGACAGTTACCGAACTGGTCGACGACATCGATGGCAAGCCGGCTGACGAAACCGTGAGTTTCGGGCTGGACGGCGTTCAGTACGAGATCGATCTCGCTACCGACAATGCCGAAGCACTCCGCGAGGCATTGACCCCGTGGGCGGAGGCAGCCCGCCGGACCGGTGGACGTCGCGGGGCCGGCCGTCCGGTCAAGGTCGCAACCGACGTCGATACCAAAGCCGTGCGCGCCTGGGCGGCCAGCAATGGCGTCGAGCTCTCCAGCCGCGGCCGAATCCCCGGGCACGTCGTTGAGCAGTACCGCGCCGCCGGAAACTGACCCACCGAGGTCGAGCGGGATCAGGACCGACGGGCGAAGGACGTCAGGCGACCCAACGTTGTGATCCCGCCAACCGGGCGGAAACCTCTGGCACTGGCGGCAAGTGCGGCGTACTCGTCGGCGGCCAACAGGATGTCACCGGCTGCGGCGTTCGCTTCCACCTGCTCGACGCTGGAGGCGCCCGGAATCGCCACCACCTCCGGGTGGTGGATCACGTAGGCGAGCGCGATCTGGGACGGCGTGACGTCGTGGGCGTCAGCGATCTCCCGGACCCGGGCCTGCAGGGTGGCCGCGCGCTCCAGGTTCTCGGGCAGGAACAGCGGGTTGTAGCGCCGGATAGAACCGGACGGCCGGTTCTCCACGGTGTAACGGCCGGACAGGAAGCCCTGGGCGAGCGGGCTGTAGGCGATGACCAAGCGGCCGTGGTTTGCGGCATAGGGCAGCAGGTCGTCCTCCGGGTCGCGGTGCGCCAGGCTGTACTGCACCTGATTGGACAGCACCGGACTACCCAACCCGGCCTCGGCCGACCGCCAACGGCTCAGCGAGTAGTTGCTGACCCCCACGTTCTCGATCAGCCCGACGTCCTGAAGCCGCCGCATCCCGGCCATCGTGGTGCCGTCCCGGATCACCGGATTGGGCTGGTGCACCTGGTACAGGTCGATCCGCCGGACGCCCAGACGGGCGGCACTGGCCACCGCCCGTTGCTGGACGACGGCCGAGATCGGCAGCACCGGAAAGATCTTGGTCGCGACAAACGCCGACGCCGCCGCATCGCCGAGCGCGGAGCCCAGCAGACGTTCGCTGCGGCCCCAGGCGTACACCTCGGCGGTGTCGAAGAGGGTGATCCCGGTGTCCAGGGCCCGCCGGACAATGCTGTCGATGCGGCGCTCGTAGTCACCGCCGTACCCCCACTCCTGGGAACCGAATTGCCATGTCCCCAGGCCGATCTTGGAGATCGTCTTGGTGGTGCCGCTGTCCGCGTATCGCATACCTGCGAGTCAACGCCGCCGGGCTGAGCCCAGCAACTCGGCCCGGTAGCCCGACAGCCCTGTATCCCGATAGCCCTGCAGCGCAGTAGATCAAGGGATGACGTTGCGGAGGACGCTGCGCAGCCGGGCGGTGTCCTGGGCGGTCCAGCCGGCCGGTGCGGCCACCGCCACCCAACCATCGGCGATCAGGTCACCGTACCGGTGGCCGTACCCGGACGGGACCTGGTTGGCAGCCACCAGATCGGCTGTGACCTGCCAGAACGTGACGATCGGATACCAACTCATGGCGCCGGACACACCGTCGCCGCGGCGTTCGGCGAGCCAGTCCGGACGCCGCAGCAGCAGGCTCGGCGACCACCACACCACCGGATCGGTGGCGTGCTGCAGGAACAGCACCCGCGGGCTCTGCCAGGCGTCCGGGAGCCGGTGATCCAGGGTCTGCTCGTCCGCCGCGAACCGGACCGCGGCACCGGCGTGGTAGGTCGGTGACCATTCCGGTGATCCGCGGTCCCGGTGCTGAATCAGGGACTGCCACAACGAATTCGAGCTCGGAGGTCCGGCGAACAGGGCACCGTCCACGTCGGCGCGCATCGCCGCGAGATCGGCGAACGCCGCCTGCCCGCCGTTCGAGCCGAGACTCTCCCCGTACAGCAGCAATCGAGGACGACGATCGGCCGGCAGCGCGCTCCAGCGCTGGTGGATCCGGGCGAAGAGGGTCCTGCCCTCCTTCTCGACCGCGTCGTTGTCGGAGACGAACGACACCGGGCTGGGCAGATAGGAGTACTGGGTCGCGACCGTCGCGGTGTCCCCGGCGTAGAGGAACTCCAGCGCCGATGCCGAGCTCTCGTCCACCCACCCGGTGCCGGTGGTGGAGATGATGCACAGGACGGCGCGGTCGAAGGCCCCGGTCCGCTCGAGTTCGGCGACCGCCAGGGCGGCTCGCTGCTGAGCGTCGGCGGCGGCCAGCAGACCGGCATAGACCCGGATCGGGGTCACCGCCGGTCGCCCGGCGAATCGCGCCAACTGCTCCTGTGTCGGGCCACCGGTGACAAACGTTCGCCCCTCCGAGCCGAGACCTTTCCAGCTCACCAGGGAGGTCGGGCTACCGGAGCGGGTCGGGCTGGTGGGCCTGGTGATACCGGCCCGGGTCTCGTTGTTGGTCGCGCTGGCCACCCGGTCCATCCAGGTGAAGGCCACCCGCAGGACCACCTCGTTGAAGACGGTGGTGACCCCGAGCGCCACCAGGACGACGCTGGCCACACCGGCCACCAGCACCGGCAGCCAGCGCGTCAACCGAGTGGCCAGCGCCCGGGTCGCCCGGCCGATCAGCCGAGCCGCGGCCACCAGCACCACGAAGCAGAACACCAGCAGCCCGACGATGAACACCGGCGAGCCGGGGCCGGGCGGCTCCTGACCGATCAGCCGGTGCGCCTCACGCTGCCATTGCCGGGCAGCGGCCAGGAAGATCCCGATCAGCACCGTGCCGACCACGCCGAGCAGCGCCCAGGAGAGCGCCCGGAGCCGATCGCTGGGCCGCCAGGAGATCCGCCCGGAGAGCGGCGCGACCAGCAGTCGGCGAACCCCTCGGTGCAGGAGCCCGCCGAGGCCGTAACCGGCAGCGGCAACGATCCCACTCAGCCAGCCCTGGAACGCGGGTCCGCGCGGCAACAGTGACGGCGTCAGCGAAAGGCAGACGAACAGGACGGCGGCGGCCAGCCCGAACGGGTCGTAGCGGGCCGGACGATGGCACCACAGCCAGCGCACCGGCGGCCAACTCAAGGGCCGCGACCAGCGCGCCGGCTGTTGTGCCCGCTCGGTGCGCAACGCGACCGTTTCGCCCAAATCGACCTCTATCCCTTCGAACCGGCTGACAAGGCATCATCGCAGCCTCGCCGAGAGGGCGGAATGGTTGACTGATTGACCATGGAGCCCAACCTGCAGCAGCAGAATCCCCAGCGCTCGGTGGATCGGGCCGGGATCGAGGCGGTCGAGCGGCTGATCCGGTCCCGGGTGCGCCGGACGCCGGTGATCCGGGTGGACCGTTCGGAATTCGGCCTGGGCCCGGGGCAACTGGTGCTCAAGCTCGAGCAATTGCAGCACAGCGGCTCGTTCAAGGCGCGTGGCGCCTTCACCAACCTGCTCTTGCGCCCGGTGCCGGCCGCCGGGGTGGTCGCCGCCTCCGGCGGCAATCACGGTGCTGCGGTTGCCTACGTGGCTCAGACGCTGGGCATTCCGGCGAAGATCTTCGTCCCGGCAACGTCCTCCCCGGCCAAGATCGCTCGAATCCGTTCGTACGGCACCGAACCCGTGATCACCGGTCAGACGTATGCCGATGCGCTGGCCGCGAGCCAGGACTGGATCGCCGACACCGGGGCACTCCCGGTGCATGCCTTCGACCAGCCGGAGACCATGCTCGGCGCCGGAACCCTGGCGATCGAACTCCAGCAGCAGGCGCCCGACGTCACAGCCCTGCTGGTCGCCGTCGGCGGCGGTGGTCTGATCGCCGGAATCGCCGCCGCTCTGGCCGGTTCCGTGCAGGTGATCGGGGTCGAGCCGGATGCCGCCCCGACCTTGACGCACGCCCTGGCGGCCGGCCAACCGGTGACCGCGCCGACCGGCAGCATCGCCCTTGACTCGTTGGCGCCGCAACGGATCGGGGCGCACACGTTCCCGGTCATCGCCGCCTTCGTCAACCAGACCGTGCTGGTCAGCGACGACGAGATCCGCTCCGCCCAGCGGCTGCTCTGGGACCGGCTGCGGATCGTCGCCGAGCCGGGCGGCTCCGCCGCCTTCGCCGCCCTGCTGTCCGGGCGCTACCGGCTCACCGAGCCGACCGAGGACGCCGTCATCGCCGTCGTGATCAGTGGCGCGAACACCACCGCCGTCGATTTCAACCGGACCTGAACCGGACCTGCACCGGGCCTGAACCTCAACCGGCATTCCTTCATGCCGGTTACTTAAGCGGTTCGGTAGCGGGCCCGCTGCGCGCGGCCACCAGCGGTGCACCGGGGTGTGAGCCTGGCCCGTAATCCGGCCCGTAACGGTCCGGCATCGGCACAGACTGGGGATCTTTACCTGACTTCGGGTGGGTGCTACAGTCCGGTCAATTCAGAGATAAACCGCTTAAGTAGTGACCGTGCTCGGCGGTATGTCAGCCACCAAGGTTTCCAATGACGGAGATGGTGTCCATGAACAGGAAAGCGCTGGCGTGCCTGCTGCTCGCCGCGGCCGTGCTGAGTGCCTGTGGTGGCGGCGGTGATGACGACAAGACCTCGGACGAGGCCACCTCGCCCACCGATCCGGCAACCGTGACCGGCGACATCACCGTGCTGACCAATCGCACCGATCTGGTCACCGACGGCACGATGAAGAAGTACGCGGACACCTTCAAGCAGAAGTATCCCAAGGTCAACGTGAAGTTCGAGGCGCTCACGGACTACGAGGGCGAAGTAAAGATCCGGATGAACACGTCGAACTACGGCGATGTGCTGCTGATCCCGGCCGCGGTCAGCAAGACCGACTACCCGAAGTTCTTCGCCCCGCTCGGCACCGAGGCCGACCTCAGCACCAAGTACGTCTTCACCGCTCGCAGCGCGATCGGCGGAAAGCTGTACGGTCTGGCCAGTTTCGGCTCGGCCAACGGCTTCGTCTACAACAAGGACGTGTGGAAGCAGGCCGGGATCACCGACTGGCCCACCACCCCGGACCAGTTCGTCGCCGACCTGAAGGCGATCAAGTCGAAGACCACGTCCATTCCGTACTACACGAATTACAAGGACGGCTGGCCGCTCAGCTCGTGGCAGAGCGTCCTCGGTTCGGTCAGCTGCGACCCCAAGGCCAACGACAACCTGGCCAGCACCAAGGATCCGTGGGCACCGGGCAGCGACCTGAACGTGGGTGACGGACTGCTGTACAACATCGTGCACGAAAAGCTTTCCGAGAGTGACCCGACGACCACCAACTGGGAAGACTCCAAGAACCAGATCGCCACCGGCAAGATCGCCACGATGTGGCTCGGCTCCTGGGCGATCAGCCAGATGCAGGCCGCCGCGACGACGGCCGGCAAGGACCCGTCGACCATCGGCTTCATGCCGTTCCCGGTCCAGGTGAACGGGAAGTTCTGCCCGGTGATCAACCCGGATTACGTGTACGCCGTGAACCTCCACTCGAAGCAGAAGGCGGCCGCCCGGGCCTGGATCGACTGGACGCTCAACGAGTCCGGCTATGCCGAGACTGCGAAGGCGGTTTCGGCCAAGAAGGGCGCACCGCTACCGGCCGAGTTGCAGCCCCTGACCGACAGTGGTGCCACCTTGATCGAGCTCTCTCAGGCCAAGTTCGGCGAGGTCAATGACATCGACAATGCCTCCGAGGTCGGCCTGAACAAGCCGGACTACCGTCAGCACCTGGTCGACGTCGCGCGGGGCGCTGCCGACGGAGACCTGAATACCGTCTTCGCCGAGATCGGTAAGAAGTGGGTGACCGCGGCCAAGGACGCGGGCGCCGGGTCCTGACCCGATGACACAGGTGGCCGGGGCCAGTCCGGGCAGAACGGCAGCCGAGGCAGCCGAGGAAGAGACCCAGAAGGCCGGGTTCAGAAGCGGATTCGCCAGGCGCTGGCCACGGCAGCTGACGCCGTGGTTGTTCCTGGCGATCCCACTGGCCTTCCTGATCGCGTTCACGTACATCCCGGTCGCGGGGATGGTGTCGTACAGCTTCACCGACTGGGACGGCGTCAGCCCGGACAAGGAGTACGTCGGGCTGGACAACTACGTCCAGCTGTTCACCCGGCCGGAGCTGTTCCACGTCTTCTTCGTCAGCCTGTACTACCTCTTCGCCTCGGTGATTCAGATGATCATCGCCCTGTACTTCGCCACCGTGCTCAGCTTCCGGACCCGGTTCCGGAACCTGTTCAAGGGCATCCTGTTCTTCCCGTACCTGATCAACGGGGTGGCCGTCGGCTTCGTCTTCCTGTACTTCTTCCAGAGCGACGGCACGCTCGACTCAACCTTGTCCGGGCTCGGTTTCGATGCCCACCACAGCTGGCTCGGCGACTCACACCTGGTCAACTTCTCGTTGTCCGGGGTCTCGGTCTGGCGGTTCACCGGGCTGAACTTCGTCCTGTTCCTCGGGGCGATCCAGTCGATTCCGTCCGACCAGTACGAGGCGGCCGAAATCGACGGCGCCAATCGCTGGCACCTGTTCCGGTACATCATCCTGCCCGGCATCCGGCCGATCGTCGGCCTCGGCGTCATCCTGGCGATCTCCGGTTCGCTGGCCGTGTTCGAGATTCCGTTCATCATGACCGGCGGGTCCGGGGACAGTAAGACCTTTGTCATTCAGACGATCAAGCTGGCCTTCCTCTTCAACAAGACCGGGCTGGCCTCGGCCTGCGCGGTGGTCCTGCTCGTCATCGTCCTGCTGGTCACCTGGGTTCAACGCCGGCTCGTGCCGGACGAGAGGAGCGACGTGATATGACCGGCCCCCGGTACCCCAGTCGGTTGCTCCGCTCGACGTTGACGTCGGCCAAATACGCGTCGCTGGTCCTGATGTGTCTGGCTGTCGTGTTCCCGCTGGTGGCCATCTTCCTGACGTCCCTGAAGACGCCGCGGGAAATGGCCACCGGCTCGGCCCTGTCGCTGCCGCACAACTGGCTGAACTACCACAATTACGTGACCGCCTTCACCGACGGCAACATGCTGTCCGCGGTCACGAACACCGCCGTCATCCTGCTGCTCTCGGTCACCGGCACCGTCTTCATCGGGTCGATGACCGCTTACGCCATCGACCGCTTCCGGTTCCGCTTCAAGAAGGTGGTGGTCGCGCTGTTCCTGATCGCCGCCCTGGTCCCGAGCGTGACCACCCAGGTGGCGACGTTCCAGGTGGTGGACGCGCTGGGATTGTTCGACACCCGCTGGGCACCCACGTTGCTCTACATGGGCACCGACATCATCTCCATCTACATCTTCCTGCAATTCATTCACAGCATTCCGGTCGCCCTGGACGAAGCCGCCCGGCTGGACGGCGCCAACCACTTCACCATCTACTGGCGGATCATCCTGCCGCTGCTCAAACCGGCCATCGCCACCGTCGTCATCATCAAAGGGATTTTCGTCTACAACGATTTCTACATTCCGTTCCTCTACATGCCGTCCCCGGATCTGGGCGTCATCTCGACCTCCCTCTTCCGGTTCAAGGGCCCCTTCGGCGCGCACTGGGAAGCCATCTCCGCCGGCGCCGTCCTGGTCATCGTCCCGACCCTGATCCTCTTTGTGGCCCTGCAACGGTTCATCTACAACGGATTCACCGAGGGCGCGACCAAGTGAGCAGCCGCTGACCCGGCCACAAGCGGTTGCCAAGCCGCCGAACGCGTACCATGTGGCACTGGGCAGCGTGCCCGGGACGGCCTGAAAACGACGGTGAGGGATCGAATTGAAGCGTCCGACGATCGCCGACATCGCCAAACGGGCCGGTGTGTCGAAGGGTGCGGTGTCGTTCGCCCTGAACGGCCAGGCCGGTGTCTCGGCGTCCACCCGGGAACGGGTCATCGCCATCGCCGAGGAGATCGGCTGGAGTCCGAACAGCGTCGCCCGCACCCTCTCCGGGGCCTCGAGCAACACCATCGGCATGGCGCTGCGCCGCCCGGCCCGGATTCTCGGGGTGGAGCCGTTCTTCATGGAACTGATCAGCGGCGTCGAGGCCGAGCTGTCCGCCCGCTCGTACGCCCTGACCCTGCAGGTGGTCGCCGACCAGGCGGCGGAGGTGGCGCTCTACCACCGGTGGGGCACCGAGCGCCGGGTGGACGGCGTACTGGTCTGCGACCTGCGGGTGGACGACCCGCGGATCCCGGTCCTCGAAGAGCTCGACCTGCCGACCGTGGTGATCGGCTCCAGCGCCGGGGCCGGCAGCCTGATCAGTGTGGGATCGGACGACGCCGCCGCGGTGGTGGAGGCGATCGAGTATCTGGTCACCCTCGGCCACCGGCACATCGCCCGGGTGGCCGGGCTGCCCGAACTGCTGCACACGGCGGTGCGCTCGTTAGCCTTCGACGACGAGTGCCGCCGGCTCGGTATCTCCACCCCGAAAACCATTTCCACCGATTACAGCGGTGAGGACGGCGCCCGGGCGACCCGCCGGCTGCTGAGTTCCCGGGAGCGACCCACCGCGATCATGTACGACAACGATGTGATGGCGATCGCCGGCCTCGCGGTGGCCCATGAGATGGGCTTCTCCGTCCCGTCCGATCTATCCCTGGTGGCCTGGGACGATTCGGTGTTGTGCCAATTGGTACACCCCTCGCTCACGGCGATGTCCCGCGACGTGCCGGCCTACGGGTCGCATGCCGCCCGCGAACTGCTCAACGTGATCGCCGGTGAACTGCCCGGCTCGACCGAGGACTGGGTGGCCCACCTGGTCCCGCGCGGCAGCACCGCGGCACCCCCGGCCGGCCGGGGTGCAGCAAGCCCCGGCCGCTAGGGTCGGACCGAAGGGTCACCCCGGAATGTCGTTGACGCAACGCAGCACCGGTCGGCTGGACAGGTGCTCGATGCTCAGCGGCTGATCGGTGACCACCGTGAAGGTGAACGACTCCCCCGGCAGCAGTGTCACCAGGGCATCGCTCAGCACCGCGTCCGGCGCCAGCCGGTCCGCGTACACGGTGACGTCGCGCAGGATGGTCCGGGCGGTGACGGTGAGCTTCACCGCGCCGTCCAGCTCGATCACCGAGGTGGTGAATCGGGCGGCCGGGTAGGGGATGTCCTTGTCCTCGGCGAAGAACCACCAGGCCTCGGCGCCCCGGCCCTGCACCCGCAGCAGCTCGTCCGGCCGGCCGTCCCGGGACAGCTCCGGCGGCAGTCCGAAGGTCTGCGCACTCGCCGCCGGAACCGACAGGTCCAGACTGTGTTTCGCCTGCGGCCGGCCGTCCAGGGTGTACCGGGTCACCGCGACCGGGCCGGTCCAGGGGGTCGTCTCGTCATTGACCGCGACCAGGTTGAGGTCATCACCGTCGGGCTGGATGGTGAGCAGGCGCGGTGCAAAGCTGTGCCGCAGGGCGAACCACAGTGGCTTGAGCCGGCCGTCGCCGTCCACCGCGGACCAGGAGGTGACCGGCCACACGTCGTTCAGTTGCCAGACGATGGTGCCCATGCACAGCGGCCGGAGCGAGCGGAAGTGCTCGATCCCGAGGCTCAACGCCCGGGCCTGATTGAGCTGGGTCAGGTAGTGCCAGTCGTCGAAGTTTCGGGGCTCGGGCAGGTGCGCGGCCAGACCGCGGTTCAGCTTGTCGTTGCCGTCCTCGGCCTTCTGGTGCTGCACCATCCCGGCCGAGTCCGCGGCCAGCGGCCGGTCGGACAGCGCCCGCTGCAGGGTGGCGTAGGCCGGCGGGGCCTGGAACCCGAATTCGCCGACAAACCGCGGCCGGTAGTCGCGGTAGGTCGAGTAGTCCTGCCGGTTCCACACCTCCCAGATGTGCATGGAACCGTGGGTCTCGTCGTTCGGGGCGAGCTCCTGGCGACCGGAGTACGGGCTCCCCGGCCAGTACGGACGGGTCGGGTCCAGTTCCGCCACCAGCTGGGGCAAGATGTCGTAGTAGTAGCCGGCGCCCCAGGTTCGCCCGTCCAGCTGCTGCTGCCACTCCCAGTCCGCGAAACCCCAGATGTTCTCGTTGTTCCCGGTCCAGATCAGCAGGCTCGGGTGATGGGCCAATCGGACGATCGCCTGTTCCGCCTCGGCCGCGACCTCCGAGCGCAGCGGCTCCTCCTCCGGGTAGGCCGCGCAGGCGAAGAGGAAGTCCTGTCCCACCATCAGCCCGAGCTCGTCGGCCAGGTCGTAGAAGTCCTCCGACTCGTAGATTCCACCGCCCCAGACCCGGAGGTAGTTGCAGTTCGCGTCCCGGGCCTGATGCAGGCGGGTGGCATAGCGCTCCCGATCGACGCGGGTGACGAAGGCGTCGTCCGGGATCCAGTTCACCCCACGGACGAAGACTGGCGTGCCGTTGACCACCACGGTGTATGCCGAACCGTCCTGGTCCGTGGACGTGTCCAGGTGGACGGAACGGAACCCGATCCGCCGCTGCCAGGAATCCAGTTCGGTACCGTCCGGGTCGAGCAGGGTCAACTGGACGGTGTAACGGTCGGGCTCGCCCATTCCGTGCGGCCACCACAGCCGGGGGTCGGAAACCGGGATCTCCACAACGGTTTCGCTCACCTCGACGGCCAGTTCCAGCTCGGTTTGGAACTCCCGGCCGTCACCGCTCAGCGTTGCCCGTAGCCGCACCGGCCGGTCGCTGGTCCTGGACAGCCGGGTGAACAACTGCACCAGACCGGCATCGCCATTGACGGTGACAATCGGCCGGACCTGCTCGAGCCGTACGTCGCGCCAGGACTCGATCCCGATCGGCCGCCAGATTCCGGCAGTCACCAGGGTTGGGCCCCAGTCCCAACCGAAGTTGCTGGCCATCTTGCGGATGAAGTTGAACGGCTCCGGGTAGGCGTTCGGCCGCGCGCCCAGTTCGTCGCGCAGCTGTTCGGCATACCGATAGGCCGAATCGAAGCGCACCTCGAGGATGTTCTCGCCGGGCCGAAGTACCGAGGTCACCGGAAACCGATACTCCCGGTGCATGTTCGCGGTCCGACCGAGCTCCGTCCCGTTGACCGTGACGGTCGCCACCGTGTCCAGGCCCGCACATACCAGATCGATGTTCTCGCCGTCTCCGGCAACCGGGCCGGCCCAGTCGAAACTGCAGCGGTAGTGCCAGTCGGTCCGCCCGATCCAGGCCAGGTCGAGTTCGTTGCTGTCCAGGTACGGGTCCGGGATCAGTCCGGCGGCGAGCAGGTCGGTATGCACGCAGCCCGGGACGGTTGCCGGTACCAGCCGATCGGCCGGCGCAATCGCGGCGTCGGAGGTCACGGTCCAACCGTCGTGCAACGGGCGATACGAGGTCATACGGGCTCCTGTTTTCGCTGCTGAACCGGATAAGTAGGAACGCTAGGTGGACAGCGAACGTGCCGTCAAGATGCGTGCCAACGGCGCATTTACCTGACGACGGCCAATTACTTAACCGGTCTAGCAAATGAGCCAACCGTTAAACGCGAAGCCAGGCCGGGTGGCCTCAACGCCGCCCTGATGTCAGGCTGGTTCCCGGCATTTCGGACAGCATGAATTTTGGACAACCATGATCTCGGACAACACAGACAGGAGCCTGCTGATGCCGTTGCCCGACTGGGCCCCGGACGGCGTCGATGTGAACACGGCGTCGGCAGCCCGAATGTACGACTACTTCCTCGGTGGCCCACACAACTTTGAGGTCGACCGCCAGGTCGCCCGTCAGGCGCTCGCACTCGTCCCCGACATCCAGGAGATCGTTCAGGCCAACCGCGCGTTCCTGCATCGCGCCGCCCGCTATCTGGTGGCGCAGGGGATACGCCAGTTCATCGATCTGGGATCGGGCATCCCGAGCGTGGGGAACGTGCACGACACCGCCCAGCAGCTCGCGGCGGGCGTCCGGGTGCTGTACGTCGACCATGATCCGGTGGCGGTCGCGCACACCGCTCGGATCCTCCGCAACACCCCGGATGCGCAGGTACTCCAGGCCGATCTGCTCTCCCCGGAGAAAGTCCTGGACTCGGCCGACCTGATCGACTTCTCCCAGCCGGTCGGTCTGCTGATGGTCTCGGTCCTGCACTTCATCGCGGAGGACAACCGCCCGCAGGACGCGATTCGGCAGTTCCGCGAACGCCTTGTCCCCGGCAGCTACCTGGCGATTTCCCAGGTCACCAACGATGCCGCCCATCCGCAGGCGGAGGCGGTCACCAAGCTGTACGCATCGTCGGCCAACCCGATCACACGCCGCACCCGCGCCCGGATCGTCGAGCTGTTCGACGGGTGGGAGCTGGTCGAGCCGGGAGCGGTCTGGGTGCCGGAATGGCACCCGGACCGACCACTGGACGACGACGAAGACCCGTCCTGCACCAGCCTGATCGCCGCCGTCGGAAAGAAGCCCTGACCCGCCGCGTTCTTCACCGAGCGTAATGCTGGTGTTGCAATACGTCTCTGCAGACGTGGACAACCTTGGGCTTTTCGTCGCAGACTGGGTCACCGAGGCCCTCGGTCTCCCGATGGGCTGTGACGGCGGAGGAGGTTCCGTGACAGCTCAGGAGGGACCGGAGAACGATCTTCAGCCCGGTCCGCTGCACGGCGTGAAGGTGCTCGATCTGGGCACCGTTTATGCGGCTCCGATCACCGCGATGCTGCTGGGCGATTTCGGTGCCGATGTCGTCAAGGTTGAATTGCCGGCCGGCGATCCGGCCCGGACGCACGGCTACTCCGTTGATGGTCACGGCCTGTGGTGGAAGGTGATCGCCCGGAACAAGAAGGCGATGACGCTCGACCTCCGCTCCCGCCAGGGCCGCGACATCCTGCTCAGACTCGCCACCGACAGCGACGTCCTGGTGGAGAACTTCCGCCCTGGGGTGCTGGAGGATTGGGGGCTCGGGCCGGAGCGGTTGCACGCCGTCAATCCCGGGCTGATCCTGCTGCGAACCACTGGCTTCGGCCAGATCGGGCCGTACGCGCAGCGGCGCGCCTTCGGCACCCTCGCCGAGGCGATGACCGGATTCGCGCATCAGACCGGCCAGCCGGACGGCCCGCCGACCCTGCCGTCGTTCGGGCTCGCCGACGGGGTGGCCGGGGTCACCGGAGCCTTCGCCGTCTTGACCGCGCTGTACCAACGAGACGTCGGCGACGGCCGCGGCGAGGTGATCGACCTGTCCCTGATCGAACCACTGCTGGGCATCATGGGTCCGGTGCCCAGCGCCTACGACCAGCTGGGCATCATTCCTCGCCGGCACGGGAACCGATCGATGAACAACGCACCGCGCAATGCGTACCTCACTCGGGACGACCGCTGGGTTGCCGTCTCCTCGGCCGCGACCTCCGTGGCGGCCCGGGTGATGCGGCTGGTCGGCAGGCCGGAACTGGCGGACAAAGCGTGGTTCGGTTCGGCTGCGGAACGCGTCAAACGGGCCGACCTCTTGGACGGAGCCGTCAAGGAATGGATCGGGGCGCGCGATTTCGAGGAGGTCTTCGCCGCGTTTCAGGACGCCGGCGCCGCGCTCTTCCCGATCTACGACGTCCGCCAGCTGCTGGACGATCCGCAGATCGACGCCCTGGACGCCGTCACCATGGTGGACGACGAGGACCTCGGCCCGCTGCGCATGCAGAACGTCTGGTTCCGGATGCAAAGAAGCCCGGGGGCAATCCGTTTCGCCGGCCGGCGACTGGGTCAGGACACCGACGACGTCCTCCGGGACCGGCTGGGATTCAGCGCCGAGGCGATCGCCGAGCTGCACAAGGCGGGCGTGGTGTGATCAACCGTACTTACCTCTTCGCGCCCGGTCACAACAAGAAGCTGCTCAGCCGGGTCTTCGGCGCCGGGGCCGACGCCGTGATCCTCGATCTCGAAGACGCCGTGCCTGCCAATGCCAAGGAAGACGCCCGAGCCCTGGTGGCCGACGTCATCACCGATCGAAAAGCGTTGGTACGGGTCAACGGACCGCAGACACCGGAGTTCATCGCGGATGTTGAGGCGGTCGCCCTGCACGCGGCCGCCATCCGGATCCCGAAGTGCGAGTCCCCCGAGGACGTGGAACGGGCCGCCCGACGCGCGCCGGGAGTTCCGCTGGTGCCGGCGATCGAGTCGGCCAGAGGAGTGCTGGCCGCGGCGGAGATCGCGGCCGTCCCCGGGGTGGCTCATCTCAGCCTCGGCGGCCTGGACCTGCTGCGCGACCTCTACGCCGGCGACGGCAACCTGCCGATGCTCTACGTCCGTTCGCATTTGGTGGTGGTCTCGCGCGCTTTCGGCCTACCGCCGCCGGTGGACAGCGTCTACCCCTTGATTGACGACGACGAGGGCCTGCGCGCCGAGGCCGAGTTCGTCCGCTCGCTGGGCTTCGGCGCCAAGTCGGCGATCCACCCGCGGCAGATCTCGATCCTGAACGAGGTCTTCGCCCCCTCGCCGGAAGACCTTGCCTGGGCGCGTAGTGTGGTGCAGGCCTTCGAGGCGTCCGGTCACTCGGCCTGCCGACTGGATGACGGCGAGTTCATCGACCTGCCGGTCGCCCAGCGCGCCCGCCGCCTGCTCGAGCTGGCCCCACCAAACCCCCGATGATTCCCCCACGTGGTTCAGGGGTGGTCACCGATGGCTACCAGCGCGCTGGTCATCAAATCCCAGAATCGGGGGCGGTCCAGGACCATGCCGACGGTAACGTCACGCGGCCCGCTGCGCTCGGAGAAGTCGGTGACAGTCATGCCGGTGGTGTGCTCGCCGGTGAGTTCCACAACCACGTGGGCCGGTTGAGTGGTCATCACCCCGGGGTCGATGACGTAGGCCACCGCGCAGGGATCGTGCACCGGCGGATCCAGCATGCCCTGGACGTTCTCGTACGCCGCGGCGAAGAACGTCAGCAGCTCGGAGGTGAACCGGGACGGGCCCGTTCCGATCGCGGCGATTCGGGATCTGACCTCGGCGGTGGCCCCGGCCTGGTGGGTCAGATCGAGGCCGATCAGGGTGACGTCCCACGGCGCCTGCAGGACCACCGCGGCCGCATGCGGGTCCGCGTAGACGTTGAACTCGGCGGCAGGTGTGACGTTTCCCCTGGTGTGCGCGCCGCCCATCAGCACCACCGACTGGGCCCGGTGCGCGATGGCCGGCTCTCGTCGCAGCGCCAGCGCCAGGTTGGTGGCCGGCCCGGTCCCGATCACCGTGATCTCACCCGGCGCAGAATCCATGATCGTCTCGATGATGAGGTCAACGGCGTGCCGTCCGTCCAGCGGAACCGTCGGCTCGACCAGCACCGGACCACCGAGGCCGGACTCGCCGTGAATATCCGCTGCGAAGCGCGGCGCCCACACCAGCGGATGGTCGGCACCCGCGGCGATCGGCACGTCCGTCATCCCGATCACCGTGGCGATCACCCGAGCATTGTGAGTGACCTTCTGCAGGCTCTGATTTCCCGACACCGTCGTGACGGCCAGCAGGTCGAGTTCGTCGCTGCCGTGCGCCAGCATGATCGCCAGTGCGTCGTCGTGGCCGGGGTCGCAGTCAAGGATGATTCGCTTCTTCGTCATCGCGAGCCACTGTAGATCAGACCCTCGCCCAGCGCGCCCAGACGGCCGAGGGCTTGCGGAAAACCAGGCCCGTGGGGGCGGTGCTGCGCTCCGCGTCCAGCGTGAGCTCCGGCAAGGCCAGCACGTTCAGCGCCGCCGAGCGGGTCTGCAGCCGGGCCAGATGCAGGCCGACGCAGACGTGCGGCCCCTGCGCAAAGGCCAATTGCTTGCGAAGATCGCGCCGGTGCAGGTCGAACCGGTCGGGATCCTCGAACACGGCGGGATCACGGTTGGCCGCGGCGAGCGAGACCACCACAAGATCACCACGGCGAATGTCGACGCCACCGATCGTCACATCCCGGGTCGCGTACCGGTCCACCGCGGCTGCGGCCGGCTCCAGCCGCAGCGATTCCTCGATCGCGGCGTCGAGCAGGGCCGGGACGTCGCGCACCGCCGCCAGCAGCGATGGCTCGCCCAGCAGGTGCAGGAACAGGTTGGCGATCATGCCCTCGGTGGTCTCGATCCCGCCGAACAGCAGCACAGCCGTATTCGAGAGCATCTCCGTCGTACTCAAAGCACCTGCGGCCGAACTGATCTGACCGAGAAAGCTACCCTCGCCGCCGGTGCTGAGGGTGGCCTGAACCGCCGAGGTCAGCGACAGGTAGGCGGCACGGCCGGAGTCGGGCAGCGGATCGCCCGCGGTGAGGTCCGCGACCGCCTGAACGATCGCGGCATACCAACCGAGCAGTTCGGCGATCGGGATGCCTTCGAGGCCGAGGGCCAATCGCATGCTGGCGGTAGCCAGCGGTCCGGCCAGCGCAGTGCGCAACTCGGCCTGGCCCAGCGGTGCCAGCGATTCCACGATCCGGACCGATTCGGCCTGGACGAAGTCGGCGAAGTAGGCCCGTGAGGCGCGCGGCGTGAACGGCTCCACAAACGGCTGCCGATGCCGCGCATGATCGGCACCATCGGTGGACAGCATGCTCGGGCCGACCACACGACTGGTGGTGAACCGCGGATCGTCCACGGTGAAGGTATCCGCGTCCCGCATCACGGCGACCGCCATCGCATGCGAGACGACCATCCAGCAACCCAGCGACTCCACCCAGCAGATCGGCCCGTTGCGCCGCATCGCCGCCAGATGCGGATGCGGGTCCTGCGTCAGCGCCGCCACCGACGGCGAACCAACTGCACCATCCACCGCGTCGCCGTCGTCGTCGGAAAGAGTCGAGGCAGCCACGCAGTCACCCTAACCCGCCTCCGACATGCGCTCCTCAGGCCCAGAACGCAGGCGCAATGGGTTGGCTAAGACGGTATTGCGGTTAGGCGAGCACGGTCTCCGGCGGGACGAACTCCAGGCCGTGGGCCGCGGCCACCGGCTCATAGGTGAGCCGGCCGGCATGCGTGTTCAGGCCACGGGCCAGCGAGGGATCATCGCGCAGCGCCTGCTGCCAGCCCTTGTCCACCAGGGCCAGGACGTACGGCAGGGTGACGTTCGTCAGGGCATGGGTTGAGGTGTGCGGCACCGCGCCGGGCATGTTGGCCACGCAGTAGAACACCGAGTTGTGCACCCGGTACGTCGGCTCGGCGTGCGTCGTCGGCCGCGAGTCCTCAAAACATCCACCCTGGTCAATCGAGATGTCCACGAGGACCGAGCCGGGCTTCATCCGGGAGACCAGTTCGTTCGAGATCAGCATCGGCGCCTTCGCGCCCGCCACGAGCACCGCGCCGATCACCAGGTCGGCCTGCAGCACCGCGCGTTCGATCTCAAAGCTGTTCGACGCGATCGTCTTCAGCCGACCCTGGTAGAGGCGGTCGGCCTCACGCAGTCGCTCGATGTTCCGGTCGAGCAGCAGCACCTCGGCTTGCATGCCGAGCGCGATCGCGGCCGCGTTCATCCCGGAAACCCCGGCACCGATCACCACGACCTTGGCCGGGTGCACCCCGGGAACGCCGCCCATCAGCACGCCACGCCCGCCGCCGGATCGCATCAGATGGTGGGCCCCCGCCTGCGGTGCGAGCCGGCCGGCCACCTCACTCATCGGGGCCAGCAGCGGCAGTGCGCCATTGGCGCTTTGGACGGTCTCGTAGGCGATGGCGGTGACCTGCCGGTTCAGCAGGGCGTCGGTGCAGGAGCGGGAGGCGGCCAGGTGCAGGTAGGTGAAGAGGATCTGGCCGTTGCGCATGCGGGGGTACTCGACCTCGATCGGCTCCTTCACCTTGAGCACGAGGTCGGCGGAGTCCCAGACATCCTCGGCGCTGCCAACGATCTTGGCTCCGGCGGCCTCGTACTCCTGGTCCGAGATCGACGATCCAACGCCTGCGGCCTGCTCGACGAGCACCTGATGACCGCGGAGCACCAGCTCGTGCACCCCGGCCGGGGTCAACGCGACCCGGTACTCGTGGTTCTTGACCTCTTTCGGAACACCGACCTGCATCAGAGCCTCCTCAGTTCGCTTGGAGTCACGCATTCTTCCCAGATCTTCCGTATGAGAGGATAAAGACTGTTGATTATTCGTTCATCTTTACTGTCTTGCTCGATCATTCGGTGATGTGCCGAGGAAGGAGAGCCCGTGTCGAACAACATTCGGCCGCAGCGTCGTCAACCCGCTCCCGAATTGGACGACGTCGACCGGCAGATCCTGCGGATCTTGTCCGATGATGCGCGGATCCCCAACAACGCCCTGGCAGCCCGCGTCCGGATAGCACCGTCGACCTGTCTGATGCGGGTGCGCCGCCTGGTCGATACCGGGGTGATTCGCGGCTTTCACGCCGATCTCGCGCCCGCCGCGCTGGGCCGACCGATGCAGGCACTGATCGCGGTGCGATTGGCGGCGGCCTCCCGGCAGAAGATCGGCGAGTTCGCCCATCAGATGGCGTCGCTGGACGGCGTCCTCAATGTGTTCTTCCTCGGTGGCGCCAATGACTTCCAGATCCACATCGCTGCCGAGTCACCCGATGCGCTGCGCGACTTCGTGGTCAAACACCTCAGCGCCTCCCGGGATGTGGCCATGACCGAGACCAACTTGATCTTCGAGCACACCGTCGCCGGCGCGTTGATCAATTGAAGACTTCTGCAATTTGCATTACAGTAAACTCATGACCTCGCAACAACGCACCGCCGAGCCTGATGGCCCCACCGCCACCCATCTGGACGGCGGGCACCACCGTGCATGAGAAGGCACTTCCGCTGTACCAGGCAAAGGCCGAGCTGTTCCGGACCCTGGGCCACCCGATCCGGATCCGCGTGCTGGAGCTACTCCAGAACGGGCCTCGGCCGGTGCGCGAACTGCTGGACGAGATCGGCGTCGAGGCCTCAAACCTGTCCCAGCAGTTGGCCGTTCTGCGCCGGTCGGGGCTTGTGATCTCTTCACGTGCGGGTTCGGCCGTTGTGTACACCCTCAGCACATCCGATGTCGCAGACCTGATGCTGGCGGCCCGGCGCATCCTCACCTCGATGCTCAGCGACCAGGAAGAACTGCTGGCCGAGCTGCGCGCCGACGCAGAGACCAGGTGACGACCGAGGCGGAGAGATCCGGCGCCAAGGCCCTGCCGGCGACGCTGAAACGCCGCGTACGTCCGCTACTACCAGGGCCCGCGGACTGGACGGCGATCCGGCGTAACCCTCGCGCCGACCTGATCGCCGGCGTGACCGTGGCGATGGTGGCCTTGCCGCTGGCGCTGGCGTTCGGGGCCTCCTCGGGCCTGGGGGCCGGCGCCGGGCTCGCCACCGCCGTCGTGGCCGGAGCGGTGGCGGCCGTCTTCGGCGGCTCGAACCTGCAGGTATCCGGACCGACCGGGGCGATGACGGTGGTGCTGGTCCCGGTCGTGCACCAGTTCGGTCCCGCCGGGGTGCTGATGGTCGGGGCGATGGCCGGGATTGTGCTGATCGCGATGGCGTTGGCCCGGCTCGGCCGTTACGTGGTCTACCTGCCGGTTCCCGTCATTGAGGGTTTCACCGTCGGAATCGCCGTGGTGATCGCACTCCAGCAGGTCCCCGCCGCGCTCGGGGTGAGCAACGCCGACGGCGACAAGGTCTGGGCCGTGGCCGCCGATGCCGTCGGCCAGTTCGCCCAAAACCCCCACCCTGCACCCATTTTTGTCGCGGTCGGAGTCGCCGCGATCATGCTAGGCGGAGCTCGCTGGCGCCCGGCCGTGCCGTTCTCCATTCTGGCCGTGGGCCTCGCTACGGTGGCAAGCCAAGTGCTGCCGCTGCACCTGGGCCGGTTGGGTACGCTCCCAGCCGGCCTCCCGGCGCCATCGCTGTCCTTCGTGGACCTTTCGGCGGCGCCCTCGATGCTGACCGCCGCCCTGGCCATTGCGGCTCTGGCAGCTCTGGAAAGCCTGCTGTGCGCCACCGTCGCCGATGCGATGAGCGTCAACGAGCGCCACGATCCGGACCGAGAACTGTTCGGCCAGGGCCTGGCCAATCTCGCCGCGCCGCTGTTCGGCGGGATTCCGGCAACCGCCGCCATCGCCCGCACCGCCGTCAACGTCAGGGCTGGGGCCCGATCCCGGTTATCGGCCCTGGTCCATGCCGTGGTGCTGCTGGTGGTCGTCCTGGCTGCGGCTCCGCTGGTCTCGCACATCCCGTTGGCGGCCCTGGCCGGCGTGCTGTTCGCAACCACGGTGCGGATGGTCGAGATCGGGTCCGTGCGGGCGGTGGCCCGGTCTACCCGGTCCGACGCGCTCATCCTGCTGCTGACCTTCGCGGTCACCGTGGCCGTCGACCTCGTCACCGCGGTGGCCGTGGGCGTCGGCCTGGCCGTGCTGCTCGCGCTGCGTGCCGTCGCCCGGAGCGCGCACCTGGAGCAAATGCCGCTGGAGCCGGGCGATCACAGCGTCGAAGAGCACGCCCTGCTCAGTGAACACATCGTGGCCTACCGTCTCGACGGGCCGCTGTTCTTCGCCGCCGCACACGAATTCCTGCTCGAGCTGTCGTATGTCGCCGACGTCCAGGTCGTGATTCTGCGAATGTCCCGGGTGTCCACCATCGATGCGACCGGCGCCCAAGTCCTCGGTGACGCGATCAGCCAGCTCGAACGCCGCGGCATCACCGTGCTGCTGTCCGGTATCGCCAGCGCCCACAACGACGTCCTGGCTACTCTCGGCGTGGCCGATCACCTGCGCCGGGATCACCTCATCTTTCCCGACACGCCGGCCGCGATCCAGCACGCTCGTTCCCTGGTCAGCACCCACCTCGCAGACAGAGGCCTGCGATGACCGACACGGCTGCGGGATCGGGACCAAAGACCCATCACTAGAGGCCCCAAGGGGGTGCCTGGGCTGCCCACGACCGTGATGTGGTTACGGGATAACGGAAGCGGGATCACGGGGATGAGCCACGTCGGCGTGCACCGGCTTCCACCATTGAGGAGCCCACCATGCCGCATCGTGCTCCGACGGCGCTCGATCGCGACGCCTGTCTGGCACTGCTGACGACCCAGTCTCTCGGGCGGCTGGTCTTCACCCACCGAGCGCTTCCGGACGTCCTGCCGGTCACCTATCTGCTCGATGGCCAGCGCGTGCTGATCCGGGTGGCGATCGGCTTCGAGGCCGCGACAGCGGCCAAGGGCTCGGTGGTGGCCTTCGAGGCGGACGACTTCGACGCGCTGACCGCCACCGGGTGGAGCGTCACCATCGTCGGCCGAGCACAGGAGATAACCCATCCGGACGAACGGCTGAAAGCTCTCATCCGAGATCTGAGCTCCTGGGGCGGGCTCGGCCGGGATCTTCTGCTTTCGGTCGCCGTCGAGAAGATCACCGGTCACCGACTCACCGTCGCACCACGGCCGGCCCGAGTCCAAACACCCGAGAACGTCTGAATCGTCCGGACCCGGGCCCGATTTGGTGCCATTTCTTCGGGACCTTCGCCTCTGTTCCGCACTCCCCGATCAGCCGAAGGGTTGAAGCATGGGAATACCCGGTGCCCGCACCGAATCGAGAGGTCCCGATGAACAAGCGCAGTGGTGAACGTCGCGGATGCGTCGTTGTCGGTCTCGACGACGGCATCCAGCCGGCCGGCACTTTAACGGCGGCCGCGGACGAGGCCCAACGGCGAGGGGTCGGTCTCAGCGTTGTCACGGTGCTTCGGCACCGGATTGACGCAGACCCGAACATCGCGGGGCACCGGCACAAACAGCAGTGGGCCGAAGCCGCTGCTCTGCAGGACCTGCATGCGGCGGCGGTCTCGCTGAGATTCAGTCACCCGGACCTGACCGTCACCACGTACTGCCTCGGTGAGAGCGAGGTCGGGCCGGATCGCGTTCCTCTCGCCTCCGCGGAGCTCCTGGTGATCGGAACGCACGGGCAAGGCAGCCTGCAATCGCTGGCCCTGGAGTCCATCGGCCATCTGCTGCTGAGAAGTAGCCGGTGCGCAATCCTGGTGATCCGGGAGAATTCGCCGGCTCCGACGCTGGAGCCCGGCGATCGGCCGGTGATTCTCGTCGGCGTGAGCGAAGAGCCGTCGGACGCCCTGGTGGTCCGCGCGGCCTACGACGAGTCGGTCGGCGGCGGCGATGTGCTGCTGGTGAATGCCTACGCGCTTCGCCCGGGCGAGGCCCCCGCGCAGGGCCGCGACCGTGCTCGCGCCCTGGTGTCGGAATTCGTCATCCAGGCTCCGGCCGGCACGTCGGTGTCCGTCATGGTGATCGAGGACAATCCGGTAACCGCGCTGCTCAGGCTGGCCACCAGGGCGAAATTGCTGGTGATCGGCGGCCGGACAGGATCGCTGTCCGCACCGGACCGCGAATCGGTGAGCCGGATGATGTTGGAGTCGGTGCCGTGTCCGGTACTCGCCGTTCCCCGCCATCTGAGCGCCGGACCGGCCGCCCCGCTGACCGGCCTGGTCCTTACTCCGGCCGAGGACCGGGAGCCCACACCGTCACTTCGGGCGTTCTGACGGTGTGTGCTCGGCGAGGAAGCCACGAATCGCGCGCCGGCTCCGCAGAATCACGATCTCTGCGCCGTCCGAGTGCTCGGTGATCAGTTGCTGGACCCGAGGGAGCATCGAGCGCCGGTAACCCCAGATGTACCGAACGAAGCCGACGTTGATCCGGTTGTAGATCCCGGTCGCCGGCTGCTGGGCACCGCGATGCCGGATCCGCCGTTGCAGCACGCCGCGCAGGCACGTCCTCGTCGGCAGGTCGAGCAGGATGACCGTGTCGGCGGCCGCCAATCGCACCGCAAGCGTGGCGGCGTAGTTGCCCTCGATGATCCACCGGGCGTTGGCCGCGATCAGTTCCTGCTGGATCGCGGCGAACTCTTCCTGCGGCAGCCCGTTCCACTCGGCGTCGTAGTAGACGGCGTCCAGATGCGTCACCGGCAGGTCCAGTCGCGCGGCGAGGCGCCTGGCCAGGCGCGATTTCCCGCTGCCGCCACAGCCGACGATCGCAATCCGTTCCACGAACAATGAGGCTAGCGTCGCGGCCCGGCGGAACCAGATGGCTGCCCCTTTCGTATTCACCATCGTGACTGCGAACAAGGACATCACCGTGACCTCGCGGGTGGCCGGGGACTTCGACTACGAGGCCCACGGGGATAGCTACGCCGTCCAGCGTCGCACCGACCCACGGATCGCCGAGCTCGTGCACACCGCGCTGGGCTCCGCCCGCACCGTGATCAATGTGGGCGCCGGGGCGGGATCGTACGAACCGCAGGATCGGCAGGTGACGGCGGTTGAGCCGTCGGCGTCAATGCGTGCCCAGCGGCCGAAGTACCTGAGCCCGGCCATCGATGCGGCGGCCGAGGATCTGCCGTTCGCCGACAACAGCTTCGACGCCGCGATGGCCACCGTGACCATCCATCAGTGGTCCGACACCGACCGGGGCCTTCGCGAGCTGCGCAGGGTCTCCCGTGGCCGGGTCGTTGTGCTCACCTTCGACGGGGATGCGCTGGATCTGCTCTGGCTGGCGGATTACGTCCCCGAACTGATCGCCGCGGAGCGACGGCGATACCCGGCCATCCAGCACATCGTTCAGGTCCTGGGCGGAACGGCGACGGTGACGCCGGTGCCGATCCCCGAGGACTGCGTGGATGGCTTCACCGAGGCCTATTACGCCCGGCCCGAGCGCTTTCTCGACCCGGCCGTCCGCCAGTCCCAGTCCGCTTGGGGGTTTGTCGATCCAGCTGCCGAGCAGGCCGGCGTTGACCGGCTGCGCGCCGACCTGGACTCGGGCGAGTGGGATCGCCGCTACGGAACGCTGCGCAGCGAGCCGACGTTCATCGGCTCGCTGCGGCTGATCACGGCCGAGGCACCGTAGCGCCCTAGCTGTGCGAGACGGTCAGGGCGTAGAACTTCACCTTCGCCCCGTTCGATGTACTGCTCGAGGACGACTGGTTGTAGTCACCGGCTTTGAAGTACTGGCGGTACGGGTTGAAGGACGACGGAATCGGGTAGGTCGTCGTGGTGCCGTTGATGGTCAGGTTGATTCTGCCGCCGACGATCGCGATCACGTAGCTCCACTGCTGGCCGAGCGCCACGTTGCCCACCGGGTGCCGGGTCTGCCCACCGGCAGGCGAGTTCTCCGTGCCCAAGGTGATGTCACCGTTGGGGGCGTAGTAGAGCTCGAGCAAGGGTTTGGTCGACGTTCCTCCCGAGCCGAGATGAATCTGCCCGACGCAGACGCTCTTTGTCACCGAGACGATCCGCAGCGTCGCGCTCAGCCGGTGTGTGCCGGTGAGCGCCCAGTCGGCTGCGCTGCCGTTCGCGTTCATCTCCCGAAGCTCGGTGCGGGCGTAGCTGGAGTTCGGCGTGGTGACCCCCGCCTCCGGGTCCCAGAAGGTCATCGAACCGTCGTTCTTGTCGGTCCAGAAGTACGACGGGTTGGTGTAGCCGTTCGCGCCCTTGAGTTGCGCCGGCTGGATGGTGGTGGGCGCGCCCGGCGAGCCGATCGGCAACTGCAGTGACCACACGGAGAGATTGAAGTTTCCACCGGGGGCGACTGCCGGGTTGAGGGCTGCCGCAGCTGCGGCGGAGGCCGTCGCGAGGTGACCCTCGCTCGTCACCTGCGCGGCGGCGGCCGATCCGACCTGGCTGGTCAGCAGGGCTCCAGCCGCAGCGACGGCGAACGCGGACACCACGACCGAGCGCTTCTTGGACATGATGCTCTCCTCGATGACGGGAAGACTGCTCTGGCTTCAGCGGACCCTGGTGTCCGGCTTGACCGGGATCGTCCCCCAATTTCAATCAAGCGCAAGTAAAATTAAGAACTAACTTAACTAATTCATCTGACGCCGGGCCAAACACCGACTCGTTGGGACCGGCCGGTAGTGTCGCTCCTCATGAACACCCCGGAGCAGCTGGCCCTTGGGTCGGGATTCGAGATTCAGCAGTTGGCGCCCACTGCCATTGACGACGTCACCCTCGCCCCGGCGCTGACCGTCCTGATCAATGAGGTCTACCGGGTGGCCGAGGAGGGCCTGTGGATCGACGGCACCACCCGGACCACGGTGCAGGAGGTCACGGACCTCGTCCGCGCCGGAGAGATCGCGGTCGCCCGGCTGCACGGCGAGCTCGTGGGTTGCGTCCGGATTCAGGAACTTGATTCCGACACCGGCGAATTCGGCATGCTCGCCGCATATTCGAGCCACCGAGGGATCGGCGTCGGACGGCAGCTGGTCCGATTCGCCGAGCAAGGCAGCCGGGACCGCGGCCATCGCCGTATGCAGCTGGAGCTGCTCGTGCCGCGCGAGTGGAAGCACCCGTCGAAGGAGTTTCTGGCCGGTTGGTACAGCCGGATCGGCTATGCCGTGACCCGCACCGGAACCATCGACGAGGCCTACCCCCACCTGGCGCCCCTGCTCGCCACCCCCTGCGATTTCATGATCTACCAGAAGGATCTGCGGGGCTAGACCCTCCGAGTTACGTCCCCATGCTGCCCAGCGCCGGACGCAACGGTGCCGGCAGGTGCTGCTCGGGACGTCCCTCGATGTGCAACTCCGGCAGGCCCCGATCAAGTCGCGCCGGGATCCACCAGTTGAACCGCCCGAGCAGGTGCATGATCGCCGGGACCAGGAGCAGTCGGACGACGGTCGCATCAAGCAGGATCGCGGCCGCCATGCCGACCCCGATCACCTTGAGGATCACGTCAGGGCTGGGGACGAAGGCCACGAACACGGCGATCATGATCGCTGCTGCCGCGGTGATCACGCGGCCTGTTCCCGCGAGACCTTCGGTGACCGAACGGCCGTTGTCGCCGGTGCGAATCCACGATTCCCGCATTCGGCTGACCAGGAAGACCTCGTAGTCCATCGACAGCCCGAACAGCACGGCGAACATGAGGACCGGGATGAAAGGCGGCAATGGGGTGTGAGTTTCGATGCCGACCAGTTGACCGAACCAGCCGCCTTCGAGGACCAAGGCGACCACCCCGTACGCGGCGGCGACCGAGAGCAGGTTCATCACCGCGGCCTTGACCGCCACCGCGAGGCTGCGGAACGCGACGAGCAGCAACAGCATCGACAGCGCCACCACTCCGGCGATCAGGAACGGGATCCGGCGGGCCAGATCGGCCGTGCTGTCGATCGACGTGGCGGTGACCCCGCCGACCCGCACCGTCGCTCCGGTGCCGTTCGCCACGTCGGGAATCGTGGTGTCGCGCAGTCGGTCCACGAGTTCCCCGGTCTTCTCGTCCTGTGGACCGGTCTCCGGGATCACGCTGAGCACGGCGGTGTCGCGAGACTCGTTGAGCTGGGCCGGTGCGACACCAGCGACCCCGGGGGTGCCGGCAACGGCCGTGCCGAGCCTGGTCAGCAGGTCGTCAGCCGCACCGGGCAGTTGGACGACCAGCACCAGTGGACCGTTGGCGCCGTCCCCGAAACCGTCGGCGATCAGGTCGTACGCCTGCCGGGCCGTGGTCTCGCTCCGATTGTTGCCGGCGTCCGGAAAGCCGAACTGCACATTGAGGAACGGCACCGCCAAGGCCAGCATGGCGGCGATCCCGGCCACCGCGGCGATGATCCGGTGCCGCTGCACCAACTGACTCCACCGCAGCCAGGCGCGGCTCGGATCGACGTGGCCGTCAGTCGTGACCCGGGCGACCGAGCCACGTCGGCCCAGGGGCAGCCGGAGCCGGTCGACGTGACGGCCGAAATAGCCCAGAAGTGCCGGCAACAAGGTCACGGCAGCGGCAACAACCACAAGAACACTGAGAATCGTGACGACGGCGGCACCGCGCATGAACGACAGGCCCATGGCGAACAGGCCCAGCAGGCTGACGATCACGGTGCCACCGGCGACCAGAACCGATCGGCCCGCGGTGTCCAGAGTGGCGACGGTGGCCGCCTCGGGTTCCAATCCAGCCACCCGCCACTCGCGGAAGCGGGTCACCATCAGCAGGACGTAGTCGATGCCGATCCCGATGCCCATCATGGTGGCCAGGGATGTCGACCAGACCGGCGCATCCACGAACCGCACCACCAGACCGGTCAGCGAGCCGCTCACCGCGAGGCCCGCGACGGCAACGCCGATCGGCAGGCCGGCCGCGACCACCGAGCCGAAGGTCAGCAGGAGGATGAAAGCGGCTGCGGCGAGACCGATCCCCTCGGAGCCGATCGAGCCCTGCTCGGCCAGGGCGATCGACTGCCCACCAAGCGCCACCTGCATCTGCGCCGAGTTGTTGCGCTCTGCGATGTCGATCATCCGGGTGCTGTCGTCCACCGGCATGTCGGCGGGGCTGACGACGTCGAGCCGCAGGTGCGCGACGAGGGTTCGGCCATCCGCCGACACCCCGCCAGGCGTGGTGAACGGGTCGTCCGACGCCACGACGTGTGGCACCGCCCGGAGTTCGCCGAGCAGGCTACCGACCTCGTCACGGATGCTCGCCGTATCTGCCTGAGCGCGGACGACCACCGTCACGGCGGCCCCGGACTGAGCCGGGAACCGCTCTTGCAGCAACTGCTGGGCGCGCTGCGAATCGGAACCGGGCGCGGAGTAGTCGGCCGTGAAGTCGCCCCCGAAGGCCAGCGAAAGCCCAACCGAGAGCAGCAGAACAGCGAGCCAGCCGAGCACAACCGTGCCGCGCCGGCGATACGCGAACCGGCCCAGCCGGCCCAGCGGACCCAGGGACGGGCCTGGACGATCATCGATCTGAACCATGATTACCCCAGAAGATTTTGGACCCGGCAGGACGGTGAACGGCGCTCCGCGACGGAGTAGGCTGAGCTATGTGGAGGATTCCTCCAGAACTATATGGAAGAATCCTCCACTTAGCAATGGGCGCGTGGCCGAGCTGCGTGGGTCGAGCACAGAACCGAGCACAAGGGAGTCATGGATGAGCCGGGGGCCGAAGAGCGCAGGGCCGACAGCGACGAGGTCCCCGGACCCGCAGCCGGCGCCCACCGGGAACGGTGGGCGACCGATGCGCGCGGACGCTCGGCGCAGCCGCGACGCGATCCTCGCCGCAGCCGTCGACGTCTTCGCCGAGCACGGCGTGGAGATCGCCCTCGATCAGGTCGCGCGGCAGGCCGGAGTGGGAATCGCCACGCTCTACCGGCACTTTCCGACCCGCGAAATGCTGATCACCGGCGCCTATGTGCGCGAGGTCGAACTGCTCTGCAACGGCGTCGACGAACTCCTCGCCACCCGACCGGCGGACGAGGCGCTCACGGCGTGGATGCAGCGCTTCATCGCCTATGTCGCCGGGAAGCCCGGAATGGCCCTGGCGTTGAAGTCCATCGTCGGCTCAACCGATGCGACGGCACTGCAGGCCAGTCACCAGCGGATCCATCAGGCCCTGCACCAACTCGTGGAGGCCGGCGTGCGCACCGGCGTCATCCGCCCGGACGTCTCGGCGGATGACCTGGCCGGGGCACTCAGCGGGATCAGCCTGACCACCGGCCAGCCGGGGTCGCAGGACCGGGCCAATCGCCTGATCGCGTTGATCGTCGACGGCCTGCACTACGGCGCACCGAATCCCACCGCATCGACTCCCTGATCGGGGACGACGCAGCCGTCGGGGGCGCACAGTTGACAGTCGATCCCGCCGATGGTCAGCAGTGCCGAGGAGGCAGAGTGGGTCTCGTTCCAGACCCTGCGCAGGAGCGAGACGAGTTCGTCCGTCCCGATGGCACCGGGGATGGCGTAGCGGCTTTCCAGCACGATGAACGGCGCGCCCGTCGCGCCGAGGCGCTGCGCTTCCCGCTGGTCCGCCCGGACGTCCTCGCGGTATCGGCGGCTCTTGAGCACGGCCGCCGCATCGTCGCGGCCGAGGCCGACCTCAGCGGCGAACTCGAGGACTTGCTCTGGCGTCCATAGTTTGCGAGCTTGACCGAAATGGGCGCGAAACATCGCAGTCCAGATCTCGGGACCACGACCTTGTTCGGTGGCGTAGGCGAGCAGTTCGTGAGCGAGATCGGTCGGTCCGAGGGTCCGGTCCAAGGCGTGATAAGGCGTGAGACCTTCGGCCTCGGCAAGCTTTTCGATGGATCCAACGCTCCGCTCCCCGCTCGCCCGGGGTACTCCGAACATCTCGAACAAATCTCGCTGCTCAACGCCGTCCCGGGAAAGGTCAGGGTGCAACTGGAGCGAGCGGTGCACCACGTCAACCTCGGCGCCATGCTCGAACCGGTCCACGGCTTGCCGTAGGCGGTGATCCATCAGCCCGCACCAGGGGCAGATGATGTCCGACCAGAACTCAACCTTCATCTTCGGCACTCCCTGCGATACTTACTCCTTGTTCGTAGCCAGATTGTGCGTGAGAATCGGGAGGGCTACAAAAGGCACATCGGTGTGCGCGCAGTACCCGACCGGAGGTGATGGCGTGGTCGCCAAGGCGGCGGCACGAGGAGTTCGAGCCAACGTCCGGACCGTTCCCGGACCCTGCGCGAAGTGGAACGACGACGACGCGGACTTCATCCGCGAGGTGCTCTCGCTCGTCGGCGACAAGTGGAGCGTGCTGATCATCGGCACTCTCGAAGGTGGCCCGACGCGCTATTCCGATCTCGCCTATGCCATCCCCGGCATCTCGCAGCGAATGCTGACCCTGACCCTCAAACATCTCCAGCGGAACGGACTGGTCACCCGAACCGCCTACCCCGAGGTACCGCCACGGGTGGAGTACCGCCTTACCGACCTCGGTACGTCGTTGCTGGCGACAGTGCTGGCTCTGTCCTCATGGTCCGCCGACCACCACGCCGAAATCCGGCGCCACCAAGCCACGTTCGACACCGCAGATAGCGCCGACACGACAGACTGACGCGACCTCGTTCCTGGCCGGCGCACACCCATTGAAGCGGTCAGAGCAATTCGGCGAGCATGGACGCGGCCCGGGCTGCGCCGCCGGTCTCCACCGGACGGTAGGACGGCTCACGAACCAGTTCCTTGGCCATTGCCTCCGCCAGGGCATCGGGATCGATCACCTCGTCGAAGGCCATCCGGGTTCCCGCCTGGTAGCGCTCCAATCGGTGCGCGACGTGGAAGTTCTGCTCAAAATGGTGGCGCAGCGGCACGTAGATGAAGGGCTTGCCGAGCGCGGTCAGTTCCATGCAGGTGGTCAGGCCGCCCTGGACCACGGCCAGGTCACAGGCGGCGAGGTGCCGTTGCAGGTCCGGCAGGAATCCCAGCACGGTGACCCCGTTGCCTGCGGGCAGTGATGCCGGGTCGATCCGCGGGCCCGCCACCACCACCAGGCGGAGCTCGGGGATCACCTTTTGGATCACCGGCGCTGCGGCCAGGATCCGGTGCAGCAGCGGCGACCCCACCCCGGATCCGCCGACCGTGACCAGGCAGATCTTCTCGTCCGGCCGGTAGCCGAGCTGTGCCCTGAGCTGCTCCCGATCGGCGAACTCGGCCGGATCGAAACCCGTGACGTAACCGGCGAAGTCGAAGTTCTGCTCGGTCCACGACCGGATACTCGGCAGGCCGGGGCCGAAATTCAGATTGACGACGTCGTCCGGATTTCCGACATAGATCGAACGGTCGCGCAGGCGACGGAATCGGGCCCGCTGTTCGAGCATCTCGGCGTTGTAGTCGGCGGTGAGCCGCGCCTCCCGATCTCCCCCGTCCGGCATCGGCAGCCAGCCGACGAAGTCGGTCATCCAGGCGAAGGCGAACCGTTTCAGTTCCGGGTTCTCGTGCAGGAAATAGTCGACGTCCCAGGCTTCGTCGCCGATCACCAGGTCGTAGTGCTCCTGCTCGACGACTTCCTGGAAGATCATGAAGTTGTTGATCAGGATTTCGTCCATCCGGCGAATGGCCTGGAACGCATGCAGGTCGTGCTCGCCCGCCTCACCATCGACGTGGTCGGACTCGCTGGCCAGCCAGGCGGACGCCGGATGGACCCGCTCGGCCTGGGCTTCGAGCACTCGGGTGGTCGGATCCTGGGCCAGCCAGTCGATCTGGAGATCCGGATGCAGGCGACGCAATTCGCCGGCCACGGCGACGTCGCGGCGGGTGTGGCCCAGGCCGATCGGCGAGGACAGATAGAGCGCGCGTTTCGGCCGGCGGGAGGCCCGCACCCAGGTCGTGCGCGCGGGCAGCGGGCGGAACCGATCCACGAACTCCTTGATCAACCGATTCACCATGACCGGATCCCGGCCCGACGGAATATGGCCACCGCCCTCAACCAGCAGCAGCGAACCGTTGGTGAGCTCGGCGAGCCGTTCACCGATCGCGTGCGGCCGGATCGCGTCATCGGTGCCGTGAATCACCAGGACCGGGCACCGGACCCGGCGGCAGACCTCGTCGAGCGGCCCGCAGACCACTCCGTCGCAGCCCAGCCGGGCCGCCGTCGTGTCAACCAGGAGCTGCGCGGTGGTCTGCACGGACCAGTCGAGGCAGTCCTCGAACTGCTTGGTCGAATGCGGCTCGTTGAACAGCCTGGCGAAGAACCAGCGGAGGAAGTCGTCGAAGTCCCCCTCCAGCCAGTTGTACCTGTGGTATTTGGCCCAGCCGTCCGGCGTCGTGGTGGTCTTGCCGTCCGGCGTGGCGCTGGGCTGCCGGGCGTTCCAGGGAAACTTGTCCCGGTCGAGGTCCGGGATCCCCAAACCGCACGCGGGACCGATCGCGATCAGGCCGAGCACCCGGTCCGGGTGCTCGGCCGCCGCGTGGACCGCCCAGGTCGCACCGCACGACAGCCCGACGAGCACCGCCTGCTCGGTGTCGGTGGCGTCCATCACCGCGAGGACGTCGGCGGCGCACTCGACGTCGGCGTAGGCCGCGGCTCCCTGCGGGCGGTCCGACTCGCCGTTGCCACGCGCGTCGAAGGTGATCACCCGGTAGTGCCGGGCCAGGAAGCCCACCTGTGCCTTCCAGAACCGGGAGTCGATGATCTGCCAGGTCGGCAACAGCAGCACGGTCACGTCACCCTGACCGAACACCTTGTAGGCCAACCGGACACCGCCGCGCTCGGTGTAGCCGACGAGGTCGGGCGGCGGACCGAGTTCGGTCCGCTGCGCCCGCTCGCCAGTGCTCACGTCGGCTTCACCTCGAGGACGTTGTTGAACGGAGTCTGTGCCGCCACCCGGAACCGGTTGAACCCTGCGGTGGTGACTACATCATGGACCCGTGCCGGGCCGGCCTGAGTGCCCAAGGCCAGGCCGACGTCCTGGGCCAGCGAGGACGGCGTGCACAGCAGGGTGGAGAACCCGTAGAACGCGCGGCCGACCGGGTTGAAGTTGTCCTCGACCTGATCTCCCGCGGCCGGCTCGACGATCATCCAGGTGCCGTCGTCCGCGATGATCTCCCGCACGTGCCGGGCAGCGCCCACCGGGTCACCCATGTCGTGCAGGCAGTCGAACATGGTCACCAGGTCGAATCCGGACCCGGGCGAGGACCCTGCGGAGGCCACCTCGAATCTCACCCGATCCCCCACCCCGGCCTCTTCGGCGCGGGCCTGGGCGACCTCGATCGACTCCTTGTGGTAGTCCGACCCGACGAAGGTGGAGTTCGGGTAGGCCTGGGCCATCAGGATTGTCGACGCTCCGTGGCCACAGCCGAGATCCGCGACCTTGGCTCCTCGCTCCAGCTTTTCGACCACCCCGTCGAGCGCCGGCAGCCAGCTCGGTACCAGGTTGGCCGCGTAGCCGGGACGGAAGAAGCGTTCGCAGCCCACGTGGACATCGGTGTTGTGCTGGTGCCACCCGATCCCGTCGCCCCGCTTGGCGGCCTGGATGATCTGCGGAGAGTCGACCACGGTGCCGTAGGCGATCTGGAAGAACCCGGGCAGGAACGCCGGGCTGTTCTCATCGGTGAGGGCCACCGCGTGCTCGGGCGGCAGCGTGTAGCGACGGGTCTGCGGGTCGTACTCCAGGTAGGCCCCGGCAGCCTGGGCATTCAGCCACTCCCGGCAGTAGTGCTCGCTGGTCTGGGTGGCCTCGGCCAGCTCGGACGGCGTGGTCGGGCCGCTGTCGGCCAGGGCCCGGTAGTAGCCGAGTCGATCGCCCATCACGACCAGGGCGGTGTTCAGCGTGGCCCCGACCTCGTCGACGGCGCGGAAAACGAAGGCCATCACCTTGTCGGGGTCAATGTTTGTGGGCTGCTCGGTGGTTGTCATGGTCAGGCCTCCGTGGTTGGGTCGAAGCAGGCGATTGCAGCGGTGGGGTCGAGCAGATGCCTCCGAGGTTGGTGGATCTGGTCATTCGCTCGCATCAGGGGACCCACCTGGGCTCTCCTATCCCTATGAGCGTTCGCGCAGGGACCCATCCACTCGGCAGGCTGATCGGGCGTGAACCCGAGCGGGACCTGATCGAGCGGCTGGTCGCGGGCGCCCGGGTGGGGCAGAGCGGGGTGCTGGTCCTCAGCGGCGAGGCCGGGATCGGCAAGACCGCGCTGCTGGAGTACGCGGCGACGCTCGCGGCAGGAATGACGGTGCTGCGGGCGTCGGGGAGCGAATCCGAGCAGGATGTGCCGTTCGGTGGCCTGCTGCAACTGCTGCGCCCGGCGATCGGGCATCTGGACCGGATCCCGCCGCCGCAGGCCCGGTCGCTGGGGATCGCGCTCGCCCTGCGGGACGGTGACGGCGGGGACCGGTTCGCCGTCGGCGCCGGGACGCTGAGCCTGCTCAGCCGGTTCGCCGAGGATCATCCACTGGCGATCCTGGTGGACGACGCGCACCTGCTGGACCAGCCGTCAGCCGAAGCGCTGACCTTCGCCGCCCGCCGGCTGATGGCCGACCAGGTCGTGGTGCTGGCGACCGTCCGGCCCGGGCCGCCGCACCCGTTCACCGAGGCTGGGCTGCCGGAGCTGCCGGTGGAGGGGATCGGCCTGGAGGCCGCCGGGCAGTTGCTGGCTGCGAGTGGCCACCTGGGCACCGACTGGATCAGCCGGCTGCATCGGGGCACCGGCGGTAATCCGCTGGCCATGATGGAGCTCGCGGCCGATCCGAGTCGGCTGGAGCAACTGTCGCCGGAGACCCCGATCCCGGCGCCCGCCACGCTGGCCCGGGTCTTCACCCGTCAGGTGTCGAGCTTGCCCGGCCCGACCCAGGACGTGTTGATGGTCGCTGCCACCGTCGGCGGCGATCTCCCCATCACGGCCAGGGCCTGCGATCTGCTCGACCTGCCGGTTTCCGCGCTGGCCGTGGCCGAGCAGGCCGGCCTGGTGACGATCAGCGCAGGCCGGGTCGAGTTCCGCCACCCCATGATCAGATCCGCGGTCTACGGCAACGCCACCTCCGAGCTGCGCAGGTCCACCCACGCCGCGATCGCCGCCGCACTCGGGCAGCGCGATCCGCGACGCGCCTGGCATCGCTGCGAGGCGGCGATCGGACCGGACGAGGCCATCGCGGCGGAACTCGCCCTGGCCGGACGGGGCTCGCGGGCTCGCAGCGCCTATGCCGTCGCAGCCACCGCCTACGAGCGCGCGGCCCGGCTCACTCCGGACATCGACCCGCGGGCACTGCGACTGGTCGCGGCCGGGGAGAGCGCCTGGCTGGCCGGTCGAGCCGACTGGGCGACCACGCTCCTCGCCGAGGCGCTGACGCTCACACCGCCGCCCGAGATCCGGGCCAGGATCCAGGAATTGAGGGGATCGATCGCGGCTCGGCGCGGATCGCTCGCGGATGCCCGCGACATCCTGATCCTCAGCGCGCAGGAACTGCCGGACACCCTGACGGACCAGGCGATCGTCATGCTGGCGGACGCCATGCATGCCTGCTTCTACCTCGGGGACGCCGTGTCCGCGCTGCGGGCGGCCGAGTACGTGAACGAGCTGATGGCCCGAGTCGTCTCGCCACGGGCCAGGATTCTGGGCACGATGGCGGTCGGAATGACCCTGGTGCTGGCCGGGCGCGGCGGGGTCACGGAGATCCGCAGTGCCATGCAGCAGCTGGCGTCGTCCGGGGCCCTGACGGACGATCCGCTGCGCGCCGCCTGGTTGTGCTTCGGCCCCATGTTCTTGCGCGAATCCGGTGCCGGCCGGCAGCTCCTCCAGCGGGTGGTGGACGACATGCGCGAGCGCGCGGCCGCGGGCGAATTACCGTATCTGCTGCTCTTCATCGCCCGGGACGACGCCACCACCGACCAATGGGCCGGTGCGGAAACCGAATACGACGAAGGAATTCGGCTGGCCCGCGAGACCAGCGCGACCACCGAACTTGCCGTCTCGCTCGCCGGTCTCGCCTGGCTGCATGCCCGGCAAGGACGCGAGGCCGGGTGCCGGGCACGGGCCGAGGAGGCCGTCCGGATCAGCCAGGCGAACGACATCCACATCGGCCGGATCTGGGCGCTGTTCGCCCTGGGTGACCTGGAGCTCGGGCTCGGTCATCCCGAAGCCGCCATCACACACTGGGAGGAGCTGACCGCACTGCTGACCGAGTTGGGAGTGCTGGACGCCGATCTCTCTCCGGCGCCGGAACTCACCGAGACCCTGCTGCGGCTGGGCCGCAACCTTGAGGCCGCCGAGGTGGCCCGGCGATACCTGGAATCCGCGACGGCGAAGGGGCAGCCCTGGGCCATTGCCCGAGCCGAGCGGGCGATGGGCCTGGCCGGGCCGGACGCGGACATCGAGCAGCACTTCGAGGCGGCCCTGCAATTGCACGGCAAGACCCTCGACGCCTATGAGGGGGCGCGGACCCGGCTGGCGTACGGTTCGCGATTGCGTCGGGTCCGGCGCCGGGCCGAGGCACGCGCGCCGCTGCGCCAGGCGCTGGCGACCTTTGACCGGCTCGGCGCCAAACCGTGGGCCGACGCCGCAGCCATCGAACTCAGGGCGACCGGCGAGACGGTTCACCGGCGCGGCGCTGGAGCCATGGTCGAGCTGACGCCGCAGGAACAGCAGATCGCCACCATGCTGGCCGGTGGCCGGACCACCCGCCAGGCAGCGGCCGCCATGTTCCTGAGCCCCAAGACGGTCGAGTACCACCTGCGGCACGTTTACACGAAGCTCGGCATCGCCTCGCGCTCGGAACTGGCCGACGTCCTGGCCCGACCGGACAGCCCCGGCTGAAGGGCTGCCCGGTGGTCAGGCTCTAGTTCAGGCGCTCGACGATGTTGTTGCGCACGACGTTCTTGCCGCTCTCGCGGATCTGATCCATGGCGGCCACGTTCAGCAGGGCGCAGCTACCGGAGATCCCGGTCACGGGCACGGTCGTGGACTTGCCGTTGGCCAGGTTAGTGATCTTCAGCCGGGTCCCGGCCGGGAAGACATTGCTGCTCACCGCGGGCGCACCGGCCTCGGCGGAGAACGTCAGTGCGACCCCATTGCAGGCACCGCCACCGGCCGGCGGGTTCCCGGCCGGCTGGGCCGGCTGAGCCGGGTTGGCGGGCGCAGCGCCCTGCACGACCTCAACCGTGTTGTTGCGCACGACGTTCTTGCCGCTCTCGCGGATCTGATCCATGGCGGCCACGTTCAGCAGGGCGCAGCTACCGGAGATCCCGGTCACGGGCACGGTCGTGGACTTGCCGTTGGCCAGGTTAGTGATCTTCAGCCGGGTCCCGGCCGGGAAGACATTGCTGCTCACCGCGGGCGCACCGGCCTCGGCGGAGAAGGTCAGCGCAACCGCCTTGCAGGCGTTCTTGTCGGCGGCCTTCGTGCCCGCCCCGAGGTTGGTGCTGACGGACGCCAAGCTGGCGCAATCGGCCGAGCCGGCGGTGTCGCAAGCACCTTGCCCGCTACCGCTGGTCGCGATGTACCCCACACCCAGGCCAGCGACGAGCAGCATGCCCGCCCCGATGGCCAGCGCCGATTTGTTCCTGGCCAATGCCGACTTTGCCCTCAAGGTCATGCCGCCCCTTCTGCCACACGCGTTGCCTGCCCAGGCCGCTGCCTGGGCATCGATCAGTGCGTTGTACGGGCGAAATCCGAGAAGGGTTCATTAAGAGCCTGAACTTTTTCCGTGACGGATTATGGACGGTTTGTAGCGCCCGCTCAGGTTCTGCCCGTGGGGGTCCGCCCGTCGAGCACGCAGAACTCGGCTCTGGCCACCGTGTAAGCGGTTGCTGAGCCTGTTGTGCGTGCCTGAGTGGCGGCCAAAACAAGCCGGCGGGTCAAGACAGGCGGCCGCCGCGCCATGGCGCGCCCCCATCCAGGATCCAGCCGAGGACCTTCGCCTAGACTGAGCCGACCGATCGATGACAGGAGGGCCGACATGGCCCAGCCAGAAGGCGAGCTGCTCGACGCAATTCGCGCTCGCCGCAGCCAGTTGCGCGAAACCTATCTGGTCCCGCGCGGGCGGCGGGCGGCCAGCACCGTCCGCGGGGTTCACCACATCGCGCTGGTCTGCCGCGATGTCGAGGAGACCATCCGCTTCTATCAGGAATTTCTTGGCTTTCCGCTGGTCGAGCTGGTGGAGAACCGCGACTACGCCGGCTCGAGCCATTTCTTCTTCGATATCGGCAACCGAAACCTGTTGGGATTCTTTGATTTCCCCGGTCTGGACAGCCCGCCCTGGCAGGAGACGATCGGCGCGGTGCAACACCTGGCGATCTCGATCGGCCCCGAACAATTCGCCGCGGCGAAGCAGAAGCTTGACGCCGCGGGCATCGACTACCTCGGCCCCGACCGCGGCGCCGACGACAGCCTCTACTTCCGCGACCCCAACGGCGTCGGCCTCGAGCTGTATCGCGAGGAGCTTGGCGTCTTCGAGGGCACCCCGCTGCTGGCCGACCTCTGAGTCGGCCGATCCCTGGCTTGATCACGCTCGGATCGAGAACCGCTGCTCCCTAACAGGATTCACTCCGGCTATGCGGGACTGCGGCGTAGCCGTCTCGTTCGGGCGGCGGCGATCTCGAGTCGGTGCCGTGGTTTGTTTCGGCCGAGCCGTCCGGAGACCAGCGCGAGCATCAGGCCGAGCTCGGCCAGCCCCGCTGCGACCAGGTTCGGTGACGCGTAGCCCAGGCCGGCGGCGATGGTGAGCCCACCCAGCCAGGCACCGAGCGAGTTGGCGATGTTGAACGCGGAGTGGATGGAGGCAGAGGCGAGGTTGGGGGCGCCACCGGCCAGCATGATCAGGCGCGCCTGCAGGGGCGGCACCATCGCGATGGTGGTGAACGGGAAGACCACGATCGTGATCGCCGCCGCGATCTTGTGATGAGCGGTGAGAAAGAACAACAGCGCGACGATGATCTGGCTACCGAGCGAACCGTAGATGGTCCGCATCAGGTTCCGGTCGGTCATCCTTGCCCCGACCAGGTTTCCCGCGGTCATCCCGACACCGAACAGCACCATCAGCAGCGGGATGCTCGACTCGGGATAATCGGCGACGTGGATCATCATGGGGGCGATGTAACTGAAGGTCGCGAACATGGCCCCACCGCCGATCGCGGCGATGCCCAGCGCCAGCCAGACCTGCAGATTACGGAACGCCAACAGCTCGTAACGCAACCGCACCAGGGCATCTCCGGTGTTTTCCTGCTGGCGCGGGACCAGAATCAGGATTCCGAGCGCGGCGAGTACCTCGATCAGACCGACGACAACGAAGACGGACCGCCACCCGACGTGCTGCCCGGTCAGCGTGGTCAACGGAACCCCGACAACGTTGGCAACGGTGAACCCAGAGAACACGAGGGCCATCGCTGAGTTACGCCGACTGGCTTCGACCATGTTCCCGGCCGCCACCGCGGCGGCACCGAAATAGGCGCCGTGCGGCAAGCCCGACAGGAACCGAACTATCAGCAACACATCGAAACTCGGCGTGATCGCGGAGGCGAAGTTGCCGGCCGCCAGCGCCAAAGCCAGAGCCAGCAACAGGGCCTTGCGCGACAGTCCCACCGCTGCGGCCGTCAGCAGCGGTCCGCCGATCACGACCCCGATGGCGTAGGCCGAAATCATGTGCCCGGCTTGAGGAATGGTGACCTGAAAGCTTTCCGCCACGTTCGGCAGGAGGCCCATGGTGACAAACTCCCCGGTGGCGATCCCGAAGGCGCCCAGAGCCAACGCGAGCAGGGCCCCTCGCGCGGGGTGGGTGGACATCTTGACTTCTCCTCAACCGCTCGGGGCGCTCCACGCATCCGGGTCTGTGAGCCACGCCGGGAATGTACAGCGCGGCCGATGCATCGAGTTAGAAGACATTGGGGGGATAGCGGTGCCCTGGGGAGAAGTGATACAGATGCGGCCTTGATCTCTATTGGACGGCTGCACAGAAGCACTCTGCCAGAACCTGGCACCGGTGGCGATAGCACCGCGACCGACAATTGTGTAACGGTAGGAGAACTCGCGGGTGGCGGGCTCATCGTCGAGAGGCGGTGAGCCTCAGTTGTTTTGCCACGCTGCGGGATCGCTCCCACGCAACGGTGAGCGGATGGCCAGGCACCCTCAGGGAGCCCGGCCTCGGCGCACCGGGCCGGGTGCTACCAGAGCCGTGCGGCGAGGTTGCGGGCCGTAACACCGAGCCTAGTCTTAGGGATGAGCAAAGCTGCGGCGCGCCCGATACGCCGCTACTTCGGGGTGACCAGGACGCGGTGCTCCCGCTCGTAGCGGCGGAACGCCCGCGCATGATCTGCCGGATCCGCGGCGAGCGCGGTGGCCAGGGTGAAGGCGCCGGCCATGGCAAGGCTGGATCCATCCCCGAAGAGCGAGACGCAGGAGGCCGCGTCGCCGAGCAGCGCGATCCGGCCACGTGACCACTCCGGCAGCCGCACCTGGCTGACCGAGTCGAAGTACAGATCGTTGCTGCAGTCCAGGCGCTTGAGCAGCTCGGGCGTTCGCCAGCCGGCGCCGGCGTAGGCCTCGGTGACGATCCGCTTGTGCTGCTCGGTGTCGCGGTAGTCCAGGTCGGGGATCATCTCGCCGCGAAAGATGAAGGCCACCAGGGCATTGCCTCGTGACGGGTGGATGGAGACCAACCGGCCCGGGGTGTTGTACAGGACCACGTCGTGCGGGTGGTCCACCGGCTCGGCAAGCGGCATGGTGGCGACGTAAATGCCCATGTGCCGGACGAATTCGCGCTCATCCCCGAACGCCAGTCGGCGCGTGGTGGAGTGCAGCCCGTCGGCGCCGATGACGAGATCGAAGCGGTGCCGGGCGGACCGGTCAAAGCTGACATCGACGCCGCGCTCGTCCTGCTGCAGCGCCGTGATCGTGTCGTCGAAGAGGAACTCGGTCTGGTCGCGGGCCGCCTCATACAGGACGGCGGCCAAGTCTCCGCGCGGGAGTTCGACTTCCGGATTTCCGGCGGCGCTGCGCGTGGCGGGCATGTCCACCCGGGCGACCTGCCGTCCCGACCCGTTGACAACGCTCATCGCGACCGCCTGGGTGGCGGACTCACGCAGGCGGGCCATGATGCCCATCCCCTCGGCGACGGGCAGGGCCGGCCCGCGCACGTCGACGGGGTTTCCACTGGAGCGCAGGCCCTGCGATCGCTCCACGACGGTGGGCTGGAAGCCGTGCCGAGCCAGCCAGTAGGCGAGGGTGGGGCCGGCCACGCCGGCACCCGAGATCAGAACGCTGTGTGAAGCCATGCCTCCAACAATAACCGCACTGAGTGCAGTTTGGTAGTTAGTGCCAATATGCATTCGATGCCGTATTCTGGGCGCATGTGCATGTCTCTGCGCGATCGCAAGCGGGCCCGGACCCGGCAGGCGCTCGTCACCGCCGCGGCGGACCTGTTCGGACGGAACGGCTACGACGAGACGACCATCGCCGAGATCGCCGCCGCAGCCGACATCGGCACCCGCACCTTCTTCAGCTACTTCCCCACCAAAGAGGAATTGCTGTTCCCGGAAACCGACTCGCGCGTGCAGGCGGCCATCGAGGCGATCGCGTCGCGCGGACCCGACGATGGACCGACGGAGGTGCTGCTGCGGGCCCTGCACAAGGTCGGCGATGACGAGGACGACCTCTCCATGCGGCTCGCCGATCTGCGCCTGAGACTGATCCAAACCGTTCCGGCGGTTCGGGGGCGCGGGTTGCAGATCCAGCTCGATGCCCAACGCCAGATCGCTAGGCATCTGGCCGCCGCCTTTCCCGACCAGTTGGACGAGGTGCGCGCGGCCGCGCTGACCGGGGCCTTCGTCGGGGCGGTCGTCGGCGCGCTTCAGGTGCTGCTGGAAACCCCCGAGCATCGCGCCACGCCCGCCGCCGTTCAGGCCGCGGTCCGCACCGCCACCGACACCGCGCTGGCCCCCTGGATGCGTATCTCTTCACCCCCGCCCGCGTGACGAGTTCGCCGTTCCAGCTATCCGGCGTGCTCCGAGCACAGGCAGCCGACGCCCTTCTCGATCCACTCCCGGCCGTCCCACTCCGGATGCCGTTCGATCATCAAGGCTTTCACCTCGTCGGCGATGGTCTGCTCGCTCATCGTCGAATCGCGGCGGATCCAGGTCTCGTCTCGCAGCAGCTGAAGGTAATCACGCACCTGCGCCAACAGCTGGGCGTCGCCCACGTCGCCATGGCCGGGCACCACCACCCGTGGGCTCTGGGTAACGAGCCGCCGCATCACCGCCAGCCAACGAAGACCCGAGACGTCGGTGTCATGAGGCGGGAACCAGGGGAAGATCGCGAACTGGCCGGCCTCGACGAGATCTCCGGTGAACATCACCTCGGCGTCCGGGACGGTGACCACCTGATCCCCTGTGCTGTGAGCGCGTCCAGTCGCCCGCAACTGCACCACTCGCCCGCCCAGGTCCAGGTCGTACTCGTCGTCGTAAACATGGTCGGGGGCCACCAGCCGGACGCCCTCGAGCTGGCGGGCCACGGGTGCGCCGAGCCCCCTGAACATCTCGAGATAGCCAGGTCCCTTCACCGCCAGGTCTTCCGCCTGCGCCCGATTGATCAGAAATGTGGCCGCTCCGGCGAAGACCTGTGCCCCGAACGCGTGCTCGGGATGAAAGTGCGTTGCGGTCAGATACAGCCTGCGCCCCTGGGCGAAATCCGCCGCGAACCTCAGCACGGTTTCGGCGTTTCCCGGGCCCATGCCGGTCTCGACGACGAGGACCGAATGCGCACCGCCGATGACACCGATATTGGGCACCAGTGGCACTCGCCGGTCCGGAATCACCACCAGATCACGGGCGAGCTCCTGCGCGCCCGAAACCTGCACCACGGGTTCGGGCATGACGTATTCCGACATGAGTCTCTCCTCGGGGAACGCCGCGATCGCCGCCTGAATCCGTCAAAGCGGTTCCTATCGCGGCCGATTGGTTCTCCAGTGCACCGCGACAGAACCAGGGCGTCCAACACCGGTTCCGTGGTCCCGATACCGAGCGGGTATCGTCCCTCCCGATGGACCTACGCACCCTGCGCTATTTCGTGGCCGTCGCCGAGGAACTCCACTTCGGCCGTGCCGCCGCGCGCCTGCACATGACTCAGCCGCCGCTGAGCAGGGCGATCAAGCAACTGGAGACCGACCTCGGCACCGTGTTACTGCACCGCTCACCGATCGGAGTACAGGTCACGCCCGCCGGGGCCGCGCTGTACAACGAGGCCCGCACCCTCCTGGAGCAGGCCGACCAGGTACGGCACCGGGTGGCCGCGGCAGCAGGCGCCGCCAGCATCACCATCGGCATGCTCGCCGACAGCGCCGAACCGGCCGGTACCCGACTGGCCGCTACTTTCCGGAAGCGCCACCCCACGGTCCAGGTCCGGATCCGCGAGGCCGACTTCACCGACCCGACCACCGGACTGCGTGCCGGTCTGGCCGACGTCGCCCTCACCAGAACCCCTTTCGACGACGAGGGGATTACCACCCAGGTGCTGCGCACCGACCCCGTGGGCGTCGTCCTGCGCACCGACGACCCACTGGCGCAGCACAACACCCTGCATCTGGACGACCTCGCCGACCGCCGCTGGTTCCAGCTTCCCGACGGCACCGATCCGCTCTGGCGCGCCTACTGGAACGCCACCACTCCCGGACGGCATCGCGAGGGCCCGATCGTTCGCACCGTCCACGAATGCCTGCAAGGCGTGCTCTGGAACGGCGCCGTCGGGCTCACCCCGCTGACCCACGACCTCCCCGAAGGCCTCACCTCGGTGCCGCTGCTCGACATGCCACCCAGCCAGCTCGTCGTCGCCTGGAACAGCGACAACGCCAGCCCGCTCATCCGGTCCTTTGCACAGATCGCGGCGGCCACCTACCGGCCCACCGATACCGATCGCCAGGCCGGCCCGCCGGGCCCCGAACGTGGTCTCGAGCGATAGCCCGAAGGCCAACGCTCGAGACCACGTGACGTACCCGGCCTCAGCGGTGGGGGGTGCCGACCAGGGCGGGGGCTTCGGCTTCGGGCTCGGTGGCTTCGAGCGACTGCAGGAGCTTCTCGCCTTCCACATCGACGTTTGGCAGCACCCGCTCGAGCCAGCCCGGCAGCCACCAGGCGCGGCTGCCGAGCAGCGACATCACGGCCGGTACCAACGTCATTCGCACGACGAACGCGTCGATCAGGACACCGAACGAGAGGGCGAAGCCGATCGACTTGATGATCGCCTCGCTCGAGAACACGAACCCGGCGAACACGCTGATCATGATGATCGCGGCGGCGGTGACCACGCGGGCGCCGTGGCGGAACCCGGTCACGACCGACTCGTCGGCGCCGGTGCCGTGCACGTGTTCCTCACGCATCCGGGTGACGAGGAAGATCTCGTAGTCCATCGCCAGGCCGAACAGCACCCCGATCAGGAAGATCGGCAGGAAGCTCAGCACCGGACCGGTGGTGTCCAGGCCGATGAGCCCGCCCAGCCAACCCCATTGGAAGACCGCCACCACGGCGCCGAACGTCGCCACGACGCTGAGCAGGAAGCCCGCGGTGGCCTTCAGCGGGACCAGCACGCTGCGGAAGACCAGCATCAGCAGCAGGAACGCCAGGCCCACCACCAGCAGGAGATACGGCACCAAGGCGGCACTGAGCTTCTCCGAGACGTCGATCCCGACGGCCGTCTCACCGGTCACGTACACGCTCGCGTCGGTCGGCAGTGCGGCCGCTCGATCGCGGATGGCGTGCACGAGCTCCTCGGTCGCGGCATCCGCCGGGCCGCTCTTGGGGATGACCGTCAGAATGGCGGTGTCCCCGGCCGGGCTGAACGTCACCGGCGTCACCGTGGCGACATCCGCGAGGCCCTGCACTGCCGTCCGGACCTGCGTCGCGGCGGCCTCCCGATCGCTCTGCGGGAGCTTCGCGACGTCGACGGCGACCAGCAGCGACCCGCTGAACCCGGGACCGAAGCCCTCGGTCAGCTGGTCGTACGCGCGCCGCTGGGTGGTTGACGGCGAGGCGTCGGCGTCGCTGGGCAGGCCCAGACGCAGGTCGGTGGCCGGGATCGCGAGGATGCCGAGCGCGATGACGCCACCGAGCAGCACCGGGATCCGGCGCTTCACCACGAGCTTCGCCCACCGCTCCCCCATCGGCGCCGCGCCGCCGACACCCTCGGCGTCCTTGGTGTTGCGGCCCTTACGGCCCAGCACTCGCGGGCCGAGGTAGCCGAGCATGGCCGGCAGCAGGGTGAGCGCGATGACCACGGCGACCAGCACGGTTCCAGCCGCGGCCAGGCCCATCGACGTCAGGAACGGGATCCCGACGACGCTGAGTGCAGCCAGCGCGATCACCACGGTCAGGCCGGCGAACACCACCGACGACCCGGCCGTGCCCAGCGCCCGCCCGATCGCCTCCTCGCCGGAGTGGCCGCTGAGGAGTTCGTGCCGATAGCGCGAGACGATGAACAGGGCGTAGTCAATGCCCACGGCCAGGCCGAGCATCAGCGCCAGCGTCGGCGTGGTCGAGCCGAGTTCGAAGAAGCCGGTGGCGATCTGGATCCCGGCCACGCCCAGGCCGACGCCGATGAGGGCGGTCAGCAGCGGCAGGCCGGCGGCCAGGAGAGAACCGAAGGTGATCACGAGCACGACCGCGGCTACCCCGATACCGGCAACCTCTCCCGCACTCTGCCCGGCTTGTTCCTGCGCCGCGCTGCCGCCGTACTCCACCGTGACACCGGCTGATTTGGCGCTGTCGCCGCTGGCGAACAGCGCCTCTTGGTCGGCCGGCGTGACCTCGGGGGCCTCGACCTTGTACGTCACCGAGGCGAACGCGGTCTGCTGATCGGGTGCGATGGTCTTGGCCTGATACGGGTCGACGACCGAGGCGATCCGTGGTTGCGCCTCAAGATCCTTGACCACCTTCTCGACCGCGGCGACCGCTGCCGGATCGGTGAGCTTGGTGGTGCCGCTCGTCGTGAAGACCACCCGGGCGGTGGCATTGTCCACGCCGGCCTGCGGCATGCGCTCCTTGAGCAGGTCTAGCGCGCGCTGTGACTCCGTACCCGGGATCGAGAAGGTGTCGGAGGTCGGACCGGACAACGTGGCGGCACCGATACCGGCCAGCAGCACGATCAGGATCCAGGCCAGCGTGACCCGGGTACGACGCCGGTAGGCAGCTCGACCGAGCCGATACAAGTAGGTAGCCATGAGGTCAGCTCCGGGTGTGTCGGGTGGGGGGAAGCCGTGTCGCTCGCTGCGCTGCTAGCCGATCGACTGGGATCAAGTTAGCCGATCGGCAAGCTAGCGACAAGCCGATCGACAAGTTTTCTCCCTGTCGATCGGCCAATTGGTGGCAAGCCGATCGACAAGTGATTCTTTAGCCGATCGGCTAGCTACGGACAAACGGCGTTGGTACTCTTCCTTAACGACCCGGCAGCGCCGGGGCTTGAGAGAGGCAGGGCCGAACGTGACGTCCACAGCTACCCGCGGCACCGGAGCCGCGCGACAGCGGATCATCGACGCCGCCGTGGCACTGTTCTTCGAGCAGGGCGCCGGCGGCACCTCGCTGCAGATGATCGCCGATCGCTCGGACATGACAAAGGCCGCTGTCTACTACCATTTCCAGGCCAAAGAGGACATTCTGCTGGCGGTGATCACCCCGGCACTGGAGGGGGTCGCGCAGGTGGCTGAGGCCGCCGCCGCAACCCGCAGTCGCTCCGCGTCCCTGGACATTCTGATCACCGGCCTGATCGACCAGGTGATCGAGAACCGCCGCCTCGGAGCCGTGCTCTGGGCCGACCCGACGATCGCCCAGGTCGTGGTCAGTCATCCAATGCTGCAGGACGTTGGCATCCGGATCCATCGTCAACTCATCGGCCCGAACCCCGACCCAGCGACGAGGGTCCGGGTCAGCATGTTCGGAGCCAGCCTCAAGGCCGCCTCCGACCCAGCCCTGGCCGACCTCGATGCGGACACCGTGCGGCAGCAAATGCTCGACGCCGCCCGCCGCCTGCTCGGCCTGCGCCCACCCCGATCGGCTACCTGAACTTCGCCCGTAATCCGGCAAAGTGGTACTTCCCTCGCATTCCATTGATCGATAGCTTTCCCGGCATGAAGCCTGCCGTCGCCGTCCTCGGCGCCTCCGTCCTCGCCCTGGCACTCGCTGTGCCCTCGGCCGCCTTCGCCGCCGACGCCTCCTATCGCTCGCTCGGCACCGCCAGCAACCCCGACTGGATGCGCGGCCTGGCTGACGGGACCAATCTGGCAGCGCTGTCCATCCCGGGCACCCACGAGACGATGTCGATCCACGGCGGAACCTCGACCCAGACCCAGGAGAACTACGGGGACAGCGGTGGCACTCTGGCCGCGCAGCTGGCCGCCGGGATTCGGATGATCGACATCCGGGCGCGGGTGAACGCGGGAAACACGTTCACGATCCACCACGGGGCGGCCTACCAGAACGCGAACTTCGACGACGTGCTGGCCAAGCTGGCCGACTTCCTCGGCGCCCACCCCGGCGAGACCGTCGTTCTGCGGCTCAAGCAGGAGTGCACCGGTGAGCTCGGCTCGTGCACCGATGCCTCCGGCCAGAGCAGCTTTCCGGACATCTTCGACTCGTACGTCGCGAGGCGCCCGAGCCTGTTCTGGACGCCGTCCGTGACCCGCGCGTCGGCCGCGGCGACGCCGAACCTCGGCGCGATCCGCGGCAAGGTCGTGCTCGCGGTGATGAACGGGCCACGGGGTGGCCGGTTCGCCAACTACGGACTGGCGCAGTTCGCCGGCTGGAACGACGGGTCGTCGACCTACGTGCAGGATGTGTACAGCGTGCCGAGCGTGGGGGCGATCCCCACGAAACGCGACCAGGTGCGTCGTTTTCTGGATGCCACCAGCGCCGGCGACCCGAGCAAGCTGTACGTGAACTTCGGCAGCGGGTCGAGTCTGTTCGCCTCACCGGAGCAGGTGGCCGGCGGGGCCTTCGGGGTACAGGGCGTCGACCCGTTCCTGCTGATCTACCTGAACGAGGGACCGGAGGTGCACACCCCGGTTGTGCGCACCGGGGCGCTGATGCTCGACTTCCCCGGCGGTGGGCTGATCAACAAGATCATCTCGTACAATTGAGGCATACGGAATGGGGGTGCGCCTGAGTCGGCACACCCCCATCCGTCACTCATCCCGGCGCTGGCCTACGACAGTTGCCCGCTTGCCGCAGCCTGGCGGCGAGTGAGCCAGGTTCGGGTCGGCCGGCAGACGAGTTCCGTGCCGACGGCCTTGCACCAGGTCTGATACCCGTGGGAGTACAGCCGCTCACCGACCCAGTGGTAGTCCGGGCTGGGCGTTGTCCGGGGTGTGTAGGGGACGAAGTTCGCCGCGTCGTTGATACTGCCCGAACCGTCGTATCGAGCGACCGTGGGATACGGGTAGACCGGCCGGGTACGGGTGACGGCGCCTGCGTCGACCTTCGAGGCGACCAGCCGCGCGGGCGTTTTGCCGCTCTCCGCCCACGCCATCACCGGCGTGAGGACGTCGAACGTGTTCGGCCCCTCTCCGCCACCGCAGTGCGCCATCCCTGGGAAGAGGTAGAGCTTGGCGAAGCGGTCAACCGCCTTGGCGCCCATGGTCTGGCGCAGGGCGTCGTAGTACGCCAACGTCGACTGCGGGGAAATGTGCTGGTCGTTCCACCCGTGCCAGAGCAACAGCTTTCCGCCGCTGCGCTGATAGGCGCCGAGGCCGGGGTCCATCGCGGACATGTAGCTCGACGACTGCACGGTCTTCCAGAACGAGCTCACGGTGAATTTGAGGTCCGTGAGCTGATACGCCGGATTCGCCTGGTTGGGCTCCGCCAGGTAGCGCAGATAGGAGAGGGCGAAGTTCTCGCTGGCCACCGTCTGGCCCTGGGCCACCGGAACGAACAGCGTCCATTCCAGTTCCGAACCCCACTCGTGGGCGATGGCCGGCTCCAGCCGTCGGCCCTGCGCGTCAACGGCACCGTCGTGCAGCCGCCGGACGACGCCGGCCTCGGCCGTGGACAGGCATGTCGAGGCCTGCGCACCGGTCCGGCACAGGAGGGTCGCGGGATCGAAATTGCACCGGCGGGGGTCGTCGATGAGCCCGTCCGTCAGCCCGTCCAACCCGTCACACGCCTTCAGCACGGCCGTATGGATCAGCGGCAGTTTGTCGGCGAGGAGAATGACGTTGCCGGCCGCGTCCTTGTTCGCCACGACGTTCCACGCGTGGTGAAAAGTGTTCTGGACGGCCATGTTGTTCGCGGGCGCACCGGCGGCGATGCCGTCGAAGTCGCCCGGGTAGCGCTGCGCCTCCATCAACGCCTCACGACCGCCGTCGGAGCAGCCGTCGAAGTAGGAGTAGACGGCGGACCGGCCGTAGAACCGGTTGATGACCGCCTTGGCGACCTGGGCGGTCACATGGACACCGCGGTAGGCGAAATCGATCTGCGCCTGCGGGTTGTCAGCGGCCCACGAGCCATCGTTCTGGCCCTGATGCCCCATGTCGGTGGTGGCGCTGGCCACCGTGCCATCCGCGACCGGGGGGCAGGTCGCCGCCTGGGTGTAGTTGATGTTGGCGTTCCCGCACAGGCCGCCGCATCCGGTCTGCACGTAGCGTTGCGTCCAGCCGTGAATCGGCAGCCGCATGACGATGGTGTCGGCCGGGGCGATGGTGCCCCGGACCGCACAGTAGGGAGCCGGCGCCCCGGTTGTCACCACGGTTGCCGACTGGATCGTGACCGCCGCATCCGTGACCCGGTCCAGATTCAGACCAACCACGTCGGCGCAGTCCATCACCGGGGTGATGGCGGGCAGGTCGGCCAAGCCCGCGGCGGTGATCGCCGGGCGCGACTGCTGCTGCCCGACGGCGCTACTCAGGCCTCCCGTGGGCACCAGCGCCACCGCGAGCAGCGCGACCACGCCGACGCCGGCCGTCGGGCGGGACCGGGCGTGCCGAAAGATGCCGAACCAGAATGGTTTATCGCCAGCCAAACGCCGATGCATGGGCTCTCCTCGTCGAGATCAGACGCGCGGGGTGGGGCAGTCCCAATCGTTGCACAGATCGCCAACATAATTGTTGACAATCAGTGTACGTTGAGCCTGGTCCGGCCCCGGTTGCCGGTGCATCGACTCGAGGAGGAGCTCCATGCGTGCAGTCCTAGGTCTCTCGGCGCCGCGGCGCCGGCGACAGATCGTCACCGTCATGGGGGTGATCGCTGCCGTGCTGCTCGCCGGTTGCGGCGGCTCGAGCGGCTCAGGTTCATCGGGCAGCGCCGGAACGACCACCAGCGTCACGGTGGGCGTGATTCCGATTCTTGATGTGGCACCGATCTATCTCGGGATCAAGCAGGGGTTCTTCAAGAACCAGGGACTGGAGCTGAAACTGGAGACGGCCCAGGGCGGCGCCGCGATCGTCCCCGGTGTCGTGAGCGGTCAATATCAGTTCGGCTTCAGCAACACGACCTCGCTGCTGCTGGCCTCCTCCAAGGGCCTGCCGCTCAAGGTGGTGTCCGAAGGCGTGTCGTCCACCGGCAAGGTAGGCGCCGACTTCGGGGCGGTCATCGTTCCCAAGGACAGCGCGATTCGCACCGCCGCCGATCTCAGCGGCAAGCGCGTGGCCGTGAACACGCTGAACAACATCAACACCACGACCATCAACAAGGTGGTCACTGACGCCGGCGGCGACGCGTCCAAGATCAACTACGTTGAGCTGGCGTTCCCCGACATCCCGGCCGCGGTGGCCAAGGGTGACGTGGATGCCGGCCAGGTGGTCGAGCCCTTCCTGACGATCGCCAAGCAGCAGGGCATGCGCGAGGTCACGTCCAACTACGCGGCCACCGACCCCAATTTGACCGTGGGCATGTACTTCACCTCGGCGGGCTACACGCAGCAGCACGCTGATGTGGTGAAGAAGTTCACCGCGGCCATGCAGGAGTCCCTCACGTACGCCGACAGCAACTCCGAGGCCGTTCGGGGCATCTTGAGCACCTACACGAAGATCGACCCCGCGGTGCAGAAGGCGGTCGTGCTGCCGCACTGGCCCAGCGACATCGACAAGGACTCCGTAGCGCTGCTGGCCACCCTGGCCACCCAGGACAAGCTGATCACCGAATCGCCGGACCTGACCAAGCTTCTTCCGTGACCGTGCAGGCCGGCCTCTCGGAGGGGCGACACATTCGGTTGCTGCCCTTCAGACAGGTCGGTCTCGGTCTGCTCGGGTCGGTCGGCATCATCGCCCTGCTCGAGGTGCTGCCCCGAACCGGGGCGGTGGACCGCAGGTACCTGCCACCAGCGAGTTCGATGGCCGCTTCCTTGGGTGGCCTGCTCGGCGAGGCCGATTTCTGGACCGCCGCCGGTCAGACCATCCGAGGATGGGCCTTCGGCCTGGGGTTGGCCATGCTGCTCGGGGTGGTCGGTGGCGTGCTGATCGGCAGCGTGCCGTTGCTGAGGGTGTTGACCGCCTCCACGATCGAGTTCCTGCGTCCCATTCCGTCCGTCGCTCTCATCCCTCTGGTCGTCCTGATCTTCGGTAGCCGACCGCAGTCCGCACTCATCCTGGTGGTGTACGCCGCGACCTGGCAGGTCCTGCTCCAGGTCCTGTACGGGGTGCTCGACGTCGACCCGGTGGCCAGGGACACTGCCCGGTCCTTCCGCTTCTCGCGCTGGTCCATCGTCCGCACGGTGGTCTGGCCGACGGCACTTCCATACGTCGTCACCGGTTTCCGGCTCGCCGCGGCGGTGTCACTGATCCTGGAGGTCACGGCCGAACTGGTGATCGGCGTCCCCGGTCTCGGCCGGTCCATCGGCGTCGCGCAATCCTCCGGCGCCGTCGAGGAGACCTACGCACTGGTCATCGTGGTCGGCCTGATCGGAGTCGCGGTCAACCTCGCGGCCCGTGCGGTTGAACGTCGCGTGCTGCGCTGGCATCCATCCGTCAGAAGGGAGGAGGCATGACGGTTTTGACGTTCGGACGACGCCTGCTGACCGCGCTCGCCCTGCCGCTGGTTCTGCTGACGATCTGGTGGGTCCTGACGGCGAACAGCACCAGCTTCTTCTGGCCACCGCTGTCGACCATCCTCCGGACCTTCCCGGAAACCTGGTTCGGCGACCGGATCACCACCGACGTCCTGCCCAGTCTCGCCAGACTCTGCACCGGCTACCTGCTGGCGCTCGTGCTCGGCATCGCCGGCGGAGTGGCCATCGGCCTGTCCCCCCTCCTGCGGGCCCTGACCGAGCCGTCGCTGGAGTTCTTCAGGGCCATCCCGCCGCCGGTCCTCGTCCCCGTGATCGCCCTTTTCGCCGGCTACACCGGTTCGTTGTCCAAAATCATCACCATCACGATCGGCTGCGTCTGGCCGATCCTGCTCAACACCGTGGAGGGCGTCCGGGCGGTGGACGAGGTCCTCCTGGACACAGCCCGCTGCTATCACCTGAGGTGGCGGTCAAAGCTGGTGCACGTGATCCTGCGCGGGGCCAGTCCGCAGATCGCTGCCGGAGCTCGACAGGCCCTGTCGATCGCGGTCATTCTCATGGTGATCAGCGAACTCTTCGGTGCCAATCACGGTCTGGGAGCGTCGGTCGTGCAATTCCAGCGCAGCTTCGCCATCCCGCAGATGTGGACCGGCATCATCGTCCTGGGACTGCTCGGCGTCGCCCTCTCCGCCATTTTCCGCATCGTTGAACACTTCGCACTCGCCTGGTACCGGGGCGTTCGCGATGCCGATCGAGGAGTCTGATCCATGAACAGCACCGATGCCGACCAAGGCGCGGCCGCGGTCCAGCCGAAAGCACCCCCGAAACCATCGTCGCAGGCAGCGGTGGCCTTGAACATCCGCGGACTGCACAAGGTTTACGAAAGTCACGGTCGCCGCGTCGAGGCGATTCGCGATCTGACGTTCACCGTGGACCGGGGCCAGCTGGTCTGCGTGGTCGGTCCTTCCGGGGCCGGCAAGACGACGTTGTTGCGCTGTATCGCAGGGCTTCTCGACCCCACCCGGGGCGAGATCATCCTGGACGGCACCCAAGTCGCCGGCCCACCGCGAGGGATGGCGGTGGTCTTTCAGGAGTACGGACGGAGCCTGTTTCCGTGGATGACGGTCCGGCAGAACGTCGAACGGCCGCTGATCGAAAAGGGAATGAAACGCGACCAGCGACGTCAGGCCGTCGACGCCGCGCTGACTGCTGTTGGCCTCAGCGACAGCCACGACGCCCACCCCTGGCAGCTGTCCGGTGGCATGCAGCAGCGGGTCGCCATCGCTCGGGCGGTGGCCTACGAGCCCAGCGTCCTGGTCATGGACGAGCCCTTCGCCGCGGTTGACGCACAGACCCGGGCCGAACTGGAGGATCTGGTTCGCTCGCTCTGGCGCCGGCTCGGCGTGACCGTGCTGTTCGTGACCCACGACATCGACGAAGCCGTTTACCTCGGTCAGCGGGTCCTCGTCCTCTCGAATCGACCCACCGTCATCCTGGAGGACGTCCGGATCGACCTTCCGGACGACCGTGACCAGCTGCGAACCCGGTCAGCACCGGAATTCGGCGAATTGCGCGGTCATGTCTACGAGTTGATCCAGCGGGCCAAGGAAGGACATCGGCCTTCCGGGGAGCCGGTCTAGCAACGCCACCGGCGGGTGTGATCGGCGCGGCGCGATCGTCGTTCTGCCGGTTCTGACGATGGCCACCAAATTGTTCACGAAATAGTTGGCAATCTGAAAATTCACGTTTTACGCTCGAATCCGTGCCTCATCGCCCCGAGGAGGGCCCTATGCGCGATCCATTCCGTGTGCAGACGTGGCTGATCGGGATCCCGGCATGAGGACCGTGGTGGTGACCGATCCGCCCCGGGCGGACCTCGACGATGCCCAGACCCTGGGCGGTTACGGTGTGGCCACCGTCCATGAAGCGCTGGGACGGGTCGGCTATCTCGGCCCGGAGTTGCGGCCGGTGTGGCCGGGCGCTCGGATCGGCGGGACGGCGGTCACCGTGCTCTGCTGGCCGGGTGACAACCTGATGATCCACGTGGCGGTGGAGCAGTGCCGGCCCGGCGACGTGTTGGTCGTGGCCACCAATTCGGCGTCCACGGACGGGCTGTTCGGCGAGCTGTTCGCCACCGCCCTGCAGCACCGGCAGGTTCGCGGCGTCATCCTGGCCTGTGGAATCCGGGACGTCGCGGAGCTGCGCGAGATGCGGTTCCCGGCCTGGTCGCGAGCGGTCAGCGCACAGGGCAGCGTGAAGGCGACGGCCGGCGCGGTCAACGTCCCGGTCGTGATCGGGGGCCAGAGCATTCACCCCGGGGACGTGGTGCTGGCCGACGATGACGGCGTCATGGTCGTGCCGCGCGCCGACGTCCCGCGGGCGCTGGTCGCGTCCCAGGCCCGGATCGACAAGGAGGCCGCCAGCCGCGCCGCCTTCGCGCAGGGCGAGCTCGGGCTCGACCGCTACGGCCTGCGTCAGCGACTGCCCGAGCTGGGCATCGAGTACGTGACCTACGCGGACTACCGCAAGGAGCGCGACGATGAGTGATGCCCCGGGCATACGTGATCATCAGCGCTACGACGACACCGGCGTCCGCTGCACCATGCTGCGCGGCGGCACCTCCCGCGGACTGTACTTCGAGCCCGGTGATCTTCCAGCCGACGTGGGCGAGCGTGACGACCTGCTGCTGCGGCTGATGGGCACGCCCGATCCCCGGCAGATCGACGGGCTCGGCGGCTCCACGTCACTGACCAGCAAGGTCGCCGTCGTCGGTCGATCGGATCACCCCGATGCCGACATCGACTACCTGTTCCTGCAACTGGGGGTGGACGAGCCCACGGTCAGCGATCAGCAGAACTGCGGCAACATCCTCGCCGGGGTCGGGCCGTTCGCAGTGGAGCGCGGCTTGGTGCCGGCAGGTGGACGGGACACCAGCGTGCGGATCCGGATGGTCAACTCCGACAGTATCGCCGTCGCCACCTTCGCGACCCCGGACGGGCGCGTCGAATACCGCGGTGCCGTGGCCATCTCCGGCGTCCCCGGGACCGCCGCACCGGTGATCCTCGCCTTTACCGGCACCGAGGGATCCGCGACCGGAGCCCTCCTGCCCACCGGGAAGGTGCAGGACTGCATTGACGGAATCGGTGTCAGCTGTGTTGACAACGGCATGCCGGTGGCCGTGGCGATGGCGCAGTCGTTCGGGCTGACCGGGTACGAGACGCACGAGCAGCTCGCGGCGAATACCGCCCTGCGCGAGCGAATCGATGCCTTTCGGCTCAAAGCCGGCCAGTTGATGGGTCTCGGCGATGTGTCCAGGTCATCGGTACCCAAGACCGTCCTGCTGGCGCCGGCTCGAGACGGCGGCCAGGTGTGCACCCGATCCTTCATCCCGGTGCAGCCACACACCTCGATCGGCGTGCTGGCCGCCGTCAGCGTTGTCACCGGCATGCTTCTTCCCGGTGCGGTCGGTCATGATCTGACCGCGGGGTGGCCGGCCGATCGTTCCCAGGTCGACGTCGAACACCCCACCGGTCACCTACTCGTCGACGTGATCGTTGACGGCAGTGCCAGCCCGCCCCGCGTGGTCCGCGCGGGTGTTGTCCGCACCGCCCGCAAACTGTTCGACGGCACGGCCTTTCCACGCGCCTGACCCATCGCCCACCGACTTCCCCGGGAGACCCTGATGGCTCCGCTGCACGAGATCGCTCACCTGGCCCACGTGGACCTGCGTACGCCGGTGCTGGACCAGAGCCTCGAGTTCTTCACTCGCTATCTCGGCCTGACCGAATGCGGCTCGGCCGGCGACTCGGTTTTCCTGCGGGCCTGGGACGACTACGAGAACATCACCATCAAGCTCACCGGTCACGCCTCGTCCGGCGTCGCCCGCACCAACCTGCGAGCGGCCGGGCCGGAGGCGCTCCAGCGGCGGGTCAAGGAGATCGAGGCCCGCGGCCGAGGAATCGGCTGGCAGGACGGCGACCCGGGCTACGGGCCGACCTACGTCTTCACCGATCCCGACGGCCACGAGTTCGGTCTCTACTACGAGAGCGAGTGGTACAGCCCGCCGGACGAGCTGAAGCCCGCCCTGAAGAACCAGGCCCAGGCGTACCCGGGGGTGGGGGTGGGCGTGCGGCGGCTGGACCACATCAATTACCTCGGCGTTGAGGTCCTGCCCAACCGGGATTTTCTCCGTGATGTCCTGGGCGCCATGGTCACCGAGCAGATCGTGCTCGACGACGGAACGGTGGCAGGGAGCTGGACGACGTTCACCAACAAGGGTTACGACGCGGTCTACACCCGGGACTGGACCGGCACGGCCGGCCGGCTGCACCACATCGCCTTCGCCGTCGACAGCCGCGCGGACATCCTGCGTGCCGCCGACCTGGCCCTGGAGCAGGGTGTGTTCATCGAGACCGGTCCGCACAAGCACGCGATCCAGCAGACCTTCTTCCTCTACGTCTACGAGCCGGGCGGCAACCGGATCGAGCTGTGCAATGCCGGCGCCCGACTGGTGCTGGCGCCCGACTGGCAACCGGTCGACTGGACCGAGGCCGAGCGGGCCAAGGGCCAGGCCTGGGGTCTGAAGACGATCGCGTCGTTCCACACCCACGGCACCCCGCCCATCGCTGCAGACCCGCTCGCTGACCCGGCCAGCAGTGAACGCGACCACGGTCCGAGGCGCGCATGATCATTGACTGCCACGGCCACTACACGACGGCCCCGCAGGCGCACACGTCCTGGCGGCAGGCGCAGCGGGCGGGCTACAACTCCAACGTGGCGCCACCGCCGTACCCGACCATTTCCGACGACGAGCTCCGCGCCTCGCTCGAGGACAATCAGCTGCGGTTGATGGCCGAACGCGGGATCGACCTCACCGTCCTGTCACCGCGCGCCTCGGCGATGGAGCACCACTTCGGCGACCAGGACGTCAGCCTGCGCTGGGCTGAGGTCAGCAACAACCTGATCCACCGGGTGGTCGGGCTGTATCCGGACAGCTTCACCGGCGTCTGCCAGCTTCCCCAGTCCCCCGGCGTCCCGATCGCCCAGTCCGTGCCCGAGTTACGTCGCTGCGTTCTGGAAATGGGTTTCGTGGGCTGCAATCTCAACCCCGACCCGAGCGGGGGGCACTGGACCTCCCCGCCGCTCACCGACCGCAGTTGGTACCCGCTGTACGAGGCGCTGGTGGAACTCGACGTGCCGGCCATGGTGCACGTCTCCGCAGTGACCAACCCGAACTTCCACGCCACCGGGTCGCACTATCTCAACGCCGATACCACCGCCTTCATGCAGTTGCTGCAAGGCGACCTGTTCAAGGACTTTCCCGAGCTGCGGTTGATCATTCCGCACGGCGGCGGAGCGGTTCCCTACCACAGG
>Ga0307513_10000384_pt1 | contig 64312 bp, 53 predicted proteins | sample 15_EM_MG_FD_202174 | JGI IMG/M metagenome (GOLD analysis project Ga0307513, IMG submission 202174) | Populus trichocarpa ectomycorrhiza microbial communities from riparian zone in the Pacific Northwest, United States - 15_EM | ecosystem: Host-associated > Plants > Roots > Unclassified | place...
CTACAGATTCTATTAATCCCCCCCCCCCCCCCCTCACCAGCAGTCCACAATGGCCACGAGGATATGACAGACAGAAAAGTGCCATGTTGAGCTAGGATCGCTGGAGGCACCCAGGTGCATGATTTGCCCGAGTGTTGGTATTCGGTCCCTAGGGATTGGCTTGTGGGATGGGATATCTGGGACTTGGTTGGCTGGTGGGGATCGTAGACCTGTGCTTGGGCGGAATGTGTACTTGGGTGTTCTGCCGTCGTATTTGTGAACTATGGCAATGTGTTCGACTTCGAAGTTGAGCGTCACTAGTTATGGATATGTGCTGTATAGTGGCGGGTCATGGTTTCTCACTCGTCTGCGTTTGTCTAGTGTTGGTGAGGAAATCTCAGGGAGTAGAGCGCATCGCATGCCCCTAGCACAGCCTAGCGGTCGTAAAACTGCCGCACTATTCCACCCCATCATCTATCGCAAGCCTACGTATGCTACTCTTTGTATCATAGGCGTTTGACCGCAAAGCATGAAAACATGCTTAGAGCATAAATTAGCTAGGGTTATGCTAAAAACTTTTCCCGTTCATCCATCCACCATCTCCCTGTCTTTGTAAATGAGAAAAAGTACACTCCGCCGGCACCTCTAATATACACCTGGATTTTGGGGCAAGAAAACAAGAAGGAAAAGCATGAGAAATAGCTAAGCCAGAGAGAGAAAAAGAAAGGGAATAAGGCTATTGGGGTACAGTGGTATCGTAAAATCATAAAAACTCAAGCGACATCCCCTTCCCTCGGGTAAGGAGTGAGGAGTAGAAACAGAAAGTGAAAGAGAGAGAAAAGGCGAGCAAGGAATAAATAGAAACCAATCCATAGGTGTGAATGCAACGGCGCCTCCAGAAATGCTGTGCAGGAACCGATTAAAGAGGCCCACAGGGAGAAATTGAAACCCGGGCCTCGATCTCCTCCCGTGTGTTAGCCTCCATATCCACAGGCGAAGCAGAACCGCCGCCAGCAGCCTCTGACTCGTTATCTGCCGCTATCTCCCAATCGTCCACAACATCAACTTCCTTCTCCCTCTTTTTCTCCTTCTTTCTAAGGCTCTCAGCACTCTTACGTGCCAATTCGGCCTTTTCGTACTCAAAGTCGAACCGACTCTTCGACCCAACACTAGCCTGAGTAGGGGGCTTTGTACCGGTGCCGGAGGATTTTCCGACGACAAGAGACCATTTAGGCTGACTCTCTCTATTGACTATCTGTCCATCTTTTCCGACCAGACATAGCTCAACTTTATCTGCTAAGCCATTCTTAGCAATGAGGCGCTTGAGTTGTGGAATAAGGACGTCGGCGAGTTCGACTTCGATCCGGTCGTTGCCTAACGAGCTGGCTTTTGGGATAAGCAAGACGTCTTCGCTGCCCGACCAATCGAGGCTGAAGCGGAGTTGGGTGTCCTTAAGGACTGGTTCTAACTCCCTTTCAATCTCGAGATCCAAAATCCCGATTTTCATGGTTTGCAGGATAATGGCATTGTAGGCCTGCCGTTGGGGTTTCTTGAGTTGCTGAATAGAGAGCGGGGTGCTGGTTGGGACAGCACTTGGCCTCGAGGCGATGTATTCTGCAATCGTCTTCTTTGGGGCAGTACCGTTATTGGATCCTTTGAAAAGGACGACGCTCCTGTAGGGCTCAGGATCCTGCGACTCACTCTGGAATCCGTAATCCTCGGCAAGGGAGTGCAAGAAAGCACGCTGGCCACTTTTCATTGGGTTGAAGGTGTACCGCTTCTGGTTTGATTCAGCAAAAACCTTAAATTTCTCCTCGATAGCAGTCGACCACTTCCTATCTTTGAGATAGTAAAAGAGAGTACCTTCAGAGTAAGGAGGAATAGACTCGCGATCTGGGTCAAGTTCGAGGGCGAGTGCCATACGTCGACTACGGCATTGATCATTGCACTTCAGCTCTTTCTTATTCCCAGTAGGGTTAGCTTTAGTAGAACAGCATCTGGCCTCTTGCTTCAACCCCCCACAAGCGCAAGTGAGCTGAATAGTGATCGAGCATGGGTTGGCCTCCGGACATTGAAATGGCGCATGACAAGCTTCTAAACAGGGATGTCCACAAGATTTGGCCTTTCCGCACTGTTGTTTACAGAGCTCATCACAACCTCCACTGGCGTGGCAGACTTTATGACAATTGTGAGAACCACAGGAGAGCTTCTTGCCACATTCAGTTCCGCAAGAAACAGCGTTCTTGAAGCAAGGAACGTTTTTCACCCCTCTCTTACGGCAGAGACATGTCTTCTCCACAAGGTAGGGACAATTCGGGCATCCAACTTCATCCGTATGACATGGGTGAGGAACCTTAGGATGACCACAATCTGTATCCCGAGTGCATAGAAATTCGCACTTAGGGGGTGTGGTACCGCAAGCAACCGGAGGTGATAAGACCGTTCTTCCGCAATTACAGCTCAGCTCATCAAAGCTGGCTTCCAAACATGTACCACATGGTCCACGATGGCAAAGCATCTGGCAGCTGTGAGTTCCACACTTTAATAGCCGACCGCATGGTCGCGTGCAGATATGTTCCGATTCGAATCCATCACTGCTAGACTGGCCCGGGTTATATGACTTCATCTTCCTCCTTGAATTCAGCCGACCATGGGCCTTTCCTTCTCCGGAGCAACACCGCTCTGCACACTCATGCCTGCCACAATTTAAAAGCATTTTGCAGACCCTCATGCACCGAGGAGGCTCCCCTGGTTCTCCTTGATGGCATAAGCTCTCTAAAACGGTCTTGCCACAGACGCATTTGATATCAATGACCTTGACACAAACAGGACATTCACCTTCGTGGCAGGTTCTATCACATTTATGGCCGCACCTAAGAATCTTTCCACAGATCTTATCGCACAACGGGATATCTGCCTCGCAATTGGCCCTAGGTGATTCAAGAATTTCACTGATCTCGGTCCTGCCACAGGGGCAATGAGTGACAAGTTCCGGTGAGCGAGGGCAGCGGGCGGGGAGCGCATCTTGAGGATGACAAGGCTTTTGGCAAGTATGTTTCGCGCAGTCAAAATACCTATATTCTTAGTATATTGCAACGGATCAAGGGAGTCAATAGAATCGAGGAAACAGAGTACAAACCTGTTGCACGGTGAATGGCAATCCCAGTAACCCAACCAATTTTCGACACCATGGATATCGCTGATCGTACACTCGACTGGCTCTTTCTGGTCACTACATCTGATTCCTTTGGTGTTGTTTCCACAGAAGCACTTAAGCATCTGCAGTATTTGGCATTCGCCACAGACTCCAGGGTGGCATGGCTTTGGACAGGAATGCTCGCCACATGGTAAGCTGTCCCCACAGGGATGACCGCAGCTCCAGCCACCTTCGTAAGCTGTGTCAACGCAGCGCTTCTGTATTTCGTCCCTGCCGCAATGGCAAGGTTGCCTGGGTCCCATCGCAGGACAAGGAGGGCACGGCCCAGCGTGACATTGAAGATCACAAGCATGGGGACAGTCCTTGGGCGAACTCCGCTTCTTTCCACACGTTTGACCACAGCTAGGAAACCAAAGTTAGCAACTGAGCCGATGTCAGACAGAATGGTGGCGCATACCTATGAGGGGGGAGAAAATTAGTAGGCTCTGGTTGGACCTCTTTCTCGCACCAACAAGAATAGGCAGTTGGCACTATTTTCTCATGGTTGTTGCAAGCCGGGCATCTCCAAGTCGGTGAAAAGTCGGCACCAATTGGCCCAGCTGGAGTCTGCTCCAGACCTTGTTTTGCCCACTTTTGAACACAATCCAAGTGAAAAACCGCCCAACAGCACTTGCAATTCCAAACTTTCGCCTTCCTAGTTAAATTGCTGAAGCATACAAGACATTCGTAGGAGCCACTAGCGATTTCCCTATGAATCCTCGTGCTAATGTTCTCGGGGCCTTTATATTCGTTGGTATGTGGTCTCATGTTCACGATTCTAGGAGATGGCTTACCATCAGCCAATGGAATGTGCGGGATTTGCGGTCCGCGGCGACCACCCCTTCCACGCCCATGCCCACCAGTAGGCACAGTGCTTTTAGATCTAACACTTGCGGTCGTAGAACCGCAGAGCGTTGTTGGGGGTCCCCAATCGGCATAAAGATCCCTGCTATCTATATTACGGGGAACGCCCCGAAGATGTGGTGGAAGGTACTGATCCGTAGACTCCCCGGGTCGGTAGGTCGCTGCCTCTGCACGCAGTTTCCCGTTAAGCACAGAGTCCTCCCCTGTTGTCAATTGTCCCCCGAATTCTTTCGGCGGCGGTACACGAGAGAGTTTCGGGGCTGGACGGTTTTCATCGGGCGAGCCAACGATAGAGGTATTAGACGATGTAGAAGCGGAATTCTCAGAGTCTGCAGTGGAAGATAAATGTCCCCCAAACCGCTTGTGTGGAGGCAAACGTCGATTCTTGGGCTTGTTGCTCTTGCGAGTCGAAGTCCCATGAGACGCCGAAGCATCATCAGCAGTACTGTTTGTCTCGCTAACAGCCCTCTCTTTCCCCTTCCCTTTCCGGGTGGAATTTTGTGATGAAGAGCCAGCTGTAGACGGGGCATGGACAGGTAATGGGGCTCCATTGGGTTCGTCCGCCTCACGGATAGTACTGGGGGTCTCGCTGGGTTGGTCACCGTATGTGCTGGGTGCCACCGAAGCCATATCGAAGTGCAATTCCTCATTCGTGGAGCCCGATGCCTGAGATGCCTTATCAGCCTCTACGTTCTTGCGATCGGAAATCAGTTCCTGGGGATCCTTGTTTGATGGGGATCCGCTACTGAAACTGCTGCCACTACCGCCACCTCTACTTTTCCAATATCTCCTCCTGCGATAACCAGCTCTTGTGGGTTGTTCCGCCTGAGGTCGTGGTTGGGGCTCTGCAGATGTGGAAGGCTCGGGCGATTGCTGCTGATTTCTTCGAATGCCGAGAAATGGAACTCTACCGGCACGCTGGCGAGTGGTGCCCCTTGACGGTGTAGAGCTTTGATTTGGTGATTGTGAGGGAGTTGGCTCGACGGTAGCCATGACTAGTGGCTGAATTGTGTCGCTGTGAATCGTGGTAGGATCCAAGGTTCCGTAAGAGATGCGGCAAGAGCCCCAGAGAGTGAGAAGTTGAGAGCGAATAGGATGAGAGGCTGTAGGAAAAAAGGAGCAAGAGAGGAGGGTAGTGGAAGGGGGGGGAGGAACAAGAGCAAAGATTCAAGGTGAGGGGGGAGGAAGTGAGGATCGAGAGGAAAGAGCAGGATGAGGGGCGGGAAGGGAAGAAAGCTTTGGTTCCTTAAGAAGGCCTGAAGAAAGTTGTGTGCCTGAAGGTCACCCAAGGTTTTTGCCCTTTAGAGTATCCCGGTGGGGTGGCGGGGGGACGAGCATCTTGGCGAGAGATGAGGCTAGAAATGACACACCTCTCTCGACAGAGTAACACCAACAACGGTACGGGTATTCTATGAATTGCTGTCAACAAGTTGGAAAGAGGGTAATTTTCTTTTTTTCTTCTTCTTCCACCATTTCGTGCATTGGATCCTTTGAGAATTTAGACTCATACCCTACTGTATCTCAGGAATTCTAGCCAAGGGTGGACTCTGGTGACTAATTCCCATTGCGCCCGAGGTCCCGGTATCACTCGTGACTTATTATACTGTTCCACCGGTATCCGTGCTACCAAAATCGGTGCTCACCAGCGTCACTCCCAGCAAACAATCCTCGTCCCACGGTTGATTGAAGCACGGTACGGTAATCTGTGCGGACTCGGAAAACATAACCCTCGTCCCTATGCAAGTATGATACTCATAAAGTATTCGGATGAATTAGCGCCAAGATTCGGGTGTATGGGGTCAACGAAACTACAGACCGGTAGTTTTCCCATTCTTACTGACACCCGAGTACTACTCGTATACCAGTCGAAAAGACATGGCAGCAGGCGTCAACAGAGTCTACTGTACTGTACAGTGCCATGATTATGCGCCGGTAATGCCAGTACCGGTACTGGTATCATACAATACATGTACATATCGTATCGTGTCTCCGAGCCAAGAATTGGCAGCCGTTTGCCCTTTCCACGGCCCGGGCCCCTGGTATGGTAGCCACCGGATTCCAAAAATGCTGCTAATTCTTGGCGTGGAGCCACATTACTGGCAGCGGCAAGACAGGCTATGATGCCGCTCAAGTCCAAAATCCTTCTCCCCAGGACTGACTGGTCTGGTCCACTATCAAACAAATTCGCAAAATTAACAGTCTAAACACCGTCCCCCCCAAAAAAAATTCCAAAGCACAGTCCTCTTATCAGCGTACAAGTACTGATACTGAAGATTTCAAAAATCTCCTAGTCCAGACCAGTCCATTAAGAGCAAAATTTGCGATACCGTGTGCTAAACTTACATCAACGTCTATACCATCCATCATTCCCCACCTCCCCACCATTTCCTCCCACGGCTGCAAAAGAAATCGAAACATAGGCCACCCACAGCACCCACTACCTGTATCATACACTTTAACCCCAGAAACCTCCCCACCTCCTGCTGCCCGCCATCAGAATTATTACTTTAAACAAAACACTAACGAAGGATAAACGCCCAAACATTGTTTTTTTGTGTGGAGAAAAGGAAAGAAATGATAAACCCTTGACTGATGTGAGATGAAGTACCAAGAAATAACACACAAGCCGAATGAGCTGATTTTACACGCACGATACTTCCATAAAACTCCAGCCTGAAAATAAAGACAAAAAAGAAAGAAAAAAAGAACCCTCACGAATATGAGAAAAGAAGAAAGTGGGGGACAAGAGAACAAGGGACTCAGGCAGAGGTGGTGTAACAAGGGAAAAGAGACTAAAACATATAGACCTTCAATAGACTCTGGTCCAATCGTAGAGGCGTAAAGAGTGAAAAGACGATGCCTTCTAGATCTGGGCATAGCAAATAGACCCATCCCATCCCATCTAAATTTCCCCCCAACAGAAGAGTAATACTTTCTGCTCCCTCTTTCCCTTGTAGAAGTTCTAACGCTCTTCGAGTTCGAAACAAAGAGCCAATTCGCTCTCTAGCTATCAGACAACACTGCTACATTGACTGGTTAGATCCCTCGCTCGCAGAAAAAAAAATGTATATAGGGTTCCTTCAAGAGTTCCTCGCTACCAACCTCCTCTGCTTTTTCACCGGCGGTTCTCCACCTTCAGTAGGCTTTCTCCTGCCTCCTCTACCCCCGCGGGGGCCCCGTCCACCTCTGGCCGGAGTCTCCTCTCCTTCGTCGACACGTCTGCGTTTGCTTCCAGCAGCCTTAATACTGGAGGGCATTTCATCCCCGGAATCACCATCAACCGCAGTCCTGCGCCTACCACCGCCTCTACCCCTGCCAGGCTTCCTCTCGCCTTCAGTTTCCTGCAAGAAGACTTGTGGTTGATATTTCCTTAACCAACAGTAGACGCTCATGGGGTTTCGTGGGTCTCCTTCTCCCTTGCTAGCATTAGGGGAGATGTGGACAATCTCCGGAAGAGTAGGCATCTCCCCACCAAGGTTCTCGTCAACATTGGCATAGAAGGCCTCCTCCTCTTCAACAGACATCAAAAAGGGGCTGGTATTGCGCAAGTAAGGTGGGGTAGCACCACGACGATAAGTGTTCTCCAATACTAAGGGCTTGCGATTATTGGGGGTGTGTGGGGGGGCGGGTTCCTGAATACCTTCGGACATCTCGTCTACGGGCTCCTGCTTGAGTACAAGGGGTGCGGAGCCATTGACACCATTTGCAGCAACCTCAGCGGCAGCCTTCTTGGCTTGTTCTTCAGCTTCCTTCCTCTCTCTCTCTGCATCAGCCTTAAGCTTATCCCGAATGTATCTCGGTGGTGTCCCGGGGATTCCGCGCCTGTGGTTCGATTCACGTATCTCTTCGAGATAAGCTTCCCGGTCATCATCATCCATATCCTCATCCTCATCATCGCTGTATTTTGCGCCGTGGCGTTGTATTGGTGGAGTTTCGTCGTCTTCATCATCATCGTCATCAGTGCTGTTGTCATCTTGGTCTTCGGCTTCTGCATTGTTACCGTTGACAGGGGCTGGCCCCAGGTGCATCGGTTCCACATCATTGTCATCAACGAGGCCTGCGATCTCTTCATCCAATCCTCCCATCGTAGCAAGTAGGGTGGGCGAAAGAAAGCGAGTCGGAGTAGCACTAGAAGGGGATCCGATGTTAAAACGACGAGATTTTGGAACATGTGAAGACGAATTCAAATCGACCATAAGATCTAGAAGGCGCCTGCAACACGTAGTTTAGCTTCCGGATTGCGGGATGGCCTATACAAGCAAATAAACGGAAAGATTTCATTGCGCACGTATTCTCTTCTTGGATGCGCTTAATTGCAGCGGACGCGATCTGATCCTGTTTAAAGAGCTCATCTGAGCGTTTCATGACCTGGTCGAACTTGAAGCGAAGCTTTTTATACTTCTTCCTATTGAGGCAGCATGTTAGCGATCGCCGGAAAAAATGCAAGGCGCATGCGAAAGACTCGGAGTAACAGACTTATAAGATTTATAGTGAGCTTTATCACCTCCGGCATTTTCAGCGGCAGACATGTTATTACGATTTGAATTTGAATTTGGTGTTCAACGGAAGTCAAGTTGACGTTCAAATAGGGTCAGGAAGCTGCGCGGATTGGTTGATAAAAGGAAGAAAGAAATAATGAAGAGAATGTTGTTGTGACGAGTGAGGGTAGGAAGATAGAACGCCCAAGGGGGGGTGATGATGACAGATGGATGGATGGGGAGAAAGAAAAAAGGATCGGATGTGGTGGGAAGGGAATATGGACGAGCCTATAACGAAAGGAAGGGTAAAGGAAGGGGAAGGGTAAAGGGTGGGAGAAGGCAGTTGTTGGTGACGCCAGAAGTCTAGCCTCGCTCACTCTCACATCGACGGCAGTCGTTTCTCTCGACACTCGACTTCCTTCCTTTGTCTTTTGCGGCCAAAGGAAGATTTCCCAAAAGCTCGCGTTTGTGGCTGGGGTTCCGGGGTGTGGCTAGATAAATTACATAATAGAAATACCGGTAACGGTATGCCCTCCCTGTATAAGCCTTGATGTAGGGCTAAACCCATGAGACTGCTGCCGCCCAACAACAGCTTAGTGCCCACTCACTTCCAATATCCACAACACACAGCGAAATCGACCTTAAGGAAATTTCGACAAGCACCAACAGCACGATTCAGCAACCCATCACGATACCACCCCTCACCGATCCGCCACAATGACAAAAGGAACCTCGTGAGTTTTTCAAGATTAGGAGCTCAATTTCTACAAGAGCAGAAAAAGCTAACAATTTTACAGCTCGTTCGGAAAGCGCCATGTTAGTTTGACCCTCTCTCTGAAAGGGAAAAAGAAAAAAAAACACCCGCTACCCCATTCTCGACCAATAGCTGCTCTTGCAAACTTCGCGACGGGATTCACGAAACTGACTTTACTCTCCGTGTAGAACAAGTCACACACTTTGTGCCGACGCTGCGGTCGCCGCTCTTTCCACATCCAGAAGCACACCTGTGCATCTTGTGGATACCCAGCCGCCAAAGTTAGGAAATGTACGTCTTCCTCCTTTATACCTTCCACCTTTCCGGCCATCTGACGAGCCTTTATGGGTGAAATATAGATAACTGGTCCGAGAAGGCAAAGAGAAGAAAGACCACAGGTACAGGCCGTATGAGGTACCTCAAGACCGTCACCCGCAGGTTTAGCAACGGATTTCGACTCGGCACTCCCAAAGGCGCCCGTGGCCCCCAGAGCAACGCCGACACAGTCGAATAAATAAAAACAACTCTTTTATTTTCCGCTTTTTCGTTGCATTTTATCACTTCATTTTTTTCCGGGTTACAGGTTCTGTGTAAAGGGACGAGAAATTTCCTCTGCGGAATGGGGTATTAGCGGGGGAATGGCCTGAATTAAAATTAAAATTGGCAGTTGTTACTACTGCGAACTTGCGTATGGGATGTTGGCATTCCTCGAGGACCCTGGTAGTTCGACTGGGATTGAGTGGGGGAAGTGAATGCGATTATGATTGTGCACGGGATTTACAAGGGCGCATGTTCGAGTATGGCGTTGGCGGAGAGAACTGGGCCTGTTCCACCAGCCATGGACCAATCTGCTTGACCATACACGAATTCACTCACCACGGTGACATGTCTAGGGCTGAGTTCCTCACTGATACGATACACTGGTATCGAAATGCTCACCACACAATTTACTCCCCAGTGGAGTTTATGCACGCCTTGGAATCACCCTAGTTAGAACCACCTCTACTACGTACTTGTAAACCTGTAGAAACCGGTAGAGCACTCCAATTCAAGGTATCCCTAACTAGCCACTCCATCCTCCCCCGCCTCCTCTCGACACTCGTCCATTAAAAACTGCAGCTAGGTTTATAAAAGGACCGACCTTCCAACCCCCCCCCCCCCCTCACGCAGTGAAAGCAAAACCTTAATCAACATCAACCCCCTTCCCCCTCAACTCTCTCTTGGCCGTCTCAATCTCAACCACAAGCTCCTTATACGCATCCTCCGTATCCCGAAACGTGACAATCCCCCACCCAAGCGAGAACAACAAATACGCGCCGAACGAGACGAGTCCCCAGAACGGTAACTGTGCATTATTCCATTAGCCGCTTCTCCCTTGTTTATTTGTTTGTTTGTTTGTTTTGCTCGTTTGTTCCTTCTTTCCAATCCGGGGATGGAGGAAGGGAGGAAGGGAGGAAGGAAGGAGCGGCTTACGACGGGGATAATCTCCTCCTGGATTTTCTCCGGGAAGGGGATTAGGCGGAGGTATGCCGCCAGGTAGAGCTATTTTGAAATATACGTTAGTATGGTATATGAGGAATAGGGAATAGGGGGGGTGAGGAAGTTTACAGAGCTGAGGAGTAGTGCGATGGAGATGGTTTCTGTTGCGCGGGTCATTTTGGTAAATTAGTGGTGGTAAGTAGTAGTCTAGTAGTCTGGTGGTGGTGGTGTTGTAGTGGTAGTTGGAAGTGGTAGTAATGAGCGTGGTGAACTGTAGATGACGGTCGATGAGGACACTTGCTAGTGAGTGGTGTTTGCGGCTTAAAATTTTGTGTATGATACTTGTGCTCGAGTATAGATTTCCCCTTTTTCCAGTCTGCCGGTATTGTTCCAGGACAGGGGCCTGTCTTGGCAGGGATGAATGGGTCACAACACGTTTTTCTGTGCTGGTGCTCTCCGCATCATACCAGCACGTTAGGCTTTTTGATCTTCAGCCCAAGGCGAGGCAGGGGTCCTTCTCACAGTGAAGTTTTCTTTCTTCTTCCAAAAAGTCCATGAGTTAGGTATTATTGGTTTTACAGTTTTATGATATTACATGTACTTTGAATGATTCAAGAACCTCGTTCTGATAGTATTTTTGTGGTGTACTCGAGTAGTGTAATGTGATCGAGTGCGCACTCTCACCCAAGTGTAGCCTCAGCTGGGGCCGCTGTACTGCCCATTCCTAAGGGTCCGGCGCCCATGCCCGGGACGAAGAGTGGGAGGTATGACTATCGTGTTTATATTAGCCTTCCTCAGGAAATTGGGTGAGAACAAGGAAGGAGGGACACACAAATCCGAGTGCCATGAGACTCATTCCCACCCCAAAGTATGCTGGTTGTTTACCGCCCGCAAGTTGCGCTGGCGTCTCGTTGAGCCAGGCTTGTATCGCGAAGATCATGGCGGACCTGGCACAATTAGTCTTGTTTTCGCTTTTTTCTCGTTTTCACTTCGATGTTCGTTGGGTGGAAGAAGGCTGCGCGAGGAGAGGGAGAGAGGAAGTGATTACCATGCGACAACCCTGAACAGACAAACATTTCACATCAGTCAATATATAAGGCTCAGGCTGCCAATTGATACACAGTAGGTGAGAGATGACAGAACTTGTTACGGGTAAACATCTGATTCATTCCATCCATTTTGTTAGCCAATCTAGGTCACCTTTTGACGAAAAGAGTGGAGCTTACGGCTGCCATAGGAAGTGTGCTTGTCATGGTGGCTTTTTTTTTCCCCCTCGGGGTTAGTATCTATATTTCTCTTTCGCCCCCTCCCTCATCTAAACTCTGGGGAAGGAAAAAGTGATAGATGTGCGTATCGTACCGGCAATATCGGCTATTGGGAAAAAACAACTCATACGTTAGCAATCCAGGTTGCGGAAATTCAAAAAGAAAGATGAAAACGCACTATCGTTGGCTTTGGCTGTCGGCGCGACATATGGAATGACTAGATATTGTCAGTTTGTTTCTCTTCTTTGTGCGCTGTGTTTTTGAAGTAGAGTGGGGGGGGAATTACTCAGGTCGGCACGGCGCTGGTCTTTGAGGCTCTTGTTCGACATCTTGGAGTTCTTGAAGGGTTTATTGTGGTATGGGGTGAGTTGAGGTTGGGTTGGGATATCGAACAAGTGTGGCTCTGAGATTAGAGGTGGGCTTTACAGTAGGGTGCGGGCTTGAAATCTTGAGTAATTGGATAGAAATAAATGGGGATTGAAAGGAGGCCACAGCGGTTGGCAACTCATGAGCCAATGCAGTAGTGAACCAAAGCCTCCGTTATTTTGGAAAATCGCTTACCCTAAAGGGTAGTCTTTTTCCCTTCCTAAGACTAGCCGCCTAAACAAAACAACCTCCGGTTAAGGATTAGGGTCGATCACGCCAAGATGTTGGGAGAAGAAAAAGAAGTTGTGAGCACCAAGCGGGAGGCCCCCCTTCGTCCAACAGCTGGCCCACCACAGCCACCGGTACCGTTCGCAATCACCCTTACAACCATCAATCACTATTCGCAATGGCCCGAAACAGGAAAGAAAGAGAAAACCCTGCTTCGACACCTAACGAGGAACCTGACACAGATGATGCCAAAAGGGAAGATTCGATAGAGGAGCCCACCAAAACCCAAGAGAAGAAGTCGAAGAGGGAAAAAAATGGAAAGGACAAGAAGAACAAAAAGGACAAGAAGGCCAAAGAGGACAAAAAAGGCAGACGCGAACGTAAGGGTGCAAATGCACAGCCAGAGCACAAGGCTGAGGAACCAACGACCCAGGAGACCGCCGAGGCCGACAGCTCAATTCCATCCAAGCGAAAACGGGACACCACCGAGATAGAGATTGACATCCATGCCCCAGAGCCACCTTCTAAGAAGACTCTACGAAAACTCAAAAAGTCTGGTGTTGCACCTATTTCCACTAGCAGCGGCTCCACTAGCACTCGTGCCGTTACAGCCCCCACCACAGCCCCCACCACAGCCTCTAAACCCGAAAGTTTCCCCGAACATGCGTCCCAATCTCGCTCCAAGTGGGGTATCTGGATAGGCAACCTAGCGTTTTCGGTAACGAAGCCAGACCTAGAGACCTTCTTCACCAAGCCTCCATCGACGATCCCGCGCATAGGAATAACCCGTATAAATCTTCCGACGAATCCGCAAACTCGTCGTAACAAGGGCTTCGCCTATGTGGACTTTTCCAGCGAGGGATCGCTCAACCATGCACTAACTTTGACGGAGAGCCTATGGAACGGCCGCCCAGTTCTCATCAAAAATGCCAAGGACTTTTCCTCCAGAACTTCCACCCCGGCGGTCAAGTTAGGCGCGGACATGAGCAAGAACCCGCCGAGCAGGATCCTCTGGGTTGGCAACCTGGACTTTGCTACAAAGGAGGAGGACCTCGCAAATCACTTCGCCTTTGCGGGCAAGATTGTGAAAGTCCGCCTGACAACGTTTGAGGATACGGGCAAGTGCAAAGGCTTTGGGTTCGTTGATTTCGAAGATGAGGACAGCGTAAAGAGGGCAATGCTAGGGCTCTCTCCAGAGGACAAAGCAAAGCTCGAAACTGCTGAGGGCAAGCAGGAGGAGGAACTAGACAGATTGCGCAAGAAACGAGGTTTCATCGGAAGTCGGAAAGTCAAGATGGAGTACGGGGAGGACCCTTCTGTGCGCTACAAAAAGCGCTTTGGGAAGGAGAAGGATGCTCAAGGCAATGAGGACGTCACCAAAGGAGCCCCTGTAGCGCTCATGGGATCTCGAGGTAGACTCGTCGCCACCGGTGGCGCTGGAGAACGAGAAAAGGACACGAGGCCCGCCGAGCAGAGGAGCAAGTTTGACAACCCGAAACGCCCATTCAATCCAGGGGCTGCCTATTCGGGCGACTCACGGCGTACTGGTGCAATCACAGAGAGCAAAGGGAAGCGAGTAAAATTTGACTGATATTACCCCATCTTTCGAGTGAGACGTCATGTCGGAATACTTGTACCTATCAGACACTGTTGGCTAGCGACAACAAAAGCCCAGTCACTATATATAGCTTAGTAAGCTCGTGATAGCAAAAATGAGACACTCCGCATCTGTCTACCTTATCTGGAAGAACAGAACGTTTCATCAATCGCCCAAACAAGCGCTTCCCAGCCGAGTAAGGGGGGGGAAACAATTCGCATACTATCTTCTGAGCTTCATAGAGCTACTGTAAACGTCCATTGTTGAGATTTAATGAGCCCAAAATGATTCACCCGAAAATTTAAAAACCACACAAGCACCTCACCGTCACGGGTGCAATTTAAGAACAGCTCGGAGAAGAAAAATGGGAGGGAAAAAAGCAAATAAGTCCACAAAAGATCCGGGTGTGGGTGTGCGGTGTTGCATGATCCCCGTGCGACGGTAAAGCGCAGCTAGAGCACCATAGGTGCTCACTCCCTGTGCATTCTTGCAGGTTGGCCACGCTGGGAACTTTTGAAATCATATTGTCGTATTGACTTGAATTTTCTTGTAGCCTCGTTCATATGCTGATTGGGGGAAATGGTTACCATCCCAAATCGCCTTACAAGAATGAGCTGTTGCGTTTTCCTTTTTTCCCTATTGCCTTCCATTGGGTCTTCCTTTTTTCTTTTCACCTAACGTCAAAGGGATGGTACCGATATTCTGGTCCGCTAAGTCATAGGGCCCATATACAGTAGCTACGGTACTTGTACGGTATAGCATATAAGGCGAATGTGGATTGCGCACATTATCGCGTGGCTGGCTTCTACGAGATTAATAGAAATACCGTAGGGTACTCAGGTATTTCGTGGATGCTGCCACCACATTATTAGTATATCAGGACCGTAGCCCGCACACGCACGATTGCCCTGCCTGCTCTTGCTTCTAACGACACAACCAGCGCCCCCCATCCTTTCATAACCACGTACTCACTACTCCCCCCCAAATATCATTATCACTTTATCACCAACTTTACGCCTCTTACTTAATAGCTAGGTATATCTATTCTGGCTCCAAGCTCCTCTCTATCGCTTTCATAACTCTAATATTCCGTTATATAGCCGCCTGATACACTGAATTTGTTCCTGCCTTCGACCCCGCTGCTTCTAGGCGAAAGAGAAGTGCTTCTGGTAAACTGGATCTAACATCACTTTGAGCAAGAAAACAAAAAGGGCGGAGGAGAGAAAGAGCAGCCCTCTCTGCAAAAGCGCTCAAAATGTCGGACTCAGTGTCTTGGGAATCCAAATTCCGCACGAGAGAAATCGCTGCCCACGAGTGGGAAGATATTAGAGACGTATTCGAAGACCTCTACATAGAGCAGGGTCAAACGCTCAAAATGATAAGACAACATTTGGCAGAAGACTATGGCTTTTACGCAAAGTATGTATTAACCTTTCTCCCGGCTCTCTTGTGCTCCATCAACAGTGACTAACTCTCCATAGTGAGACACAGTACAAGAAAAAGATCCGCAAATGGGACATTCAGAAGAACCTTAGCCGAGATAAAATGGTGGCCATTGTGCGATTATTGGATCATCGGACTGCGAGTGGGCTTCGCACCTCGTTTTCCTTTAACGGTAAACCCCTCAGTCACGAGAGGATTGACCGATCAAGGAAAAGGTTCAACCTGCCTGGACCTGATGTCCCGATTGAGGGAGAGGTTTATCATGAGATTGGTGGGTAAAGCTATTTTCGGACTATTATATTATGTTTTTTGTTTTTTATTTTTATCCCCTACCCAAAGTGCTTTGCTCGTACGAGATGTTTGTACCGTAGCAACGATTGCTGACCTATGATCTTACTATTTTACAGAAGGTGTTGAGTACTGGGATCCTGAAGTGGATAGACCAGCGCCGCAACCTAGTCCCGAATGCCCCGCACAATCAGTACTCCAGGAATCAGAACGGCTTGCACTAGTGGAGAACCGGGAAACACAATCTTCACTTCAGGAAGTACAAGTACCAGTCCATGGTGGTGTCGTGTACGTGGCACAAAAGCAAATTCCCACCACGAGAAATCCTGAACAAAACGGAAGCGATGGGGCCGCTTACCAGCCACCAAATGACGACGAATTCTATGCAAAGCCTTCCTCTAGGTCCGCCCCGGCAAACATAGAAAAGCTGAATCAGGCTTCAAAGCGCCGCTGCAATGACTCCGATGCTGGTTACGAGGCGGATAATAGAAAGTCACGCAGGACCTCACGCCACGGTGAGACTGAAGCCCTACCAGACGCACTTACTCAACTAGCGAACGTTATCGAGAACAGTAATAGGGATGAAAGAGAGAGCTCAGATACGCCAGATCCAGTTCCTGTCCTTACCGAGCGTCGGGGTTCTCTATCGAGTATGTCTGGAGAGGTGGGCTCGCCGGGACTTGGGTTTCAAGTTCTCAGGATACGTAACGCCAGTTCATCTTCGCCGGAACCGCTACCGTCAGGCCCAATCTTGGGCGGTGGCTCACCGCCACTGCCGCCCCCTGAGCGACGGGGTTCAAACATCTCTTTGCCATCGTTCTCGGAGCTCGAGGCATATTCATTATCACCACTGCCACCACAAGCGAGGTCGGCCTCAAGCACATCTCCCCCACTGTTACTCCGACGGGGCACGGGCCCGCCATCATCGGCTGGGGCATGGGGGCCTGGACAACCACTACTGCCAACACAGCGAAAAGGTTCGGCTTTGGTGCTGGGGAAAAATCCTGCACCCATCCTGAACGATACCAATTGGCCTGAACCACTCAGTGCTGGCGGTGTCTCAGGAGGTGATACGGTTCGGGTCCCTGGCCCTGTGGAATTACTTAGTGGACCTATCACTCGGAACCCAGGGGATGAACCATTGTATTACACTGGTCAGGGGGGTTATGCGGAGACACCGAGAAACGGGTATATTCCTGGGGTGACCAGTGCCGGAGGGTCTAGCCCAGAGTCATCACCACCTCCATCGCTAATGTCACTGGCATCGGTATTGTCATCGTTGCCACTCTCGCGACATCATTCCCCATCACTCTCACAACCCCCCCACCACGATAACTCATCACCCCAACCACCAACAGCCCCGCCCCAAGCTCCCACATCGCAAGAGATTACAAACTTGGTCACTGCAGCCATCCGCTACTCCACAAAATCCTGGTGGAATGATCTGCAGGATCTGGAAGTCCAGGAAGTCCGGAATCTGACAACCCGCCTCGGCCGCAAGCACCCAGACACTCTCGACGCCCTAAGCGCCCTCGCAATACTCTACGCCACCGCCGGCAAAGATACAAAAGCCAAGGAACTGCACAAATATGTATATGACCAGCTCTGCATGTTCTTTGGCCCAGCACACCCTCGCACCACCAGGGCACAACACAATCTCGCGGACGTGTACCTAGCCAAGGGGGACTACCCCGCTGCACTAGCTATGGCAAAGGAGGCCGTGGAACATAGTAAAACTGTGCACGGAGCTGACCACGCCGAGACCTTATCCTCCTTGGTGCTATTAGGCCGCGTACTGTCGAAGCTGGGGGAATTGGACGAGGCGATGCGAATCGCAAACAGTGTAGTAGAAGCACAGCGGCGGAAACCGGAGGGTGTAGCGAACCGACACACTACCATATCTGCGAAAAAGCTGCTCGGCACACTCCTCGAGAAGAAGGGCCGCTACCCACAGGCTAGGGCGATCCTAGAGGAAGTCCTCGCCCGCCAGGAAGAGCTGTTTGGAAAAGACCACCCAGAGGCACTCTCCGTCATGCACTGCTTGGGCACGGTGTACCTATCTCTCGGCGAACTCAGGGAGTCGGAAGAAATCCTCCGCCGCACAGTGCGCCTCTCGACCGAAAAGCTCGGAGGGAAACACCCGGACACGCTCTCCTCCAAGTACAACCTTGTCAACGCACTCCTAAAAAATGGCCAATTTGCCGCGGCGAAGGACCTTGCGGGAGAGGTGTACGCCGAAACCCGCCAGGTCCTCGGCGATGAGCACGCTGACACCGCACTCTCCATGGTGAACCAGGCCGCTGCGCTCGCGGGTCTTGGAGACGTCTCCAGCGCAATAAATATCCTCCAGGTCACCGTGGATAAATTGGCCGTCATCTTGCCCGCTGGGAACTCCCAGGTGCTCTTTGTAAAAGAGAAGCTCGCCCGAGAATTGATGAACTCCTTTAGGTTCTCTGAAGCAGAGAGGGTCATGCGCCAAGTGCTCGTCGAGAATAGGTGTGCCCTCGGGCATGCGCATCCTGAGACCGTTCGTGTGGAGGAGTGGCTGCACATGTGCCGGGCGCGGATGAGAGAGGGGGAGGTGAAGGGGCAGGGTGGGGAGAGCGCTGCCACTGCTACCGGTGGGCTATGGAAGCTGCAAGAGGGTCTTCCTGAGGGGGCGGTGGCAGAGTGCAGTGTTGGAGCATAGCTGCGGTTAAGGCATAGTGCCCTTTCTTATTCTGACTCTACTCCTTCTTTCTTTTTTTGTCTTCTTGTTAATTCTTTTTTTCTCTTATGGGAACCCCCCACAACATCCCGTTGGTTTCCTAGCCATTATGCGACTGTCTATTCTACCCTATCACCTTTGTTTCCTTTTATTTCCTTCCCTTCTTCCCTCTTCCTTCCCCCTATACATGAGTGTGTATCATACTTTTAAATTATATTACCTATTACTATCCCCCTCCCCCCACCTTTTTTTTTTTTTTAAATTTCCCCCCCTCTCCTACCTTTTCTCTTTTAGTATTCATATAAAAGGTTCATCAGGGCATTGGGACCAGAGGCGTTTGCTTGTTTTTCTTTTGCGATGCAGTGTTAATAACGGAAGGGAATGAAATGAAATGAAATAAATGGAAGAAAAGTGAAGTGAAGTGAAGTGAAGTGAAGTGAAGTGAAGTGAAGAAACAAGAAGTGAGAGATTGTATTATGGTAAGTATCGTACTCGAGCATTGGAGAAATGTGCTATGACGGGACGTTGTAATCGCCTCTCGTAGAGAGGTCCGAGTATTTCTGCCCTTTTGTTTTTTGTTCCAAATGAGAGCTGAGTCTATGCCCCTACGGTGCCCAGACTCAGAGAGGGCAATTACAACGACTACCGGTATTATATGTAACTTGGCGCATTTCCCTTGCACTCGAGCGCTTGCGGTCATTTACATTTTCCTATTAAATAGTACCCACTCGCTCGGGTATTGCACATCGACTTCCAGTTAGAAGAAGAAGAAAGAGGGAGGGAGGGAAAAAGTTACGGGGATTTTAGTGTGCGTCAGGCATTCATACTTACTCACTCGCTGTGGAGGAGGAGGGGTGTGTGGACTGGAGTGGATTTGGCGGGATGAGGTAAGGCACCGACCGTGCATACCGTACCGTACCATGCAGCAATCTGAACGCGGGGGGGGGGGTTGTTAGTACGATATAGTGGGGGATAGGTATATGTGGATCAGCGGGTGAGCTACCGTAAGATTACCTGATCGGAGGGGTGGGGGGTGGGTGGCCAGGTGGCTGGGTTGGTTGCCTGGGGTTGACTAACTTAACTCCGCCGGTTGTGTTGTGTTGTAGCCTAATAGTTACCGTATCCGATTGCGCTGCAGCCTCGGATGGGTACCTTACCGTGGCTTGGACTATTCCTGTAATGGCGGTCATTTACTACTTGTTTGTTTGTTCATTTATTTTTTTATTTTTTTATTCCGGTGGTGGTGGGTTGTGGGAGATATATTATATAGCGGACTACAATACCGTAGTGTACTATATACTTAACGGTCCGTTGCGTCCATGTCGGAGAGTTGTAATGATAATAGTAATCTACCGGTATATTCGCAATTTCGGATATTTGAAGTGGGGGGAGTAAGTAAGGTGAGTTATCGGGCACGGTATAGCTCCCGGCTGCGTGGCCTTTTTCAAGATGCGGAAGATATAAAAGTTATCTGTTATCATACCGGTATAATAATTAGATTTCTACAACAATAACTTAATGGCAAACTCAACTTATTATTATAATTGTAACCCCGTGCGCATTTCCCCCCCTTCTTGGTAAATAAAGTGTTCTCAAGAGTGTCAAATGGCCAGGTGATTTTCCCGTGTGTGAACTCTTGTGGTGGGTACAACCTTAAGTTGGACCTATAGATAGATAGATGGATAGATGGATAGGGGAAATAATGCCAGACTCTAACTAAACCGGTGCTATATGTATAGATTTGGAACGCCGGGAGTGGTGAATCAACTGCTGCCACCCGCCAGACAAACAAATGAATACCAAATAAATAAATAATAATAATAAATATAAAAAAAAGTAAGTTGTAAAGTGGTGTACAGATAAGAATATTCCCCTCCCTATTTCCGAAGCGACGTCCTAGGCCGGAAAAACAAGACGGAAAGCAAATAAAAAAATAGGATAAAAAGCAAAGGTGGAGAATTCAGAAAATGGACAGAACCCAATTTTTTCCTTAGAAAGAAGATATAGGAAGGAAGGACCCCATTAAAAGATCTAGCCATCAGTATGTATACCGGCAGTTACAGACTTGTATTGTACAGCCAAACACCATCCCCCGCACCCACCAACTAAAAGAGGGCACACCCGTAGGAAATTCAACACAAAAGACAACAGACTAACTCATCCACCATCTCACTACACGGTGCTACTCGCGTAGCTACTTGCAGCACACACGTAAGCGCTTGGTCGTGATTCTCGTTATAGGCGTTAAAAGGAGTTTTTCGTTCTGGCACGGAAAAGTTGCGACCAATTGCAGTTCACTAGCTCAGGTCTAAGGTGTTTCCACTACGAATTTTCTGCATAAAGTCGTAGATGAAGTCAAAGTATCCGTCCTGGGCGACAGTCTCGTTGTGGTTTCCATCGGGCAACTCTCTCCAGACTTTTTTCGCCCTGCAAATGTCGAATAGGGTTTTCATGTGCGATGGTCTGTGCGTGAATATGAATACTACCCGTTAGCTAATTGAAGAAGGAAAAAACGCCACATGGGGGGCAGAGGAAGGGAAAAAGAAAATAACTATGTGGGACCCACGGAACTAGTTCATCTTTCAGCCCACTCAGGAAAAGCACGGGCACATCCACAATCTGCGGCAATGTCGCTTCGCTGGGCCAAATTTGGTGGCAGAGTTTTGCGAGGAACCGCGCTGGTGGAAAAACTGTTGGGATGAGTGTCCGGATGGAACGAAAGGTGTTCTCGAGTATCAAACCGTGCACCTTGTCTTGATTGCGCGAGACGAGTTGGATGGAGAGCGCACCACCCAGAGATTGACCGTAGACCACAATTTTGTTATTCTTCGTGTCGTTGCGCTTGAGTATATACTCAAGGGCCACTTGTGCGTCGACGTTGAGACCTTTCTCGCACGGGCGTCCAGAGGATAACCCATATCTAATCCCCAATCGCATGTATTAGTGGCGAGTAATAAGTAGGAGTTAGCTGGCGATAAGGGACACTTACCCGCGATACGAAAGGATAAAGATATTAGCACCCATTTCTTCGGAGAAAACTCTGGCAATTGGTAGGCGGTGACCCTGATTGCGCACTCATGCATCAATAAACTTTTCCTGCGAGTCGATCGTTTCAGAGTGGACGGGAATTTCTTACAATATTTCCAGCGTTCCCATGCATAAAAAGCACCTAAAGCTGAGAGGATCAGCGCAATTCAAACTAGAGCTCCGGAAGAAGTCTGGGCGCACGCACTGTTACACCCATATCCATTCCCTTGCGGCCCTCAAGAAAATAACACTTCAACGATTCTCCATCAGGCGTCTTTAACTCAACATGCTCCCAATTCTCCACGCCAAACTCGTCCGGTGTTGGCACCTTGGTCCTAGATCCCTCCGGAACCGAACGGGGATATATGATCTCCCTTTACCCGACCGGCTGTCAGCACACCACGGTATGCATGCAAAGGGCGCGATAAGGGGGAACAAACGTTTGCTTAAAATAAAGCAATCCGGAGAGCAGAACCGCCAACCCAGTCGAAGCCACGATTGTACCTTTGGCGAGTGAATATGCGGATGAGGAGTAAGAGGTAATGGCGTCAAGGAGAGACATGAGGTTGGAAGAAAGGTGGAGGGGGGGGGGGGTAAAGTGGGTTGGGAGCGGGTAGGAGGTCAGGAAAGAGCGGAACACAGATGAAGCGACGAGGTTGTGAAAAGACGAGAAGGGAAAGTAGGAAAATGGACAGATAAGTCAATCGTTTCGAGTAGAGATGTCGCAGTGTAGAGCTACCGGTAGGTCAGGAGTGCGGTGTAACAATCCCTTGGGGGGGGGGGGGGGGTATTGTACCGTACCTTGGGGCCGCTGTTGCAATTACCGATGGGCGTCTGGCGTTGTTCAGGCTCTCAGGCTGTGCTGCCAGCCAATGTTGTGTTTCCCATACATTTTCTCCGATCATAAGGGCACTAAAAGCGGAGAGGGTCGCGCTAAACCTTAGCGAGCCTCATCCACCGCGGATTCAGGGATAAGTTAATCTGTGGATAGGGCTAGAAAGAAAAAGAAAAAAATGGGTATGATATTCACCGGGATATTATTATCATCATGCCATCATAATATTATGTCTGGTATCATAGGGTACTGATATTGGTATCATACCGCATTTTTTGGGCTAACCCGAAATCACGCTAACGGAGTCAAACAAGGTGTGGCTCAGTAAGCGAATGGGATTTGCATGAGAGTTGCCCCCTAGAGTTAGATTCTGGGAATAATTTGCCACAGGATGCTTTTTCTAGGGAAAGAATTTCCTGAAGAGTATGATCTGCCTGGGCCAAGCTTTACTCAAGCTCGCTTCTTGCACCATTTTTGTGCTAGGGAGCCTTAGCGTGATTTCGGGTTGGCTCAAAAAATGCGGTAGCACAATATAATAATGGTTCCACATTAGAGTGGAGTATCAGATCCAACAAGCGATAATATACTCCGATAAAAGTCCGCATCTGAATTTCGAGCTGATGAGTGTCATCATCATCTCGGCTAATTTTCAAAGCCTTGTGGCCCAGTCAATGCGACATCGAGCTGGCACCTTTGACGAGTCAGATATTGGTACAGTGCGATAGGCGCCAATAGCAAGAACTGAGCCCCCAGGGACGTCTTGTGCGGTGCTCATAGAGCAATGATCCACTTGCAGGACGCCAACTCATCCATGCACAAGTGCTGCGGGACTACCGCAGCAGAAGAACAAAAAGAGTTCATCAAATGGTTCACCAAGGCAGCCATTGCTCAGCCTACCACAAATTCCGGGGAGGAAAAGGTAGGGAACTCACTCCAGAGCCTAGCTTCGTTTCGTTTCCTCTAATATTCGAGTGATTTCTGATGATCTCTCTGGCAACTAGAGTGAGACAGATTGAGTAGAAAGATTTCTCGTGCGAGCCTTACACTACATCACGCTGGTTGGGTTTATTTTCTCTTTCGGCTATTTGCGTCTCGGGTATTTGTTTGGATGCGTTACCAATAGCTAGCTCCATCATAGGTGGCTGATAACGGGGGGGGCGAGGATTATGGAGTTTGTTCCATCCTTCGAATCACATATTGGTTGTATAGCCATTTTGTGATTTGGAGTTCTACCGACTACGCACAGTCACTGTGATGATGGGAACTGCTGCGGAAAATGTGAGGCGTGTGCAGCTAGCGGAAACTCCCTTGATTGTTACCGTGATTTGTCAGGAGAGATACGCACAACAAACACAGCCCACATCGACGCACCTGGATTACTGCAGTCTATTGAACCACGATTCCACACCTGTGTTTCTGCTATTTCTTCTCTCGGTAATGCCTTCTTCGGTGGTTGTACATATCGAGGTTCGACTGCTATCTTCCACAAATATCCGTCTGGATTCTGTACCTCGGTGGGTCTATGATTGGCTACAGAGCAATTTCATCTCTCTGTCCATCTGCCAAGAGATAAAATCATTTGGTAATGCCTCTTGAGAATCCTCCTTTTTTTATTAGTGCTTGCTAACCATACCCCAGAGGACTCACCATTACTCACGGAGCATGTCGAATCTATCTCAGTTGTTGAGGCAACCGGGTCCACGGACAAAATTCTCTACTTGGAGAAAGTGGAATTGGATATAAATGCATACAAGTTACATCTCCGGACCTCCCAGCCAGCTTCACAGCTGAGTGAAGAATCCACTGTGGAGAGTGAGGAGCGTCCCTCCGCAAGAGTTATGGAGCTGCCGGCCAGGGATTTGGATGGGCTTTGGGAATTGTGAGTTTGCTTTGAAAGATGAGTCGAGTATGCGAGGGCTAATTGAGTAGGTTAATCTTTGATCCAGATATCAAAACGGGGCTACTTCATTTCATTTCGAGCATTGGTAAGTTGGGTTCTTGCAGCTTACGGGCAGAAAGACAGCTTTTTATTGGCCTAATTAGATGTGCTGCTAGTATTGTTTGCCGACAAGGGGGTTAACTTTATGTGCATCACCTGGAATAGGTTAGTTCACTCTATTTGTGCCCTGGTAGGTTGGTGCTGGCTTAAATTCGAAGGTTAATATTACTCCATGGCCCCCCCGGCTCTGGAAAAACAAGTCTTTGGTACAATCCTTGTATAAAAACAAGTGGTACAAGCTGATGAGGCACAGTCGTGCATTAGCACAGAAACTGTCTATTCGTCTCTCAAAGAGGTTTTCCGATTTTCAGTTGGTGGAGATCAATAGCCACAGCCTATTCTCAAAGTGGTTTTCGGAGTCTGGGAAACTCGTGGGAAAGATGTTCGATGATATTTCGCAGACGCTAGAGAACGACGACACCTTCGTGGTTGTGCTAATTGGTTGGTTAAATGCCGGCATCTATGGACCCCGCTAATAATCAAAGACGAGGTGGAGTCCCTAACTTCAGCAAGAAAATCGGCTGCCAATGGAAACGAGCCTAGTGACTCTCTGAGGGTCTGATGTCCCAGCTTCCCGTCCCTTGGGGCAAGCCCGTTGACAAGGGTTCTAGGTTGTGAATGCACTGCTGACAGGATTGGACAAGCTCCGCCATAAGAATAACGTGAAAATCCTTCCCAATGAGGCCAATGAGAGTCTAACCTTTCAAATCATCTAGGTGATTGTTTTGACAACGTCCAACCTCCTAGAAGCAATGGATGCGGCCTTTCTCGATCGAGCTGATATCAAGCAATATGTTAACGCCCCGACCGCCAGTGCCATCTACATAATACTAAGGACATGCTTAAACGAACTTATACGTTGTGGATTGATTGAAGAACAAGTATTCCACAGCCTATTCTACTTATTCTCTTGGCTAAAAGGTGAAAAGAGGCCCATACCCTGCCCGGAAGAGGCGAGAATGAATATGTTCTCACAACCAAATTCTCCGTCGAGTAAGCTGTGGCGATGCGCAAATGAATGCACTTCTTTCTCGGGGCGGACACTGAGAAGACTGCCAGTTCTCATGCATGCTAGATACATACAACGAGAGAAATGCACTTTGGACGAAGCATTGGAGGCGCTGGAGATGACTGTGCAAGATGTCAAGCAGGAGCAGGGTACGGTGTGTGAATTACCACAAGTGGTGCCGTAGGTAAATAAAAATGGGGTTAGGTCTTCTAAAGTGCTGGTTCCAGGAGTTGGGGCAGCCGAGAAAGGTTTTGACAAGCACGCGGCTCAAGGAGCACAGCTCCCCAAAGCGGTGGTAGACAGCTTGACGAATTTCGTCAACAAATTAATCTTATGATAGATCGGTCGGGCTAGATTATCCAAGCTGCTAGTTGCCCCCAAAATCCCAATCGGTCTGGTCTTGGTTGTTAACTTTTCATTGCCATCCCTGGAGGGTGCAGCCCCGGCACCTGATCCGGTGAATCAAGAGCACTCAATAGAAATCCTCCTCTGACCCGGAGACAAGTATGATACACCAATGAAACACTTCCCGAAACTTTGCTCCAAATATGACCTATCTAGTATAATACTGTGAATTAACTAGGTATACTAGGATTATGACTTCAAACTGTAGTGGAACTGTCGTAACGGTCTCATACCCAAAACATCCTATCCCTGTCGTGAATAGTACGCCATATAGCTCCGAATCCTGACTGAAGTCAGCCGTGATTCACCCCGGCATGGCCTTTACCACTCCTTCCTCACAGGCGGCCAAAACGGCGGTCATGAGTGATCACTCGTAACCAATGCAAATGTGTCCTGTTGTAAAAGAGAAAGGGAGCTGGATCGTCTAATACACAGGACAAGAGCAGGTTTTTATATCTTCGATCCGGAGGAGGGAGGGAGGGAAATAAAAAAAAGCAAACCAAAAGGGAAAACCAAGATCAGCGGTATCGGAAGGAGGTAGGGATGGAATGGAGCGCAGAAGATGAAGAAGGAGTGAAAAATGATGAGGGTGCGGCATACCATAACTCAATAAAGCATGGTCGTCAAGTTGAGGGATGCGCAGAGGGGGGATGAGAAAAGCCCAAGAGTAGTCCAATGACAAGAGGTGTAAGGAAAAGGAACCAACGGGTAAAGGGACTTGCTGCAGAAAGAGACTAGTCTATACTGCAGGTAGGCTGTAGATCTACCAGCCAAACCTTCAACCCTCGCTAGGGAGTATCGTGTGCAGTATCGTAATTACTGGGGAACCTATACAGCATCTGGGATTTGCAGTTTCTCTCCTACTCCCCAAATTAAAAGGTAGCGAATCAACTCCTTAAAAGAAAAAATCAAAAAGTTAAAAAAAAACTCTTGTTTTGTATTCCCGCTCTGTCACCCGGCAGGTCGCGGATCATGCCCTTTAGTACGAGCAAGGCCCAGGGACGGATGGTACCACCTCGAGCAGGTCTGATTCGCGCTATGCATAGTACAGCCTTATTTAAAAAGTGCTGGCAGGTCTTCATCTGTTCTCCCAGTTCTTGTAGAGAAATGACATCTAGTGTAAATAGATACGTGACGGAATTGTTTAATTCGGTAATAAACTTGGTTTTGAGAGGGGAATTGAAGATCTGGGCTCCTGCTGAAGGTGCCGACGGGGGGGTTAATTGTTTCTTGAGATGGTGGCTACTGCGCTTGGTAGGTATTTTTTGATAGTATGGGACGGGGGGACGTGTGCAATCCTGCGTTTTTTTTGGATTCTCTTGTTTTTCTTTTCTGGGGATGAATGTATAGAGGATGTTGGGTAGACTATTTGCTGCTCTGCGGGATAGACGCTCGCTTGGAATGGGGGAATCAGACGTTAATCACTGATGCTTACTCCCCCACCAGCCGTGCACAAAGCAGCGATGATATAATAGCCAGAACATCCACCATAGAAAAATTCGAAGATCTGTCGTGGGGAAGATGGGATTTAGGCGGACGGACAAGACGATAGGAGGGGGAACAAATGTGCCGAAACGTGCTTCCGTACAGCTGGACAGCTCCCCGGCGCAATCGTAGGAATCAATCCTTCCGTGTTTGGAAGGCTTGCGCATACCGGAGGGACTGGTTGGATGTGTTACGCCATTTTCTTACTTTCTTTTATCCCATCCCCTCTCAGTCGATAATAAAGCATACCTAGGTCGGGAGGAATATGTGAAGGGAGGATGAAGGGAAGAAAGGAAACCGAAAAGAATGTATATAAGGGAAGAATCAGCAGATGTCTGACTTAGTGCAAAATACATGAGAAAACCCCCGCCGGATCTCATGGCATGCAAGGATAAGTGTTCCGGCTCGAAGTTCTCAGACGGCTGTGCTACAAATGTCGCGTGTGATTTCCTATTCCCCGAGATCTCAAGGAGCTAGTCAGCGATAGTAGCTCTAGTGGCCGCCCCCAGCACAGCGGGAGTGGGATAGGGAGGGAAGAGCAGGTTAACAAATCTCCAGTTCCACTTCTTCTCCGTCAATTATTTTGTAGAACTGGCCAAGGCCCCCGGTAAACCACCCACTCTGGAGAGATTGTAATGCCACCCGCCTCTATATCCCCACATATTATTATTTCCGAATTCGAAAGTTTTCCTGGGATGGTTTAGGGAACATCTTACTGTAAGCAGTAGTCGATTCATATTGATAAAGTTTCTATAATGCTAACTCGGCAAGCTTGCCAATATCGCAGCGTTAATATAATAGGCGTTGGTTCAGCCATGGTTGGCGGCGGCAAAGTTATTTACAGCTGCTTCGGGGACTGGGACATGGTGACAGATCTTTCCATTCGACTAGGGAGCTAAGGACACTCCCGCCATCGCTCATTCTCCTGGTTTCGGTAGTACGACACTTCAGCAAGGGGCGGTCTGAACTACCTACGGTATCCCGGTCTGCTGTCCACCTAGGATTCCTCGAGGCTTTTACATGACTGCATAATTGGGTGTATAAAGGCGAGGTCTTCTTTGTGATTTCCGGGGAGGATCCGGGAATTTATGGTGGAGAGCCGTGGCTGAGGTTGCTGTAGGTGGTTTGGGGTATCACGGGTTGTTGTGAGTGGCGAGTTGAAGACCTGTGAGGAAGGTGAGGTAGGGGCATTGAGTAAGGGTGATGGGATGAAGCTGTTGCCAAGAGATTGCCTGTGCCGTTGGATGTGCTGATTGTTTGGCATTTCTATGCTTATATGGCTCGGGATGGGCGCAATGGTAAAGTTCGCTTTTTCCTACGAACACACCCTACGCTTGATTCGCTATCCGGCCCATTTGGAGTCTAGCCTGCTAATAGTCAGTAGCATCAATGCTTTGACGACGATAAATGGGGCTATAAACCCTCTGGACATACAATGCTGTGCTAGGAGAGGATCACCTCCCAGATGCCTGATATTCTCGAGGGGGTTCTGTGGAAATCCCCACCGAAGAAGCTTATCAAGTGTCCGGCATGCGCGAAAGAGATTGATGCCTCCATCTGCGAATGGAGCCCAAGAACGGGAACCAAAAGCGGATCAGCGAGCAATCCGCAGTTCATTGTGAATTGTGCGGGATGGGCATAAACATGGAATCACTATGTGCTGGGAAACTCCGGAAAGTTGTCAAATCACCGATAGAGTGTTGGAAAAATTTCCGGATGAGGTTCATCTCCTAACACGAAGCCCGAAGATAAGAGTCAATACTAATAACCTCAGTATCACAGCCCTCGACCTACATGCCCCAACCTATCTCCTCCCTTGCCAACATCGTTTAACATCCTCAATTCAACTCTCTAAGTCTCCCCCACTCCGCCCTTTCCAATCTCCCTCTGTGGGCGGAGTTCACCACGAGTGGTAGATCCACTCTCCAAAACTTATGGGTTGTTTACCCAAGACCGCATTCCGCTCGCCCATGCCCTCTAAAACCCGCAGAGTAATGCTAATCAACCCCTGGACACCTTTGGTTTCCCCTAGTACCGCGGTAAGCAAATACGAGTCCTGCTGCCTATGCTTCAAACCCCTTCGCAGGAAAATCCTGGTCCCGACTCACCACGTAAACCTGGTTTGGCACTCGGCAATGTTTGGACCCTCCGCCTGCGGTGAGTATTGTAAGAAGGCGGCGAAGAGGTTTATCCTTCGCTGAAAGCTCTATGAAGGTCCTCTAGGGGGTGCGTTTGTGATACTAGTGCAGCGTTCTAGAAGATTACGGGTGGGAAGGAGTACCGATGTATTTGTGTTTGGATTGTGTGACGAATGAGAAGGTGAAAACAGGAGGATAGAAGGAGGCGAAGTGGAAGCTTGGGGAGAGGGCTACCGGAGAAGAAGAGTTAGTTGGGATAGAGTAGAGTATTATCTGTAGGAAGAAAGGTGGAGGGGGATGGGGGGCTGTAGTGGTAATTTACGCCTATGAAGTGCAAGCAGTAATTAAGGCGCTCTCTGCTTACTTTCTTTTCCGGATCCTATACCATATGGGGGGGGGGGGGGTAGGGTGGAAGGCCGCCGCGCCCACGGGGGGAAGGACGTCTTAGCGTGAGTTTCAATGATTCCAGTTCTTACGGTGCAGTTGCACCTGGCAATTCTGAACCCGAAAGATCCACACCTCAACGTCCCATTCACTAATTTCTCTATGGGCCTTCACTATAGCAAACTGCACTCCACGGTAAATTCACAAGTGAGGCTGCCGCGGGTTCGAAAACGTTGGGGAATGGCTCTTGCAAACAAGGGAATTTAGAAGCTGGCACTCAGGTACTGAATTCGAAAATGCAGTTTTGTTTTGCTACGGAGTCCCGGGCGTCGGAAAGACTTATATTAGGTAACAATGTCTGACCTTGATGAATGGGGGGGGAAGGACTAGTGTTGACAAGCTGTGAGGTTAGCTCATTGGTGATAGACGGTTTGTGTGATGGAGCCGGAGGACAAAATATTGCAGTAGCATGTTTTCACTTTAACTTCGCCGCCAGAAAGGAGCAATGATCCACGGGTGTGCTGGGTGCCCTGCTGAGACAGGTTGTGGCCGGATTAGATGAACTACAGTACAAGGGAAAATAGTATGGGCCTACGAAGATCAGACGAAATTTATTGGCGGACGGAGGCTGCGACCTTCCGATGTTGTGAAAATGCTGTAGGATAGTTCTTCAGAAAAGCGTACATTTATATGTATTGACGCTCTAAACGAATGCGAGAACAATGTGTATGGCAATAAATTTATTGGTCTAATTAAACCGTTTATAATTTTGTTGTTCCAGAGTCTTGTCTAACCATCGCCCGATGACTGGCAAGCTCTATGAAGGGGCATAGCAGGTTTACTCCTGGCCAGAAAAAGTAGAATAGGACTAGTGGTAGTTCTGCAAATGCTGGGCCTAAGGGAGACTTCAAGTGGAGCTCTAGTAAAGAGATCAAGGTCAAGAGGCAAAGGGAGCTAAAGAGGTCACCATTCAACTAAGGCCCCGGGCCTGTTTGGCACGCCACCGGAAAATGAAACTCAGTTTTTCCTAAAAACAGAGGATCTTTCTGAATAAAAATACTGAGTATTTCTCAAAATACTAGCATTTGGAATGACAGAAATCCTTTGTTCTTTTTAGTTATCATACCTGGGAAGAATGTCTACTCTCGGATGAATTTCCTTATTGTGGTTGAAAGCCATCATCAAACTAATATTCCTAGAGGTGAGTAACAGCGATCTCCTCCACCTTGTCCACCTCTCCAATACCTTCTGCATGCTTCCTAGTGCGGGGGCCCTAAAGAAAGATGATAAAAAATGAGAGCCCAAATGAATGCTGGTTTTAACCAGGCTTTAGGGGAGATGGTGGAGGCCTGTGGAGCTATCTTGAGGGACATATGATGGGGCTTACTTCACAATTTTTCTACAGAGACGCCTACAAGATCATGAAAATACGTTCCAATGAAAGATAGAGAGGCCCATTGTAAGTGTATATAGCCTTGAGCAGAGATGTTGTTGTTCTTCGCTCCGAGGGACGGCTCCACCTTCATGATCCTGATACTGGACTTTTAGGGAAGGCGCTCACGTTTCACTTGGCAAGCTTTATACAATTCAAGGATGAGAAGATCTTTAGCTCTGTTGAACCTCTCTGACAAGTGCTGGTTGAGTTGCCCACAAAGGAGGTTATACAAGTTGCATCTGTCCAGTACTACATTACCGGCCGAGTTACGGAAACCCAGTAATTGACTATCTCCAGCGCCACACCACTAGTATTGAGCAGCATGTCCACTTCAACTATGCAATTCTTCTTAACGCGAAAACCGAGCTTCTCATCTGAGCCCTGGCAAGGAACAAAGGACGTGCCCATGTATCAAGCGACTACAACCCAATTCACATTTCGTGGTTCTTCCCTAACTAGGGTAACCTTGCGGGAACTATCACTCATCAAATCCGCTCATCTGCCCCAATGAGACCCCTGGTTGAAATTTGGGCTGCAGAGAATCACATTACCAGAGTTAGAAGTTAGTAACCAGTATCTGCCCACATATTTTCCGGCCGAGGAAGTCAAGAGCAAGATATGGGGATGGGCCTGTACGACTCCGAGTCCTCACCTATAGCCACGGAGGTTTGGGAGAGGGCTGATAGACATTTTATGGATAATTATGGTAAGTAATTCTCATCCGGACAAGTGGCTCGCCCCAGCGGGAGGACAGGAATTCGGGGGGGTATGAAAGTTTCGTGAGGCCTGACGTGAAGCTGTTACACTTGAGGGGGGGGGCGGATGGTTGGTGTATCCCAATTGTGGGAATGGGGTGTTGCGCGCATGATATTCCGCCCTTCCCTACTTCCTGCTACAGTAGTACCTGCGGCGGCACGCACTGCTCTATGCTTAATATCGCCCAAAGTGAATTGTAACCCAAAGGAACCGCATCGCGCTCTCTGTGCTTCCGCTTGGAAGCCTGCTCCAGCCGCGCTAGCCCCCACCCTAGCGAAAAAATAAAAATCTCACCGAGTGATCTCTCATGCCCAGTGGTGCGGGTTGTCTGGTGGGGGGACACGGGTCAAATGACAGCAAAATTGAGCGTTTTAGAGTGACCATTATGGCATAGGTTCTACTATAATAAGCCCCCAAGAAGCTTTGGAATAAGCCAGGTGTCAGAAATGCACAGTACAATCTTTGCGGACTTTTATCTACTCTACACAGAAAGTGAGGGGCATTTGAAGTAATAGAGCCTGGTTGCAGTGTATATTTTGCCTACTAAACGATCCACGAGTGACTCACCATGAGCATAAAATAAGTATGTCAACTATTTCATTTCACGTATTATTGGCCAACATCGGGCCGGGAGCCGAAACCAAGAGCTAAAACCCGAAACCAACCTTATGCAGCCGCACGAAGAAGAAAACAAAGAAGAAAAGGGAGACAAAAATCCTTGCAGGAGCCAACAACCCAAGTGAGCGAGGACATAAATATTCCACCTTATCGAGCCGAGGTTTAGAGTGAGGAACTATAGGGTAGACGGGAGAAGCTTCCACTAAACTGGTGATATGGGTATACCCTTTCCCGATGGTCGTTATTAATCAAAAATGAAAAAGGAGTAATTCTGTAATGCAGGGCGAGCAAAGAAAAATTAAGGCTAATCATCACCGATCCTCGGAGGACTGTCTTTCCCATCGTGTTTTGACGTACGAGGGCTTGCACTATATGTCGTGCAAGTGGGAAGTGTCAGTGGCACATTTGCAACGGCCCACATCTGGGGAGGGGACATGGTCGCAACCTTCTAGAAGCCTTCTTTCTCAAGCCTTCACAAATCTTAAACATATCCTTCCGCGAACCGGCTGCATCGACTCGTTTACCCCGAAGGCTCATTTGCACTTCTTTCTCACGCTCTACTGCTAAGAGCCTCTTAACGAGCAAGTGTTTCATCGCCCAACAAACATGTACCCCACAGTCGCTCCCGTTATCCTGTTGTGGTGTGTCTTCCAGATCGGAAAATTGGAGTGAAAACCCGAGTAACACGCCCAACTTCTTACATACCTCTCGAGCTTCACCACAATTCGCAGGCGAGAGTGAATCATAGTGGAATGCTACACGGTCGCTGACGCCAACAACTAAAAGGGACCAATGCGTTCCGCCCTCGGCAACCGAGGGATTGCGGCAGTCGTTAATGGGGAGGAAGATGTGGGAGGCCTTTTTCACATCCGGTAGAGCAGACTCAAGTGTAAGCGGATCTAGGAATAAAGCCGTTAGCTGTGGGTGAGATAGCTAGGAGCTCTTTGAATTTATACCTTTGGTATTTTTTAGCAGGAACACCATTGAGGGTCTCAACAGCATGACTTTATTGTTAGGATGTTTCAATAACTCTTCATGTTCAAGATATCTAGGACTCCCATAAAACGAAACCGCGGAAATACCTGTCATTAGCATGACCGATAACAAGAAACGAGCCAGAAACAATGACACTAAGAAGAAACGCACTCCTCCCAGAACGAGATATTCTATGCCCTCGCCCTGATTGTTAGTAATAAAAAAAGATATCTCTGACAAAACATTTCATTCTCAAAATCAAAGAAATAGTAGAGCAGAATGAAGGAAAGGGTGGGGCCCCTACATTGTCTGTCAACCAGTCTCCCTTCAAACAATCGATGTCTTCTTTAGTAACTATTTGCGTCGGCCCGAATCAGCCTCCAGTCAGCCTATGACTGCCGATAAACATACCGCAAACATCATAATCTAGTAATTCATCCAGTTAGTAATGAATTCCGTCTTAGATAGTAAGAACAGCAATAGAAAGACTCACAGCTAAGATAAGGGTCCTCAGGTCGTAACTTCATTTCATTCCGACGAAGTCGTAAATTTCCTCCAGCATCAGCCATCCGATCCATCATTCCCCTTCCACTCCCGCTGCTCCTTGGAAGAGAAGACGAAGAAGAGGTTGGAATCGACGAAACAATGGGAGGATTGGGGGTAGTTACCTCGTCCCGGTGGAACCCGCTCATCTCACGGATTGCATCGCGGAACGGCATTCTTTTGTTGGGGGGTTGGGGGCCGCTAGATGTTGGGAGAGAGTGTGCAAAGTGTAAAGAGAAAGGGGATAGTCTGCCGGAGGCGTTGCTGGATATATAGTAGCAAGGCTAGTTGGGGTGAGGGTAGCGGTCGATTGGGTTATGGTAGTTTTCAGAGAGCTGGGGCCGAGAGCTGAGACCGGAGGTTGTTATCGTAGTGGGGTGATTGATGGAGCACAGTAACGTTGGCAGGGCACGGCCAAGGAGGGGGATTGATTTGGAAAAGGGAATGGCGATGGTGATTTTCCCCCTTACGTGATAGGGTCTTTTATTGATCTAGAGAAGAAGGGGGGAGGGAAGGGAGAGGCATGAGAAAGCTACCGTAGGGAATGCAGCCACAGGATTTCCTGTGTTTTACCGGAATTTACCTGCTGCTCTGCCTTTTTGTTCTGGGCAGAGTTGGTTGCTTGCGACGTCATGTTACACACTCCCGACTACTGGTACTGTACGAGTACTCGAGCATGTTAAGAGCTTGAACTTTGTCTTCACTTTCAGTACTAGATAGTACTATATAGGGCGCGGTTAAGAAGTGTCCGGACACCCTGAACAAGAATTTTGCAAGGATTTCGCGCGGAGCGAGGAAGCAGCGCACCTAAATTCTATCAATATTTCTGTCCGGATGTCCGGATTAATGGTCCCACCCCAAGTACCAGTACTCGAGTATGATACATGTACTCGAGTACTTGAGCGGGTTAAATTGTTGTCACTCCGCCACGGCTTGATCTGAGCCTTTCCCCTTTCTGCCCCGCGAGAGTAGTAGATCGATGCTAAGTTAGCACGGTATCCCCCCCTGCAGATGGATTTCCCTGGGCTTCGTTAGACCTACAGTGCCGTGTAGTATCCCTGTGGCACAAGCACAATACTAGTAGCTTAAGTCCTGTGTTTCCTCCCCTTTTCACCCTCTGGATTCACGGCAAGCCGAAGCTTCGCGAAGATCATAATATGTTGCTAAAAAGCATTTTATAATCAATCTACTCAACTAAACAGGCTATTCCATCGATACAGTAAGCTGGCTCGAGGCGCACCACATCCCACACAATAGATAATAAATCAAGAAAACTTCTAGATGTTATACACAATGTATGAAAGCATCTTGAAATAAGATCCCTTTAGAGTTTGGCTGCCTCTCCATGGCCCTCTCCCTTGGCCATATCCCTCAAAACCCTCCTTAATAATTTTCCGGAGATAGACTTCGGAATCACATCCAAAAATTTGACTCCCCCTCTCAACCTCTTGTGGTGAGCAACCCTATCTTCGACATACCTGATCAATTCCAACTCCGTGGCTTTAGTCCGCTCCACCCCAGCAACTAGGACAACGTATGCCCTAGGCACTTCACTTGCCATCTCGGGACTGTAGATGCCAGTTACGGCACAGTCATCAACCTTTTCGTGTCCTAACAACAAACCCTCGAGTTCAGCAGGCGGGACCTGGAAACCCTTATACTTGATCAATTCCTTCAGACGATCCGTGATGTAAAAGTTTCCATCGCCATCTTGGTATCCGATATCACCAGTCTTAAAGAACCCATCTGGGGTAATTGCTTCGGCAGTTGCCGTCGGGTTGTTAAGGTAACCCATCATGATATTGGGTCCAGCCATCCAGAGTTCTCCGGTTTCGCCGGCAGGAACTTCTACCCCTTCTTCGTTGACATACTTTGCCGTCATATCTACAGGAATAATTAGTATCAGTGTCCGGGTGAGTGGGCGAAATACGCCTACTAGGAAGTAAAGGTCCAACACTCCCAACATGTGATCTCCATTGACTCCATCGCATAGAGTGCGTCACTGGGGAAGTCTCAGAAAGCCCGTAGCCTGATTCAAGCCATTCCTAGTTAGCAGTACTACCAACTGCCCCTCCAGTGGCGTGAAAATGGACCTTGTTTAACAGGGACTTTCAGTCTAGCCCAGAGAGACTCTACCAACTCTCTGGTGAGCGGCGCAGCACCAGAGTTCACCATCTTGAGACTGCTGAAATCGTATTTGGCTATGTCAGGGTGCTTTGCCAAAAGGAGAATCACGGGTGGCACGAGCTGTAGAGAGGTCAGTCACCCGAACTAACGTCGATCCTTCTATCGATCAACTCACATATACAAAAGTGACCTTATAGTCCTGGATATGCTGACAGAATTTATTCAGGTCAAAGCGATCCATTACCACCGTTGGTAATCCCCGTAGAACTGCGTGATGCATTATGCCTAGAAAGATCAGGTTCTAGCCTAAGCGGTATTTAAAGCCTTCGAAGAAACCCACAAGTCAATCCGTATATATGGAAGAAGGGCAGAAACGCAACGAGTTTATCCTCGGTCCAATCCAGTGGGTCATTAGGGATAAATTGAAGCTAGGCCAAGGGTGCAGATGGAGAGTTAGTATATAACCCCCATTTCCCCCCCACGGGTAGCGGGGGAGGGCGACTCACGATGTTTGCGACGATGTTTTTATGGCTCAACATCACCCCCTTGGGCAGGCCAGTTGTTCCACTACTATATACTAAAAATGCTAGTTCTTTTTCCGGATTCTGAACCTTCACCCTCCTCCACTTGGTGATGCTTGTGTCAATAATGTCTTTCCAGTGCCTGTGCTCTTTGGTCTTCTTATCGCCCAAAACGATGATCCGGTCCTTTGGAATTCCCGCATCCGCGGCTGCCTGCGCAGCAATCGGGAGCAAATCAACCAACGTCACCAGGGCCTTTGCCCCCGAGTCCTTCAGCTGGAAAGAAAGTTCCTCCACTCCATAGCTCGGATTCGCCGTTGTAATAACGCCGCTGGCCCACAGAGTTCCCCATACCACAGGCGGTGTGTCGATTTGGTTCGTGCTTAATAAAAAAAGGGGAGAGGAGGGGTTAGTATTACTTAAGTACAAGCAGTAATGTTTTGTAGGGGAAATTTGTATTGGGGTTCTGGTAGCAAACCTGAAAACTGCCAAAACGTCACCTTTTTGCCAACCCCACAGAGACTTGAGACCGATTCCGAAAGCCCTTGCCTGATCTCGAACGTCCGCATAGGTTAATTGGCGCTTGGTGTTTCCATCAATATAAACGACTACCGTATGTCAGAAGGCTCAGAAACTTCGGTTCCCAAGCCACAGGTTGCACTGAATTAGCCTACCTTGGTCTTCTGGGAAAGGTCTATCCTCTCTTTCGAACAAGAACGAATGTATGTCCTTTTTGGGGATATCAATCGTGGGAAGGGGTGACTGGATAGGCATTTCGCAAGGTAGGGCAGGATAATCTTGCTTCTCAAAAGATCGCTACTGATATCACGGGATGAGCGGCAACACAGGCTGAGTTTGGGGCAGGGGGGAGCAGTGTGGAAGAGCAACGGAGAGAAGACAGGGTCGTCGCGGGGTTTGTGAAGGTCGCAGAAAGACTACGGCGCCAAGCTCGTGCGTGGGTGCAGTTGGAGGGGGGGGCTTTCTTTCCAAACGGTGGGTTGACCGGGGCAGAGGTTAGAGTTCTTATTTCACCAAAGCCTCTTTGTTGCAAAAGACCACTGTTATGAGGGCCTGCACCTATTGTGCTCGTGCAGTACTCGAGAAACTCGAGAGTTTCTTTTTCTGGCCTGGCTAGAGTAGAGACCCGGAGTTTTGCTCGGCGATTTTTAAGGTAGTCGGAATGTGAGTTACTTGACTGAAGGAGTGGGTTATGGCCGTTTCCACAAAGTTAGGTACCTGCGGAGGCATTGGTTATACTACAACCGGATCACTCACTTTTTTTCCATTCCAGACACCCAAAAAATCGCTTTGCATATTCGAGTATATCATACTTCGGGGTTGATAAATCTTGGAGTGCACAGATCATTCGGGAATAGAGCCAACTTTGAGAAGCAGCCTTCATGTGCTGTGCTGTTGTCACATCAATTGCAGAAGCCGGGGTCGCAAGGCGGCAATGTAGGGACTCGGTGTCCCTCAAGTGTGCCACTTGACCAAGGATTCCAACATTCAGGTAGCGGGTAACGCCAATAACCTTTCGGGGAAAACCAACCTATGCCGCAGGCGTTGTGGGGTGCCATCATGGTGTTGAGCCAGTTTTGAAAAGAATTAAATTATATGAGCAGGGAAAGATTAACCTGAACGGACAGGGATATATTTGGCTGGTTAACCTTACCCGTACTCGAGTGCCGGTAGATAACTGTTCTTCCTCACCTCTTACCCGACCCTGCACCTCAATGGATAATCACGTGACCAACATTGATGCCCTCGAGTCTTTTCCCCACAAAGATTGTCGTGATATCGTAACTTAAATTTATTCCTGCTCCAAAGCTCTCCTTGCCTGCAGTCGGCGCACTGATATTTCACCAATTGCACAATGGCTTCCGTTATCCGGCCTTTCATAATCCGCCGTGTAATTGTGCCCAAATTGAAGATTACCCCGAGAATCCAACGCCGGAATGCTCAAGTTCTGAACGTCCGGTTTCTACAGACACCCACCGCACCTCGCGTATTAGAGAAATATCGTGAAAAGCTCGAGGCGAGGATAAAAAGGTGACCTACACCGATTTACTATTGGCGATTATTATTGGTTGATTGAACTGACAAAAGCTAAGCGAGGGATTAGGCTCGCTTGAAGAACTTCGGGAAGTATATCGAGACAGGATTGAAAAAGTGCGGAAAGAATCTGCGCCATCACCATCACCTATACACGCGTTATTGCAAGATCCTCCCCCGCCTCCTCCATCCCCAAAGGCTTCTCCATCTGCAAAAACTGCTTTCACATCCTCGCCACCCTCTATCCAATCGAGAAAGACAGAATCCACCGATCCCCCACCTCCGGGCGTGAAAACACTCTCGTCGTTTGTCGATGTGGATAAGCTTACCGCGCACTCTGATCCGAAGGAGATAGAATTCATCTGGAGAGCTCGCTTTCTCGATGACAAGAATAGCCTCTGCGCCGTGATTCTTAAGGATACTTATGCCAAGCTTGAAAAGTCTGCTTGTCAATACCCGATGGTATCTCCTTCCCTTCTCTATCACACACTGCTATAGCTGACACGCTTCTCCTCTATAAGTTCATCCTCCCACTCCCACGAGGTAACGGTGCCGAAATGCACTTCCTCCAATGGACCTTCCCAGCGCCACGTACCTCCACAATTATCTTCACCTCTCTCGCCGAATACAAATTAAGGGGGGAGCTTGCCGTGCCACATACCACGCTCTCTCACCACCTCGAACTAGCAGATGAGAAGGGTGTTGTATTAGCACAGGGCGCGGTGACACCTGAGAGAGGGGTTACTGCTGATGATGCTAGATGGCTAGTTATGGCCCTCCAGAAGTTTTATGGGGCCCTGGAGAGCGAGGAGAGCGGGATGAGGAGGAAAAAGTTGTTAGAGATGTTCTCGAAGGGTGACGGCGGGTTTAAGGTAGAGAGCTTGATCGAAGAGGTGGAGAAATGGGGTTGATTTCGTTCATTTGTCTCGATCCATTAATCATAGATACATTTTGCGGGGCGTAAGTTACTGTACATTTAGATGTCAAATATCATACAAGGGAGGTTTGCCCCGCTTGGTTTTTATGCGCGCTTGCGTTTCAATAATTCCGGGATATTTTAGGTTTGCCTCTACATTCCAAACCGCAAACTAGACAATCATACGATGTCACTCGAATTTTCTTGTTTTTCTGCGCGCTTGCACTAGCAACTGATAGACTAGGGCAATTTGTCGCCCTTTCGTATGGCTTGCTGTATGATACTCCGCCTGTGGTGTTTATAGGCCCCCCGGCACTGAACCTGTCCCCTCTCAAACGCAAGCACGCGGGGCTAGCCCACCCCTGGAGATCCTGGGCCTTCGGTGCCGGCACATGCGCGGTGGGACCTACGACAAGAACCACCCACCCTCGCCTCGCCCTCAACAGCCAGTGAGGGTGCAACCCCCCCCCTCCGGTAATATCTTACCTCTGCTTTCCTTATCCCCACCGACAAACACAAACATTGCCTAGCCATGACGGCTAATCCGGATACTTCTAAAAACCCTTCTTCCTTAGCCATCTCTTTAGACCCTCCTGACGAACTCCTTTATTCGCTATCTGCTCTATCGTTGCTTTTCAAGGAGTGCTTAGGGAAACCTGAAACATCACGGTGGGTAGGCGCTCGATTAAATATTACCCTACCCTAGCCTGACGCACTTATTAGGAACTTGAGGGGAATCGTCGAGAAGCTCAACATTCAATTAAACAGCAATAGCATCGGCTTACGCTCCACAAGCATCCAAGAATTAGTCAATTCTTTGGGAGAGGATTACAAAAGGTGGTGTCTGCTCGAAGCGGAAACTTTCACAGCAGTAACAAGGACACTCCTTAGGGCTAGGAATTGTTTAGAGAGGGACCAGGGCTTGTTTCGGCTGATTGTAAGGGCTTAATTTATTTTTGGTCGTGTTGGTCTGAGGCTTACTGAGTTAGGAAGTATTGGAAACCTTGACCGATAGGGTCGAGACGCGAGTGATGGAGAGTGACACGGTGAAGAATTATAAGGATACTGTTGGTGAAGGATCTATCTTAGAATTATTCTCATTTTTTACAGAAGAGGAAAATTTGGACTTCACGAGGCGTTGGGTTGGATTGCTGCTCGCTGAATTGTTGGATGGATCTGAGCAAAATAGGAAGAGATTACTGAGGATCGAGAAAAAGCAACTGTATGTCTCTCGTCTGGCATCAAATGGATATTTTTGTTAACAAGCAGGCTTCGCGGCAATAGGGAAGAGCTTGGCGATATAATTGAGAGAGGGACTGATAGAATGCTCAAGATTGTGGCAGGGAAAATTATTTGGCAGACCATTCGCAGCTCTGGCGTCGTGGGGGACATTAGAGATAGGCTCGAAATTTTCTGGGCACAGGATAGCATACACTTCAGCAAAGATTTTCCCATGGAGCCCGGGAGCCAATGGGATGGGGGGTTTGCACAGTTTGTGACAAGGCTGGAGGAGGATCTAGATGACCTTGATATTGGGTAACTCCTGCGCCGTTTGTAATTTACTCGATCCTCCCGGCTTACATCTGTAGTCTCTTCCCGACAGCATTCAATGCATACCAAGTCCGCCTAGGAGAGAGCAAACCCCAGGTTTTCGGAAGGGGCGCCGTGTCGATTAGCATCGGCGAGCTATTCAGCATATACATACCACCTAATTCCGATGGCTCCTGCGAGTGGATAGATATAAAGATTACCAATATCACAAAGATCGAGCCCATCGATGAAGCAGTGCCTGGTGACCTCAAAGGCCAATTGAGATATCTCAAACTTCATTTGTCAGATTCCAGTGAGAGCGGCTATCTCTATCTTATCTCAATGCGACCATCGTCTAGGTTTGATAGCATCATGGTTTCATGTTACGCGGAGGAAGCCGATGACATTGTAGAAAATGTTGAGAGATGCCGTGGGCTGATGCTATCAAGCATGCAAGGAAATGCTCCTCATATTAGTGCTGCTGGTGGTATGCTTGTTAATCCGGAAATCACTCAGTCGCAGAAGGAAAAAGAGGAAGAGCTGCAAAAGCGCCGGGGATACGTGCTTGACGCTGTCAATAGCCCGGCGGGGGCTGAGGCTACGTTTAGTGGGCAGTCTGAGTCTGGGGAAATATTATCTGTCGACACAGCAGATCTCGAGGGCACCTGTGGTGGTGCTTCACCGCCTATAATCGGACGAAGCCTCGGGGTTCACCTCCCAGCGGGGGCAAAGGCTTCTGTCGGGGCCCTAAGACCACCGAGCATAGAAACTAGTCCAAAGCGGATCTGGGAAGCATCAAAGGATTGCTCGCCACTAAGCTCGCCAACCGCTTCGGGGGGTATTCTCGCCTCCCAGCAAGGCTATCCAAGTGGTCTCACAGACCATCCGGTTGTCCAAATGCCTAAAAGCAGTCTCTTCAGAGCAACGAAGTGTAACTTTGTGGGGAGCACTGGGTTGCGAGGTCTAGGAGAAAATAAGCCAAGCCAAACCAATGAGGCGCCCACTGATGGACTATCAAGCATACTGCAGCGGGTACCTTCCTTGATGCCTCTTGAGGAGGTTAAAAAACGAGGCAAGCTCAAGGATCGACTGGCGAACGAACGGGGAGAAGTGCCAACACCACCCTCTCTCCAAAAACAAAATACTGGGCGAAAGAGGGCAACCGCAAAACAACCTATGGCACCTGCGCGGCCTGTGGAGGCCAAAAAACCTGTGTCGGGGAAGTCGAAAAATGGGGGGATTACAAAAAATATAAAACCTGTCTTGCCGCGAAAGAAGCCAGAGCCACTACCCATTAGTGACGATATATGGGAATTACCCTTGAGTAGCCCAGTTTCTCAGGGGCTAAAAGCAGGAGGTGGGGTCAAGAAGCACAATTCGGGCATAGGTCAAAAAGCCAAACATGTCCCCAATCCAGCGGATATGGCCAAAGGGAGGTTAGAAGTGGAAGGGAAGGTTGTCACTGGGAATCGGGGAAGAAGAAAGGGCCGTTCGTACAAATCGGAGGCCAGGGTGGTTGACTCTAGCGCAGAAGAAAGCACACCTTCTCACCCAGGAAGCGAGACCGTTGGGCCAGGAGCAGCACGCCCTCCCGGCAAAATGGAAATGGAAACTGGGAAGTCCGCACCCCCCCCGCAACCCAAGGCCCTCACAAAAACTGTCCAGACGACCCACACCTCGGAAGCACAGCCTAGCCTAAGAAGATCCCTAAGAGAGAGGAAGCCACCCAAGGCTATGATCATCCCATCCTCCAGCGGGGAGGGCGAACGGGAGGGACTAGTAGAGCACACACCGGAGGGAGCTCCAGTGAGGCTACTTTCGCCGGGAAAGAAACGGAGGTCAGTTACGACAAATAAGCGTGCACTCCCCCAGGCATATAAAACCAACGCCTCAGTGAAAAAGAGAAAAGAGGCACCTATCCTGGAGGGTGTGAGTGCTATCCGGGCCTCTGATATAGGGAGAAGGGGTGTTCGCAGAGGAGCGAGGGCTGTGCAACTGGGAGGAAGGCAAAAGGGCGCTGGGGGTCCAAGAGCGGCGAGGGAAACGAGCGCGGTAGCCCCGGAGCACATCCAAACTCATAGGACTACAGCGGTGAGCTCAAAACGTAAAGCTCAAAAAACCACCGTTACTCCAAAAGAGCTCGCCCAAGGCTCTCATAAACGCCAAAGAACCTCGCCCCCCGGGGCAGTCGGCCATGACAGGAGGGGAGAAGCTCATGCACCCACGTTCGGTGCAAGTGGTAGTCCCGAATCCGTGGCCTCCCTTTCTCAAATGGATGGATCCTCTGAAGCTCAAGATTCAATCGGTGAGAGACCTGACTTGGCTGGGTGGGGGACAGGCAGTCACGGCACCCTGCCACCACTCAACAAGAAAGAGTACATAAATCACGGGGAAAGTAGGGAAGACGGAAGAACTTCGGATATCTCAAGCCCGGAAATCCCTCCAGAGCCTAGCGCACACTCCCCACAGACAGTACCGAGAGTTATTGGAGGTCCTGATGACCCAAGCAAGGGGGCATCTGCGCATGGCGGAGAATCTCAGAAGCACCACCACAGTTCACTCGAAAGTTTTCCTAAGGGATTGGTGCCCCCGGAAACGGTAAATGATCTCGCAAAAAGGTCCTCAAGTATTGATATTCCAGGCGCGTCCACTCCTTCAGGACCTTTAGCAGTTCTCTATGACCTACGAGAAAATCTTCAAAGAAATGCCCCAATTGCATCAGCAAATATTTCAAAAGCGCCGACACCTCGTCCTATATTAAATCTTGTAGACGCGAGCACCAGCACCTCCGATCTAAACGAATGCCGTACCATGAGCAGTTCTCACTCTTGGACCTCGAGCCCGCCATCGCAAATAACCGGAGAAAGTGTTCCAATGATGCAGCTTAAAGATAAGGTCACTTGTGATCGGGCGGTGAGCGCGGATGCAGTACCCAAGGCCGCAATAAACGAGCCACATCTTCTAAGCCCAATCGAATTCTCCAAAGAAAATTCCCCTACTGGGCTCATGATCCATAGCACGACCTACGATGAAGAGCTGTCAATGCCTAATGATCTAGCCAAACTCTCCACAAACCAGAGGCTTAAGAACCTTGTTATACTGTCCGAGGGAGATGAGGATATAGTTGTTTGGGATACGAGAGAGAAAAAGGGAGGGTTAATACTTCAAAGGACAGAAACTGGACATGCTGAGGTTGTAACACACTTGAATCTAATGATAACACGAATGTTAACATATATGACTAGGTTGATGAAAATGGAAGTCCTTCCAGTCCAGACGCTTCAAAGTCACCTACAAGGCTAAAACAAGTATCATGGGAAATGTTAAATAAACCAATGGACTCTGCTCCTGAACCTTCTCAAGGGCGTGAGACTGAGGAAAACATGTTCGTCGAAAACTCACCCAGCGTCCCAGGGGAGAGGATAGTTGCACTGGGCAGACAGCTCTCTGCGGAGCAAACACATCATTTAGCCAGGGCTAGCCCAAAGGGTGGTAAATCTAGAAGCCCAAGTGTCAGCACTGGTGATGAAGGGGGCTGGGAATATTTTAAACACAAAGAGGGAGCGGGCAGATACATCGATGGATCTAAGAACCAATCTGCAGAACAACTTATACCGCTTGGGGGACTTCGTAAAGTAGTGCAGGATGTGATTTCGATATCATCGACATCGCCCTCCCCGGTGCTACCCCCTCCCCTTCCGCAAAAGGAACCACACAAGATTCATCAAAGGACCGAACCTTGGGAAGACTCAGATGACCCAGAATCTATGGAACCCGCGATAGCTAAGGTCTTGCAAATACTTGCGAAGAGGGGTGCTAACATGCCTAAATCATCGCCGCCTGTTCTACATCACTTGAAACCGAAAGTTCAGCTAAGCAGGGACGGTAAGCGGGAGCTTGGAGATAGCAGGGATTTAATCCAGAGCGCAAGAGTAGAAGTGACCAACACCGAAGATGGGCCGTTCAAGGGTGCGTTGTTAAGATTTCAAAGCTATGTTAAACACTTACTGACCTTTTCAGACGTCGCTTTAGCCAGGAAGAGGCATCCAAAGACACGTTTTTCCAAGATGCCGCAGAAACAACGGTTTGTAAAAATTCAGAGGCCCCCTTGCCGTGGGAACCTCTCCGACCAGCGGTTGACAGAGGAGCAATTCCATAGAGCTTCAAGAGTGGTTCCTATCAAAGGGGGGGATATTCGGAGGCAAGAGTGGACTGAGGATCCTAATCATGATGAGCTAGATGGAGATACTGAGGTCGAAGATTATATGAGCGCCTATACGGATGAGGATGGCCCTGATATGGACTCCGATACGTATTCGGACTCCGAATCCAGTGAATCTAGTGATAGTGAAGATGGAGGCGAGGATGATCAGGAAGGTAGTGAGGATGCTTACATTATTTGGCGGAAGTCGTTACCTAAACATCTCAACGAGACGCTCTCAGCACTAGAGCAGATCACTCGAGTTTGTTACTCACACGAAGCTATTGCGATTTCACGCTAATAATTAATAGGGACTTGTCAAATATTTAGCGTGTGGCGAAGAGCTTGCGATAGAGATGATTGAGGATTTCGAAGCTCGGGGTAAAAACTTAATCCAGGGAGTCGACGATTCACATAGACAAGAATACGACGAATTCCTTGAAAATTTAGAGGAGGCAAAAAAGGCGGTCGCGGCAAGAGCAGAAGAATTAGATCGGGTGATTAGGAATGGCTTGGATAGCGTCGAGAGGAAAGAAGAGGACTGGAAAAATAGTCAGATCGCTGGGAAGAAGCAACACCAGAAGTTGGACGATGCAATTGAGAAAATGTTGATGGATACTAACAATTAGATCTGGAGGCTGGACGAGGGGTGGTTTTGGTGGGGCAAATATTATGAGACAATTGCGGAGTGTATAATAATACATTACTTGACTGGGGGTTGGGATTGCAGTTGCTCTTGAATACATCGCCCGGGACGACTTGCTTCTTGTTCACGAAAATATGGGTATCTAGAATAAAAGTGTAATTGGCCGCCTTTCAGTGGACGCTGTGCTCAGCAGCCCCCCCGCGGCTGGTTAGCCCTGGGTTTAGTGTTCGAAGAATACCTTACGCTACCGTATTGTAAAAAATTAGTACAATACCGCAAATCACAGCTGCAAGGCGCAATACTAGTGAACGACATCTTGCACTCTAAAATCTGAATCCCGGCGGTGATGTCTTTCGCCATAGGAGTTTGTCCTGCGGGGCGCGCCGATAAACTAAACTCCATCATAACAAGCAGGCTTCAGATTGCCAGCCCGTAGAAATTAGAAAATGGCTGTTGGACAAAAAGCCCCAGGTGGAGCTTGGCCAGCGTACGGGGTGGATTGTCTGCAGGTGGGCGCGACTGCAGAGGAACCAAGCTGAGTTGGATCCGGGATGTCCTTGCCCGGGGGGTATCGTAATTGTGTATTTGAGAATATAAACCGAGCTCTTTTGTCTTCCTTCACCCGCTATGTATAGACTATCCCATGTTTTTATATCTAGATTGGGATCTTGAGAGTTTTTTTTTTTTGCAGCGGCCTGGTTGGCGGCGTCTGGTGGGGTGGGGTAAGTCGCCGTATGATGTCGTGTTCTATGGTATCGTATGTTATGTGAGCTTGCTTGCTATTCGAACGCTAACCCGGACGAGTGACGGCCTATGATAACTATATAAAACGAAAGAGAGAATGGGGATAGTCTAAGTTACGAGCGTCGCCAGACTGTGGCAACGTCTTGGCGGCAATGAAGGCACCCTAAGAACTCTTGAAATCCGCCTTCGGATCATCAGCCATGATCATCCCGTCAGCCCAGGATAGGCTTAGCCAGACAAGTTAGTGGGATTGCGAGTTCTCCTACCGGTTAGCGAGATCCAATGTGTTCCAGTGGGCCAATCTTTTACCGTGTTTGGAGAATGCTGATCCCCCTGTGTATGTCTCGACCCAGAGTCCAGAGATCAGTAGAGGGCTGCGGGAGCTGGTAGATTCTATGAGTTTTTTACTCTACGAGTACAAGAACAAGATTGCCAAACATGTGTGGTTCAAATTCTGTGGGGTAACACACTTTAGATGGTGTGCAAGAGCGGTTGGCAGATGTAATTAAGGCACAGGGTGGTCTTATCAAGTGGTAACCACAAAGTTTGCATGAATTTCTCATGGAGTAAGGCAGACCTCCAACGAGGCTGTTGAGTCGGGGCAGAATCTTTGTGTAGCACCAGCACTTTTGTTGCCGCCAAGGGATTGCGGTGGTACAAGTACCTCTCTTTCCTTGAAAGCGTTGCGAACTGGGCTGGACGAGTAAACTTATTATTACACGACACATTATTACACGACCCCACTTTTGCTGAGCTTCAAAGTTGAGATATCTTATCACTTTTGCCATCCTAACAACACGTCCGCCGCGAAGCAATATGGACCCTTCAACACAGCTGGAACTGAATGCTACCGGTACAGGCTATACAAACAGTTTTAACCGGACAAATACTCTCAACACCACTACTAATACAACACATGCGGACGAAAGGGCCAAAGTCTTGAATTGGCTATCACCCCTACGACCTCGTGTACGCCACGAAGATGTGAGGACCCGAAGACAGGATGGCTTAGGGGAATGGTTTTTGCAAACCGATGAGTTTCTCAGATGGCGTGATGGGAAAGGCGAATTCGGCAAGGCTACTCTGTTTTGTTCCGGGAATCCCGGGGTTGGAAAGACCTTTCTTTGGTAAGAAAAAATAGTTACCTAGGGGGGAAATTTATAGCTAACTGGATAAAACGCTACTATAGCTCTCTGGTGATTGATAGCTTGGTTGATCACTTTTCGGAGGAAGATGTCCCTGACGCCTGCGTCTATTGCGACTTCCGGGACCACGAGAGACAAACCGCTGCGAACATGATAGGTGCCCTCACCAAGCAGGTTGTGAATACACTAAGCACGGTCCCTACTGAGATTGGGGAAGCATTTGAGAGGGCAGAGCGTGAGGTTGGGGGGCGAGGACTCCAGGTTTCAGAGACTGTTAGGCTCTTACGGGCTGCCCTTGCTCCCGTGAAGCGGGCTTTTATCTGTATTGATGCCCTAGATGAATTTTCGGATAAGCGTTTACCCCAACTTCTGGCCTCATTGCATACCGTTTCTCAGACGTCGCCAGGTATCCGTTTATTTATTACTGGGAGACCTCATGTTCGGAGTGCGGTGGAGAAATATCTTCCGGGGAGTGCGCAGGTTATCCCGTTTAGCCCAAATAGTGACGATATTCGGGAATATCTCGAGATGAGGCTAGAGCATGACTTGGACTCGGAAGAGATGAGTCCTGCGCTCAAGGCCGATATTATGAGATGTATTCCGGAAAAGATTCCTGACGTGTATGTGATTGCGGATTCTATACCTGAAGCTCCGAGTAATCGCTGATAATAGTGGCTAGATTTATACTCATTTCCTTGAGCATGGACGCGATATTAGATGAGGCGACAATCCGGAAGAGGCGAGAAAGACTCGGCTTAATGACAAGTGGGCTCGGTTTGGACGGCGCATACGATGCGACATTGGATAGAATTAAGGGTCAGGGTAAAGGGAAAGCAGCACTTGGCATGGCTGCGTTGATGTGGATCTCTCACTCGGAACGTCCGATGCACATTGGGGAGCTATGTGATGCCTTAGCAGTTGAGATTGGCTCTAGAAATATGGACTATGATAATATCCCTTCGGAGGGGGTATTGTTGGCCTCCTGCTTGGGACTTGTCACCATAGATGAGAGCTCAACTGTCCGCTTGGTTCACTTTACGCTTCAAGAATATTTCAACCGCCATTCCGAACGTTTCGAGAACCCCCGGTCAACGATGGCGGAGGTTTGCTTGACGTATCTTAACTTTGATTCCATCAGTGCACTGTCGTACAGCCTTGACAGCGCTCCTTTAGAGACATGCCTCCTCCAATATGCTTCTAGTTACTGGGGGCTCTATGCAAGAAATGGGCTAACAGAAGGCGTGGAATCACTTGCGCTTCAGCTACTTAGTAAATTTAGCAGGCATATATCAGCCAAACTTCTTTTAATAGGGGGCTTTGGTGAGTGGGGGGGTAAGTGGCGGCACCTCGAGGGATTCACTGGTCTTCACTACGCAGCATGCCTTGGGCTTGATGAGATCGCAAATGCTTTGTTTGAAGAGGCGGGATGTTGTGGTTCTGATATGGCTGATGGTTTGGGCCGGACACCATTGATGTAGGCTGCGGAAAGTGGGCATGAGGGGACGGTGAAGCTGCTCCTTGGCTGGAAGGAGGTCAGACCCAACAAACCAGACAACTGCGGTCAAACACCACTCTCTGGCGCTTCTTGGAATGGGCACGAGGCAGTGGTGAAAACCCTACTCGACCATGGCGAGGTCAACCCCGAAAAACCAAATGTGTACGGCCAAACACCGCTCTTTGGCGCTGCCCAAGGTGGGCACGAGGGGGCGGTGAAAATACTACTTGGACGGGAGGACGTCAACCCCAACAAACCAGATAGCCGCGGCCAAACGCCACTCTATTGTGCTGCTCAGACTGGGCGCGAGGGAGTGGTGAAAATCCTACTCGGACATGACGAGGTCAACCCCGATAAACCAGATGTGTACGGCCAAACGCCGCTCTTTGGTGCTGCTTCGAATGGGCACGAAAGAGTGGTGGAAGTCCTGCTCGGACAAGATGATGTCAACCCTGACAAACCAAATAAATACGGCCAAACACCAATCTTTGGCGCTGCTTGGGATGGGCACGAGGGAGTGGTGAAAATACTACTCGGACATGACGACGTCAACCCCCGCCGGCCGGACAAATTAGGCCGGACGCCGCTCTGGTGGGCTGCTAAGTCTGGCCATGCGGGGGTGGTAGCGCTACTACAGCCCTAGAAGCTATCGCCTCCAGCGCATCCTAAGGCCGAGGAGGCACTGCTCTCCTTACTGCTTTTGAGTATAGATGACCTGTGCGCCATATCTGTTAGGACCGTAATCGCTCCATTAATGTGTCTATGGCGCCATTTCCCCCCTCCACTATCTCCACTGTTTATATACCACCTTGTGGTAATCGTAGCCTCCCCCCCCTCCCGGAGTAAGCCTGCCGCCCGAAAACTCTGCTCACATATTTCGTTTTGGTAGAAGGAAATCATACCTGATGGGGATGCGCGCACCTTTCAAATACCCTTCCAAACCTCTACGCACATTGCCTTGTGAAGTCGAGTCAGGATTTGTTGATTTCTGTTTTAGTATCAAGTTTGGCGTTGGTGGGGACTATTTCTATTACAGTGTATTAAGATTAGTCGGTATTACTCGAAATTTCCATCATATTTACTCCCTTTTACTTTCCTAGTTGTGAGTTTTTCTTTGCACATTTGTTCATTTGCTTTTCCTATAATTCCTTTTTCTCCCCCCCCCCTCTAATTCTCAGGATTGTTTATGCATACAGTAAAGAGAAAAAATAATCCAAAGCACAAGTATTCCTAATATTCGTGGAACTCGACGCAAAGTTAGCTGTAAATTAGGTTACGATGGTAATTGGTTTCCGTCATGGGTGCGGTTTAGTGAGGATTATGTTTATATACTACCGTACTCTATTCGGGGTGGCCGGAAGTGGGGTTGGGGCCACCTGCACTTTTTGGTCTGGCTCATCAAGAAAAGCAAATACGGCAAGGAGTCCCCCAACCGTGATTTCACCGCCACCCCACGAGCACCGGCCCCCTACCCCAACTTACCAAGAAAGATTGAACGGCCAACAGCACTGCGCAATATCGACTTGCCAGCGATCAGGATGGTATATTCCGTCCTGCCCAACCCTGCTTTTACCCACTACGATTTTTCTATCCTCAGGGCACTAGGTCGGATTCTCATGTTGGAGGTCACGAACCTATATATGATCTTCTTCGCTTGCTAATGACAACCTTGCCATGTCCTGGGATACTAGTCTTCGAACAAGACCCTATGCTAAACGACTAATACTAGACTGCAAATTATAGCCGTAAGGTACAATACGGAAACGGCGTGCGTGCGCTATAAAATTTCAGGTGGGGGAATGATCTCCCCTGCCATACTGCTGGAACCGGAACAATTAAGAACCCAGCTAGGACGCTGGGGCTGCTTTCCTCGTAAGATCGGTCATAGATTTTTTTTCCTTTTATTTTGCCCAACGGAGGGCTCAAAAGACAATGCTTTCCGGGTCTTCCCCCTCTAATCTAAAGGGGGAAATTCTCGGCCCCCAGCGTCACTCTCAACTATTCCAGTTCCTACCGTAGGAGTTTGTCTTGCAGAGAGCGCTCATAGATTAAGTTATCCTATAAAAAGCGGATCCCGGATCGCCAACCTGCAGCGATTATAGGATGATTAGAAAAAAAGGCTTGCAGATGAGGCTTTGGTAGCATATGAGGAGGATCGTGTACAGGAGGGCGTTACTTCAGGGGTGCTAAGTTGGGTTCAGGATACTCTTATACGCAACACCTGGGATTATTTGTGTCTTTAAAGACCTGAATTGGGTTTCCTTTTCCTCCTTTCGTCGCCATGTGTTGACCCCCCCCTTGAGCCTCTTATATCCCGATTGAGGTCTGAAGGGTTTTTGCATTGGCTTGGCGAACAGCGTCTGGTGGGATTAGAATGGCTTGCTATGCTGTATCATCTTCTATCGCACTCAGTAGCAGGTGAATTTACTGTTCTGAACTCGCTTTGACGAGTGATGGTCTATGACTGTGATATATAACCTCTGAGGAAAGAGTAGTGAGAATTAAGCTACCTGCCTAGAGATAATAGAGCCCGAGTGTAAGAGAGTGTGTAGACAGATCGAAGCAGAGTTAGGTTTTATTTCTCACGTACTAGGCTAATCATAAGAGTTTGCTTATGCTTTGGATGCTCTACTCCCTCAACCAGAGAGAGGCTGCCTGGCACAAATTTGGGGGAGATTGATAGGAGGAGCCCACGGTATCCATGAGGTTCCACGTGAGGCCCCACTTTTTTTAGCAGCCAGGAACTCCAGTAGCCGTGTAGTGGTTTATGCTTTGTGTTTTGCTAGTAAAACAGAATTGGTATAGCTAGGATAAAATTTATTGAATTAACCAGTAGCCGACCATTCCCATCACCGACCATTTACAATATCCCAACTTGCGGTGAGGAAATTTCCTAATCTCTCAGACACGGTATCATCACTATGAACGAGAGCTTCACGGGTGTTAGTGTGTCGAGTAACTTTACAGTCGGCGATGCCCTATCCCATATCCTGGTTTGGCTATCCTCCCTAGATCCCAAGTTACGGTATCAAGGCATCCAAGACCTCCGAGTTGAAAATATCGGAAAATGGCTTCTAAACACTGAGGAATTCACAGGTTGATATGCTGATAGTGGGGGAGGTGAATCTGATGAAGTAGTTTTGTTTTGCCATGATAATCCGGGGGCTGGAGGGACTTTATTCGGTAACAAGGACTAATCCCGCGGAATCAAAGAAAACGGAGGGCACTAACAAGCTGCGATGCTAACTCGGTGATAGATAGCTTGTGCGATCCGGCCTAGGAACACAAAGCCTACAGTCATATGCATTGATGCTCCACATGAATGTGGGGCAGGATACCCGGCCAAACTTCTTGATTCGCTAAATCAAATCCTACAAGAGTCTCCAGACAACTGTTCGGGAATGGGAGGCCATACGCTCAGGCTGAAACCGAGGAGCGTCTTGTTGCTAGGTTGGGCGAGGGAATATGGCTAGATGTGATGAACAGCAGCCTGGATATAGGAATCCTGGTGAAACTTCCTGAAGATACTTCTGAAATGTAGGGCTATCTCGAGCTATCAGCTGACAGATATATATCTAGGCTCCTGCTAGTCTCGCTGAGTATCGATGCGATCCTGAGACAAACCACAATCCGCCGCATGCAACAGAAACTTATTGAGATGGCTGATGGCTTGGGGTTAGGACATTCTTATGATGAGACGCTAGGTCAATAAGAGGATAGGGTGGGAGAGCGAGGCTCATCATGACCATTTTGCTGTTTATCTCACCCGAGGCGGCTATCGAGTCCCGGTGAACTGTGTCGCGCCCTACTAGTTGGAATAGGGTTGACGAATCTCAATGCCCACAATGTTCCTTTAATCGGGGCATTGATGACCTGCTACCAAGGACTTGTTGCCAAAGAGGCTTCTGCTATCCCGTCGCTTTGCTCTTTAAGAGTGCCTCTAGGCTCATCCCCGGTCTTTTGGTACAGCTCACTCGACAATATCAGAAACCTGTTTAAGCTATCTGAGACCCCAGCAGGTCAAGGCCCTTACGACCGGTCCCTCTCCTAATCTCCAAAATACCCCCTTTTCGAATATCCTTAACCCTGGGGCATCCACCCAAAAAAGGGACCTTTCAGAAACTCTTTGTGCCAAACCACTCTGACGACATCAACAGCCACATATCCGTTAGGTTCCTCTCGAAATCACTGGAGTGGTACTGGCATGTTGTTGGATTCGGTAGGCCCTCTCTGCTCGGAAGTCTGCGCTGTGCATTTGTTCTCGGGATCATTGAGATTGTAGCCGATTTGCCAACAGTGGAAGGTTGTTATATCAGCCGGGGGCACCACGGGGTAATACGCCTCCCGCGTTGGCTGCTTGGAAGCGCACAAGGAGTGGTGGAAACTCAACTCAACCGGGGTGACGTCAGCCCCGGCAGAGTAGATATCGACAGCCAAACGTCATCCCAGCTGGCCACCAGGGGAAAGCGTGAGGGGATAATAAAGATTCTGGTAGAGTAGAACAAATATGTTCGCGCGGCGCGTGGGGTGACAAAAACCCGACGCCACTGTCATTGGCTCGCTCAGAAGGAGACGATAGAGCTGTGAGGACGCTATTAGAATGAGGGAATGCCAATTCCGACACAGCAGACTGCGGTAGCCAGATGCCCTTCCCGCTACCAACTAAGCATGGGACAAGTGTGCGACCCAGATGCACGAGTAATTCAGAAGCCATCTTCCCAACACCAATAAGGCTGGCCCCTGTGGCAAACCTGCATTCCCATTGGCAGCCCTTAATGTACCGGAAAGGGCGTTCGACAGCAAGGACCCTATTTCCATGTCCATGGATAGCGCTATCTCCACAGCCGAACCTACACCATACTGGTTTTCCATGTGTGCCTCTAAAGTTCTGGTATCCTCCAAGAAAAATCACCTTCTGTCCCAATCAACCTTCCCTATCACGGCTAACTAGGTTTTGATCACTTCCTCTTTCGTTTGCGTTTTAGCTTTCATCGCTTACATCCTTCTTTGCTACTTGACATATTCTTGCTCTGCAAACAATTGCCGAGGGGGAACTTGAAAATATTTGTATCTAGTACAATTGTGTGTGTGAACAGGTTGGTAGTACTGATGCTCAAGATATAGTTTAAGACTGTAGAAGTTTATTCCAAGCTTGCGCGTTCCCTCAAACTCAAGGGAATTTTTTTTTAATTAATTCATATATTCATTGTTTGTTCTACGAACTGGGTACAAGAATTCACATGCAGCAACGGGGCTATGGCGTAAACAAAACCCAAAATCAAGGTACAAAAAGCGCACCAAGAAAATCTCGCCAACCTCCACGATCCCCTGAGCGCCGGTAGATGTACAGGCTATGCACCCTAATGGTGACTAACAACGTAAAGGAAACTTCTCAATCCACCGTTCCAACACTGGCGAAGTCGAATCGGGTAAGGTAAAAACGGACGGGTGGAGCGGACGCTCACAAGTGAGGAGGGGGGAGGCCGAAGGGCGAGCCGGTAGTTGGTACGAGGATGCGAACTGAGGAGAAGATAGAGGGATCTGGTATCGCATGTGTGCCCGAAGCTGTGTTCCCGGCTGGCAGACGGTAAGATCGCCTTCTTCCGCTGAAAGGGCCTTCCAGTAGCCCAGGACGTATTACCCCGTCTCTCGTGTGGTCCCTTGTTATAAGAGAGATAGCGTCACTGCTGGAGGGGATCCCAGATGCGAGGAGAACCCAAAGGCGAGGGAGGATTGTTCGCGACCATAGCAAAACAGCTAAGCCAGATGAAGGGTGGAAGCTAGTTGACAAGGACTGCACCAACAGTGCCGCTGCGACCGAGGGTGTAAAGGAGCGGACAGTAGAAAGAATACAGGATCCTCAAGTGCTTGCGATATTCTTAAACCAGAGAGGGGAGGGGGCATCGTAGGTGGTGGTGACGTCTGCACCAAGATGGTAAGAAAAACTCAAGGTGTTAAGTTTTCAATCGCTAGGAAAATAGCGGACGTGGAGGATGCTCAAGCTCAAGGGAAACCCCTCCTCCTTATATAGACATTTGAGGTTACATGCCATTAGTGCTGACTCATACCCAAGAAAACTTCTAGAATCCTCCAGAACATACAAGATGTTTCTTGATTAGAAATAGGAAATCGTATATAATTAACACTTCCCCTACATTTCCATTCCCAATCTATCCAGAAATCCTTCAAATAAAACTCTAGTCAATCCTTTAGTGCATATATCCACCAGGTTATCCTTTGTGCCAACTGAAACTACCGTAATCTCTCCTTTTTCCCTTAATTCCCATACTAAATGGTATTTGACATCGATATATTTCGTTCAGTGGAGATACCACTGTTTTCGCCAGTAAGCCGGATAGCAGCTATATTGTCACAGTGTATTGTTGGAACTGTATTGATTCCTAATAGTGATAGTTCTCTTCTGACCCAGATGCTTTGTTTGGCGGCAAACGCAAGTGCAACGTATTTGGCAACAGTTGTTGAATCGGATACTGTCTTTTGTTTCTTCAACCGCCATATGACTGTATGTCCACGAGTTTGGATTATCACTCTAGTGTAGAAATGTCGATTAGTAAGGTTAGATGCAAAGGAGCTGTCGCTGTATATTCTAAGAGGAATATCGTTACTTCCGTAGTTGTATTTGATTCTCATAGTCGGTGTTCCTCTGAGATATCTGAGGACTCGTTTAGCTGCGACAAGGTGAGTTTCGGTTGGTTGAGCTGAGAATTGTCCTAGAAAGTCAGTGGTGTGGGCGATGTCTGGTCGTGTTGCTGTTGTGGCATACCTGAGTGATTCTATAATCGATTGGTATAGTTTCTAATCGCATAGTTGATCATCATCTGTTGCCTTTTGAAGAAGTGTATGTGCTTCGATTGGCGTCTTCACTGGGTTGCAATCTTTGATACCTGAATCATTCAAGAATCTCGGTGATGTATCATTCCTGATATAATTTAATATACTCAGGAGTTCAGTCTATTTGCATAGTACCTAAAAATAGTGAAGTTTCTCTGAAGTCGGTACATTTGTAACGCAGCTGTAGTTTCTTAATGCATTTGTTGACTAGGTGTGGTTTTCCAGTGATTAGAATATCGTCAACATATGCACAACAGTAGAGATCCTTAGATACAAGGATAGATGGATCGAAGTTTGACACGCTTAGGTTGAGTTCTTTGAGAGCTTTGGTAAGATGGAAGTACCATAGTCGTGGAGATTGTTTGAGACCGTGAATTCCTTTTCACAGTTTCCATATCTTCCCCGATTCCTGATATCCTTCAGGCATTTCGAGGTAAGTTTCTCCGTCGATATCTCCATATAGGAAGGCACTTCTGACATCTAGTTGCTTTATGGTATATTCGCGTTTAACCGATGTACTGAGGAGTATTCGAAGTGATTCGAGTCGTGCGACCGGCGTGTAGATGTCATCAAAGTCTTTTCCAGGTTTCTGGCTATACGCTTTTGCATAGTATCGTCCCTTCTGTCGTTTTATTGTACCATCTTGTTTGACTTTTGCTTTATAAACCCATCGTCCTTCTAGAACCTTCTTGTTCTTTGGTCTGTCGACTTCTTCCCCACCTTTTGTGTTTCTTAACACTTCCATTTCTTCATCTATTGCTTTTTTCCATCCATCCACTTTATCTGTTTCCATCGCTTTCTCATAAGATGTTGGATCAGGTATGTGGTAGGATAGGCCGGCAAATTCTCTCTGGTTAAGTTTTTGTTGTAGATTACAAAGTTGTTCTTGATTATGTTGTCTGCGTAATACATGCTGAGTCCTATAGTTATCAAGATCTTTTTCGTCCTGAATTTCTTTGATCCGGTTTTCGAATTCTTCCACATCTTTTAACATTTTATTATCGATCCTGTTGATTGCTTTTGTTATCCTATCTCTTTCTATGGCGATCCCCTTTTCTGTAGGTTTAGATGTTCTCGTTGATTGTCTTACTGATTCAGTGTCGGTTGGAAATGCTCCTGGAATTGTTTTCAATGGTTGTGGTTGAGTTGGTTCTAGTTGTGTGGTTGGTTCGTAATGATATTTGAGTGTTGTACCTTTCGGTTTGTCAAATTTGAGGTTTTTTGATTCGGTTACTGTATGCTGTTTGGGTATGTATATTCGGAATAATGTAGGATTAGAAGTGTATCCTACTAGGTGACCTTCTTCTGTAGTCTGGTATAGCTTTCCTATTTTCTCAGATGGAATGTGTACCAGTACATGAGAGAACCAAGGGCGTAAATGACTAATCGATGGTTTAACTTTGTGTGGTTGCTGATATAGTGTTGTTTTTATAGCTGAGTACCATCTTCTGTTATACAGATAGGCAGCTGTTCGAGTATGCTTCTCCCTATAGAAACCTTTTGTCTTCTGAAAGTATGCATCAGACTATAGTGGTTAAGGTTTGGTTGAGCCGTTCAGCTACAGCATTGAGTTCAGGATGGTAGGGAGGGGTTGTGGTGTGTGTAGTACCTCGTGATTGAAGAAATTGTCGTACTGGTTGGTTAACATATTCGGTTCTGTTATCGGTATGTAATCATTTAATTGTTGTACCGAATTGGCTTTGAATGTGTGTTCAGAAATTTTCGATCGCTAATGCTGCGTGGTATTTGGATTTTAGCGAGTATATCCAAAAGTACCTCATGTAATCATCAACAAAGATGATGTAATATTCGTTTCGTCCTAAGGTTGATTCGCTGATCCTTCCACTCAGATTGGAGTTGACTTTGTCAAATGGTTCGTTTGTTTTGATACCAACCAAAGGAGGAGATGAGTGTTGAGATTTTTGCTTATTGCAGACGTCGCATTCGAAATTTGTTGGGGTTGACAGGGGTAGAGAATCCTTGTATACATCCTTTATGACCCTAGGATGATCAAGTGATTGAGAGATTTCATAAAGGGAAGACATTGCTTTTTCTTTTGCTACATTGACATACCACAATCCATCTTTCTTGCTCGCTACGATTATCTCTTTTCCTTCTTTCTTATATCTTCTTACTCCTTTCTCCAGCAATATTTTTACTCCTGCATTGTCGACTCTTGATTCTGAGACCATGAAATATCGAAAGATGGGAACATGCAAGGTTCTGGTGAGAACAATTGTATGTTGGGATTCATCCAACAATCGTACATCAATCTGGGCATCCCCACATGCATGTGCATTGTGTGTTCTACCGTCTGCCATTATTATTCTATCATTCGTAGGGGTAAGATTGGTGAAATCACCTACGAAAGGGGAAAGATGATTTGATGCTCCTGAGTCACACAACCACGTGTCGTTTGTTTCATCTTTTACTTGACTTGTTGCTACTAGGATGGTGAATATGTTTTCGTTTAATGTGGTAGCTGACGCGGCATGTGTGGGTTGGTTTCCTTTCCTTTTTTCCTTGTTCAATCTGGGGCATTTCGACATGATATGGTTGTCCTACTTGAATTGCTGTTTCTTACACCACGTACATTCCTTTTTGAAATATTTTCTAGGTATGATAAGGGCTTTTTCTTCCTCCTTCTCTTCTGGTTTTTCAGCAGCTGGGCTTAGAAAGAAATCTCTAATTTCGGTTTACTGTCGTTGTTCTCAGGCGGCCAATGTGTTCCATAGATCTGGATAGGCATCCATCAAGGAAGTCATGTAGATAGCTCCTTTGAACTCTTCTGATTCACACATTAGTTTGGTAATGTGTAAGAAGGATTTTCCATTGCCAGTAGCGGTACTGCTACGGGGAGCGAGTTGGTTCCATGTATTTTCAAATGATGTTGTATGATCGGTAACACTTTGGCCAGTTTTGAAGTCAGTTTGGAGTACGTTTTATACAGTAATAATGTCTGTATTGGGTGTTTCTTTGTCGAATTGGTCTTTTCGCACTTGCCAGGCCTCAGCAACCAGTTCATGGGCAACTATATCGGGTTGTAGTGTGGTTGACACACTTTGGATCAGGAGGAACATGGCATTGGTATTATCTTCTTCCTATTCTTCAACAAGTTTCGTATCCGTTGATGTACCTTCGCTCGGTACCTCTGGTCGCTTTCTGATTCCGTTGACTATTGTCCATAGCTTTGCTGATTTAAACACCCACTGCCATGCTTTGGCCCAGGTGAGGTAGTTAGGTTTGACGGTAAGCTTTGGGTAGTCTTTGATCGTAAGAGAGAAAGCGGACTTTTTGTTGTCAGTTGAGGAGGACATCTTTTATCTTATGAATCAGATATGTTTAGGTGTTGAATTGTTTGCTTTTGTAGCGATCATTTGATGTGTTTTCTTAATAATGATCAGACAGGATTGTCGAAGGTTTTCTTCGTAAACATCGCAGCAGATGGGGAATCGATATTCGAACTCGACAGGTCTTTTGTGCCTGCAGTTACTACAGGAATAAGTACTTATGTATTCATGGAAAATGAGTTTCATGCTGGGATTCGTGACTGTGATAGTAATTGAGACGATTATTACCATAAGGAAGGAAGTGTGAGGAGGAGGATGGTATATATATTGCAACAAGAATAGAATAGATTATTTTTGTCTTAAACTGTTATGGTATACAGGTAGTAGAAGTCTCTGTCTAACCTAGGCTCATAACCTGAAAATATTTGTATCTAGTACACTTCTCTGTCTGAACAGGTTGGTAGTACTGATGCTTAAGATATAGTTTAAGACTGTAGAAGTTTATTCCAAGCTTGCACGCTCCCTCAAACTCAAGGGAATTTAGTTTATTAACTCATATATTCATTGTTTACGGTACAAGAACATCGCATGCAGCAATCAACCTATGGCATAAACAAAACCAAAATCAAAGTACAACATCAAACTAAGGAAATCTCTGCCAACCTCCACCATCCCCTGAGCGCTGGTAGGTTTACAGGCTTTGCACTCTAGCGGTGACTAACAACATAAAAGAAACTTCTCAATCCACCGTTCCAACCTTAATGAAGTCGAACTGAGTGAGGTAAAAGCGGATGGGTGGGACCAGTGCCCACGAAAATGGAGGGGGGAGGCCGAAGGGCGAGCCACTGGTTGGAGAGAGGATGCGGTCCAAGAAGATAATAACGGGATCCGGTATCGCGTGTGTGCCCAAAGCTGTGTTCCCGGCCAGCAGATCATAAAATCGTCTTCTTCCAAGACAAGGGCCTTCAAGTAACCCAAGACGTATTACCCTGTCTCTCGTGTGGTCCCTTGTTATATGAGAGATGTCACTGCTGGAGGGAATCCCAGATGCAAGGGTACCCAAAGGCGGAGGAGGATGGTATGTGACCGTAGCAAAACACCTTAGCAAGGCGTAGGGTGGAAGCAAGTTCACAAGGACTAAACCAACAGTACCGCTGCAACCGATGGAGTGAAGAAGTGGACAGTTGAAAGAATAAAGGATTCTCAACTGCTTACGATATTCTTAAACCAGAGAGGGGGGGGTGTGGGGCACACAGACATCCCATAAGGATTTCTGGGACAGAGTTACCCTACCTTGACGCGCACAAGCTTCGAAGAAAAAAGATAACACCCCACTCCAGCCCCAGCGTCGGGACGGCACGTCATGACTAACACCCTGGGTAGTTCTGTCCCAACACCCAAGACCACAATTGGTGGAATACATCACATAACACCGTATACGTCGCGGCCGTCCATCCAACCGGATCCTGTTTGCAGGATATATGAGGGGAGACCTCCGGGCACCTTATGCAAGTGGAAGCAGGTGAATCGGATAACGGCGCATAAGGTTACCGACACTTGAAGACAGGCAGTCCAAAGAGTGGGTCTAAAGTAATGGGACGTTTGCGTACAAGTTAGGCCCCTCTTACCTACAAAGACGCGTACGGTATGAAGAAGGTAACTATGCCCAGTAGTAAGTAGATCAGGTGAATGCACAAAGGACACATTGGTAAAAAGATGGAGTCCCAGGGAAAAATCCCATATGGGCGATCCCGGGAACAAGTCGTATAATGCCGGAGGACAAGAATAGAACATGCAGTCGGATGCCAAATTCTCTACGGAACCAACCAATGAATGGCCATCTTCTGTCTTGTGAGTTAGACTACCTCCATGAACCACGGGGCAAGATGATTCGTAATCACCGCTGTCAACGGATAAACCGATGAGCTGACACCTGACGTGTTCTCCACACCATCTGGAATAACGAAATTGCAGACTGATAAGTTGACCAGGGGAGCAAGAAGGTGTGGTAGCGAGTTTTCAGAGTCTACGAGTGTTTGCAGAATAATTAGCCTGTTACTTATTTAGTATAGGGAGAGCATGTATACCGCGATTGCTCAGACGTGGAATATAAATATTGAAGCATCCTCACTGCTATTAGACACAACAAGCACAGAGAAGAGATCTTATCAATATAATAAGTTTTTACTTGATCGCTACCAATACTTTAACGATATATGCCAAAGTTCCTCTACTGTATCTAGCCTACATTACTCGTGTCTTCTTAAAGAATTCTCCGATACAAGACGATCCAGGTCCTAGCTGTCGGAATACTTCACCCTGAAGCTACCAGGTAACAGGGGGGCAAGAAGATTGTGGATTGTGGGTGACTACGACACCAAGGTGGTGAGAAAAACTCATGGTGTTAAGTTTTCAATCGCTAGGAAACTAGCAGACGTGGAGAATGCTTAAACTCAAGGGAATTTTTTATTAACTCATATATTCATTGTTTCGTCCTACAGACTAGATACAAGAACTCGCATGCAGTAATCAAACTATGGCATAAACAAACCCTCGAAATCAAAAAACATATAATAAAGCAAAACCTCAACCTCCACCGCGACCAAAATTCTCCTCCTCAGAGTTTAAGAAAACTTTCCTAAAAATCTGCACCAATAAGGTGGCTAAACACATAATGAAACAACAATCCTATGAAACTAACCTGACTCATGGCCTAAATCAAGTCAAACATATGGAACGCAATTACTAAGTGAAACAAATTCAACTAGCTAAACCAACTCGTAATCTTAGGAAAGCTCTGCTAGAGGGGATGGGGGTGCACTGAATGTTGGGGAGAGAGAAATGGGTGTGCCGGCCCTGGTACCAGGTGGTGGGTAGTTTGTCCTGGTGGCATGTAGGTACCGGGTGAGGCCTAGGAGGGAGTCAATGTCCTCCTATAGCGTGAGTCTGGATCTACCGAAAGGAGGAGGGGGATGTGCGAATTGCGGGCCTGGTTTTTTGTGGGGCATTTGAGAATTGCATGGGACATATCCACCATCTCGCTGCTGCACGATGGGCAGGATAGGGCACTCAGGAGGTTCCATGGGTATTGGGCTGTGAGCTAACTTTTGCCAGCCCTCATTTGGTGGATGCGGCCTGCTGAGAAGCAATCCAGGCCTGTGAAGAGGTGAGGTTTGACCGAAGGATGGATGGGGTAGTAGGAGGGAGTATCAGCGAGAGTGGACCAGTCAAGTAAGGATTGGATACGGACAGCCTGCCCTAGCGATTGGTAGGTGGGATCCTTGGGTTGGGACGGAGGGTCAAGCGGAGAGCCAGTAGCAGTTGAGTTGGAGGATGAGTCAGGAAAATGGCTTACAAATGGGAGCAAGGAAATCAAGTGCAGGAGGAGGTCCAAAGCGAAGTGGGTATGGAAGGTTGGTTTCATCAAAGGTTGATTCCACTTTAAAGGGACGAAGTTTCTGTTTCGACCCCTGCAAGATGCACAGTTGCGTTCTGGGGAGCAGTAATGAGCTTGGGAGGGAAAGTCTTTGTGAAGTCTTGCGGAGGCAGGGTTCACCACCGGAGAGCTGCAGGTAATGGGTAGGGCCAGGACCCGGCGCCTTTTCTGTGCGAGGTAGAGATGGAACGGGAGGAGGGCTGCTTCCAGGGGGAGGATGCTGGTGTGTGTTGAGAAGAAGCAATTCATTGCCCATCTAAGGCATTATTGTAAAATACGTCTAATTTCTTCATATTCAGGACTGAGGGGATGAGCCAATCGGCTCCATAGGTGAGGATCGGAAGGATAACAGCCTGAACAGGTTTCTGGTTCAGGTGAGAAGGGAGGCCGAGGCCTGGAGGAGATAGTTGCCTTAACTTCACGAGCACGCCTTGGGCAATGGCCAGTCTTCTGGTAAAATGGGGGGTCAAGTTAAGGGTCGGTGTCAGCCAGAAACCAAGCCATCTTACCAGCATTTAGGGCAGGAAGACCTCATCAGCAAAAAAAAAAGGTTACACCCGGACGCACCCTGTACTCCCTGTGCGTCCGGCGGTCCAGGCGCATAGAACGTAAACTCGCGTTCTGGGTGTGCGGTCTTTTATTGGGTGCCGGTGGACAGGGGTCCATGCCGCCCAGACGCACCAGACGCAACCAAGGACTCAGAAGGCACCCGACGCAGAAAGGTTCTCCGGACGCAAAAAGGTTCTCCGGACGCAACCCTATAGGATAGTAGAATAGTGGAAGTGCTCAGGTGTAACTGGCTATCATCGAATACCTGCTAAGTCAACAACTCTACCTTCAAGGACTTTGAATGAGTTAGTGAAAACTGTGGAGAATATCCAAATTGTCCGGAAAGATCAATCCAGTATTACTCATGTTTACTTATTTGAGTCATTGAGATACTAATATAGGAATATATTTATTAAAGCTAGTCTAGAAAACAGTAGCACTCGGTAGCTAACAATTTGAAAGTACTTGTCCGGAGAACAAAAGTACAAAAGTATGGATAACCCTTAAACCAGCGGTCGGACAGTGTCCGGACAGAGTGGGTTGGATTCCCCTCGC
>Ga0307513_10000385_pt1 | contig 64307 bp, 57 predicted proteins | sample 15_EM_MG_FD_202174 | JGI IMG/M metagenome (GOLD analysis project Ga0307513, IMG submission 202174) | Populus trichocarpa ectomycorrhiza microbial communities from riparian zone in the Pacific Northwest, United States - 15_EM | ecosystem: Host-associated > Plants > Roots > Unclassified | place...
TTGGCTGTGTTAGATCTCGTTAATCCGACAAGCTAAACCTATCTTGGGCTGATGTCGCCATTTGCTGGGGTATACGTGACAGACCGGAGATGGTGGATTCCACGAGATTTTACGGTCCGTACTAGTACAAAATGTGCAGTCTCACCCCGCCATCCCGGGTGGCCAAAACTCAATGAATCTGTCCGGCCAGGTTTCAGTGTAATCTTATTTTATTTTAAAGATCAAAGAGTTCCAGCGGGGCACCTAGGTATCATCTGCGTCGCGGAAACCCGGGACAGCGAAGTTTGCCTGTGATTTGTCTTTCTTAACCATATTGAACGTACAAGTACTCGTACTGTATGATTGCCGGGTACAGTATCCCTTAGGCAGTGTGAGACAATATAAAATCCACAGCTAGGCGCGGTAGCGCAAAACGGGGACTTGGCGCTGATCAATTTGTTAAGTGATATTAAAAGATGTCTATCGCAGAGCGCTCCAAGAGAGGAAGGCCGACAATACCATATGCCATTCCAGGGAGGTCCAGCATGGCAAGCTACCGTATTGTATCTGCATGATTTGACAAAGCACCGGTGGGTGATTAGTCGGGCTTCAGTTTAAGTTTGAATAGTGCTCAGTGTTTGGGTGAATGGCTTGCTATGACCCATATTCACTCTCTCGATACTGAACAATGGCGTCACCGGAACGAAGGATGAAAGAGGAAGCCTATTTAGGAAAATCAATGATCATCAAGGGCTCTTGCGATGCTCACAAAGAGAAAAAGCGCACCCCGCCCCACGATGGCCAAACCGGGTTTATGGTACCCCGGCTCCTTGCTACTAGGTACAGCGAAGTTTAAATTGGCACTGCATCTAGCTCAACCTGGAAGCCCTAGTTTGGATTAATCTATGCGTTGCTTGGGATCCTTGTGGAGGGGGAAGGGATGCGCTATAAGGCTGTTTGCAGTCGTATGGGGACGGAGCTTTGCAGGAATAATAATCCTCTTAAGGGGTTGGGGGTCCATTTGGAAAAGTCCTTTCTGATAAGTAGCCTGGTGGGAAGTAGGACGAAATGGGTGGGAGGCTTTGGTGCACCACCGGTGGTATGGTCAGGTTTGGGTAGCGAGCGAATAGGACGGATTCTATGACCGTGACTGTCAATCTAACAGTCGATGAAACATCCGGGGCCAATTGCCTTGGCACTAGAGTAGAGTAAGGTTACGGCTTTGTTGCATGTAAGGGATACCCCCCCCCCCCCCCCCCCCCCAAACTTTATACCCATTATAGCCTTTCAAAGCCGAGATAGCCAGAATAGGGAAATTTGGAGATTTGTAGAGTCCTAGGGCGGGCCTAATTGGCAGGTCATTACCGGAGGATTTCCAAGGATTTTCTGGGTTCCGAAATAACCTGCTGTGCTCGAGTACCCAGGCCTCCCAAGATTCTCTGTCCTGATAATTTGCACCATATGTCCCAAGTATCAAGGGGCTGAATAGCCTCATCTAAGTTCTAAGGAAAATCACTACGCTATGCATGGAATTACTCAAGATCTACATATCACGAAGAACCACTTGTGCAGACGCTTTCGCACCATCTGTACTGCATCACGGGCCCTAAGCCCCTTGCGGAGAAATAACTGGATGGGCTTTCCGGAAAAATTGTCCGCCACAGTACGGGGTGAAAATCTGAGTATGGGTTGCTAGGGAGGGACTATGTAAGGTAGAGGTGGGCTGCAGCTATGTCCTAGTTGGGATATCTCCAACTGCCACCGAACTTTTCAAGGCACTATTGTGCACCAATGCGACGGCGTATGACAACTGATCCTGCTCCCTAATGATCAATGACATTTTTGCTCTTACTCGTAGGTAGCGAGCCCATGGGGTACTTATTATTAGCCATGAGCTCCAACACCAACATCTACATAACAAAACAACTGGAGCGATTGGAATAAGCGCTATGTCGTTGGAGTTTCCTCGCCTAGCAAGATTCGGAACTCCTCTGCATTCCCGCGTCCCTCCATGGGGATGGGGGGGCAACGGCTCGCCTCTTGCCATGTTTTTCCCCCTTTTCTATAGCGGGGGTTTTTCGACAGCACAGCACATAGCCCAAATTCTTCAGGTTTCTGCCGTACACCCAACTAACGTCGCGAGCAAATATGTTAGTGCAGATACTTCACTGACCCATCCTCCTTGTCTTAGAGACGACGTCGTGGGGGTTGGCAATCGTCGGAATTTATCTTCGGGACCACTGTGCTGGTATAGTGAGAGTTGAGTGTTTGGTGGGCCGCGGAGTGCATATTTAGCCTATTTAATTCTATGAACCTTTGGAAACAAGGTCTACTGCTAGTCGAATTTCGGGGGAGTGATTACCAGCAACTCGGTTGTTTTGGTGCAGGTTTCCCTGACTCTGCTCTGAGCATAGGTTGATCCTGCCAACTGCAGGTGGGCGGGCGTCTTGGGATCTGGTATTATAGGCACATTGTCGGCCTATGCCCTACGCAAACGAGTTGAGACACCGGAAACAACACTGGTATAATATGATACTTACCCAGCGACTGGTGTCCCCATCCTTAGCTTTTCGAGCGATGGTAGGGTGGGTTGTTTGTTGCCGATAATAATTTGAGCGCTATGAAATTGATACTACGAGAGGTTGAGTCGTCACCTCCGCCATGGGGGAATTAAGCGTATATTTGCCATGAGAGCATGACTTCTGTCGATGGGAAAGTAAACCTTTCAGAAGTGCATAGAGAAGACCCGGAAAGTGTTCAATTAGGATCTCTACTCCGGCCACAAGCTATCTCTCCAGTAATAGGTGTCCCCCACGCTTGTATGGGATCCGTGCTGCTCTCAGAATAAGCTGTTTCCTCTTCTATCAAACAGCTAATATCATGGACTGTCCACCTATCTATCGAGAAATCGAAACCGTAGCTATTTGAGGTTAATTTGTATCATAGTTAGTATCTAAACCGAGTAGGGTCTGGTATGTATGGTGTCAGCAAATACACCTACCTATCCGTCCTGAGAAAATTTCACCAAAGGTTTTCGCCACACAGACAGGAGAAATGTTTGTGAGCGCAGGTATCCCTAGAGGGTTTTGTATGATAGAGTGTCTACTGGCTTTATTAGGTTATTATCCCTGAGGAATTTAGATACCAAGACTTTTCAGAGTTGTGGGGGAAGCGGGACCGTTAGTAGGCAGGCAGGTTTTATATGTCTGGGGATCGCCCCTGGTAATGATGCCAAGATGTGCAGTTTGAAATATCGAGTGATTGTGTATGAGAATGTGAAAATTAATTCGGGCGAGTCTGTTTCGTGGAAATATACCACACAGCGCTTGGCCTTGGTTGATTGTTACAATAATTTGGAATATGAGACAAACTTTGCTCTGTATAATAGATATATCCCGTCATTGGTATGGCCGAAATCATTTAAGCCTAGAAGTGATGTTTGTGATAATAGACCTTCATGCAGCATGGCCAGAAAGACGAAGAAAAAGGACGACCCCCCCCCCCTACCCTATATACCCACAACAAAGAAATCAGATTCCGCGGTCTGATCCCACCTTTTGGGTCCGCCAAAACAACACTCTCCACTCTCACGGACCTCGGTTTAGGGTATCCTCTTCCCCTTCTACCCTCTCTCCTCCCGTATTCTCCAACCACTATCCGCTGAAGAAAAACTATCAAACTTATCCCCCCTTTGGTATTAATAACCCCGGTAGTAGGGTGTTGTATTAGGAGCAGAGAGGAGCGCAGGCAATAGGAAGGGAGCATGGTATGGAAGAACACCGAAGGGTGGGCGAGTGAGCGTCCTAGGGCACGAACGGACGTGCTAGTATAGGGCTGCACACTTGGAGTTTTCACTATTTAAATGAACTTTGGCGGGCAACCTCTCCAGAGAATAGACTACCACCACATCTTTCTCCTATCATTACACCTACACGGTCGTGCCGCCGCCTCCATCATCTTTATCTTATTACCACTCGTACAGCCGTTACTACAAATCAACAAAATGTGTTACCATTCCTGCCTTATGTTCAGCTGCGGCCACATCCTCCTCAGCGACCTCCCGGTGATGCTCTGCAAGGTGCAAAACCACCTCACCCGCCAAGCGCACACTCTCGGAATCGCACTCGAAGTCCAAAAACCTGAATTCCTCGAGCGCCTCGTCTGTGGCTGCCAGGCCCGCCTCATGTCCCCGGACTCGCGCAATCACGAGTACCAGAGGCGCCCCTGCGACGATTGCATCCTCGCCCGCATGCAGAGCATCAAGAACCAGATGGATTTCGACCGCCTCTTCGACTTCTTCCACGCGGGGTTGGAGGAGAAGTTTTTGGCACTGCAGTCGCTGATTGCCACGGTGGAGGAGGGTTCCAGTAACAGATATTATACCGGAAAGGAGAGGATGGGGATTATTACTGTTGGGATCAGTGGGGTTACGATCAATGGGTGATGGGGATCTAGCGATTGCGGAAAAGGGTTGGGTGGTATTCGTGTTATCGTAGTGTGCGAAATAAAGCTCTCCCCTCTTTGTATTCTTTGAAGTTGTGAGGTTTGTCCGGGATTATGAGTAGCCGTTTTGGTGCGCCGGCGGAGGTGACTACTAGGTGAAGAGCTGGTCGGCGGGGCTCCTCATCCCATGTTTATTTTCTTTGAAACGGGTAAAAATCTAGCCCCCGGGCTTAGATAAATTCTGTGAGTTATGTTCATCAGTCCTACTTAAACTTACAATGGCAGAGTAATCATGCTTGTGTTGTTGGAAAATACGAGAGATGTAGCTGTGAGCAGTTACTAGAGAATTGAAGTGACGAGGCGATGTATTCTTCTGATGGATGCTGAAACCTCTCCCGACCACCCAAGATATCCAAGGAGCCCCTGCTATAAGAAATCCTACGGCCAGCCCCGCAAACCGACCCAGGGAGATCCCGATTGGTTCCCCCAAACCGGGGGAAATTAAGATAGCGAGAAGCAAAAGAAAAAAAAGTTCAGTGGATTGAATCGCCCTTTTGCCTCCAAAGAAAACACAATTTGAATGCCGCGATAGGAGTAGGAAGATGATCACGGGGGGGGGCATTCTATTATTCCATGACCGTTGCATCTCTGAATGGACGCCTCATCACCACACCACTACCATATCCCACCGACCCAACAACACCGATTAAAATTAAGTCCAGTGGCCTTCGCGCACTGCTTACCTGAGACGAGAAATAGAAACAATATATTATGTAGTCCGTGATTCGAGTGACTCTTTATGACGCGCTCTGCCAAGCCCACAACTCATGGCAAGAACACCGCCCCCACCATCATGATATCCCCAGAGCTATAACCGAATTACCCGTAGCCGACTCCTTGTGGGACCGATCGATCCCGGTTGGCCTTGCTATACTTTTATCGTGCTTCTGCCACACAGAAACTCCACTCATTCTCGGTTTTAGCATGGCTTAATAGTACGATCAACCGGTGGAAAATTTACGACCAATCACCTGAGGAGGCGTAGCACTGTCCAGGGGCTGAGCTGGCAACGACCACGAACAGAAGATACCACTTCCCAACCTCCCCGCAAGAACTGCTGTGGCAGTGATCTCAGCCTCGGGGGGCTTATGGTTTAGCTTTGGAGTAGGACCATGCGAGGCCTTGGGCGGGAACTACTGACTGCTCGCCTGGATAAAATGTCTTTCGGAGTTGATCGCCTGCGATGGAACCCAGGATCTCGGTACCGAGGCCGGGGGGGTTTCTGCCTATTTATTTATTAATTTTGAACATCATCCTGAACATAAGGGAGGAGAGAAGATGGGGATGAGGCGGTCATCAGGTTGTGCGGATATGCTATGAGAAGCCCGGTTGGTGTGTCTACCGTAGGAAGATGGCCGTACTGGTATTCACTCGTTCTGTGCTCCGGTGTGTCCACAAAAATCGGAAAAAAAAAGATCCTTGTCTCCACAGAGATTCGTATGGGATTGGCGGAAATTGTTTTCCGATCTACCGACACATTCGAGGACAATCCACTACGGTATCAGACACGAGTAAGCGACACAGCTAAACTACAATAACTTTAGGCCTAGCTAAGCGTATTGACAGAGATAGCGGATTGCACCAATTTTCAGGGGATTTCGCTACGGTAAGAACCCGCTGCGGGGGAGAGCAAGAGCATGGGTACGAGTGAGCGAATATGACCATGACTCTCAGGACCCTGGCTACGACTGCTGTATCGCGTTCTTAGCGTAGGTGATTGTGGAACAAATTGCTCACGAATAATTCTCCAAAGAAGTTCCGCTCGTTGGTGCCTTGGAATTATGAGCCGATACTCCTGTAGGGAATGCCAATTTTCAAATCTTATCATCCTTCACGCAGAAGTCCGAAAGTCGTCGGTACTTGTATCATACCTTTTATTTTATCGTCTTGAATGAGCCCCAACTGATGGGTGTTTGTTATCATCACGTGACAGCGGGGTTTATCAACATAATTCGTCAATGGCGCTCCAGCAAATTGGGGAAGAAGGAGACTATGAATATCAATGTTACCTCTCAGTTAAAGGCAAACATCCAATGGTGTTGGGCTGGGCCATTGCGCTTCATCTATCAAATAAGGCAGAGGATCACCTTCTCACCCGGGGCACAGCACTCGCGCCCCGGCCAGCTGTTTCACAACGAATACAATTTTTTTACTGCAGCAGCACCCGCCAGTTGGTGGAGTGTTTTGTGTCACAACCCCGCGTGCCAAACAAGCGAGGCTGATGTGCGGCTGGGTCAGTAGGGCTATTCTGCTCCTGCCGTTACTGCCCTTCTCAAGACTCGAGAGAAAGAAGGAGATTAGGCAGCCGAGCGAGGGGGAAAGCGCAAGAGACAAACTTTTTTCCCGGCGAATCTACTCGCTTCACACTTAAAATTCCTTCATCCATCCTTCGACGTGTCGTTCTCTTCCCCTTCCCCCGTTTTTTTTTTTTTTTTTTTTTTTTCCCTGACTTTTGCGTCCGATCCGCCAGTCCAAGGCTGTTGCAAACGCTGCTCTCCCCCCCTTTCTCACCCCTCCCCCTACTGAGGACGGATAGGAGAACGGAACCGAGATCCCCCGTCCAGTTCGCGGGATAAAACAAACACGGTACGATGGGCTTTTCGATAAGGCGAGGAGTAGCCAACCTGGTTCGACGCGGACAGCGCCTAGGTAGTCAGCTTTCCTTGAGATGTTGTATCCATTCTAACCCTCGATCGCGACTCTCATTTTGAACACGCTCTTGTTTCCCGTTTCCCGTTTCATTTCCCACCGACATTTGCAGTGTTTCTAACAGTTCGCTGACCATCTCCGTCCCAATACAGCTGGAAAATCCCGCTGTTCGGTTTGCATGACGTATTTCAAAAATGCACTCGTCAAGACTATTCCGGCTTGTAGGCACAGCTACTGCAAAACGTGCCTGCAAAAGACCTATACTCGGGCTATGAACGATCCCGAGGGCATACTCCCACCGCGATGTTGCGGTCAGGAGTTAACAATGGCCTTCGCTGGGGACTTCCTCGCAGGATACATACCGAAGGAGCTTGAGATGCCGGATTCTGGTGGTCATACTGATTTCCGGAAAAGGTACCTGGAGATATTGGCCGAGAGGACTAGCGATCCTATCTACTGTGCACATTGCAAGTCGTTGGGGAGACAAGTGTTTATCCCGCCGGAGGAGATCAACGAGGAGGAGGATTCCGCTGTCTGCAGTACCTGCTTTCAAGGAACGTGTACGCTCTGCAAGAGGAGTAACCCGCACACTTTTAGCAACCCGTGTCCAATCGATAGTGATGAGAGCAAGCAAGAGATCAGGTACCAGCGATTGTCTGGTAGGGCTGGATGGAGGTGCTGTGAGGGGTGTGGAATGATGGTATCGAGAGATGTGGGGTGTGCCCATGTGGTGTGCAGGTTTGTTGAGATTTTTATCTTGGTGGTGTCGTCTGGATTTCCTGGCTCTGCTGACGCCATTGTCAATCGATAGGTGTGGACAGGACGTCTGGCTTGCATTTTAATCGAAACAACTTAACAAGCGAAGCATTTCGAGAGGGGTTTTTTTTCCCTGTTAAAATCCTCGTAGAATCGGTTCGATAGTGCGCGGCGGGGACTAGGGCCGTTGCTTCCCACCCTCCGCATCATCTACGCCTGGCGAACCCCCCATAACATCCCAGACTGCTTCCGGAAGACGCACTGCAGCGGGAAGGTTGTTTCTAACGGTGTCTGTGCAGGTTTTTTTTTACGCTATATGTATGAGATGGATTATTTCATTGTTTAATGACATTCTTGTTTCTGATTTGGGTGGAATGGTTGGATTGATTTATCGTTACAGGGAGTTTATCTTGGGTTTTAGTCCTTTGCATTCACTATTTCGTTTCTTAAAGTTTGGTTTCCTAGTGTTGGCTAGGATGCAGTTCTCTTTCCCTTGCTCTGAAAAGCGGTTGATTGGTGTATGGTGGTCTTTGGGTGATTTTGTGTGCGATATTTTGAGGAGTGGGTTTTCTTCACAGATATGGTTCTAGAACTGCGCCATTCGAGAGCTACCGCAAATTCTATGCGATTTCCTTTGGGTCGTTTCATTGGCCTGTCCGTTTCCTCTAGTGAGCTTGTGAAGCATCTGTAGCTCTATATTTTCTATGTGAACTATCTGAACTTGTTACGGGAGAGGATAGATTCTGTGGAAATAGGTCTAACGTGAAACCCTTAACGGGTATTTTGCATATCCTAAGAGCTGGTGTACTATTGCCGTACTGTCGGGTCAAAAATCCGGGACCGTATCTGGAGGGCTTGATTTATGACGGCCTGCTATGGCACTGTCATTGAATGGGGAAATACGAGGTTTTGTGCACGAGATCCGGTACCGGGACTATCTGGTATTGTCCCGGGAAACGAACACGTTGCGACACGCCATAGATTTTAAGGTTGAGCCGCATCCACACCGACTAAATACGCCAAGGGAGCCAAGATTTTCCGGGACTGGCCGTCAATAAATCTTACCGCATGATGTCATGAATATAGCAAGAGTTTGAGTTGAGATTCTAATAGAATACTGCATCGTCCTCCTAGAGCATATTAAAGCGAAAATAAGTGCTAGGGTTCTACCAGAAGCCAGCGATATGATCTTGATGGGCTGCTGGCTATCAAATTCATAGGGGAGGTATTCCCGGGTTATAATGATAGTCCTGGATTGCGACAAGGTCACCTCTGACGTCAGTTGTTTGTGAGGAAAAAAACCCCTACTACTCGAGTATATTATAGTCCTTGATTTTTACCAGTTTGTTTCTGCGTTGAGCCTTCCCTGCCTCTTTTCCCCTTTCATTCCTTTGACCTTTCTCTCAAGCACTCGTTTGATACCCGTTCTTGACTTGCAAAATGGCGTCGTTTTTATTGCTTTCTGGGCTTGCACTGCTAGCACTTGCTACTCCACCTCCAAAGGGTGGTAATTCTCTACGGTCTCGCACCGTCAGCGACACCCTTACTAACCTCCTAAACAACCTCCAGGATGGGGTTAGTGCCGACGACATCAAGGAGGGCATATTACCGGACTTTTGGAGTATTCCCGGAACGGGGGAGATCACCAGGGAGCTTGGGTTGAACGAGACGGGGATTCGGGCTTTGCCGTTGGAATTTTTGAACATTCCGTTTGTTTACCCCCCCCCCCCCCCATTCTTCTTGGGATCACGGGCTAACGAGTGATTTAAACATAGTGGATACGCAAACTATACTTCGCAAGGATGGAATCTAAGAGTCCATGGGATGGCCTATAAACAGCCACTCTCCGGCCCGGGGGTGGTGTCCAATCGTACACTGGATAAGGCGGCAAATAAGTTCTTGCCCGACTTTGACGTTAGCGAGTTGCAGCCCCATGAGCAGGACAATGCTAGGAACTTGACTAGCGCGATACTGTCGTTGCCGCAGGAAGGGGAAAGGCCGTTATTTACACTTGACGTCTCGGACGGGCAGGACTTCCATAGTGCGTGGACTGGGGTTGTGGAGTGGGCCAAGGCGGTGGATTCGAGGGGTAGGGGGTTTGGTGAATGATTTTATTTGTAAAGAGTTCATGGGCTAACTAAGTGAGGGATCAGGTGAGATCGACGGCTTTGTTCAGCTCCCAACGAATAGTGAGAATGACCTCCCGGATGGGAATGCCACTAGGAAGGTGGTTGAGCTGGATGTTCATACTAACCGGACTAATAGTGAGTGGTCCATAGTGCCCTGGGGTGCTGAATGTGCTAATGTGTTGATTCTGCAGCTGGTAATGCAACTGCCTATCTCGTACCTAGAGATGGCATTACCATCCTCTCAGACATCGACGACATCCTCCGTGTCACAAAAATCTACCTCCCAAAAGAAGGCCTCCTAAACTCCTTCGCCCGCGATTTCGTCCCATGGATGAACATGCCTGAAATTTTCGCCGAGTGGTCCCGCCAGCACCCCGACTCCCCCTACCACTTCCACTATCTAACCACAACCCCAGAGCAAGCCACACGTGTCTACATGGACTTCATTTATAAAACCTACCCCCTCGGCTCCTTTGACACTCGTCCCCTTAACTTTACGACAGTAGACCAAACATTCTCTGTCCGTAGGACCCTCCTCGACAAAATCTTCCAAACATTCCCAAACAGAAAGTTTATCCTCATCGGGGATACCACGAATAACGACGTCATGAGCGATTACCCAGAGCTTGTGTCTGCCTTTCCTGGCCAGGTGCAGTGCATCTTGCTGAGGAATACCTCCGCAACAGACCCGGACAATAAATTCCCGTATAATACGAAGGGATTCGAATCGCTGAAACAGGACCAATACATGTTCTTCACTACACCCGATGACCTCAGAGGATTGGATTTTGGGAATGGGGATTGTAGGAATGCGAGTGCACGGATGGGAACTGTGGACTTTAGCTGGCAGGGATTGTCATTTAAGAAGAGTGCTGCTGGGGGTAGGGCTAGGGGGAACACGTGGGCAGCCCTGATGGTTATGGTTGCTTTCGTGGTGTTTCTGTAGGTGATTGGCGTGACTCATGGAAGAGGACGGGGATTTTTATATATACCCCGCACATACGGTATGAGGGATGAGGTGGATGCATGTATGTGCATATCATATCATACCGGTGCATGTTTTTTTTGATTCCTTTCCCTGGATATCCTAATAGCGTTTGAAGTGGATTGCATATAATTATGTTGGGTCAAATGAAACTTAATGCTAGCTTATCACTTTTGGATGGAGGTGTAACATAATATCGTATGCAAGGCGACTGTGATCACCCTCGCCGAGATAATCACAGGGGAAAGACCGTTGTTTTGCGTTTTAAAGGACCAACTTAAACCTTTCCCGGGGAGATGGTAGACAGGGGTTGGGGCTGTTTGTGCTTTTGGAGATATGGCGGGGGTGGTGGTCCTACCCCGGCATCACAGTAGTGTTGAGGGCGAGTGATTGTGCGCGAGTGCTGCTGGTCCTGGACGAGAGCTGGAGGATGACTCAAGGGGTGCATCTGCAAGAAGAAAAAAAAGCATCGGGAACGCTTCCCATCGCTGGGGGTGGGTGTTTCGTGGGGTATGTATCAGTGATTGCTTGGATCTGGGTATTTGACGGTAGACCCAACTTCCGGTACCCGAAGAGCAGTGGCTCTTTCAGCCCTTCGTACTCGAGTGAGTATTTTAGCCCCCTTGGGCGGGGTGTGCACTACCTCCTTGGGGGGGAGGGGGGCTGTGATGTGGTGTCTTTCTGAAGGTTAAAACAATGGGGCTGTAAGTAGTTTTAGCACAAATGAATAGGTATATCTATAGAAGATTTGATCGAACCAATTCGCGGGGCTGGAGATCCACTACCGCTGCCGCCCACCCCTGGGGGCTAAGAGGTTGAAAGAAGAAGAAAAACTAGTACCTGAAAACCGGCTAGGGGAGTGCGTAGGTTGTCTCTCCGTTTTGTCCGCCCGGTGTTCCTTCTGCTCTTCAAATCCTCGATATAAAAAAAGAAAGAAGGGAAAGAAAAGGTGGGAACGCAGTTCTCCTTGGAAAAAATATAGTATGATACTGCAAACTTGATCTTATCCCCCTGTTCTGGTCGGGATCCGGTGCAAAGCGGTCACCGGGGAGATCTAACTTGGGATAGATGGCCAAATTGTTAGCCTGCTGCGACCAGATGGTTGGGATTAGGATGGGGGTTATCAGTGGTATGACCCAAGAATCCAAGATCGAGTGAGAGGGTGGTGATTGGTGGAAGAGAGTTGGACGGATCTGGGGGAAGCATGGCATAAAAAAGGGTGGGTGAGTGATGTGTGGTGCATATGTTTGGAGACTTGCATGTAATAGCATCTGTTCTGTCCTAGCGGCCAAAACATTCACTTGGCCAATAGGGTAGCTATTTGGTCAAGCGGGTGCCCCTCCCCTCCAGGTGGCTCATGTATAATACTAGGTAGGATATGCTGCGGTGTTTCGGGAACCGGAACGATTGAACCTCACACTAAGACGTCTTGAATCTCCCTCATTGGATAAAGGGGGGTATTGCCCCCCAAAAAACTGGCTTTCGGTCCTCCGCTGGGACAAATAAAAAGAAAAGTATAACGGACTTACCGGGAGAGGCTACTCCAATGCCCCAGCATGGGGCACAATTGTTCCGGTCCTTACTATGTACAATAACCAACCAGCCAAATAAGAGTCTGATAAGCAGTGACTTTGTGATACGCAGGGGTAACTTAGCATGCGGAAGAATGAGCAGTTCCGTTGCTAAATCTCCAACCGCTCATTATCAGTCTAGTGTTTGGCTGGCTGGGCCTCGCAATCAAGTGTATTCCATGCACTCGATGGATAGGCTGGATGTCTTTCTCACTGATTGACCTCAATGCAAAACCGCAAGCCAGATCGGGTGGCTTTCGGTTTATTCAATTAGTGGGATATCCCAGTCGCACCAACTGGCCTCATCCTCCTCGGGTACCTGTTGATATCTCCCCTTGGCCACAGAATTATTGGGAAACTTGAGCGGGGACTTCTCTTTCCTCTGTTGCCTGCTCTGGGAGGGGGGGACGGCGGGGTTAGGCTTTCTATAATAAGTTGTAATACTTATCATATGGGCTGGTGGAGCATATGGATTTCCTACCTTCCTTATCACGTAACTCTATGGTGTGGCAAAGCGACTTTTTCGCAAAAAAAACAAAAACATTTGGTATTCCCTGGGTTTCTCAGGGGCAGTAGCTGGCCCGCCCCCGGATTAGGAAGGCGGGGATCTGCATCTCTCATCCTTCCGCATACAAGAAAGTATGATTTGAGTATTCTAAGAGGGTGATATTTCCCCTGGAACCTGTCTCGAGAAGATGAAAAACTAGCTTTAAACCTATCACCTCTCAATAGCACTAAGATAGACGAGCAGAATGCGTTCTGGCACTCATGGCTAGTTACACACAGCCTGCGAGGGGAGTGGGAAACTGAACAAGGGTGCAGAACAATGTGTGCCGGTAGATCGGAACTAGGTACTCGGGTAGTGGGGCCGTGTGCGGTGTAGTCCGGAATTCCCTACTTTGGCAAAAGGGGCGAAAGAACTAGAACAATGCGCTCGAGTGAGAGAGTTGCCCAAAGGCCGGAGGATGATCGGTTTGAATCCCGTGTCTGGGGGGGGGGGTATTATAACGGATGCTCCCGGGTGGCATTCGGAATACTTTTTTCTATACTCTGCCAGCTGTGTCACCATACTAAGAGATGGTTATTGGGAGGGATTGTATTCTTCTGTCCTTGCCTAGAATTAGCTAGGCATTGTGGTTGGACGTTTTTTTAAAAAAATTGTTGCTGTTCCATTGGTATAATACAATATCTTTGGTGATTTTTGTAGGTATTACAATGAAACCCAAATAAATAAAACAAAAAACAAAAAAACAAAAAGGTATGATATTCGTGTATGATCCTCTGTAAATTTGAGTTTTAGGACTCAATACCGTAGCCCATAATTACAGGAAATTGTTGTCACAGATCTATGGAGAGGACTAGGGCTGAGCATCTTGCGAAGAAATGTACCCCTTCTGGAAGCCATGCTAGGTATGCTACTGCAGTTTCCCTTCCTTTCCTACCAAAATCCTTAACAGCTATCACCGTCTTTCTATATATTTTGTCCGGTGAGTAGTATCTAATACGAAAGGTGCGGTTTGTGCTGTCTTTGATGTATTGTTGTACCGGTATTGTTGTTATGAGTGCTCCTCGCGTTGGCTATCTCCACAATCCGGGTCTAGGTCAGCCGAGGCGGCGAGCCAAATCGGCTAATTTGAGTCGGAATCACGAGTAAATAGTCGGGCGTCGGGGTCTAACTTGGCCCGTTTGTTTTGGAGCAAGCTATGAACGTTGATCGTCTCCTGCTGCATCCGATAAGCCCAGGGTGGTAGAGTGGGGATTGGTGGAAGACAGGGAAAAGGCAAGGGATGCTGACCGTTGTTGGTGGGGGAGGTGGACCAATGTGCTCGTACAGTACATGAGTTGCTGTCTTGAGGTGCCGTATGGCTAAACTTGGCACGAGACGAACAGGGGTATTTATAGGCAAAAAGTGAATTCGTCCAAGTATTTGTACCAGTAGGGAAATAGGAGCATACTCGAGTACTTGTCCCCGGGGGTTGATAAAAGTCGGGCGCACCACTATTACATTTGTATGGCAACTAAACCGGATTAGGAAGTTTGAGTGATATCTGGTGAGGATTTTTTGGCGTCGGCAAGAAGTCGGGCGCGTTCCAAACGGAGAACTGGCTAGTGTTACACCCGAGCACTTGTAGTTGTATCGTACTCGTACTCAGTAAATGATCCTTGTTTGCCCCCCCGGTGCAGTCCGAGACCACGAGCACCAGATTGCAGTATCATGCCCGGCAATTCAAAAAGTGTCCGGGACACCTTGGCGCCAAGGCACCCGGATAACTAACTTCATGAATTTCCATGCATTGCGTCTGTCAATCAAAACCTACCCCCCCAACCCGAAGTTCTTGGGCATACCATACTGAAATGCTAGCGTTCGAGAAAAAATTTAAGCACAATTTCTCTGGTAATTCTGCAGGGGGGCCCACCTCAGGCTCCTTAGAGACCCCCATGTTATGTTTACTTTAATAGTGTGTTCGAAGTCAATCACTGGAACTATCTTGCGGTGGCTGTTTGATCGAGATGCGCGACATCCTCAATTCCGACCTCAATCACGGCGAGGACCTCCTGGATGACCTTAGATGGAGGGGAAAACCAGAGATCCGTCTGATTTACTATTCGGATAATTTCGGTAGAGGAGATGGATCATACCTCAGGAGGGGCGGGTTTTCGTTGTCTATGGCAAACTGGGACATCTGGCTACTAGATTTATCTCGCTTGTTGTGGGTTGGGCTCCTAGTCCGTTCGTCTACTATTTTGTGCCGGGATAGTAGAACTGAAGCATGAGTACAAGTAATCTCCCTTACTTCCCTTATTGAACTGGAGTACTAGTAAGTTGGCCGTGCTCTGCCGCCTATATGGTGCGAGGGCAATGCTAAGACTTCCCCCAAGCCAATAACACTGGGCGTTCCATTGTTGAAAAAAATGCCTTGTCCAGCCTTACGACGTCACTGCGGGCAAAAACCGTGACCGTGCTATGGGTAGGTTTCAACCGCGAGGGCAGTATCCCCTGCCACTCACCCCCCCTTTCCCCTCCTCTCAGTTACCCTCCTCCCCCTCCTGTACTAGCACACCTCATCGCAGCCGACTCCCCTCCATCTACCGTGCCACCACCCTCAAAAAGGGAGGTGCAAAAGTACCTGTTTGATCTTGCCCATGCATGGAACTGCTTCATATGTGCTATACTCGAGTACCGGTACTCATCCAAAGAACAATCTTCATGTATCAAGAGCCTAATTTGCGGAGTTCCTGTTTTTATAGGCACATAAATCACTAGAGTAGAGTTATCGAGTCGTCGGTACTCGAGTAGTCGGGTGGTATGAAATTATGTGCCGGAGAAAGCGCTGTTCTCCTGGATGGATCATGTATGCCTAGACTAGGCTAGAGTACGAGTCGGGGAGGCTATCTAAGTACTTGTCCCAGGCCATAAGTACCCGAAAATGAAGGGGGGATCATTTGCATGGGGGCACAGACACGCACGGATGTTTTGCCATATATTTCTTTAATCCCTGTTTTCGGGTACTTATGGCCTGGGACAAGTATTCCCGGTGTGCTCGAATAGGGTTAGGAAAATCTCAAGTCCGAGGAGGGTATTGTGTGGCATGAGGGCGGCGGTTGAATATTGCGTATGCCACATGGCTAGGGTATGGCAGCGGTGGGCGGCGGGGGGGGCAACATTTATGGTTGACTGGTATGATATATTGTTTTCCTTGGCGCTCCTATTGGTATGATAATACAATAACTTACCGTAAGAACTCGAATAATTGGACTTCACGCTAGGGCGTTGGAGTTGCCTTTGCCGGTAAGGTCTGGCTCTTTTTTCTTTTTATTTTGTCTTAAGCACGGGCTGGGGGGGGTCAGTTTTTGCTGTGCGCTCGCCCCCCTATCCGGGAAAGGGAATTTCGGACGACTTAGCCTCAGATCCAATTATTCGAGTTCTTCCGATACTTGTTTTACAACTATGGATAGCCCGGAAAGCTAGCCCCCTTATCACATTCTTGGAGTTAGGGCTCTCTATATAAGAGTGAGTGGTCCTCGAAAGACGCCAAACCCTAATCCATGGATTAGAACCTCGTTTCCCTATCATAGGTAACTAATTGACTTTACCTTCAAGTCTGCAGTTCAAGATGGCTATTTTGCACCATCTCCTGGGTTCATTGCTCCTGGCGCTGGGCGCTGCCAGAGATGTCCCGGCGTGGAAGCTGTGTGTCTATGTGACATCATTGGTGAGTGGGAAGCTCTATTGTGGCTTTCCTACTTTTTCGACTTTCTTGGGAACTGATAGAGAGATATGGAACGAATAGTTTCCACTGTACGCTATTACTATGGGGATTTACAATACCTTCTTCCATCCCTTGAGGAATTTTCCGGGCCCGAAGAGGGCTGCTCTATCGAACGTTTGTCTGCCATGCCCCTGCCACCGTCATGGCCTCTTACTAATGCTAAGATTGAAATCTAGCTATGGTACTCGTATGCATGGCTTAGTGGGAAATACCCGTGCATGATGCACGCTCTTCATGAGAAATATGGTATCTGATCCTTTCCTAGCTTCCCCGTTCCACCTCCCTAACTCTTAGTGACCTCAGCTAACAACCCCCAACAGGCTCCGTCGTCCGGGTGGCCCCCAACCAATTATCCTTCAACACTAGCTCTAGCTGGAAAGACATCTACACCAATCATAACAATCGTCCGACCTTCCGCAAGACTGGCTTCTATGACGGAGACAAGATGGACCCCGAAACAAACATAGTCCGAGAGCCCGATCCCGTCAAGCATGGCCAGATTCGGGGCATGTTTGCTCATTCATTCTCGCCAAAGTCGCTTCTGGAGCAGGAGCCGATAGTGCAGGGGTATGTTGATTTATTCATCGAGCAGATTGGGAAGCATGGTGCTGGGAAGGACGGGTTGGAGATAGTTCGGTGGTTTAATTATTGCACTTTCGATGTTCGTGTTCACTTGACATTCATTTCTGCTACTCACGGTGATGGCGTGTAGTGGAGTTAACGGCGATGAGGTGGGCAGATTGTTGGGGATCTAGCGTTTGGAGAGGGGTTTGACGCTTTGAAAGAGGGTATAAGCGGCTCTCCCCCACCAATCCCTAGCTCCCGGGCTTCGTATTAATATCAAGTCCCCCCCTTCCTAGGAAAGCCTCACTTCTGGATCTCCATAATCCTTGACAGCGTCTACGCCGCTACCTTCATATATGTGACTACCCGTTTCCCCTGGCTGGCGAGGCTTCTCCCACTACTCATCCCAGCACATATGGTAGAACACCGTATCAGACACCTCAACTATGGCCGCGAAAAAGTCAAGCGGTACCCTACCCCCCCCCCCCTCTCCGTCCTGCTTAGTCAAAGACTAACGCACTCCTTAGCCGTATAAACTCCGATAACAAGCGCAAAGACTTCCTCACAAATATCCTAGATAACCATCGCGACGAAATTTCTGATGAAGCACTTAGCTCGAACTCTCAAATCTTCGTGTACCCCTCCCACACCCCTCCCTACCCTTCCCTCTGTCCTCCGCTAATAAAAAACCAGTATTGGCGGGAGTGAAACTACGGCCACCACCCTTTCCGCCGCAACCTACTTCCTCCTCCGCAACCCACACACCTACCAACGCCTTGTCAGCGAGATAACCTCCTCCTTCACCTCCTATTCACAAATAACTTCCACAGCGGCCGGAAAGCTAGAATACCTCGGAGCAGTAATTACAGAGGTCCTCCGCGTCTATCCACCCCTCCCAGTCGGTATGCCAAGGGCCTCCCCCGGGGAAACTGTAGACGGATACTTTATTCCGAAGGGCGTGGTGGTCAGCACGAGTTCATGGGCTGCTGTGCACGATCCGAAGAATTTCCATGAGCCGTGGGGGTTCAAGCCAGAGAGGTGGCTGGATGGGGAGTGCAAGGAGAAAGATGTTAGGGAGGCAAGCCAGCCATTTTCGCTCGGACCGAGGGCCTGTCTTGGGAGGAAGTGAGTCTTTCCCTTTCTTGCGTGGCTCGGTGTAGCCGTTATGCGTGCTAACAGGTGATTTCTTGTGGGTATAGCTTAGCAATTATTGAATTGAGACTCATCATTTGCAAGATGCTGTACACCTATCATTTGGAGTTGCTGGATTCAAAGCTGGATTGGGTGAGGGATAGTACTGCATACCTCCTCTGGATTAAGCCGGGGTTGAGGGTTAGGTTACATAGGAGGTAATATAGCCAGTTTTTCTTTGGAAGGAAATTGAACATGGAAGCGGTCTCAACACCTTGGTTTTTGGGATATCTTGCAATTTAAATTGTCGTGTCTTTTTCGTTCGGCCGTAGATGTGCCCCACGTGGTTTAGTTTGTAATTTTAAACCTGATTTGCGTTTCTAAATGTATGTTCCTGTTTCCGACACATGTTTGTTCCCCTTGACTCTCTGTCCAATCCAATCACGAAATCCCACTCGGTACCGAAACATCCCACTTAGCCTGTATACACACAGCACAACACCCTGGCCCTAGCTCCCATAAAACCCTGGACTCTAGTGGCCCGGATAACCCTCTCTAGATTGATTTCGAACCCGGAAGTAACGTTACCGTTAGACAGGCCTCCTTATACTGTGAATGCACTCGGGTTGGGGCGAAAAAATTGGAAAAATATTTCCGCCGGTCCCAGACAGATCTCTACGGAGACAAGGGTTGTGTTTTCTGGTCTCTTTCGTCACTACCCTGGTCAGCACAGATATGTTTGAGTGAACAGTAGTGGGGTTAGCCTAACACCGCCCCGCCATACGCCTGGGACTGGTGAGATGGGGGCATAAGAGGGGTTCCACCAAGATGCCAAGACTAGCAAGGGCCAGGTCCAAAGAAGGGCGGGACTGGGGCCAGGACACAAACCTGCAATCAAGGTATATACTTCAGTGTCCGAACCACCGACTATGAAGTGGCAACCTTCATGGATACGCATAGCTTCCCATGTAGGGCCTTGCTGGAGCACGCTCGGCATCCACAAGTAGTCCTGTTCAGCGGTGATGCCCACTTAGTGCCAGAGAGTAGTCCAGGCCGAAGCGGTATCTAGGCTTATACTTCTATGGATGGTCCAGTCGGTGTATCGTCTAGGGACTCCCAGGAATCTATGGAGGCACCCCAACGATGCAACGTAAACCCGCCCTCACCCGATGGCATCCGTCTCCCTCGTTGCAAGACACATATCGGTCTCCCCCGTCGGCCCCCGTCCCCGAATGGCCCAAATCGAAGATGACCCTACCCATGGCTGCTAAAACCTACGGATAAGCAGGGGATATTAAGACCTTTTTCTTTTTGTAGTATGATATTTCTTTATGTAGTTATAGAAATAAGAAGGTCAATTCAGATATGGAACTTATGGAGATGGGAGGGACACGGAGAGCCAGCTTGTTCGGTTCCTAGACCATTGGTGGAATTGGCGGATATTGGGGATAGTTTGCCCCCGGATGGAGGGGTTTTTATAGCAATTTTGCTACAGCGAGCTAGGGCCTCCGCCTAGTCCAAGTCGACCCTGAATCTCATGAAATGAGATAATTGTGGAAAATAGCGGGTACAGTAAGCATGATAAGGCGTGCCGGTAGTGCATTGCTGGATGTAAGGCAAAGCCTGCCTTATCTGAAAGTCTTCTCGGTCAAAAGTGCTTCTTAACTCCCATAGATTTGTGAGCACAATTTAGCTTCGGGAATCGTGGCTGACTTGGGCCGGGGTGCTGGCTTGATTCCCTTGTGGGTGCGTGTCTATGAGAGAATTGCGTCTCATCACTATGGCCGTTTCACTACTTCTACTAGGAAGCTAGCGGTGGTTTACTATGGGGGGGGGGGGGTGAGCGAATGAGGTATAATATCCCCTATTAAAGATTTAATTGTAGTAAGGGCAACCAGTATAATCTCGAGGCTTGAGGAGGTTCCCAGGGACCAGTGCCCCTTCCTAGGATATACATAATTTATGGCGTCTGATTCATGAGGTTACCATCTCACAACGAGAAGGATATCGAAGTTAACTGACCTGAAGGGCAAAATTTTCCACTTAATGATATGTCATCATTCCTTCCAACTGCCGCTTGATGGCATTTCGCAAATGCGATGATACCCAAAAAAAAGCCTTAGAGTACGTCGAGCACCCTTAACCCTGTGGTTTTTTTAGCTGTGATAATTGGCTGGAGCTTTCGATTACACAGCACATGGTTCAATTATTCGGGCCTCTACCCTATCACACTACCACTTAATATGTCACGTGGGAGCAGTAGGGCGAGTAGACGCCTCTAATTTATAGGACCATAGGTGCTACTGAACGATCGCTAATTGAGCCAGCACCGAGTACGAAGGAGACTTTCAGACTCAAGTGTTTTCGAAGGGACTAGCCGAATCTAAAACAACCCACACAGCCACTACAGGAGCTACACCTCTATGCCGGAGGCAAGACCGTCATTCTAAAAGCCCTAGGTCTACGGAGGAAGGTGCTAAAAGCAGATTTTGGCATGATATGAACCTTCTTTCAATACCACATTACACTAACACTTAGCTACCCTAGACCGCCGGTTCACGGATTTCGTCCGGGGCAATGGGGTATCCGGGACAACAGACCAGGTTTTAGTGCAGGGGAGTTTGGAACTCACAGGAATCCATACGGGGTAGCGAGGTATCTGAATTATCAAGATCCGGGATAGCGGGGCGTGAGTGCACTTGCACAAGTACCGCACATAACAAGCATTTCCCAGAGGACAGTACAGTAAGTTACATTATAACCATGCATTCACGAAGGATCGTCTGGCCAGAAATCCTAGCGGGCTGTGAAGGTGTGAGGATACCAGTAGTAGCACTACCGGTATTTCATATAGCCGACCTCTTACTACCTGATAGTATCTTACTCGGCCGAGAGCCAATTTGGCGTGCCAAGCCATGCACATTTTTGTCGCAGTAGGAAGGCGGGAGGCGCAATAGGATAACAAAAACCTAAACTAGGCGAAATGCATTTCCAGAATTTACTTCACTGCGTCTCAAGTTTCGCGGGGCGCTCGATAACCTTGGGGGAGCCTCTACGCTCACAGCCTGTGTATTCTGACGGGGCTTTTTGACTAAATTAGCAACTGCATTCTATTAAGGTACTGTGGGGTCTGGAATTGTGTTTGTAGGTTTTGTTAACACCCTTACTTATGTATTATAGTGGAAGTCAGAATATTGTAGGGCTACATTAGGTGAATGTCGAAGCGAGTGTTTGTGAGGGAAGGGTGGTACGGGGGGTCATCGGGGATTCAATTTTCAGACACCTCTCTCCGGGGGCGGGCAGCCAAAGCTGTAGTGATATCCTCCTTGATGAGAAGGCGGGCAGCGAACACGAATACGATCTGTGACGATATTGATTGTTTCTGTCCTTTTCGTTCTTTCTACTGTATGAAGTCTGCGAACTTGTGCGGGTAAGCCCAGATCGTGGACTTTTTGCCGAAAGCGAACCCGAATACTCGTACAGTGCGGGAAGGCGTTGATTGCCCGCCTTTCTTATTGTTAGCTACCAGAGATCCAAGCTTGCCCAGAAATTCCTTTCTTTCTCCACAGACCCGAAATACCTCTTCCATTGTGGCGGTTCTAATGCTCCTGTTCCTCAGGACAAGACAGAAGTCGCACCTCGTTATCCAGTATGGCCAGGTTTCACGGATTTCATTCGGGACAACGGGCTATCCGGAGCAATGGGGCATCCTGAACAGAGGCTCGGAGGGTATTATTTAAAGAGAGAATCTCTGAACTTTGTTGTAAGAATCGAATGGGCAAAAGGTAGCTTCTGGCAGACTAGAATTATCTACAGCAGCCTACCACATATCAGATCAGATTTCCTTCTGTCTCTATAATCCTTCCTACCCTTGACACCGTCTCTCCTTACACCATCCTTTTGTATTTTCCTATATTTCTTTCACAGCCTAGATTTCTTGCCCTGCGTTGTTTCCCCTTTCGGTATCGTTTTTCTGGCAGTTATGGGGGAATCCGGCTCAGCAGAACCAACTGTATATAGGTATAATCCCAGGGGGCATTTCCCAAGACATAGTACGAATCTGAACCCTGCCTTTTTCGGTCCGGCGAATGAAACTGTACCACTCTCTAGAGCTGTCGGAGGCTTTGTCCGGCTCAAGGGGGTATCCGGTTCAGTGCCATCGGGATAGCGAGGCGCGACTATACTCAAATCACTACCAATTAATGCCAGGCGCGGTCACTTAATAAGCCTAATGGAAGTAAAATAAAGCATCTTCACCCGTCATACCCGACAGGGAGCAGTACGGTATATTACAAAGCCACTGTGTTACCTTCACATCGAGAATAAGAAACGTGAGATATAGAAATCATTGGGCCCGCCAATTTACAAAAATTCCTAGCTTGATATCGGTAAAGACACACCGATATCCATCCGGCCTCAGGACAGAATCCATTACCCTCTCCCACTAGTAGCACCTGTCCTAGTGAGTGTCCGACCCGAGCATCCACCATGAGGGGTCCATATGGACTACAGGATTAAGTAAACTGAGGAATTAGCAGGCGCAATGAGAGGCACCCCAGCTCAAGTACTACATAGTTTTTCACACCATTTGGTCAATAACGTCCACCAGCAGTAGTTCGTCTACCTTCTAGTTGACCAAATTTATGATACCTACATGTTTAGAACCGTCTGGATATTCCAGAAGCTGATTACGGGTTATCCTTCATCGCTTATCAAGTCGCGAATTCGCATTATTTCATAACTCTTCACTACCCACATTCTAATATAGGTAACTCTAGAAAGCAAAGTTTGAGCCTAAGCGCATCCAGCTATCGAGACAACTCTTTAGTGATATACCAACATTAGGTCAGTAGCATGTACCTGGGTACTAAGCTCAATTCACGAAGCTAGGGCTTTCTAGACTCATCCAACCCCTGACTCTGATATTAATCAGAAAAGAGATATCCTTGTGCCTTCTATCAGGAGATAGCCTAACCAATTTCCGGTTATCAGAATGGACCAATTATCTTAATTCATAAGATATCACTCACAGCCATTATCTCAGCTCCCAAAACCCTTGACCCCTCAATGGTAAATATTGTGACACAGTTAATAAACTCCACAACTTCATTGTGATGCTTCAAATAACTCTTCTTCTATCCCCAACGCATATAAAGCTAGCATGAGTTAATGTGAACGTGGTATTAGTTGAGAAATAGTTTGTAAGTCGAAATTAGCTTGTTTCGCCTAGACACCAGAGCAACAATTGAGTGTGTCATACGAGCATCGCACCAGAAAAATCTAGAAACCTTTCCTCACAGGGTAATAATAGGACTGGGCGCCATAAAGCCGACCACTCTTCAGCACCCGACCCGACAACACCCCGAAAAGTTTGGTATATTCTAAATAAGCGATTAATGTCAGAACTCTCCCCTTAATATTCTTGGCGGACAGGTTGAACTAAAGAGCGGCAATAGCTATTATTTTACTCCCCGTTTCTAGCATGCACAATTGCCACCAATTCTGGTGGATAATCAACCGGACATGAGCCTACGCCATCGCCCCGACCTACTTACTGTCTTACATGAATTCCTTCCACAAGTCCCCCGCATGTGCGGACACGATTCAGTGTCCTTGGCAACGGAAACTCAGCCCCACTATCCCCCTGTGTTCGCTCCGCACATGAGGGGGACTTGTATAACCAAGATTGATGTCTCAAAATGTTTCCACTCACTGAATCCATACCTCAAACGACCCTCTCTAAGTACACTTTAGCATTTCTGCCCCTGGAGGTTTACCTAACCCTCAGGACCTCATCTCTAGGAATTATCCCTTAGCCTCGAGATATCTGATGGGGATGGGGTTTTTTCTTTTTTTCTTTTCAAACCAGACACCACCCCCACCTCCAGGTCAAAGTATAGAGAACTCAATGGCACCCGCTCCAGACAACTCTTAACCCCGCAGTCGCCTAGCAACACTAGACTTAGCGACGCCCGAGGTCGGATGTTCCCACAACTGAAATGTCGTGTCCCTTTTGGTAACACTAGTATCTGTCCTTCCCTACCACTCACATCATGCAGACGGGAAGTCTACTCGAGTAGAGTTCCTGAGACCAGGTGGGGGTTGGGCTAGCTTCATGTGGAATCATAACTTATGCTTCTAGTGTCAAAGCGTTTCCAAAAAGAACCCCCATTGGATACGACAAATTTTACTGGTAGGTAGTAGCAGTCCTTTTTAAAAAAACGCTTTGGCATTACGAGCACAGCGCACGCACGAAATATGTCGCCCCGCATGAATGTGTGCTGTACCTGCACTTTAGGTTCTTTTATTTTAGCTTCCCGAACCCCAGCACAGACCCAGTTCTTAGTCTCTTGCAGGAAACGGCGGGTGCGTATTTGACAACAAGGGATAGTCTTTTCTCTCTCCCCATGCAAATCGGCTATCTGTTCTGCCTAGTTATCGCCATGTGGACCAGTACAACGAACGCCCCCCGAAACCGCCTGGCGAAGCTCCTCCAATAGATAGAGGTTTGGTATGCTTTTACCCCCACTCACTAACCAAGACCCACTTTCTGGCCTCCCTCCGAAAAGAGTTTTCCACTAGGATCAGCATCTCATATCATCCCTTCCATTCGGGTTCTTAGATCTCAGAGAATGCCCCAGAAACCCCACAACCTCTATGGGCAGAGTCAGGCACACCCTCTAGACAAGTGGAGCCGGCATAGCAAACAGGGTAAAAAGAGCTAAGCTACCAATAGGAGAGGGTTTTCGACAGGGCGATATGAAATGAACAATGGAGGAGCCTTTAGGGCTATCCTGTCTGGAGCTTAGTTTGCTGGAAGCACAGTACAGCATTGGTTATACATTACGTTTAGAAGGACAAGCCTTCGGCATCACCATGTAATCTGTCACATCCTAAGCTACTGTACTTGGCGATCTCCAGAGTATTCAGACATTTCGGCCCAAGAGAGGTACTGATCCATGTTAGAGCGTCCAAGTAAATGCCGTACTGTACATAGGACACCATGTCCACACACCCACAGACGATGGGTACGGTCGCCAGTCGAGAATCCTACTCGATTCTCCCCCAAATATAATATGTTGAATACAACCAACACCCTAAAGCACTCAAACAGGTATTGCAGCATCTCTGATAGCAATGTGTGGTAAGTCCCTTCACACCCGATCATCAGATTTCCACAATCCCCCTCCCTTCGACCAGCATTCATCGCTAACCCACATGGCATAGTAGAATCACCGGTGCTGTACTGTACACCTGTCACTCTAAATATAACAGAGCATTAATCACTATCGCATTATAAGTTCCATGTTTCACCGCCTACAGTCTCTTGGCACAAGAACAAAAATTGTTGGGCTGTTCACAGCACTCTAGCCTAAGAACAATTCACTCCAGCAGGGTTGTTTTAAAAAGTGGTAAGCCAATCCTAGTTTGTCACTACCGCTACCACGGACACTAACCAACAGTAACAGCAATTACTTGTACTTGTACCAACGCCAGAAGCTAAAACACTCAAAAGAAAAGAAAAGAAAAAAGGCCCTCGCAAACAATATTACGAATCTGTATGATATCTTTGATCACATTTCCCCACAGCTCCCTGGTAGTTCCACGATGTGTGGCCGGTGGTGTTTTAGTGATGTACGAGCCGTCTAGTTGGCAGGTATAAGAGTTAAAATTACCTGTAATAAGTGGTTTGCGCACCCTCATTCGGCGCAGGGTAGTACCTGACCGCAAGTAACGAACAGGACCGAGCCAAAACACTCACAGGGCGGAGTGCACTGTACAGTAGGAGAGGTACTTGGTTCGCTGGAACTGTTTTCGTTCGCTGTGCATGGACTCAAGCACTTATCCACCTTTCCAAAGATCCAGGAATACAAGGATTAAGGAAGGGAAACAAAATCACCAACATCAAGCGATGACAAGAGTAGAAACTCGGGATACAATCTGATACCGGCATTCTACAGCCTTCTACTCGATGAGAAGCAATCTGTTAGCCAAAACTAAATAATGGTTATCCTTTCAACTCCCCGCTTGCTTGAACCCTGTTGCTCTTGCAAATCGGCCCCCACGCATTTAGGTTCATGCATGATCACTTGGAGATAACATTTCCATTTCCCCTCGCCCAAGGATGAGTTCCCCACAGGATTGGTGGCCAGTCGATGGAAAAGAAAGAAAAGAAAAAAAGAGACATCAATGAATACAATACCACATTGTATGGGAAATCCAAAATCTAGGGCTCTCGAATTTCGAGGCCTTTCTCTAACTACCACAAGATAGTACGCCGAGGATAGGGCCATTTGGAACAGTTGTCAAAGCCACAAAGGTTGCCACTAGGACCCTGGCAAAGCCAATTGGGAGCGGTTTTACTTGCTAATAATAGGCAATAGGTTCCGACAATAGAAGAGATTTACGCTTCGCTATTATCTTCTCTGCTAGTTCCCCCCATCTTAGATCGAGCCCAGGGCGGCGCTAAATCTGAGTCAATCGTTGCGGCTGATATTCTGCGAGGACAGAAGGCGAACCTACCATATGGCCATTCTCTGGATAAATAGGTGGGTGTGAGCCTGCCTTGGGCTTCTCATTGCCTCTCCATATAAACCCGGCATGGGTCCCCCGTAAGAAATCACTACACTACACTCGCACTCTCAGATACTTGACAGTGGCACGCACCTCTCTACCACAATGGAGGAAAAGAGTCTTCTTCTTCGCATAATACCCAACGAGATACTCCTTGTCATATCAGACAATCTCGGAACCACGGACATTAACGCTTTCTCCCAAACTTGCCGCCGTCTCGCAAATATCCTAATACCGGTGCTCTGTCGTATCGCCTGCAAGCACAGAAACTTCAGACTTCCACCCATATGTTGGGCAGCACAGAAGGGGTACATCAATGTTGTCAAGAGATTGATTGACATGGGCTGCGACACAACGGATCTTCAGCACTACTGTGACCGGTGCCGGCTTCCGCATACCTCGACAGTTTTGCACTGGGCGGCCAAGGGAGAAAACGCAGAGTTGGTAAATTTTCTCTTGGATAGAGGGGAGAATATCAATGCGGTTGATAATCGCAACGCGACACCGCTACATTGGGTTTGTAGCGAGGGTGGGACTAAGGTGGTCAAGCTGTTAGTTTCGCGCGGGGCGGACTTGGAGATTGAGGATTGCGACGGGGATACAGCTCTTCGATGGGCGGCAGAGAGAAGCAACGCACCGGTTTTCAAACTATTGCTCGATTCTGGCTGCAACAAAAAGCAACTAAACTTGAAATCCGAAACAGTTCTACATACTATCTTTCTTCATGGGGAAGAGGATCTGGAAAAGCACGCCTGTGTTGTCAAAATGCTGTTGGAGCACGGTTTCGATCTGCTTAGGCATAGAGACCAGTATGGCGATACAGCCTTCCACCTAGCGGCAAAATTCGGGGATGTTGAGTCCATGAAACTCATGTTGGATCACGGTATTCCAGTCGATTGGCTGGGCCCACACAACTCCCCCGCACTGAACCACGCAGTCGAAGCCGGCAAGTTGGAAGCAATAGAATTACTCCTCCAGAGAGGCGCAAATCCTGATAGCGCCCCAATCATTCCACTAGACCTGGCCGTCGAATATGGCCGAATCCCGGTAATCGAGCTCCTCATCAAATATGGGGCCAACGTGCATTGTCGCAACAACATTGGCGATACCGTCCTCCATTGGGCCGTGCAAAGCACCCAGGTCGGGGTTCTAGATTACTTCCTTCGAAAGCCCGAGCTAGGACTCGACGTGAACGTGCAAAACCGCCACTTTATTACACCACTTCACCGAGCATGCTTCGTGGACCCGGAACCGAATTGGGAGATCGTTGACCTTTTGTTGCGACAGAAAAACATACAGGTCGATCTACAGGACGACTACGGACGCACGGCATTAATCAATGCATCGGAAACGGGGGCTGTTCGATTAATCGAGGCCCTAATTGGCAGAGGCGCCGACGTGAATATCTGCGATCGTCAGGGGAATTCAGCTCTACATAAGGCTCGGGATCCACGGGTGCGGCAGGTTTTAAAGGCTGCGGGCGCTAAGGTATAGAGTGATCACATTGCTCTTTATGACGATCAATATATCTATCATGTTCTTATATCTCTCTGCTCCGACTTCCCCGGGCTGCTTATTGAAATGGCATCCAGATTGATTATTTTTTTCCTTTTTCCTTTTTCCTTTTTCCTTTTTCCTTTTTTCCTTTGCTGTTCCCTTCCCAACTTGTGGTATATGGGGAGCAAAGCTTAACGAATCCATGTACGTAGATATCAGAGAGGCCGAATCAAGTCATGCATCCAGGGCTCCTTCGGAGAAGTCCTTGCCATGGTGGATTTCTGGGGTTAGCGTTTGTTGGGAATACTGGTTGTGCCGGTGGAAACAGGCCCCCGTAGCATAAGCACTAGTTGCGCCCCAATATTGTCTCCAGCAAGTAGAAGTATTTGTAGCAATGGTGACACAAAATCGCACTGCTGAAGCTCAGACCACCGATAGAGCCAAATTACCGTAGATCGAATCCTGCCTTTGCCATACCTTATTCACCTCACCCACACCTCACACCACGCTCTGAAAGTCTCAACGAGTCCCAGAGCAGCACTTATGCAATAAGAACTGCACACACGGCACATCAGCACCCAATGCCAGCCCTGGCACTTTCTCCACGGCAGCGCACCCTCACAAGTGCTCAATCAAGGACACCCGACCCCAGACTTGCCACAAGTGCAGACAAAACCTTACCACAAACGCCCAATACCTGCACTTCACCTCGAATATTGTCAAACCAAACCTATCCTCGGCTAACGGGGGTAGCGAATCGCAAGAGTTTTTATGGCCTTGGCACTAGAGAGTGAAGGTTTATCCAAATTAATATTACTGCGTATAACCAGTTAATGAAATCCAACAAGTCCTGAAGGCTGAACTTATACCGTGACAGGAAAGTGTTGGAAAACATTTGGTGCTGCTCTGAATGCTCAAGCTGTAGTTTCCTTTATTTCACGAGAGTCCGGAAGTTTGGAAAGACGTTTTCAGCCAACGTACGGGTAGGATCACGAACAGTCAAAGGAACGCATGAAGGGTATGAAGATGAAGCCAGATCAACGGTCCGCCACTTGTGCAAAAGGAGCCTGGGAAGTGGAGTTCTTGTTAAGCATTTCTTTTATTAAGGGATTACACAGAGTGTTTCTTTCTTTCTTTTGTTATCACGTGGGTAGGGAAGATATTGGGAACATGTGTGGAAGAAAGCGGACATGAGTAGTGATCGATGGAGGGATAAGTATGACTTGGTTATGTTTTCATACATACTCCTGTCTTTATCGTTAGTTTCCCAAGCAAGAACGAGAACGAGGTTGCGCGCTTCCTCCCCCATCGCCATTCGGTGCTGTATTTTTATCCTGTCCAATAGAAACCACTAACCCTTCTCAAGACCTGTTGTCTCTGAGCGCGGGATGTGCCGCAAATAGCAAATGAGAAGAGTTTTAGGTATGATATTCTCTCTCCAGAACACAAGGAAATCAGACTTGGAATGCCCGCTCATCCAAGAAACGTTATTGGACAGATTTTTATATGAGTTACAAGGGTCAAGGATGAAATAGTGATATTGCGCATACTAGAATCGCAATACCGGCACAAGCACACCAAGAGGCATCGCCTTAAAGAACCCCATCCCCGTCTCAGTCAACCTTGAAGAAATATCACCAAGGTATGAGGCACCTAGGATCTAATTCAATACACCTGTCCAAAAAAAGACAACCTCCCCGCGCTCGGGTTTAACAATGGGAGGTTTGCGATTCTAGATGGGTTGATTGTGGTGTACCAGTACCGTAATATACCCTAATCTCAACCAAACTCAACACTAAGACCCGCTCCTCAGCACTTCTTCCACCCCCGACCTTTGTACCCCAATGCCTATTCCAAGGCCCAGCACTTAGTTGCGGTACACGGGCAGGGGTTTTGAAAGAAGTATAATACAAGAACTGAAAGACCTTGATGGCTTATTGCGAATGTGAAGGACTTAACGGATATAGAAATCAGATTACGGGGAAGGAGAAAGTCACTCTAAAAGACTGTATGATAACCCGAACCATGGAAGGGTCTGTCTGTAATTTTACATTTTTGGTTCGCAGAATTCCTCGCTAAACTCCTCTTTCATACTTTTACCCATCTCTCAATAATCATAACAGTTTCTGTAAGTTGTGGGCTATTATATCACTTTTCAGTATCCTGCTATTTTAGTCTTGCACCATTTTCTTCCACCTGAAGAAACACTACAAGTCAATGTTTTTCTCCTTTACACCGACTCCGCTCTTCCCCGCTCGTCTCTTTGTAACCAAACTCTGTCATAACTAACGCCAACTATCCTTGCCCGTACCCAGTACTCGGTGTAAGAGTGAAGTCTTGAGACCAACAGGAGAGTTTGCATAGGAGTGAAACAGTGGCGGAATGGCGTAACCCCCAGAAAAGGTATCAACTGTTACCGGATATCGCTTAGGCTTGTGGGATCTAATTTAAAAGTTCACAAAAATACCCGTCTCGATCCTCATTCTCCAAATAAAGTAACCACGCTCAGATAACAGGTTGTACTTTACCCCCACCCCGAGCACCATGACTAAATACAGGACCCTTGCTCCCATCCGAAACAAATCAGGTCCAATAATAACCCTCCCCCCAATTCCAATAATTTTCTTGGCCCCTGGTTAACAAGTTCTTATCCATGAGTGATGAATCATGACCACCCCGCGCCCCCCCTCCGATCCCCTCTTTAGGGAAAAGTTCGGTTAGCATTCATTCGCCCCACACCCTTCTACGCTGTCTTGAGGGACAATCTGGACAAGAGTTTAGTAGTGTTTTAGGTTCTCAGCGGCAGGCAAACAAACATAATAACATGGCTGATTATCTGAGGGGACCGGAACCCCAATGCTAATTCCTGAGTTCAATTTCATTGAACTTCAGGTCTGTTACCAGCTCCTTCAACACACAGCCCGGGAGCCTGAGGGGTCATTAAAAATCGGAAACTAGAGGGTGGCAATGGAGGGATTACTTGATCCCAACAGTTGTGATGTCTGGGAAGAAATACATTGCTAACGAAGTTAAAACTCCACACCGGTTGCTTTAAAGTTACACCAATTGAATAAGTGAGAATTGAGGACCTAGAGGGGATTTGGCCATGGCAGGCTGTTATAGAATCGGGCTATCTCTGATTCTGGCTTATACCTTCTATTTACTATAACCCCGTTCTTCCTATCAAAGTGGGAAAACGGGTCTCGCAGCGGCAGGCGGTGGGAAGAGGATACACTTGGAACTTATGTACTGCAGTATGTAAAGTACGGGTGCAAAAATACTCGTCAGATACCCTTTTCACACCAAAAATGGACATTTTTAAACAAACAATTTTCAACACAGCTGATATAAAAACACTTGAAATATTTCCATTGGCTATGCAATCACTATCTATTCAAACCTATAAAAGTAGAAGTGTAAGGAATCCAATCTGTCTTCAGGGTTCATGATTGTGTCACCTAGTGTAAAAGTGACTTAAGGTTTTGTATGGGGTTCCATACAAAAAAGTACATGACAACTGCTACCCGATACTCAAAATGACCTTTTCTCCATCATTTGGTAATATTTGAGGATTCTGTAACTTTTCTTCATGTTATCTATGGGTTTGCTAATGCAAGGATAAATTTTCGCTGATTCTCATAGACATTGCGCAATGAGAGAGGGTGGTGAAGATGGGCACTTTTGGTGTAAAAAGGGCATCGGACGAATACTTTTGCCTTAGTACTGTAGGAAGGGCATGAGATGCAACTTCCACAACTTGGTTTGCGCTCTTCAAAAACTAAACTAACAATAGAGACAACTGTATAAGTAGAACGCAAATATCGCATCCTCATCCTTCTATAGGTCACCGCACCTATCCCACATGTGCCGATCCCTCCGTGCACCCTCGTGGTGACAAAGGAAAGACATATCAGTAGATCCTTCCCCGAACAATTCATCAAATGGCCTCCCGAGCTACCCGGGCACCCCCGGACAGCTAAACCCAAATAAGAAGCCTTCAAGTGGTTTACTTGGATGGACTGTGGCTACTGCGCAAGCACTTGTATTGACCATCGTTGGTTCCCCCATACAAAACCCGCCAATCAACATCTGTCAGAGTAGAGGGTGTCTGGGCGGCCCGTGAGGCCGTCTATGCTCCCAAATAATCTGCAACGCTTCTTGACGATCTGCGACACTCTCACAATCTCCAGAATCAGCCACATCTATCTGACAGTTCTTGAGATATAATATGGTAGCTGCTCCGGCTGGTATTATCTCCAGAAGAGCTTTAGTTTCCAATTTTTGATCTGCCGCAGTCTCGTCGTTTAGCAGAGAATCTAGAGGATCAGTTATCCAATTTCCAAAGACCCCCGGATGCAAGTACTCGAGTACTGGTACAATACTACACTGCCTTATCGGGAAACGGCTAGGCCCTCGCTTAAGGCTAATTGATGAATGAAGCTTTTGATGGGCAGAAGGTCGAAACAAATCAGCTTGAACCTTCCCCATTACGCGTCTTACTGCGGCTGTACGGTACAGTAAGTCAATCAAAAGTAGATCAGCGCCTCCACTACCGTATCGGGGGGAGTGGTGAACTCTAACTGGTTGCCTAGCAACCAGACAGATACTCCCGTCTGCAAGGGTAACTTCGCCTGTATTCGAGTAAACACATGACCCCCACCCAGGCGGGGCACAAAAGCACCTAGCAATCAGCAAAATGACAGTGGTCTTTTTGTGTGCAAATAATAAAAGTCCTCCGGCCCTTTCCCCCCCAAATCAGCCTTCTTCCCTTTTCCTTCCTTCAACCCTCTCGCCTTGACGGATTTCCTTCATTTTGTTCTAAATAAATAAATAATGCGACGGTTCCTCAACATACGAACGGTTTCTACAGTACTTAACATCCTCTCATGGATATTCCTCCTCCTGCCAGCGATCCAAGCCTTGCCGCTCCCTTTGCTCGCCCCACGCGCAGCCCCGAAGGTAGTGACAGTAAGCCGCGATCGAGTATGCCTCACCCCTGCGCCCTGGACGCAGATATTCTCCTTCTTCCTCACGAACTACATTGCGAGAATCGCAACGTTTAAGAAGACCTCCGGGTATGCGGGATCGAGGGACCACTTGCGCACAGCAATAAGTTTGTTCGTCCCATTTTACGGTATCTCGCAGGCTGCCGAGACGATCGCTCGGGGGGCACGTTTTTTGGGTCGGGATGAGCTGGGCGGGGCGTTATATGCCGGGGCGTTGTGCGTTGTGCAGAGGCTAGAGACTTGGAGGCCGATTGACGGTGGCATTGTTTGCGGGTGCATTATTGAGCCGCCGCGGAGTAGGAAGGGGAGGAGGAGGAAGGGAAGAAGGAAGAAGGAACCGTATGCTACCACATCACGAGAAAATCAAACCCTATGAGGAGAGGACCAACTAATATTCCACAACAGGATTAATACCAACGAAGCAGTAGTCCAGATCCAGCTTCCGACAATGAAGCAGATTGGCGATCCTGCAAAGTGGAAAATACAAGGCCAATACAACCTCCCACCAGGCTACTGCTTCTCCTTCCTGCCAGCGGGCACTTCCATAGGCCCCAAGGACCCACGCACAAATCGCGAAGAGATAGTCATCGCCTCCTCCTACGGTACAGCAAAGTCCTTCACCGGTCTCCTCCAGATAATAATATCGGTCTTCTCACTCTACTCCTCCTCTTCTGACCAAGTCAACCATTATGGCTACGCTGCCTTTGGCTTTAGCGTTATCCCCTACACGGTCATGTCCTTTATCAACGCAATCGCAAATTCGATAGAGGCTGATTATGATACGCTGTTCATGGTTGAGTCGGAAGTTATGGGTGAAGTGTCTGCGCGTACCGACGAGGAGTTCGTTGGTGCGGTTGCGGCGCTCACAGAGGAACATCCTAAGGAGGGTATAGACTTGATGTTTCGGGGGAGTAGGGAGCATGGCTGGCGCGCCTATGAGCTTGATGGGCGCGGGGAGGAGGTAGGAAGGAGGTGGCGGGTTACTTTCGAAGAGGAAGAAATCAATGACGAGAATTTCTCGACACCAGCAAGGATCAACCAGAACGCTATTAGGATCATGGTCCCAGCCGAGGGGCAGTACCGGCGGAAGAGGGAAGCTGTCAAGTTTAGCCAGAAGTTTTATAACTTCTCTGTCTTCATTATAGTTTTCATTTCGCTCATCATCCCTTATATCGTCATTGCCAGTCTCACCCATTTCAGGCCTAGAGGAAGCACGACGAGACAGCGCACGTTCATGATGGGCTGGTTGGTTGTTGGTCAGGTTATTGGTGTAGTGGACTTGATTGAGTCTACAGGTGGTGGAAAGAAGCGGTGGTGGGATTTGCTGGAGAATTCGATAAAAGTGGTGATCGTCATTGCGGGATTTGCATTTGCCGTCGGGGGGTTCATCGAGGCGGGGAAAATGTTGAGGAATTTTGGTTTCTGTTTTAGGACTTGAGGCCGATTGGGGCTGTTTCCTTCTCCCTATTGTTCTATTTATTGTCTTTTTCGGCGTTGGTATGGCTTTCTGGTTTTTTATGATACCCGGTTTGGAGGATTAGAGTGGGACGCCTTTTTCTTTTCTTTTCTCTTTATCTACTGTAGGATCGGGCTAGCTTTGGGGGGGTTAATCTTATTGGTATGTTGGCGGGATCGTCATGTTATTTCTAAATTTGAATGTATGATACCTTAGCTATGCCAACAAATCGGCCAACGGTCTCTATTCACAATTACCTCGGGGAGAGTTTGGAGCGTCGCAGTCCCTGATCCTATGACAAGTTTGGATGATTCCAAACCCCAAACCACAATAAACCCAGACCATGACTCTAAATTCGTGGTGTACGACACTAGATAGTATGGCACAATTTTATAAGCTAGAGTTTACCTATGATTCCGGTTGTGTTTTCTGATCATTTATCTTAATTAGGGCTTGGGTTTCGAACTCCAGCTCGGCCTGATTCTAACCTACCGGTATTCTAATATATCATACGGCTCTTGAGCCAAATTACCCAGCCTACTCTTTTCAGAAGCATTGTTCCTCCTTACTACCCGAACCCAATCAGATCTTGAAGGCCCTAAACAAATTCCCTTCGGAGTCGCATACGGCAAACCTTCCAAATCAAAATGCCCTCCAGGAGCGCTACCTGCCCATCTAGTCTTTTGCTCTGTATTGGAAAACAATACTTCAATACGACGGAACCTGCGAGTATGTTAGGCTGCCTGAAGTAACTACCTGGGGCCCGGATTCAAGAAACAATGTGTCATATAGATGTGTACTATACAAAGGCCGCTCATCGGTGTAAAAACTCGGGTACTTGAACAGAGTGTTATGTCATTGGGGTTGCCTCCTCTGGTAAGGTCTGGTGTGTTTTTGTCTTTTACGTCCCCGTGAGGGGCTGGGCAGCTCTTTCTCTGCCGTGGTTTTCACCCCTTTTCCACAATAGGAAATTCTCGACTGCATATATACGGTTTAATAATTGGAGTTTTTACAGCGGGGCTGCCCTACGACAGGCGGATGCATTAAACAAGAAATAAAGAAACACCTCCATCAACCACTGTCCATACTGTTCGGCACCTTTCTAGTTTGCTTTGCCTTCACGCCACTTACTCCCTAGTCTCGTTCTCGGACACCCTGTTGGAACATTCTTCCATATCCGGTATGGTCGACCGCAGTGTGGTATGTCAACTGGTGATGCGGCAGGTGAGGCCGCGAGTGAGGCCGCGTGAACTAGGGGAAGCGGTGGCCGGTTCTTTAGTGTATAAATAGTCGGGCACCTCCCCAGCTCAATCCACGCAGTCGTCACAACACGCCCTATTGGAAATGCCAGTTTGATGGCCGCATTTGATGCGGGATGTACCCGCACTCTATGGCCGCAGAGGCATACGTACGCACTAGCCAAAGGACGCGCAAGCCCTGAAAATGCTTTCATCCCACTTGTTTTTCTTTCCTTTACACCTTTTCTCGCGACACACCTTCCTTCCTGTGCACAACTTTCCTCACGCCTTTCTTTTCATCAAGTTATCATCAATCATGATCCTCATCTCCACTTAAGCGGTTTCGGTCCACTGCGTAGAATCCTCACCTTAAATCATTGCCTCCGTAGCCCAGATTTCCAACCCGCCCTGCCAGACCTACCTCGAGTGACAGCTAGTGACTCTGCTCTAGAAATATCACCCGACCCCCCACCTGAAAGTCAGATGCAAAGCCCTAAACTATAATCATTATCATAAATTATATATATTGTATCCCAACACTCTTTTAGTAGACACCTACCAATACAGTTGTCCCTAGTGACGTTCAGTGTATACTTATGACCAGCTTGAGAGTTTTCTTAGGTCGCTTTCATACACTTAGGGGATAAAGTTATTTAGCACCCCAACGTTTGTAAGGTTTCCCAGACTGTGTTTTGTAAGGTGTGCAAGCTGTAGTTTGTAAGGAATGGCTTGCCAAACGAGAGAAGGAACTTTTATATGATAAGGTAAACACAATTGTGTGGCCATTTGGGCTCAACCCTAAACTACGCTGCTTTCAAACCGCAGCTCATAAGGTTCCCAAACTCCACCCCTCAAACAATGATGCTGCCAAACACGGCTAACCTTACAAAAGTTGGCGTGCTAAACAGCCCCTTAGTTCCTATTGCCTAGCCCTAATGCACTCAGTGTCATCACGAGTGATGCCAAGTGACTGCTTACGTTCCCCTCTCCTTTACAAATATCCCAGCTCCAGGAAAGCTCTATTTACCGTCCCATAAGGGGGAGTTAACGGCCTGAGTAATGGGATACGGGGATAGCGGTTTCTGTGCTCGGTAGGTGTCGAGAAATCGCCGTTGGCATTAGCTCCCCAGTTAGTACTTCAAGGTCTAGGTAGGGAAAAGAATATTGAGTGATATTCGACATCACTGAAGCGAAATATATGTATTATGTTTAGGCTTCCTTTCGGTAGATCTAAAAGTCAACAAATTGACCTTCCGCTGCCACCCACCTATATTTCCTACGGAAGGGAGTAACTACTCATGACTTGGGAACTGTGATAACGGTGAATAAACTCATGCCAGCCCGGAAAAACCAACTTATTAACCGCTCCACAGCCGAGGGTCGGCTTTGGCGCCAGTAACGTTGAAGCCAGTTCCTTCACTTATCATGTACCGAGAAGGATTTGCCCTTCGACTGGGCCCTTTTTTTTTTAGAAGCGTTCTACTCCCCGTTGGCGTATATGATCCTCTTTATGTCAGGAAGGACTCATTCCTAGCACCGATCGCTGGAAAGATCCTCTCGCAGGAAAGAATGCGGATGCAGGTCGCCGGGCCCGTAGAGCTGGAGCGCCCTTTTGGCTAGCAGCTTGGTCACATATCGGTTGACCAGCGGGTGGCATTCCAGTGGGCATAGCCACTCCACTGGACTCCAGTATGGCTATATTGGCCTCAGTTAGCCCCCAGCCCAAATTAAGATTAAGACGAGGAATCACAAACCCGCACCATGTCGACCATCTACCTTCCCGACGTATGGGGGTAAGTTCTTGCAGCACTCAGGAATATGACTTGCCAAGACCTAATAGATCGCAGATCTTTCTATATAATTATTCCAGCACTAATATCACTAACCGTGCAGTGTGGTAGGGTGATGGTGGTAGTGCCGGTAGCTGCGTTGCTATTACTTGAGACCAAACACACCCAGAAGGAGTGTTCCCCCCAGGCAGCGTATCGCTTATTTAACATGGTCCCGCTGGATCATTAACTACCGGCACCGGTAGTACCCGCAATGTCCTGACGTTAGTGAACACAAATGCCATAGCATACCACCAAAACCCCGAGGTTCCGGCTGTTTCTCCCGCTTGTATGAAATAGCAGTTGTGTTCCCAAACGTCAGGACATTACCAGCATTCGTAACTCCGTCAACCAGCCTTGTCACGCCTATTGCGGTTTAGCGCAGGGATTTCAGTTACGCAATCCAATAGTCGAGAGCAAGTACCGTACTCGAGTACTGGGGTATGGACATGGGTGATCGGACAGACAGGGATTAAAAATATATGGGGACACATAGATATTTAATCCTTGTCTATCCGATCACCTACGTCCATACCTGAGTACCGTCCTTGTAAAAACCCTTGTAATCTAGCATCCCCCGCAGCCCCCTAATCTCGGGTTCCTGAATCAAAACATCCAGAAGGTGATTGATGTTTTCCTAACACAGTATAAGATCGGCCCACCGGACACCTTGGATCTCGCTAACTGGTTTTCATAATTCCATTAACCTTTCGGGCTAAACCTGTCTCGGTATAACTGGCCGATCTCTGCCGACAGCGGATTTCAACCGTTTTTGCGGTACTCGTGTACACTGCCGTGAAAACCAAGTAATGTTTGAAGTACCGTGACATACCACTGGCACAGCCTAGGGTGACTCCAGACCCATGGTCTCAGATATCAATGCAAGTGATTTTCTGCCACCGCTTCGGTTAGGCATTTATTTCAGGAGGAGCTGGTGTAGCAGACGCTGAAGGAAATAAATAGAATAGGAATAGTGACTGATATAACATGAGAGTTGAATTACAAGTACTGTAAAAGTGATAGAAATCAGCTAGCAATTTATCTCCTTTGAAGCCCTCCAGACAGCAATATAATTCACAACAAAATGCTTAAAACCCAAGATAAAAAACTAACGGAAATAGTGTTGGGACCTCACTTTTGTTGACATCTCGGAACATGGGCCCAAATTTACCCCCCTGGTCATGGTATGTCATGGTACCGGTATTTTAAAATACCCCTCCATTTTTCATGGTAGAGTATATCTCCCCCCAGATTTGGCGAGTTTCTACGATAGACAATTTACCCAAATTGGGACCTGTGGGATCTCTCATCCCTAAAAATGTATGCCTTAGCCAATTGTTGCTTATATTTTGCTGGCGGCCATTGCTCGAGTCTCCCATACAAAATGCCCTAACTTTAAACCCAAAGATGGCCTTCCAGTTCATATTTCCAGAAATAGAAATCACAAATCGATGTTACAGGCCTCTAGCTACATTTCTTTGATCTTATTCCTAAGAAAAACTTCCCCCCCCGTAGAGATCATTCCACTTGAAACCAGAAGGTCATTCTTCTCTGTAGTGAGCAGGCTTATCTTGACTAGAGCCATACTCGAGTAGGTATGCCGATAATGGTCGCATTATTCGCAAGAGTAATCGGGCCTCAGGCCGCCCTGTAACCTTTGGGGAGAGGGCGAAACAGGCACCGTACACCCTCGTGATGCCCCCCGAATTCTCTGCCGCCCACTAACCCGCAGATCGATTTGCAATTGATATAGAACTGGGCATCGCCGCCGATATGGGTAAATAATAAAAAAAGGCCTCGGGGATTCCGAATCGCCGCTTCCCTAATACCGCCTTGCTCCGTACTGCCTCAGACTCCAAAGCACAATAGAATTGAATACTGTGCGTGTATGTAGGAGTACCATTTCAGGAAAGGGAGATGGAGAATCAGGTAGGAAATTATGGAACAACATGGTCATACACAACGGCCGGGCAAACTCAATACCGGCACCCATTTGCTCTTCCGATCCGCCACCACGAGCCCATGACAGGTTTAATTTGGCAGGTTAATAGAATTACGTACACTTATGCTATGCGTATACCAGTTAATAAGACCCAAAACGTCCTGAGGGCGATCTTCCACCGTGGCAGGAGAGCGCCAACCCCTCTGAAGACCTTTTGTCTCCGAATCCGGAAATTAGGGGTGTGTCGGAGATAGAGAATCGCAACAGTTAATATGGTGCATGTTTACGCTCATCAACCCAAACCCCACGATCAAGCCCTCGCCGCAAATACAACGACTTAGTTTTGGCAGACACTCGGAGCACGTTACTAGGGCAAACGTGGCCGCAACAAGTAGGCGCATCGGGCCCAGTCCCCACCCCCATTTCTCAGTCATGCGGTATCCTGTGGAAGGATGGTGTTCGAGCACCAGAGATTTAGTGGCACAGATATATGTTGAGACACTTTTCTTCCATCCGAGGCATAACAGGTAAAAGGCACTAGCATTCGGAGGGCCACCTCTCATTACACAATCCACCCGCACACCCAATAGCGCAGGGGGAATATTCCAAGCTTTTGTTGGCTACAAGCACCCCTGCCGAAGGACGGAAATAATGACGGAGCAGATCGAGGGATCAAGGTTATAACAAACTTGCAGGACTAGGAGGCCGATTCACAGCCCCGCATTTTATGGGTAAGTCGCCGATATTACACCCCATAGTTGGGGAAGTGGTCTTGGAAAAGCGATCACGATTTACACCAAGACTGGTGGCTTCAACCCCACATTCTAGAAGAAATCTTGGGCACATCAGGTCAATGCAACCAGAGAACTGTACAGCCTCTGAGCGGCCATAAACCCAAGTCACACTAGGCAAAATAAATCTCAAGTCGCAATATCATAGTTGAGATCTCTGTTCTTAGAGCCCAGTTGGCTCTCTTCAGCATTCTCCAGCCCTGCCACAGTGCCAGCGCATCGGTACTAGCGCCCCCAGGAGAAGGGAGGCCCCGAAAATCCGGTGGCCGGGTGACAGAGCTCCTAAGTTGTACCCTCTCAGACCGGCTTTAAGCAAATGGTGAAAGGGAATTTGCACCCCCTAGCACGAATCGGACTTTTCCGAAAAGATATGGCAGAGCGCCATCAAGAATTGGCTGCCCCGGGAAAAAATCCGGAGAAAAGTAGAGCACGGCTAGTCTCCCATAGCCGCTTCAGAGAGCACCCTTTTTCTATTATAGCGCTAGTCTGTCTTAGCTCATAAAATAGTCATACAAAATGGCAGTACCCATGGTACTTACATGGACTATCACCAGTGGCTCCACTCCTGTTACCCCTCGGCTACATCGTACCCCAGGGCCTTCCAAGTGCTCGGCTAGCAGAGCAAGTGCCCCGCAGAGATATGCACAGAGGACCTACCTTGGTTACTCTGTTTACCGCGCCACGAACTGGCCTAAAAACCAATGCATACCCCATCGTACGCTAGCAGGACGTACATAATATTTGAAACCAAACCTGGCTCCCCAACATCGCACAGGTGACACTGAGCAGCGAATAGCGAGATGCCCACTCTTGTAGGGTTTAGAAATAATTGGTGTGAGGCCCAAGCTTGTCGGAATATGGTGAGAGTGGAAAGGAGGTATCCATACCGTAAAAACTGTAATAATTGAGTCGTGTGCTATGTAGTCGCGAATTCCCTACTTGAGAAAAGGGGCGAAAAGCACCCCAAAAAAAGACGGCTCAGCCCCTCTGAGAGACATAAAAAAACAAAAAAACAAGAGACCTTACCAGAGGGCAACTCTGACCACACAGTACACCACTCAATTATTCCAGTTTTTGCGGTAACTCCCCTCTGGTTACCAATATCTGGTCGCTAGGGGAGGAGTCGGGACGGCAGCGGAAAAGAGAACTACTGGATAACAATCGTCGGTGTATGGGAAGGGCACAACAGGTGAAGTTTGTTTGGACAGCCTCAAAGGATTTGATATTGATAATTTCTGTGGGACTTTGGAAATTATTCTTCACAACTCAAGCCTCCCCAGTGCCTTGTCTCAAGCCACAATCCCAAGAATTCACTGTTGGGACAACCAAGGACGAGACTTTCCTGAAGCTCATCGGTCGAGGTAAGCTGTCGCTCTTACGTTCCAAGATGTGATGTGACCCCGAATGTGCAGGATATTCTATGAGCTAGAGCTTGACCGCCACCCCGGAATACATCAGCAATCACACATCTTACGCCACTCTTAGTCACCCCCAATTATCCCCCAGCTACCGGTTATAATAAGGGATGGAGGGCCCCTCCATCGACTAACCTATTAAAGTCAGGGCATAGATATCCATCGCTGGTACAGGCCTCGTAACGCACAGCCAACAGTTTGGTCTAATTTGCAACTTGCATTAGACCGGACCGATATGCAATTTTGGCATGGTGGCCGGTAGAGGGTAGTCTACGGTATGAGTACCGATAGTTCAGTTTAGCCTAGGGCGAAACTCCCACGGTCTGCAAGTCGCGGCATCTGGCGGAGAAACGCCCGCAGAACAACCTTATTCAACGCTCAGCTGTCCGTCACGAAGCAAACCCCGCTTTCTAATTCTCTCACCTGCAATAGCAGACCTCTGCAATCACTCGTCTCGAGTTAATGACACAAATACAAATTCCTACCCCGGAAGGGGCTTTACCCAACAGTTGGGAACCCTTACCTATGACATGCCCGCGAGGTGAAAGGGCTCGGGCCAGGTGGCGTCACCCCCAATCGATTGACAGAGAAACAACTGACTGATCCAAAAAAAAATCCTCCCGGAACGGCTTTCCGTTTCACAAACAGAGCGAATCGGGATCCCTGTGGCTCGCTCAGTGCCCGCCATGGGCCAATTTACAGTTGCAAAAAAATTGTTCCCCTGCTTCGGACGAGGGACTTAACTTTATGGTCCTAGAATGAACAATTGTGCTTTTTTCCTTCATTTAGCTTCATTCTACTAATTATATGGGAAAGGAGAAACCTCACGAAGCTAGACCCCCTATATATTACACTCGTGGCTGTTGGTATATATACACTCCGCAGCTCCCCCAACCTAAGGTCAGGGTGAACCCCTCGACGTCTTCATCACCTTTGATGCTTCACTCCCTTTTTTTCGCAATTCACACACAGAAGGAATACAGTCATTATATCTACATTTACACAAACTCGGCGTAGATATCCTGATTTCAAGCCCAAAATATCATATCCACTCTTCGAACTTAATCCACATTTCCCAAGATGAGAGCAAACTTTACATGGGTACTACTTTTTACCCTGTTCTGTTGCAATATCCTTCTGGCATCTGGTCATCCGGTATCACCAGTTGATCCTTCTGTCGAATCTCCAGGGTACGTTATATCAGAGCTTCATAGTTTGTATCTCCACTAAAATGATACAGAAACGCCCTCCCCAAACTAGCATCTTCATTGCGGCGCTCTATTCTACCTCGCGATAACAATTCAAATACCACTGCTACCTCCGGGGGTGGTAGCGGACACGGCGATACTTTACTACCAACAAATCTGATAGTAGCCATCGCTGCCACAGGCGTTGGGGTTTTGTTGGTCCTTGTTGGGCTAATGAGTGCATTCCGCATGGGTTGGTCTAGAGGGCTTGAATACCAGGAGAAGGAAGAACGAAAGCTCCACTCGGCGGGATCAAGCGACACTGCCACTGGACCCACACTTGTCCCCTGGCCCGGCGAACCCCCAATCGTCCGCGGAATGTCAGAGCGTGATATGAATACTCCCTACAAAGTAGTTGTTGGGGCCCTCGGGAGGCACAGCTTCAAGCCTGGGGAGGGGGTTTACGAGATTCAGAACCAGCCAGAAACGAGACAGACCAAAAATGATTTTGTCAATATTGTGGCTATGGGTAAGGGCAAGGAGAAGAGTATTGGGAATTGGTGATGGGTTATGACGGCTTTTTCTTTCTCTTAGACATCTTTCATATCGAGAATTCACTAGTTGGGAAGGCACAAGTATTTTATGGCGCTACCGGGGATTTCATGGAAGCGTGCAGGAGAGAGGGTGGATAATCGGAGTTGCTGCGCATCCCTCGCCAGTCTTTGTCTGCCCCTCACCATCACTGACTTTTTTTTCATTCTCTTTTTTCTTTCTTGTTTATTCAATTGGGCACTAGCAGGGTATAAAAAAACGGAGTCTTGTATTTAATAGCATAATATTACCAAAATATCGCATCCTATACCTTTTAATAATTTCCTGACAGAGAGCTTACACACCAAGACTAATTCTTGAGACTATCCTGAGGTTGGAATAGTCTATCCATCCGAATCTGGGGAGAGCTGGCAAAATCACTTTTAGCGCTTAGCGCGCAAGCTCTCCAGTCGGGGAAATTCCTCTCATAGCACTGCTAGGGTACCCCCTATCCAGATACCCATGGATGGTTGCTATAAAATGTACGCTAGAAACTCTAGCTCTAATATTCAAATTACTCGCAGTCCATTGCTAGATATGGTTTAACTCAATATTGGCCGGGTAATTTGATACCGGCATAGCAACGAAGACGTTCTGGTAGACTTGTTTTCCCCACCCAAACACAGTCCTTAACGTTAGGGAATCCTCAAAAGAACGGAAAGAGAGCCCTTTGAAGCATCATTCATTGAACATCAACCCCCCGCCGAGACTGTGTATGTTCAAAGGTGCAGCAAGAAGTTATGGAGCGTTTATTTGAGGTCAACCAGTCAAGCATATCCTCGCCAGTTCCGGCTAATGGTTTCCTGTCCTTGCAAGTGCTAGCTTGGGCCGCAGAATTGTGCCGAGATGTGGGGCGGGTATGATGAGATAAGCTAGACACCAGCAGTCCGTAACCTAAGTCTTTTAAACAATTATGTTTCTGGGTTGAGTGCCAGCAAAGCTCCCCGCAATTTCAGCTCTTCCTCGGGCCACCTTAGGCCTTACTAGCCCAGCCCGGGTTCTTGATCGACTAGGTGAAAATGCCAAGAACTGTGGTTTCTTGTGAGTCACTAAATTTCACTCGGCACCTAGTATCAATCGAGGTCGTTTGCTAAGTATCATATACAGAGGCCAAAACACACCAACATTGCAGGTTTTCGGGCTATCATTACCCAACCACCATAGGTGGAAATATGATAGCATGAAAAATACAAAAGCAATTTGCTATAATGGCACCCACAAAAAAAAGTGTAGGAATTTTTCCTTCAATTTTTGTAGAGTAGTAAGGAGTGGAATGCCCTTTCCCACAAGGTACCTGCCAAGACCAGGGTTTTTGTATGGGAAAGATGCATTGCAGCACACCTTACACAGCTCATGTGCCCACTGCTCTGTACAAGCCACAGACAGACCCTGAAATAAATATATAATATACTTCAGATATGCTATATTTTTGGAGAAAAATTCCGAAGCTAAGTTTTAAGATACCTGTGGCAATATAATGGTTCAAAAACCTGCAATTTTGGTGTGTTTTGGACTCTGTATGCTTACTACAAGTTACAGGCATATAGAACCGGAACACTTGAGTCCGAATTTTGTATGGGCGGTCAGATACGTACAGATAACCTACCATACAAAAGTTCTATCCCTGTCCTTTCCTATACCAAAGAGCAGCTACATCTGGGATACTAGCAACGGAATTCGGGGAACATTTGTCCTCTGACAAAGAATGCGAGTGTTTCGGAGGCAGATCGCAGGTATACACCGGAACACCCCCGTTCCTCCTTCTATCGATATCCTGGGAGAGTACTATGATTGGATACCGATGTCCTTTTTTACCAAAGATAAAGTATTAGGCGCCTGAACTGTCTATTTTCTGAAGAAGCAGTTAAAAGATCAAGAAGAAAAGTACTATCGGCCAGTTCCTATAGTCTAATGGCTTAGGAGACTAGTCGGCTAATTTGAAACAGGGACCAGTGAGATAACACACATGGGAGCAAGTAGGGAGGCTCGAGGTCTCGAGTGGGACTTTGCTAGCCGTATCTTTCCAGAGTAACAAGCGCACAAACCACTGATTCTCTTTTGAACCACCGAGAATCTCTCATTAAACACCTAAGGAGTAAGAAACACATCTGTTGAAATCTACCTGCAACTTGAGAAGAGACACTACCTACCTATTAAATTCCTAAAGTCGGGCTTCCAGTAGGATAAGTATTAGTTCCCAGGTTGACTTTCATGAAATACCTAGCTGGCGCAGTGGTTAACACTCCTGTCGCAATAGCGGGAGCCCAGGAGTTCAATCCATGCTGACAATCAGTTATTATTGAATAATCCGCCATGTAGGGCAGGAGAATTAAAGAAATCCTGCCCTATGGGAACTGGGAGATTGTAGAACTTAGCTCTCATCAATAGGGCTGTGGGGTTTCACGATCCTGCTACGAGGTGGTAGAATCCGACTCTAGACCTTAAAGGTTGGCGATCGGCGGGTAGCAGAAGCAAATGGGACGGGGGTTGGCAAAGAAATAAAATAAAAAAGTAAAAAAAGTAATAGGAAGAAGAAAAAGTTTTTTTATTTACCTCTGTTTCCTTGGGAAGGCGGATGTTACCCCTCTCTCCCTATTTATTGCCTTGTATACATAACTTTTTTTTCTTAGTAAAGCGAGGTAGTACTAGTGTTCGGGTACTATATGCACGTAACTTGCAAACGACCTCGATTGTATGCTGTCGTGTTGGAAATAGCCTCACTTAGTGTGGGAAATGCCTGCGCTCTTTGGCCGCAGTACGCATATGCACCGGTGGAGGGACACCCAGGCCTTGAAAGTTTTCCCCCTATCCTTCGCCCTCCTTGCCCTTCCTCCGCCTTGGCCTACCTTCTTGCTCTTTAATTTTGCTACACATTCTCCTTTCTATACCCTCAACTCAATCTTAAACTCTTTGACCGCTTGATACAAATTTATTGTGTTTGCTTGGGTTGCTCCACTCTGAAACGTAAAACCCTCCTCGCCGATCATTGCCCCAGCTTCCATTATTTTCAACATGTAGGATCCGAACACCATAGCGCCAACCCAGTACAGTACGATACGGTATAACAACTTACCGTTACCACCAGTCCCCCAGGCGCCGTTAGCCTGGCCAGTTGGGGGGGGGGAAGGCTAGTTGGGCCTCAATGAAGAAGAAGCGAGGTCCTATGAAATATTAGGTAAGCATTTATAACATTTGACCTTGTAGATATTGAATCTTACCTCCAAGCGCCATCCATTATTCTCACGAACAGCGGGAACAACTGGACGGAGTATATCAAGCCCTTTAGGGATAATAACATGCACATTTAATGCTATCTTTTGCTCGCCTTCACCAGCCGGTTCATCGGCATCGACAATCTGAAGCCCATTGGGCCCATAACGAACACAGAGAACACCGTCCGTAACAAGAGCTTGACCATGGGCGGCGGCGAACTCCAAAACCTGAGCGAGTAGAGTGGTAGGGGTGGGCATTTGGTGACCTAGGCAGTTAAGTGTCGTAAAAGGTTAGTTATAATAAAAGGTAATGAAAGGAAGTCAATTGAGAAAGGGGGTTGACAGGGGGAATCCCACAAGATAGTAGTTGATTCAGTTGCTGTGTGTAAGAAGAAGGAGGAGGAGGATGGGTGTCCAGAAGAAGGATAGCGTGGGCAATATATAGAGGGTGAGGAGGATGCCAAGAGCCAAAGAACCAATCTGGCGTGACCCAATGGGGTAAGAGGGGAGGGGGGGTTACTCATCTCTTACAAAGGAAAGGAAAACCCAACCTACGTTTTTGAATCCACAATTAGCCCCTGGCATCGCGAATCCAACTTGGCTCCTTCTGAGTAGCACCCTCCTGCACACATTTTCCATGTTACCAAAGCCCGGCTTTTGACCCCTTCGTCTAACTATTCTCTAATCGCTGCTGGTTGGCGCTCTTAAAATCCGCTTGTTTAGAAAAAACTCGATCTATCAGCCCCATCTGTAACATGAGCCCCTATGGCAAAAGTCAAGTATTACCCAACACCAAACCCTACAGTGCGAGACACCGTTTTCCGGTATCGTCCCTTGGAGCTGTAATTTTCAGTACAGTATTAGCTGTTGACAGCACGGTAACGTATGGTACTATTCAATCACTACCCCAAAAAGTGGATGGAGGCAATTCCTAATATGATCCACGAGAACATTTTTAGCCCTTTTTATACCACGCGAACTCATAAAACTTCCTATAAGGGTCACCGGGTTTGTCTGTGATCGCCAACAGTCACTAGAAATGGAGATTCTCAACATAACCATTGTGACAGCGGCGAAGCGTAGAGCCCAAGGAAACGTTTTAAAGATAGCGGTCCCCACTCCATATAGCAGGCATTCTCATATCCCCCCTCTCTCCTCCTCCGGGATCCCATCTCAGGTAGGAAATAGAATTTCACCAATCCCGCCCCGATGGCCAGAATCCTGCGGTGGCGTGGGTGGCCCTCCCCAGGAGCTCTCCTTATCTCTCTGGAGCGGCTACGCTAGGCCACTCACCTGGCAAAGTCTACCCTCAGTATCTGTCGATTGTGGCTGTTACTCAATTGCTATGGTACAGCCCTTCCAATGCCTTTGGGGAACATATGAGGCCAGGAAAATTAAGCCCCTAAGACCACACATGAACCCCAGCCTCGCGGTGCAGCGGTCCAGAGATACATATACTAAATTAGTTATATTTAGTTCTGATGAAGATGAAGTGAGTGTTCACATCCCATGTGTTTGAGGCTTATGTTAAGGATCGTGTTAGGTACTGGATGGGTGAAAGGATGGACAGGATAGTCCCGATAGATGGGGATATGAGGGGTGTACAGAACACGAATGAGATATTCGAGATGGATACTCTTGAAGACTAGATTGCTGCAAATCATGCTTGCGTTTGCAATATCGACAAAGCGGACTGGGCCGATCCTGATTGGCCGTTCCCCCTCCACCCAGGTTGCCTCCACCATTTCCTCTCATTTTTTATAAGACATGTAGGCGTTAGAATCCTACAGGGTTCAGGATAGTTGTGCATATACACCTCTAAAACATCCGGAGGGGCTTGCTCACCCAATCCTGGCTACATCTCCCAGATCCCACTCGCTTCTAAACTCGGGTCCGGTTGTATTGCCACCTTCCAAGGAACCCCTCCAAAACATGGCCCACCCGCTAAATCCCTCACCGCTCCTCTCCACACCCAAACTATCTTACTGAGACCCCCCCGCCACGGTCCCCTTTTGCAACCGCCGGCTACTGATCGGCTATCAATACAATGCGATTCAAACGGTAGTGTATGAGCATCCAGAGATGTGGAGATACCCAGGAGTAAAGAATATTCGTTATATGGTGGAAAAGCCGTGGGATGTAAAGCCTATCGGGGAGGGTGACGAAGTACCTCATAGCCGGTGGTGGGGTGAATCCGCGAACTGGGAGAAGGTTGCGGATGTGGGCATTGAGAGGGAAGTGAAGTGCATAGCAGCGGGTGAGAGGTAGATGTTTTTTATTCGCTTGTCCGGGTGACAGCGCGCAATCTCCACAAGTGCGCTATGATAGGGCGGCTATTTTATTGTCTACACAGCGAAATCTCGAATACACGAGCCATTACTATGTCATTAGATATGCTCCCGAGTTAGGTATGGTGTTCTTTGTCTTTTTGTTTCTCAGAGGAACTAAGCAGCTCCTCCCCTACGGTGTCCTTCGCTCCTTGTGCCAAAGCAGGGAGTTCTCCACTACGTAGTACACGATTCAATTATTCGAGCTTCTACGGTAACATAGGGCGTCACCACGCACCAGTACCAGGGATCTCTGTAATATTGCTCAATCAAAAATTATATTGTTTATTTGAGCTTAAACAGATCAACAGGGATTTAGTGGTGTAGAGGTATCATGGGCGCTTGCCGATCTGTGTGCGCCCGACCCGGGTTCGATTCCCGGCTGAATCACCAATTTAACTTTTTAACCTCTACCATGGTCTCTCCACCTGTTGAAAACGTCCGAGCTCCTCCCCTGTGTGTCAGTTCATCAACCAATGCTCGTAAACTAACACCGCAAAATCCGTTACATTACCCCCACCCGCCCTCCTTCATTACCGACAAATTTTGTTTCCGCCCAGCCATTCAGCTGTCGCCGCGACGTTGAATCTATAATACCAACCACTCCTCCGGTTGACAAACAATTGCTTCCTGTCATAATTTCCGCACCGTTTGATGACACTACTGTTATCCCAATCCGCGAGACTCGGAAGAACACGCCACCGCAGCGGCTGGTAACAGCGAGCGCTCTGCAAGCCGTTTTGAAAACGCTAAAGCACCCATTGCCGCCGTTCCAACCAACCAGCGGGCGTCATGCGACGTCACTCGTAAAGTGCAGTTTTCAGTTTTACAAGTGAGGGGGCCGTGATTTGTTCGCTTATGAGGGAGAGATTTCGGAAGGACGAACGGGCTTTAGTGAGGGCAGGTTCTTGGGCCCTGCACTAGTAACGGCTAACACGCCTAGGCCAGGAACAGTATGCAAGGAGGTTTTATACCCTACCGAGGAGCGGGGGGCAGCCACACGCCAGGGAAATGTTTCCGGGAGAAAGAATCTCATTTTTACCCATCCTATGCTTTTCCTCAATGCCCCGAATTTACCACCAATCCGAGTGACCCATTATGAAGTACTTTTTCCCATCCTCCACCGAGGATATCGCTGACAAATGTCACTAAATGTAACATAGAGCAACCCCTCCCCTCCCCCCCCCGCACTAGTCATCAGCATCAACAGATAAGTAACGCGAGGGGCCCACTATCGCCAAACATCTGGAGGAGAAAAGAAAAGGAGAGGGAAAGAAGGAAAAAAATAGGAAGATTCCGCTCTTGCCGGAAAACCCGTGATCAATGAATGGGTCCGGGGCCACAGATTGTGATGTTTCGAAACATTAATACCCGCAATATAGCATCACACCCACACACACACCCCTCCTGAGCCGGCCCCCCACTGACAATATTTACGGCGGGGTATTACCGTATGGAATAGCCCCACGCTCGGGGCGTTTAACGTATGGAGCACATACCGTATGATATGGTAGACTAGGAGGGGGGTCAACGAACACGGGGGTTCAGCGAACATGCCAAGCAAAATCACTCTTGGTCAATGCACTTTTAGTGTATTGTTCGTTGAGCCCCCGTGTTCGTTGACCCCCCTCCTAATTCTAGTCCATTGTTCAGAAACAGACTCGAGCAGTTTGATCGTGGAGTTGTATCAGTACCGTACTGTATGTGCACTCACACACACCCCGCTAACTCATCCCGGATCTCGAGAGTCGGGATACTGTACCTAGACTAGTTGCCCCATAAATGAATCTCCGTGAGTTTCGAAATTTCTTTTTGCGCCGAAACTTGACCTGGCCTGTTGCCCCGGATCACCACCACACGTTGTGTGTAGGACGGGTTCTTTTGGACTTGGACCGAATATGCGTATCATACTGTATGTGTATGTAGTCCAGCAGTGTCATACCTACTCAGTGCTGTAAACGAAACGAAACGAAACGAAACATCCCGGGGGCCCCCGATGCCGCTGTCACGCGCTGACTTAACCTGACTTGACCCGAGCCATCTTGTTCCAACTCGCCGGACTAGCCACCGTTGACAGGGGAGCCGAAACCCTAAATAAATAAACAAACAAACAAATAAATACACTTTGAATATTTATTATTATCCAGTTTTAAGGTTCACTGACGCTAGGGGTGGCTTACCATGGGCGCCTAGCCACCGATCCCCTGCTATGCATCTAACTTGGCTACCTGGCGACGGAGAGGGTTAGAATGGCCCGGCCTGGGTGAGCACGCTATAGCTATCTCGGAGGGGTTAGGAAGCCGCGCTACGAATACAGTATATTTTTTTCCTACCGTCCTTCCGCTCACGATAATATCAAAATCTGATACCAGGATTTACGCGGTGAGGTTAGGAATTACTCCTTGCGGTTGTGGAGCGGAGCGTGGCTTAATGTGGGGAAGGGGGGGAAGGGGGAGGGGGGCTGGGGTTGGTCTACAGGCCTAGTCCTGGAGTCTTGGCTTCACTAGACCAGGGGCTCAAATGTTGATGCATCGGATGGTAGAGATTGATTGGGTTGGGGGTGAAAGTTAACTTTATCCGCATGTTTTAAGCATGGAATGAAGAAGGGTATATGTGCCGTACTATTACGGTTGAAACTCATGTTGATGACCGCCGGGCTGAATCTGAATAGACTACCGCCCGCTGGCTACTGCTGTCTGATGCGCGCGACGGAACGGGAGAATGCAGGACTTTGAAGGGGAGGGGGCGTCAGTATGTTATGTGAGGAAGGGGAAGGGGGGGAAAGTAGGCCATTCTGTAGCCTGTTGGTTCGTTCATTATTATTATTATTTTTCTTTCCCCTTTCCCTCCCCTCCCCTTGGGTTTGCCGAGGTGTACAGTATTGCGAGCTCCAAGATTTCGTCGCCATCATAATGGCTCGTGGAAAGTGAATGATTTGTGACCGCTTGAGAGATCCCTGGTGCCTGCTTGTGTACCAGTAAATGCCTTCACCGAGCGGGTTCCTCTCGGGGGATGTTTATTTATTTATTTATTTATGATATCTATCGATACGGCTAATTACTGCGATAATGACATCGTGCTTACTGCACGTTTCAGGCAGGCAGTTGACCTCCAGAAGCAGGAGCTTAGAGAAAGCTGGACGAAAATGGATTATCAAGGGGTTGCTGTGCGATACTTGCACGGCACTTGTATCCACCCTTCCTCCTGGACTAAAGAATCATTAGAGGCATTCAGCCCCGGGGCTGGAGAACGTTCATGCGAGCTTTTCGAGTCGAAGACTCTGATGTGTTTAATGACTTTTTTTGCACGCAAATCTGACAAACTTGGCGCTCGAAAAATGCTTTTTCGACACCGGGGCTGAATCCCCTCTACCCTCTAGGTTACGGTATTGCACTGAGTTGGCTATCGTACCGCGAGGAAATACCCTGCTTACTTCATCCGCTGTTCTCGTAAAAGCACAAAGCTCCTTTTACGGTAACAGAACACAGCAGCTTACGGTAACACACACAGAGAAAATCCCAGGGATGCACAAAGAAAAGAAAGAATAGAAAAAAAACTTCCATACCAGCCCACCTCCTCACATTGCGTGCAACAAGCGAATCAGAAAAAAAGAAAAGAAAAAAAGCCCTCCCTCTGTTATCCACCACCACCACCACCACCAACTAACTATCATCTACCCATCCACTATCAGCATACCAGTATGCAAGGAATAAAGAAGGAAACAAAAGAAAAAAAATCAAGCCGGAACCAAAGAACCATTCCAGAACATTTCCGAAATTGAAAGATATAGCAAGCATCCATGGAACAGGGCTGGCCTCCCAGCAACATCCCAGTTTTCGCCACACGTCTTGTTTCGAATTGATTTGGAGGATATATTTTTAATTATTTTTGTTTGGTATGGAACACCGGCATCACAACAAACAAACGGACAAGCGGTGGCGCGATAAATTGTTCATTCCGGGCGGTGTTTTCTGCGGAGTGGAGTTGGAGCGGAGCATTTGTTGATTGTGGTACAAGTGGCTCGCCCGGTGTGCCAAAATTGATGATGATTACGTCAGCTCTCGGGTTGATATGGACGTTTTGCCCGTGTTCCTGGGGTGGGTGAGTGAGTGAGTGCATCATAGATTTCTCCTCCGGGAAAACTCCCAAAAATATCCCCTCGGATAGGGCACGGTAGGGGCCAGGAACCTAATAGACTATGCTCCACACCGCTGGACGCCCCCTAACGCCAAGGAAGGAAGATTTTTTCTCTTTCATGTTGCCTCTCGTGCATCAAATAACTCCTGAAACCACTGTGTCTAAGAGTTCTTGCAGGGTGGATATTGAGAACTCTGATTCTTTCAAGAAAGGCATAGGAAGCCCCCATGGTAGTTATAACCCATACTCGAGTAATCAAATATCCTTAAGAAACCAGTATTTTAGGCAGTATCGGGAGACAATGAAAATCAAACCCAACACCTCCCAGCGGGACGTGATGCAGCTGCGGGTTGGGGGTCGGCCAGGACAGACCAGCAGTATCGGATCTGGCCAAGCAGAGTGAGTGATGGGATGGTTTCTATCATATGCAAAAGTCCCATATTATACCTATACGGACACGCCCGAAGTTGCGTGGGGCATGTTGGACCCGTCACTATCCGTGGGGGCATTCTGAGAGTTTTCCCCCCGTTTTTTTTCCCGGCTCGCCCGCTTTGAGAGTATGCTTGCCGTGCCGAGTCTGAGGGGAATATGTAAATTTAGCGAGACGTGGACCTTGCATCGCATTGCATCCCCCCGGATCGAGAGATCAGGTGGAGTTTAGTTGGGACGACCAAGGACGTACGCCACGGTGCGCATTAGAAGGAGGAGCGCTGCGCAGTACTAGTACAATGCTGGACCGGATCACCAGGTATCATAGGTAGCTAACTGCGCGGTAGCTACGGTGAGGGTTACTGCGCTTGACTTTTGGCGGAGGAGAGGGGTTTGATCGTTGGATGGGGTATAAATATGAGATGTGAGGTTTATGACTTACTCTATCATTGGGGTACCTTAGAATGGCGCCGGCTGTATAATTCAGAACGCCCCAAGTGTAAGGATCCGGCACGCCGCAGGCAAGTCTGATCAATAAATTATCTTGGCAGAAAGGGGCGTGGGGAGAAGGAAGTTAGAGGTGTGGCGCAGGGCCATGGTAAATTTTTGTTTGGGAGGAGCCTGTTGTCACGATTTCACGTCAACTCTATGGGTCCCGAGCCCCACCTCACGACTCGTTACTCTATGCAATACAGATGCGGGGCAAGCAAACAGGATGAGGCCGTCCGCCAGTCCTACTTTTCAAGGAGCATTAATTTGAGATTTCTGCAAAAATTAACGCCCAGAGTAGAGACTGCCGATGGGGTTTGCTTAACCTCTATCAACCGGCGGACCTAAGGCCGAAGGAACATGCTTATATATGTACAGTGCAGTACCACCACGTCGGGTTCCGCATACTGCACCTCAGGAAATGGCTCAATCCAAACTTACCAACGTAGGAGCAACCCCCCGGATAATCGATGTTAAAAGCATTCAGTGCAAAGAACGCATCGTGATTTTGCAAGGGAAGGCGGCTCGATAACCCCTTAGTCACCCTGACTTGAGGTTTTCGCACGGGTTGGGTAATGAGTCTGTTTGGGAATGCAAAAACCAAACTCTGAGCACTTCATAATGCTGGTAAGTGCCTTAGTCTAAGTCACATCTGCACGGGATTACTTAACTCGAATATGATAGGATAGGGGATTATAGATCCCGAGTGAGATGGGCTCGCATGTTGATGATCCTGCTTTAGGGTTGGTGCGCCCCGACACTAGCCCCACCCTCCCGCCCTGCTGCACTTGCAGGTCTTGTTGGCCCGTTGGGCACGCCCGTACTTGCACATTGCTGCGCTTGGGCTTAGCTTGTGCTAGTACAAGTACCCTATTTACGAGCACATAAGGGAAATCTCAACTCTTCCTTTTTGGCAGGAACAGGGTAACTGGAGGGGCTGCTTTGAGTATCTCAAGTTACCAGTGAGTGCTACGCTGCTTGTCCCAGGTCATAAGTACCGAAAGTGAGAATTTGTATAAGGAGGGTTGGGCGGGGATGGGTGGCATGTTTGAGGAGGAAGGGGGTTAAGAGGGGTTTGGAGTTTGCGGGGGAGACGGGATGGATGAAAAGAAATCAGATTACCGGTATCGGCAGAGGGAGGAAAGAAGGGTTGGAGGGAAGTGTGAAATTGAGACCTTAGGCGGAGAGAGGGGGTGGCTGGCCAGTGGCAGAGAGTGGAGGAAGGGAAGGGAAAAGGGGAAGAGGGTTTAGGGTAGATACATGTGAGAGTTTTGTATTAGACCTGTGGTTAGGTCAGACGCTGCAGCAGCATCGAGACCCGAAATGGAAGAAAGGTGCCCGAAAATAGGGAGGAGTATATTTTGCATTGGCGCCCAAATAGGCAGAGGGTTTTTACTACATGCTCGCCTGGTCTCTGTTTTTGGGCACCTACCGGCGTCGCCTAAGACGAGTAACTTATCCTCCAAGACAGCTTTGACACTGTCATCTGTTTAGCAAGAAGTAGAACAGGGGGTGCCGGTATCGTGCGGCACTGTGTCAAGACTCGACTGCAAAGTGCTTGCTGGCTAACTACTGTATAGGAAGTGTATCAATTGAGCTTGTTTTCTTTTCTTTTCTCACACTACTTATGTACTAAGTTAGTACTGTGTCATAGAAGGGATTACGTTCCCCCCCATTCCATACCGTACCTGTGGAGGCAGGTCTGCTGTGGCGTTTGGCTGTTTGTTGCCGGGTAGGAATCGGTAGTGCAGCGTACCGCCGGCGCTGGAGACCGCGAGAACCTGGGCAGGCCTGGTTTCTTTTTTGTATTGAATGGAGCACAGCACGATAGCTTACCGGGAGTCCTCGCACAGAGCTGTGCCGTACGCCCAGGAGTCTAAGTTAGATCTGTATTCATATATCGTGGACACAAAGTTCACATGTACGATAGACTATTGCCGGAAATCTTGCAAGCCGCCTCCCCTCTCTTTCTTTACCACTGGGCAACAGGGGCAATTATGGGGATCCCGTTTTTACTTCTTCTTGTGTTCCTTACACCCTGCCTTCTTGCTTGAGATATGCAGTGGTACGAGGTGGGAGAGGTAGCAAAAGGGTACCTGATCGAAAAGTGTTCTCTACTCGTAGTGTAAATCTGTGGGCGTCATAGGCGGGAACAAGAAATCTTGTCTCACTAGGCCAAAGGGGGGCTGCTGGTCTGTCTCACCGTTCCGCATGCACTAGCTGGGATAGGACGCGCTAGGGATGGCCCTTTAATTTTGTGTACATAGATTCCTATTTTGGAATTTTCTCCCACCGATTTGTTTTTTCTTTCTTCTTCCCTTTCAAAGGTGTCTGTCGTGGATTGAGCTGGGCGAGTGAGAGAGTGAGAAAGCGAGGAGGTACGTGTCAAATGAACAGGAGAAGAGCTGCGTGGTTAGGGCAACAAACAAACAATGCGATGGACAAACGAGATACTCGAGGAGAGAGAGAAGAGCGGTAAGTGAGAGCCAATAGGAGAAGGGGGTTGATAATAATAGCGGTAGCTCTTTCTCAACTCTGGAGGAAGCGTGGGGAAGAGAGTGTTGATCAACCAGAGAGACACAGACTAATGATGGTCAGAACTTCCCATCCCCCCTCCCTTGTACGACGAGGAAAAAAAGTTGTTTGTTGGCGATTGGGGCAGATCCGAAACGCGAACGCTGCTGCAGCACCAATCCCAGTCTGCTGTCAAGCGACCCCGAATCTTTAAGCCGCCTCAAGCAGGAGGCAAAATAGAAAGCATTTTCTCTCACCGGGTGCTGTGTGAATGGGAGGGATCGGGGAGAAATATAGAGGGCGGAAGGGTTAAAGCAGCAATCCATACTCAGAAAACTATCAAGCGGAGGGAAAAAAAAGAAGTGGTGCTGGCTATTCCTTCCTTTCCCCGCCTGCTCCAGGAGAATCGATCCAGGCAAGAACAAGGCATCCTGGACCAGTATCATACGGTACGTGCGTGCGTGTAAGTTTTATCATGAACTAGGCCAGTCGGTGTGATTCGCTTCCTCTTCGTCAACAAACTCTTATTTTATTGTTTTATTATTTTATTGTTTTTGTTTTTTCATTTTTATTTATTCTTTCATCGACGAAGGATGTCATAAGGGGTGAGATATCATACGTGCGTGTTCCAACTATCATACCTACCAGACACTTGGTACTGACGAAAAGTGATGAGGAGAAGGGAGCAAAGGAAGAAGTATCACTGCACATGAGAGAGAGGCATCATACTGGCTGGTTGCTGACTGTCGCTCCACTGGTACCCTTCTGCCCTCTTTTTTCTGCCCACCCAAGGAAAAGAAAGGGCTTCAGTGTCGTAGGGGTCCTTGAGCTGAATTTATTATTTACTGGACTGTGCCATCAATCACCCATCAAGTTACCGTATCCCTTCCTTCAACAAGCAACCAAACATCCCTGGCCGGGGACGGGAGGTCGCGTTATTCGCAGGCAAGCCACACCACACCTCCACCGAACTCGCCGCTCCGGGCGGAGAGGCCCCCTTTTCCTCTCTCCGAGCAATACCGACACCCATTTCATTCCCTTCCCTCTCGCCAGCGACCTCCTCCAAACCAGCCCACCCCTGACCCCACAGCAGTCGTCCGTCACCCATTGTCGAACAACCTGCTGCTGTCCCTGTGCGCGGGCTCTCTCCTCTGAAAATACATACTCACTCCCACCCACGTCCACGCAACCACACGCTGGTCTTGTCCTCAAAGGGAGAGAGAGAGACTGAACGAACCGAGGATCCAGAGCCAGCGAAGAAAAAAGGGTCATTTCAATCTCTCACTCTTTTTTTTCTCTCCCCCTTCTATTACGGGATCCGGTTAATTCTATTGTCCGAGTGGTTGCAGTTGGTGCGTCGTATACCCTGGGAAAATTACTATTGTCACGCATCGTCGTCGTCGTCGTCGTCGTTGTTGTCGTTGTTGTGTCTCTTCCGTTGGCGTTGTTCTGCGGGTAAACAAATCCATCAATACTCCTCACGATCAACTCGAAAAATCCGTCAAACTGTCTGCCAACGTTGCTTTCCGCCTTCCACCCTCCTCCCCCCTCCCCCCCTCTACGCACGCCTCCTCTTCGACCGGCTCGCAATCACCCCGGTCGAAGACGAAGGTTGAATCGACAATTCTCGTTACCTCGCATTACGGTTCTCAGCCTTCCGTAGAACCCCCTCAACAGACTGTTTTCACCGACGATAATTTTACACCACAGCCAAAAATGTCTTCAGCTGTTGCTTCCCAGTCCGTTCCGACTCCTTCGAACCCATCACCACCCAGGGCTGGTAGACCATCCCACCCTCGACCCACTACGTATACTGGATTATCCCCTACTGTCCATACCACGGTAGAGTCGTCACCTGCTAACCCTTCACAACCATCACATGGCCATTCGAATTCTGCAAGTCAAGGAGGCCCACCAATCCCACCACCACCGAGAACCAGCAGTCAGCGTCAGGGGCCAGCCGTGACTTCACCTCCAGCTGCTTCTCAGGCCCCCACATCAGCCGAGAGGAGTAGGGCTTCTAGTGGTCGTACTCGGGGTCAAAGCACCGATGGCCGGGAACGGGAGAAAACCGATAGAGATAGGGAGAGAGATCGTCGACGTGCCGAGGAGAGCAAACCGCGACGTGACCAACCCCCCCCTTCCGCCACGGTCGGCAGGTCCAATTCCACTCGTGATTCTTCGCGGAATGCAACCGGTAGCAGCAGCAGCAGCAACCAGCAATCTGTGGATAGATCTCCTAGCACAAGGAGACGCCAAGAGGCGGTTGATGGGGCTGGTGCCAGCACTAGCAGTCAGAGCAGGAGTAGAAGGGAGCAGAGTGGTAATGGTGGTTTAGCAGTTGTTAATAATCCGGATGGCAATGGGACACGTCCTGCGGGCACTAGGAAGGAAACTAGATTTGGTGAATATATATTGGGCCAGACACTTGGTGAAGGAGAGTTTGGCAAAGTCAAACTTGGATGGAGGAGAGATGGGGGTGTACAGGTAAGTTTTTCATTTTTTGGATGCCTGGTTACGACTCATTTCCGTAATGCCATGCGTGTATCTGGGCACGCATTGGCCAGCACAATTTTAATACTGACTTGTGCACATCAAGGTTGCTATCAAACTCATCCGTCGTGATTCTCTTTCGCCGCACCCCAATAGGTTGTCTAAAATCTACCGCGAAATTTCCATTCTGCGGACCTTATCTCACCCTAATATTGTCCGACTTCACGAAATGGTCGAGACGGATCGCCATATTGGTATTATCCTTGAGTATGCCTCCGGTGGTGAACTATTCGATTACATCCTCCATCACCGTTTCCTTAAAGACCCCCCTGCTTGTCGTTTGTTTGCGCAGCTTGTCTCCGGTGTTGGGTACTTGCATAAAAAAGGGATTGTCCATCGCGATTTGAAATTGGAAAATCTGCTTTTAGATAGGAATCGGAACATCATCATTACTGATTTCGGCTTTGCGAATGTTTTTGATCCTAGGGATGAACTTGGAGATCTGGAGGACAAGTTGGAGGATCCTGAGATACTGAAAGAGCTTGAGAAAGGTGTACCTCATAGTGCTAGTGAGGAGGGTAGTCTATTAAGTATTCTGGGGCCTGGTCAAGTTAGGAGAAGAGCCGATTTGATGGCAACAAGTTGTGGAAGCCCTTGCTACGCTGCCCCTGAACTGGTCGTTAGTGACGGTCTGTATACGGGCAAAAAGGTTGACGTGTGGTCGTGCGGTGTCATTTTGGTAGGCTTTTATCATTTCGCCTTGGGGGGTTGGTTGCTGACTTTAGGAATTGAAGTATGCAATGCTCGCGGGATATCTCCCTTTCGATGACGACCCGGCCAATCCCGAGGGTGATAACATCAACCTGCTTTACAAGTACATCGTATCAACACCATTGACCTTCCCGGAATATGTTAGCCCTCATGCCAGAGATCTGCTAAGGCGAATGCTCGTACCGGAGCCGAGGAAGAGGGCTGACCTTTTCGAGGTCGCTCGTCATAGCTGGCTTAGCCCATTTGCTAATGTCGTGAGCCTAATAACTAGCTCTACTACAGGGGTCAAGGAGGTCGAGCATGTGACAATTAACGGTGTGTTTTTACCCTTTGGGCCCCTGAGTTCAATAAATACTGATATGAAATCTCATTCATAGAACCTACTTTAGACGGGCCGTCTCTCGTGCGCTCTGCCTCTGTCCGCGAACCTTCGTCCACAAACACCCACCCACACCCAACATCTCTCGGTGGGCTTGGCCCAAGGCACCATGCTCATGAACATGCGCCTCAAGCCACCCAATCTAAACCGGTATCGGATGCGAAGAGACGTACAGTGCAGGTTGAGTATGTTGAGCCAAAATCACAGACTAAGAGAGGATCTGCCGCCGATCCCGATCAGGGGGTCGATTCCGAGGACGTTGCACCAGCACCTTTCGTCCCCACCAACAAACACAACGATGGAGTCATGAGGGCCGCTACAACTGCCAGTGTACCATCCAGACACCAGCGCACTATGTCCTCCGACCAACAGCAAGAGCCGCGAGATCGGCCCGCGCAACCGTCGGGGAGCGGTGCTCAGCCGCCGCGAACAAGGCCTTCGAGTTCGCACCCACAGGCCCCGACCAGGGCCGCAACTACTGCCGGAGATGGTGCGGGCTCGGGACTCCCATCGAGGAGGCCGAGTAGGGATAGACATGGGCCATCATTCGCTGGGAAAGGCTTCACTCCTCCCGAACAGGCCAGTTCCAATTCGGCCAGGCCAAGTACAGCGAATTCGATTAGTTCTAATCGGTTACCTTCACGGGGTAGTTATTCCAGGCCTGTTGCGCCCAGTTTGGCTGCTAATAATGCTCAAGGGAGGATAGCAGTGCCCAAGGGCCCTAAACCTTATACCATTAGCAACCCGATTCCACAACCTGACAACAGCGATGCGATCGGAACACCAGCAGGTGCAGGCGAGATGGGAAAGCCAAGTACGGCAGCATTGCCTGGGAAGTACCCTGGCAGGCCATCTCCACCCGCCGAACAGCCGGCAAAAGGACACAAGCGTGCGAACACTATAGGCTCCGGTGGAGCGGGCAGGTTTTTAGGTGGGCTTATGGGCAGTTCTAGTCCCCAGGATAATGCTCCTCGACCTACAATGACTGGTGCAGGTGAGCCAAGACCGTCGCTGGATCAGAGTGGGCGCTCGAAATACGAGAAAACGAAAGAAGGCAAGGGAAGGAGGTTTAGTCTTCTGCCTACAAGCTTTTCCCTCAGAAGTATTTCTGGCAGTGGATCCGAAGGCAAGCATGAACGTCGGCCTTCTAGAAGCGCTTCCGGGCTCCGGATTGGTCACTTAGTCAGCTCGAAATCTCAGCCGCAGACCGCGTCACATTCTCAGCTCATTGTACCGAATACTGGTGGGGGTGGATCAGTCCGTACAGGTTCAGATACATCACTGGCAGTAGGGGGCTCTGCTCCTGCTTCGGCAGCTGGCGGCAACTATGGTCGAGAAAGTATTGACCTCGGAGCTGGAAACGCCAATAGTGCCCGACGACCTGCCGTGCTTCAGAAGAATAGGAAGTTCACCGAAGGTGATGCGGGTGGAACCGGTGGCAGTAGCGGCCCGGCAAGGAGGGTCATGGATTTCTTCAGGCGAAGGGGTGTTGCAAGGAGCAGTAAGGGGGATGCCTAAGAGGTGATATGCGGTGGGTTTTAAGCGTTTGCTTACACGCGTTGGCGAATGTGGTTAAAGAAGCTCCTACTTGCCCGACGGCACGCGATTTCCTCGAGATAGTTGGGAGGGGGAGGCTTTGGTTTTTTTTCTTCTTTTGTTTACAAAAAACCCATGAAATGGACATCTTCGTTTGCGTGGCATAAAAGCGGGAAGCGTTGAGGGTAAGAGGGAGGACGGGTGACCGGAAAGGTGGTATCTGCTCCATTCTCTCCCCCCATAATACAGGGCAGTTCCATGTTTCGTTTCTTTTAAAGTTTTCCTCTCTTCAGCGGTGATCGGTGGTAGTCCAAGAGAGAATCTTCTATTTCGAAGCGCGTTCCCCCCCCTTTTAATCTTAGCTTTTCTGTTTTATTAGTGGTTGCAATTCTTTCTTTACTTTCATGTGTGTGCAGCGCGTGTGGCATTCTCTCTTCTACGAAGCCTGTGGTCCTTTCTTTCCTTCCTTTCTTTACCACTTTTTCTCATTCAGCGCGCGGGAGAATCTTTGAAAATAAAGTTGGGGATACCTTGTTGCTTTTGTGCAGTTTTTCTTTTTTCTATTTGATTCTGTATTTGATTCCCGAGCATTATTCTCATTGTGGGGTCTGTTCTATTATTCCTGATCCTTGTTGCTGTTTTTTCTATCTTTTTTTCTTCCATAATTGTCTGGGTGTTTTCTTCCTTGTGCTTCCATTTCATCTCTTTTCTCCCTTTCTTTCAATTTCCGGGGTCTTAATTTTCCCCCCTTCTTTTTCATACTCTTTAGTTTCATGGAATCATTTGCGAAAGATTGGGATGGTGGTGAGAAATTCATATGCATATACCTCTTTTTTTACCGGATCTTGCTTTGTTTTCTTTTCCTTTTGGAAATGGAGAGGAAATAAAAAATTACTTGGGTCTTTGATTTGGTGATTGGTTTCTTCACTTTTCCTCCTGTTCTGGATGGATGGGTGGTGATATGCCGAGTCTAACTGCCTGGGAAGCGGGAGGGGGCGAGTACAAGATTGAGGTTTATTGGGATCCCTTTTATGGCGTGTTGATGGAGAATTGCTTGCTTGGTGGTGGGTAGGCGGTTGGGATGTGTTTGCCTGGCTTGAAGTTACAGCAGTTACGATGGATTTGACCCGGATTGGTTCGACGGAGGGATGGTTTGATGGATTGACTGATTGCGGGGGGGACTGCTATGCTTAGTGGGGGGGGGTTATTGTATATACAAAATATTATTGGTAGTATATAATAAATTGCCTTGCATGCATAGGGTGTCACTCGGTAGTTGCGGTTGGGGCGAGAGAGTCAGGAATGGTGGTTGCTTCGCGACGTTCAATAAGGGAGCTTTTTGGATGCATACATTCGTCCATTCGTTGGTTAGTACAGTACTCTCAAGCTGTTTTTCTGTGTTATGACTTTTGTTTGCTGTTTTATTCGCTATGTTGGTAACCTTACTAGATGGATTGGGCTCTAAGATATCCTAAGTTAACACTGACCCTAGTGAACATTCACCACACACATAGGAGAAAGAAAAATCCTCGATGAACTCCCCCACGACAACGCCATTCTAATCTACATTACTACGATAAAGAAATACAAATGGCCTACTCTGTCGCAGTGCGCCTGGCACTGCACACACCACCTACAATACCCCACCAGACAACCAAACCAAACCAAAGCCATGCATCACCCCCCATCACCCGCACGCATACCAGGAAACACACCCTACCCTACCCTAACAAAAAGTGCGCAAACGTCGGAATGACAACCCTTTTAATTCCCGGATTACATATTCACGCCCACCACGGCGGCGATCGTGCCGGGGGGGCGCCTCGGCTGCTCCCGCTGTGTGACATAACGGGCGAGACATGGTAAGGTATATAGTGTCCGAGGGTAAGCCCTGTAAGTGTGGGGGGGGGGGGGGGAGGGGTAAATATAGATCTGTGCACGCGCCTTCCGGTAACA
>Ga0307513_10000386_pt1 | contig 64292 bp, 50 predicted proteins | sample 15_EM_MG_FD_202174 | JGI IMG/M metagenome (GOLD analysis project Ga0307513, IMG submission 202174) | Populus trichocarpa ectomycorrhiza microbial communities from riparian zone in the Pacific Northwest, United States - 15_EM | ecosystem: Host-associated > Plants > Roots > Unclassified | place...
ACGGACTTGTGATGGCTGCTAGAATCCAGCGTACTTTATTATTATATGAGAACTGATTGAGGCTTCTGGCCACCCTTGATAACTTAGAAAATCGTTCCTTAGAGCAGACTACAGAGTGCGATTGAGTTGAGCATGGTATATCACTCGGTGGGCCTTTCTCGCTTGGGTAAAACTCGAGTGAGTTAGGAGGAATCGGGAAGCTATTTCTGCCGATCTCGTGCGGGTCTCCGTGGCGGCGGGGGTTATGTTTTCGGAGTTTACGGATGCACTTGAGGGGCGAGAAATATGGACGTTGGTATAAAGTTTGGAATAGGGTGGGAATGTTTGTTGGATTAATATTGCTGAAATAAATAAATAAATAGAATACAGGTTTTATCGGGGTTTGGGAGGATATCGAATATGGGTATAATAGCTGTTAGGCATTTGAAGCCCTTGGTTTTCTCATCCTGTCTGGGGTTGTGGGTCTTGGGGTCGGGTATAATGTTGTCAGGTTATTATCCAACCTGCGCCTAGCTTTTCGTGTTGGGGGATATTATATCATACTTGGCATAGTGGTTTACACGGATATCAAGCTTAAGACCTAAAATCCACCACCTGTATTCCATAGTATGCCCCACCACCCTCATTCTATAGATCATTGGCCTTTAGAGACCCGTAATACGATGGGTTACCCGGGGGAACAGGTTGCCATAACCATGCGAGTTGAGAGAAATGCCTATACCTACTCAACTACCCCGGAGCAAAGGAGTTCGTGCCGAAGCGAAGCGTCATTATCCTCCAGGGCTTACATTCTCCTGAAGAGTTGCTCCTGTGAGGGGAGATCGAGCCTGGACCTCCTGAGAAGTCCAAGTGCTCCCGGGCCGGGTTTGTATCGCCGATCTGTTGTTCACAGCGATATTTGTTGCCTTTTGAAAGAGAGAGAGAGAGTATTTTAAAGGCTGTGGGGAGATATGCTTCTCTCCCCAGAGGGTGGGTTGGAGGTGCTGGCTAGCAAGGAAATCGGACTAGGGGGTACGGAGGCGGTTGGGGCACGCGGGGGCGGGGGGGGGGGTTTCCGGGCTGTGGCGGATACGCTGTTGCTGCAGCTTTTTGGAGTGAGCTGTTGGCTTGGACTGGCTTAGCGTTGGGTAGGGAGGTTTTGGGAACCTTGGGAGTAATTTAAGATGTAGGTTTACTGATGCTTTATGAGGTAGATATTTGTTCTTGCGGGTGATGTTTGTGGTTGGACTATAGGAGGTTATGATGCGGTCATCGGTCCGCTTTTTTAGCGGACAGATTCTGGGTAATGGGATCTGGGTTGGACCTTCGAGTGCTGTGTGGATACCTGCCTAGCGTCCGTATTTCTATGTGGGTGGAATACAATGGGTAGCGGCACAAACTCCTAATTTGGAATAGTGACCGTAGCTCCGATTGGCCTTAACGGCTAAAGTTAGATGTCATACTCATTTAAAGGTATACTTTATGCGCGAGTGATAACGGATGTTTTTCTCTATAATCTGCTTCTGAGGGCCTCTATTTCCCTTAGAAAACGCCCACACGATCGAGTTCACCTCTTCTCCTTCACCTTGGAACTAGTCTCGGATGGCCCCGTGACCGCACAATTACCTATTGCCTTGTCCATTGCGGTGGTCCTCTCCGAGCTGGTGGTAACCCTCTGATGGAATACACGGGTGTACCTATTTTTCTGTCTAGATCAAGTGCACACGCCAACAATAGTCTCTCTGGAGCCCAAGGTAGTACTCGGAGCCCTGTCGCCTGCACCACCATGTGTGATGGCGCTGGTGTTGTAGTGTCCTACCAAAATCCTATCCACACGGTCCTCCCGGACAACATAAACGTTATAGTAGTCGGCCTGGTAGACCTTGTTGACAACGCAGGGATATCATTATAAGTGTAAGTTTGAGCTCGGGGCAATATTTAGAGCGGCCCTGGATCATAGGCGTATGGGCCACGCTCGCTAGCCCCCCGCAGGCTGGCAAGCGCGTAATAGGAGAGCACTATAATACTACCGTAGGGAATCCGTATAGTGGCCAGAATTTTCGGTCGCTCTCACCCCCATCCTCCCCAACCAGAAGAGGCAAACCAACTGTTTTAAGAAAGGAGAGAAGTTAAAAATTATTGTTTAATTTTTGTTCTGCTGCCCCGCCGATCGCAGATCCTACCCTTACGGGTAGGGTCTAGAGTCGGATTCTACCACCTCGCAGCAGGTCTGATTTGCACTACAGCCTTATTGAAGGCTTAAGGTCTTCAGTCTCCCAGTTCCTGTAGGGTAGGATTCCTTAAATCCCCTACCCTACGTGACGGATAGTTCGATAATAACTCATTTTGAGAGGAATCGAACTCCTGGGCTCCCGCTAAGTGCACAGGAGGTTATTAGTTTCTTGACATGTTAACCACTGCGCCAGCTAGGCATTTCACATCATATCGATACTGGAACTTCTACTTATCCAGATGTCTTTGACCACCCTCTGAAGTTAGACTTTCAGCGAAGCAACATGCAGCACCCCACACCTGATTCCATTTTTCTCCTTCTGTATATTTCCTTTCTTCTCTTCAGCTTGGCTTGCTAAGAATGCATCATCGCTGCCGGATGTAGGAGTTGGGACAGAACGAAGAAATCTGGTTAGACGGACTACCATAGGATCAGATCAAACTTTTTGATAAGCTGTGCAGCACATAAGTAGATAGTACCCACAGCTTACGATAACCTCGTTCCGGACATCATGTGTCAACCATCGAACAATACCACGCTTCCACCACAACGAAAAACGAGTGATTCACCATGACAGCTTGGCTCACACGGCCTATAATAATTATCACCTATTATTATTCTAGCCATATCCCAATTTAAATCGGTTTTTTTGAAGCCTTATATGAGCAGAGTCTTATCCCCCCCTTTCAATCCCTAAACACGAAATCCACCAAAAAGTAGCGATCACACCTTGTGTCTCGAAATGAGTATGTTTTCCATAGCAAAGCCATCCATTCCGACCCCCCTCGCGCACACCCTACTCCAAGGAGAGCCTAATAACTCGCAATATCATCACACCCGAAGAGTTCATATGATGTCCCTCGTGTAGGCTTCCAGCAGCGGGTGGTAATCGCAATTTACTCGCGGCCCACGTGAGAGTCCCGGAAAGTGGATAATGGTCGCTCAACGGGATGCTAGTGGTCGGATGCAAGATGACACTAGCTCGTTCGTCATCCCGTTTAGGCTCTGTGTCAGTGCTGGCTTTGGTGAACCGGGGGGGAGGTATAGGGATCACTAGATAAAATCCTAGTGGTGAATTGAATGAGGAATGTTAGACTAAATGTCAAGCGCTGCTCGCCTTTCTGTGACGTGCCTCTTGGTCAATCTGTCACTGCGATGGGCTGTTGGTTTGCAGTTTCTCCTCTCGGCCATCCGTGGTCCAATTATACGCCATTTCTGTCGGAGAACTCGAAAACCTAGTTATGCAAAACAAGCTGCCCAAATAATCATATCAGAAAGAAGTGTAGAGTTTGCTCGATTGCTCACGATTGTTAGAGATGTAGTGAAAAACTGAGAGGCTATTCGTGGCGCTCTTCGTGGAATGGTTGCATTTGAAGTCAGACTAGCAGCCCAATGAGGAGTTTGGTTTAGGGGTTGGAGAGACGGTTGTACGGTGCCCGGACCTGTAAACACTGGCAATCCTTTAGGCTCCGTTTGGCACACCCTGGGGTTTGGAATTTGCGTCTGCACCTAGACGATAGGGTCTGGAAACATGCTATCAGACGCGCTAGGATCCAGGTGTAGACTCTGGCTGTCCTTTAATCGTTTGTATATCGGACGAAAAACTGTCAGGATACGGAGAGGAAGAATTCTCTGATGGTATGGTATGATAAGTTTGTGAATTTTTTTTCTTTAGGCTTTAGACACCAGCTTGCGAGAATCCTATGGAATTAGTTTAGGTACATACAAGGCTGGGGCTCAATCTGTTGCGTTGGAATCGCTAGGTTCTGGCAGAGAGCCTAAATGAAACTCATCCTATTGCTGTCCATGTCCTCCAATCTTGCAGTCCTTCTGTTCTGAGACCAGCTCTGTGGATCTGTTTTTGTGGGTTATGAATAAGTCACATTTTTTAATAGCTCGGGACATTGAGTAAAAGTATTATGATACCATACACGAAGATACAATGAATGTTCCACTAACGAACAAGTTCCCTTAGCTAAAACCCCCTGTGAAATCCCACCCGCACGTCATGGGGCATATCAGGGAGTTACCCTCCCGGTTATCCCCCCCCGCTTAGTCATCTATTCAATAATTCGCTCTCTTTTCGGAGCCCCATCCGGACTTGCAAACTCTGAATTGAGTCACGAGTAGAGGAATTCAAAAGGGTGATTGAGGAGCGAATTCTTCTAAGACCCTCCCTACTTCTAAGACCACTCATAAGTATGATAGAAATGTAAAACGGTTGTGCCCGCAAATTTGAATTTCGGGAAGGAAATGCTAGGATAACATCAAACCGACCTTCCAGAAATGTTCGATCTCATAGAGCTCATTGATAACCCAGATTGTGACCTGGGGAGTGGAGGTAGAGGCTTGTATTTCCTAGTTTGTTCCGGGCTTTTGAAATCTTTTTCGGTTAAGGACTGAATGGCTTCGGGAGTACCGATTGGTCCAGACAAATTCGGCAGTCCAGATGGTGGTAAGGGCTTTCGTGGAACTTTGAATGTTGGGGGTGCGTCTGAGGTTTGAAGTATGCGAACAGGACGAGGTATGAGGGGAGAGGGTAGGGGGAGATTTGTAGAAGGAGATGGTGTATTAAGGTGTGGTGGCGGCGAGTTTGGCATTAGAGGAGAATCCGGAAATCCACACATTTCTATGACCCTCTCTCTCCCAAGTGCTAGTTTTTGAGTCATGGTCATAAGCAGTTCCTCCCCTTCGGTACTTGGTACAAACGTTAATTTGTGTCCTGGATGCGGTTCTTCATAAGGACTTTCTTGCAGTGATTGAACTGGGCCCGGAGGGCATTGAGGAACTTGTGGATGTGCCAGGGCCTGAAGACTGCTATTAGGAAGCACACATTTCGAAGCTTGTCTGCTGCGGTGTCTTGGTGGTGTTGTTTTTGCACTAGATGTTATCGATAGTAATTCATTCTTGCCCATCGATCTTATTTGGGCTTCCTCTTTCGGATTTAGGGCTCTTTGGCTTGCTCTGGTTGGATCAACACTGCCCATTCCCTGATGTTCCTGACGGAGCCTATAACCAGGACTCGAGTTTCGTGGTGTGGTTTGACTCGAAGTTGGGGGACTCCGCGCTGGAATATTTGTTTTTGTTTCCAAAGCAGTCGGCAGGGGTGGGTCCCGCATCGGGGGCCTCTCTAGTTGGAGGGACTGCGCAGCATCCAAATTTTCATTCCGCTTTCGGGGGACATTGACTTCGTCCGGATAGCCAACCTCATATCCACTTCTTCCATTTGAAATATATTCATTGTAGGAATCGGAGAGTCCTATCGTCAGCTGGGAAAGCACTGGATCGCCGGTCGCAGCGTCATCTATTTCACCGTCCTCACTCAGGTAGAATAGTGTTGGAATTCTTGGGTTGTACTGCATCCTGAATAGAGGGTGGTTTTCCTTATTTTTGCCAGCAGGGTCTGGTGGAAGATTGAACTCTGATATCTTCTCTTTAATCCCCTGGAGAAGTTCTGGATGTGTGAATATGGGTTTTTGTGTTGGAATAGCCAGCGCTGTTGAAGCAGTTTTTTGAGGTGAAAGAACCTCAGGGTATACTGGTGCAAGAGTGCTCTGATTATCGTTTTCCCACCTGCTAGGTTTTGTGGAGGAGGAAGAGAAGAGGTATTTTCTCGGAGCTGCTCTGATTGCGCCCCACATTGTGTGTTAGTAGAGATCGTGTATGGTGGTATATTAAGAAGAGTGAAGAACTTATGTGCGATGGATATCAGCTAAGTCTGAGATTGACGATAGCTTTATAGTTAGATCGTACCTTGTGAAATAGAAATTACCACGGTTTCTAACTTCCTGAAAGTAACATAGAAAATTTAGGAACCTTTCATGGAGGTCAAGGTATAGTATTGGCATGTAGCTATCACCTACTGCTCCTACGGAATTGTGGAGTGTAGGATGCCCAATCCTGAGGGACTTTGGTACTAAATTGTGCGTTCTTGGATATAAAGCATTTTCTTGGCGGGTTTGGAACACTTTTCGACGTTCTATTAACTGCGATCACGCCGCTTTTCCTTTGTTCCTGACTAGAGGAGTGTGAGGGAATAGTGCTAATATAGAGCGAGGGGGAAAATTTAATGTTAGCAAACCTAGATCACAGGCACTCACTCGGTAGCCCAGAATAGGGAGGGTTGGATAATCATCATCTAGCCTGCCACAGGCTCCATCGGATAGGTGTCGGAGTATGACATCTGCAAGATTTCATGTATTTAAGAGACCTGTCTATCCCCCTAGGGGTTAGGAGGGTCTTTTCTGCCCTCACTCGTGTACTTTTACCTCCTCACTATCTGACTTTCTAACAGGAATTAGGCTGATAGCGCCGGTATACTCTCTGCCGAGGGTAGGGCTAAATTTACCCTTTAATGCACGCATTTATGCCAAGCCAGGTCCCCTAGATTCCGCCTCCACAAGATCCTCAGGAACTCCTCTTTTCCACTGCTCGAGCGTTCCCGTTCCCCCTACAGCAACGAGCTATGCCACCACCACCCCTCCCCCCGCGCCCCAAGACCCCGCGGATAATCCTCTACCACCAAACCCACTACACATCTTCCAAAGAATACGTTTCTATCCTCCCGCTCCTCACCGAAAACACCGGCACCACACATGTAATCCTCGCTGCAATTCACCTCAACGACCCGCCCGGTCATATCCATCTGAACGAGACACCGCCAGACGACCCGATATTCGAGACGCTCTGGGATGAAGTGCTTGTGCTGCAAGACTCCGGCATCAAGGTCCTCGGCATGCTCGGCGGTGCAGCGCGCGGCTCCTTCGAACGCCTGGATGGTAGTGAGGAGACCTTCGAAGCGTACTACTGCCCACTCCGCGACATGATACACAAACACAAACTCGACGGGCTGGACCTCGACGTCGAGGAAGAGATGTCGCTGGAGGGAATTATCCGGCTGATCGATAGGCTTAAGGCGGACTTTGGACAGGAATTCTTGGTCACGCTTGCACCCGTGGCTACCGGGTTGGTTAATCAGAGGCATATTTCCGGATTTGATTACCGGATGTTGGAAGTTCTGCGTGGGGGCATGATCGATTGGTATAATGTCCAATTTTACTGTGGGTGGGGGAGTATGGCGGATTCCAAGTGCTATGATTTGATCATTGCGATGGGATGGCCGCCGGAGAAGGTTGTTGCCGGAGTTGTTACTAATGCCGCTAATGGGAGCGGGTGGGTGGAAATTGATGTGCTAGTTGCGGTGTTTATGGGGCTTGCGCAGAAGTATCCCGGATTTGGAGGGGTGATGGGGTGGGAGTATTTCAATGCTATGCCTGGTGGACTGGGGAAGCCATGGGAGTGGGCAGAGAATATGGCGAGTGCAATGGCCATGGGGAGGGCGTGATAAAGCGGAGGCGGGTACCTTCGATGTTCTTTCCATACAATCGCTTAAGGCCTCTCTGTCATAGGGCAGAATAGTTTCGCTTTGGGGCTGTCATTGTCTCTCCTCTTTTTTTATAGTATTGGTTGCGTGCTGTAGGATGGCTGGAACTGAGGGGAAGGCGTGATGACGGTTCATTTTGGGCATAGCCATTGTAGCTCAATAGATTGATCTCGCTATCATCTGGGGTTCAAGTTTGGGGCTAGGACATTCGGGGGTAAATCTCATATAGGTATAATAGGTCTTGCTTTTTAAGATATTATTATAGAAATGATTATTCTGCTTTATCTAATACACAAAACGCCAAAGCGTAGATCTACATGCTCATCTAAATCTAAGCTCTCATCTGCCCGCAAGCTTCACCTTCTGTTCCCATGCTTGTCCCCGGTACTTCAATCCCTTTCACGATACCCAACCCGCTCTCAATAGATTACTCGGGCTTCCCTGTAGCCAATTGGGTACCTGCCGCTGTATCTAGTTTCTGCTTCTTCCTCTCACCAATTTCTTGGTTCTGGGCACCTTTTCTGACTTTCAGGGCTCCCTTCTGCATTGCCTCCTCGGGCAATGGTCGGTAGTAAGGCTGACAGCGGTACCATGGCACTAGCCTATTAAATTTGACATCATCGATCTCGACCATTACACCCTCCGCGCCTTGCTCGAGCGGAGTGTCAGGGCCGACCCATCGGTCATTCTCATCTACCTGCTCTGGATTTTGGCTTAACTCATTCTTGATTATTTTCTCAACCTCCATTAAACAAGCCTCATAGGCTTCCAAAACATCCCCACTCTCGCTTGCTCGGGCGGAACTTTTTGCAAGCATCGCCCTAACGTCCGTATGTTTTGGCAACAGCGCGTGCCAAAGTTTGAATAAGTGTGGCTTTATCGCAGTTATCGAGGGATCTTGTAATAAGAGCTTCTGTCCCTTCTCTTTGAGTCCCGGTAACACCTCCTTTCGTACAATATCCAGATACTCCCTCCCCACAGTGTCCATTCTCGGGAATCTCTTCTCCCAATCATTGTCCGCTTGAAAGATGGCCGGGTTGTAGAGATTTCCCTCCGCACTCATTACACCATCCGCACCCGTGACATCTAAGCAACGCTGAACATCTTCATGCCAGAGGATATTACCGTTTGCGAATAAAACGACCTCTTTTGGAAGGTTATCTCGGATATACCGTATGACGCTCCAATCCGCCATTCCGGTGTTATGCCCCTTCTGGTCCCTTGTCCGGCCATGAACAGTCAAAACCTGTGCTCCAGCATCAATCACCATTCGTGCGTACTCCAAACTACGTTCCCTTGTTTCCAAAATTCGGATCTTCGCTGTAACCGGGACCTCAAGATCTTTGTGTAATTTGGATACCAAGCTACGGATAAGCCCCCAATCCTCCTGCAGGAAGGCCCCGTATTTCCCTTTCCGGGCGATACCCTGTGGGCAGCCGAGGTTAAGGTCTACGCCATCGCAATGTGGCGCTACATGCTGCGCAGCGGAAAATAAATCCTCGGGAGTGTTCGAGCAGAATTGGACGAAAAGTGGACGGTCAGACTCTGAGCCATCGAGGGGTGGGTAGAAAGATTGGGATCGGTATGCGGGAGTCGTAGCGAACAGGCGGGAATGGAGCATGGGGGTGTAGCAGAGGGTGCTTGACGGCGAATGGCGGCGGGAGAGAAGTCGCCATGCCTGCATTTGTTAGTAGGTTAAGTAGGAAGACGGGGTTAACGAACCAGTTCTGATTGCTCGACCATGGGAGCTACTATCATCTTTGGAGAGCCTAGGGAGTTATAGAAATCTCTCCCTGTCAGCTTGGGCTTCGGTTTTGGTGGGGCGCCCGATGCCATTGGTGGGGTTATGGTGGGGTTAAAGGTCGTTGAAGAAAGAGGGTAAAGCAGGAAGGTAGTAAAACTACAGGAAAAGCTGGGAATACGCCGGGAAGAGGCGGAAGAAATAAAGGGCTTCAGCTTGAATGGTGGTGATGTTGTTTGGAGGTTCGAGGGTTGTTTGGGGTGTTCGGGGGTGAGGCGTGAAAAATGGTGTAAGATTACAGTGCAGTGAGGTAGATGATGGTTGTGCTAGATCATGTCCGAATTAAGTTTGGTGCCGGCGCTGTGCATGAGGCTCTTGTGGCTGAGAGCTGCAAGTTTCCTCATCACCGGAGAAATCAGCGCTCCGGCAATGTATTGTTATTATTACAAACGCATCCACTTCTTTCTCACTTTGTTCTTTTCTTTCTTCGCGACACTCGCTCAACTCCAAAATTTCCTCCGTTTACAATAACTTCTGTTTAATGTATCATCTCGCAAAAGACCTCTACTTTCATGTTACTAGCAAAGAGGAGTACTCTGTTCTGTAAGATCCCCACCTCCGGCGCTTGGATGCCCCGCCAAACAACTGACCACCAACAACTTTCAACCAGCCTCCTGGGACTGGACAATGCTGGGAAAACGGTGTGCTACGTTTTCTACCCTCTAAGCTCCTTCAGAAGCTCCAGATGACACTCACTAATCCTACATAGACACTTCTCGAAAAGATAAAATCAATCTACCTACAACACGGCCCACCCCCGCCAAAAGAGGGCGGAACAATCCCCACGGTTGGCCAGAATGTTTCCATAATCCCTCTAACCTCTCCAACCATCTACCTCAAGCTCTGGGACATTGGTGGTCAATCTACCCTACGCTCCCTCTGGAAAAGCTACTACTCATCCGCCCATGCAATCGTTTTTGTCATTGACAGTACAGACGTCCCGCGTATAGAAAACGAGGTTATCGAAGTACTGAAGGAGGTTGTGGAGCACGAAGAGACAGAGGGTGTTCCTGTGCTGGTGTTGGCCAACAAGCAGGACCGCGAGGAGAGCTTGGAGATAGCACAGTTGAAAGAGGTTGTCAACCCTATTGTGGTCAAGTTAGGAGCTAGGGATAGTCGTGTTCTGCCTGTTTCCGCTCTGGAGGGGTGAGAGTTGGATTTTTACCATGGATTTATGTATTCACTGACACCTTGTTGTAGGACTGGTGTTAAGGAAGCCGTGGAATGGTTAAAGACGAGGGTTATGTGGAATAAGGAGTCTCGACCTCCTACTATGCGCTGATATTGTAGCATGCCTTCCGGATGGGTTGATCATATCCTTTTCGTTTTGAAATTTTCTTTTTTCTCGGGTGGGATCTTATACGGTTGGGAAGAGGAGTACTAATGGATTTATTTTCTGTTCATGGCGCTATTGGAGGTTTGGTTTTGATTTTGCTACGCTCGAGCCGTCAGTCTTCAGCCGAAGATTTCTAGGGAGTCGGAGCGTCGTCTGTCACTATTCAGGTGTATACTATACCAACAAGTGCGCTCCATGGCGATTTATTGTTTAGATGAAATGAGCGACAGCCTCTGTTTCCCTAGATCAGTTACTGGATTTTACGCGGGAATAGTACCCAGAAGATGGCAAAAATCAAGTTTGGGCCAGGGCTAACGAATTAGGCACTCCGTGGAGGAAGTATTATTCCTTGATCCCCCACCGCTCCCCCTACCTAGAGTACTCTCTTCCCCTTCACAACTCCGGAATAACAAATCTGCAGCATACCCAATGCAACTGCTTATGCACTTCTAAGTTGCCGTGAACGCATCGTCCAACAATGCCACAGGTAGTGCAGAGATACCTGCTCCCCCGCAGCAATAGATAGTGTGGCTATGGAGGCATATTTTGGTGGGTTTATTGGCCTGGCTTTGACAAGGATATCTCCAAAGCAGAACAGCAGTATGTGGACGAGTGAAAGGAGGCGTGAGAACAACTTATTCGAGAGGGCATCATAATGGTTGAGGGTTCATGCACGAGAGCTTGTGAAGGTAGCCCTATAACCCAGGGCTTAATCAAGTATCGTATGCCCTTGTTTTTCTTTAAGCTAGTGCTATGCTGGATGACTTTTTGCCGACTTAGGGTCTACCTTTAGGAACTCCTCCCAGGTAGGAGTTAGCTTCTGTCAACATCCGTGAATAAGGAACCCCCGGCGACAACCTCCCCCATGAACGGAGTTCATCATACATTGTGCTGAGTACATCTCCCCCACCCGTCTACCTTTTCGGTCTATGCTTGTCCTTATTTTACCCCCCTGCGTTTGTGTGTCTGTCTTCATTTACCTTTACCATCTCGTTGTTTCTGCGCCGGTAAGGGAGACTCTTCGACTCTCCCCTTCCCTTATCAAAGGCAGACAGACCCCCCAGCCGGTTCTAGCCATTGAATTGCTGATACGAATTATCTGTAACGCTATAGTATTTTCGCAGTTCAACTAAACTCAATATCTCGAGGTCTCCTATACCCTCTTTTCACGTCAGCATGCTCGGAAAGCCGCCTCTGTTTTCTACCAGACTAACAACTTCAGGACACAACTCACATTTCAACATTTTAGCCATCAAAGTTTTTCTCAGGTCTTAAACTGAGGCTACACAACACTTTTTCTAGCATAGAAGACTATTCAAGATGTCATTGCGTAGGCTGGGCGTCTCGAGGAAAGTATGTGTAACCAGTGCCATTCATTTGCGATCCATTTCCGTACTCCAGCGCACATCTCATAACTCAGGATCAAAAGCGCGGTGGTATTGGAGACTAGGCTAACATCTCATTTATCAAGGGTGATGAAAACGCCAAGTATCCTGAGCTAGACTCTGGCCTCTTTGATCAACTCGGGCCACCAAGCCATAATTCCCATATTTATCCTGCTCCACCCAAGGTTACAGGGATAGAGAATATAGAGGAGAAGCTTGAGCCTCCTTCCCCGCCATTTGCCCAAGGTAGGATATCAAGCAGAATACGCGCGATGTTCTCCGGGGACCACGCAATCCCAAGAGCGCCAGCGGCCCGCCGGGTACTCCATCGTGGGCCAATTGCCGCAACGTCAGACGGTGTCGTTCCTTACCTGGAGCCTCACGAGCCCGCAAAAAAAGAATACCCAAACGAAAAACGCTTGCCTCCCATTACTCCTCCTGCTAGTCCAAGCCCGGGTCGTCGCTATCCGTGGGAGCCTAAAAGGAGACCTCCCCCATCACCTCTGGTGGAGACGCTGCATATCGTACCGCCTCCTCCAATAAGGTTCCCTCAATTTAAATTGAACTCCTGGGAGCGAGAAGATCATGTTAGTAATGGTCTGGATTTATATGAGCCAGTTTCATCTCGCTTTAGCGACCTCGATAGATCTTGCTTTTACCCACAGGATAGTGATGGTACATGGAGCTCACAGGACGGATCGAGCCCTTGTTTATCTCATAAGAGAAGCGGATTAGTTCGCACTCTTGATGCGAGGAAATATCCGCAGGTGGTGGAAGTCTCCCACTCGTACCCTGATGGACAAGTCGCGGAACTATGCGTCTTGCCGAGCCACACGCCCTCACCAGAAATAAACCCGCCAGTCTTTCAAGTCAACCCCACAGTGGACAAGGCGACAGATTCCTGGCTCAGTGATGGAGAGGAGTCCGAGGCGGGTGATCCTCGAGACCCCCCGAGCCCCGAAGTGAGCCAGGAGGAAGTGGATGGTAGTTTATTACATGAATCCCGTATTAAAGTGCTAACCTTGCCCCGCCCGCATCAGGGCCCAGAAATTCATTTGGGTGCTCGGCGTGAGCGCGGTAGTCAACTCCTGCCACCAGCCATACATCTCCCAGCGCACCAAAGATCTACCAGCAGGGTGACAGTAGTGTCGCCATTGTTTGGCCCTGAAGCTGTCACAGCTGCCGCGCCCCTCTTGGGCACAGGTAAAAATGTAGAACTGGGAGATTCTATGAAACTGGCTCTCACCCGGCCAGTGACTCATTATAGAGATCTAACTACCGCAGGAGATAAATCCTTCACCTGGCGAGAGGGAGCTCGCTCCGGGGCCTCCCGGCCGCACAAAGGTGCGGAAAATATCAAGGGAAAGTCTACTAACCATCCCGGAGAGCTCAGAAGCGGAGTCGAAGAGGCGGGAAGCCATGACACCCCCTCCAGGTATCCTTCTAATAGCGACGAACTAAGTGTCACTTACTCCCAAGCGCGGCTAACATCCCAAAGCGCAAGCATGGAAATTACCGAAGACCCCCATATAGACTCTCCTATGGCCACGGTCTCCCAACCGCACCGCCAAATTGCCCTTATTAGCGAGCACTGGGTCCCCGGTAACAGATCCCCCGCAGCTACAACTTCAGCCAGTCCAAACTCCCATAGCAACATTATCAAGTCGCTAGCAACTCCCACACGCATAAAATCCGCCCCCCAATCTTCACCAGGACCCCAGAGAGAAGGTACCTCAAAACGTGCGTCCAGCCTAGAACCGCCGGGTGTACAAAATTCCGCTGGCACACGCTCTTTTAGGATTAAAGGAGCCGGCCCATGGCTCGCGAAGCACTTGCCACAGAAAAAACCTGCCAATCCGTTCCCCCCGGAGGCCCCTGTGCCAGAGGTGAAGAAACCACAGGTTCCCGACCCCGATGAGAATTTCGAGAAGCTTCTACAGGCGAGAGCCAAGGAGGAGGAGGCCTCGCACCGCCCCGGCAGGAAGAGGAAGCATTTGGGTGGGATTTGGGAGAAGCGGGGGGATCGCTAGGTGGATATTCCCCACCCCACCTTTTCTAACGACCAGGGATAGCGTTGGATTATTAGCTATGTTTTCGGATTTTGCTTGCGCAGATTGTGGGATATGCGCCATACGAACTCTTCATCACATGATAAACAGGTATTTACAGGTTTCTTTTTCGCCCAGAGCGGGTTTGCAGAGAGTTTTAAGGAGATGGGGATAGGTTGAAAAGGATGGATGAGCAAGCTAGCGCGCGATGATTGCGTTTGAGTTTAAGTTAACAGTTGCGTTGGGCATTCATGTATCATATCTCATGGACTCGAATATGAAAATCTGTCTTAAGCCTTCACCCTTTTTGCAATATGGGCGCTATTCTGTTGTGTGTTTTTGCTGTATTCTTTCGCTTCTTTATCTTCCCTTCGCTATCCAGTCACTTTTAACCTAGGAAGTCCTTTTACTTGGTCGAGCTTTGCGTGTCATACGGCGGCTTAACTGGCCATCCTTTTTTTCTTTCTTTTTTTCCCCTTCCGCAGCAAGAATATAACACTTCAACAAGCAAACAGAAGACATGATCGGGCGCCTGCGTAGCCTAACGGATTGATGGTGTAAGATATTGAAGGATGGCCTCGCTCCCTCACCCCGTTCCACTCCCATCAACCCAATCCGTTAGCGGGCCCGTTGTTTTATCCTTCACAAGCATTGATAGGGTAATATTCTACAAGTGGCTTAATAACTAAAACCTCGCCCAAGGACGTTGAAAATTGCCTTTGCCGGTAACTTAAGGCCCGGCTCTTTTTGCTTTTCCTTTTTTTTTTGCCTTAAGCTAGGACTGAGGCGGCTAGTCTCGGTAGTGCTGCCCCCATCCAATAGAGGGAATTTTGGACGTCTTGATTTCATTCTTACTACGGTCAATCTACCCAAAGACACTTAGCTAGCGCGAAGTTCAACTCTTATGGTATGCATATTACTATGTGATCACGACTTCGCACTCGATCTTGGCATTTGCCATGCTTAGTTGTGCTACCGGACAAGGAGCGGAATTTGGCAGGCCGTTAGTGAAAATCTGACGAGAGAATTTGCCGTAAAGACTCCGATACAAGTACAAGGCCGGTGTGCTATGTCGTTGTGATTGCCTCTCGTGGTAAAGCGCTGTGTATTTTTCTTTTTCTTTTCTCGCCCCAGCTGTGGGGTGAGTTTTCTGTGACTCTCTTACCCCTGCCCCAGAGGGGGAGGTTTCAACGACATACAGGTATCAGGCAGGGAGTATCGCAACATGAGACATTCGAGTCGCCTGTGAAATCTTGCCAGTCACCTGTACCAGGATGGCCCCTGTGTTGGGATACTTGTAACCTGATTTTCATTCTTCTGACTACAATCCACAGGCTCAAGGCCCGTATCCTTCTTGCCTGATACTTGTAGCACACCAGCCTTGTATTCAAGTTTTCACGGTACTGGCCTAAGGATAAGAAGAATGAATTCTTCAGCTCATTCAGCCCACTTAGCTCAGCTTGCTTCTTTGGGACCCTGGGTGTAGTACAGTAAGTTACCTTCCACTACGGGGTTTTTGTATGATACTGTATGCGATTGATCCCAATGACGTTGAACGCCATCACTTCATTCGTGCCCGGGTTAAAGATTTTTTAGAAACAGTGTTATGCATTTTAGATGCTCGACACTTATCGTATTTGTTTACCGTATTTATTTTTAAAAAATTGTCACAAAGCCCGTAGTAAGAAAAGCTGTGAAATAATACTGGTATGATATGATAGCTTAAAAACTCCTTTTAAATTTTTTGGTGTAATTTTACCCCTGTCCCCAATCGAGGGCACAGCAAACTACCAGCCCCTCCGTCAAACAACCTCGTGCCAAGGAATTAAATATTACTACAATAGCTAAAAACCCAGAAAGAGAAGAGAAGAGAAGAAAACAGAACCAGCCACATTTGTAGACTAATCAACGAAAGAGGTTACAAAAACCGTGTTTGTATGTTGGCTCGAGTAGAGTGGATTAGATGAGAAAATAAATTTATAATACTAATGATTAGTGGGGGGGTATTACTGTCACCGAGGACTGCAAAAAATTATGACTAGAATGGAGGAGGCGGTAGGAAATGTTTGGCAAAGATAGGAAGGGCTCAAAATAGCCTCTCAGAGGGGGGGAAGAAGAAGGATGGCGGAATAAGCTCATAAGCGAGGGGGGCAGAGCTCCCCCACCCCGGGCTTCTAGACTTGTATCTGGTAGCTGTGTGCGTACCGGAACCCCGACTTAAAAACTCCCATACGACTTTTTCCTAAGTCCAGAATCTAGCTGCGGGGGGTCGATATCTGAAGCGACGTAACTGTTCCAGCCAGCACAAGTATCATTCCAAGCCCCGGCCGGGTTGAACCTCCTCAATAGGTCATCCTTCCTTTCGAGAAACTGTAGCAGGAAGCCTCCGCTAACATGCCAGGCGATATGGCAGTGCAGGAGCCAGATGCCCGGGTTATCCGTCTCGAAGGCGATGACAAGGTGCCCGGCAGCAGGCAGCATGGCGACGTCGCGGCGAGGAGGGTTGGTCCAAGTCGCGTTGACCGTGGAGGCGTTGAAATTTCCAGTACCTTGGGCGATGAGGTAGAAGTCGTGGCCGTGGAGGTGGATGGGGTGTGAGACGGGAAAGGTAGTCTGGATGACGATGTAGTACCATGGGTTCCTGCCGTCGACTTCCAAGACATGGTAGCTTTCAGGGGGTGTTTGCCCGTTGTAGGCCTGAAGAAGGGTGGGGTTCCCCAAATCCACCTTCCCAGAGACACCGTTAAGCTGCCAGAATAGTCTGTTGTTGGCCACAGCTACGGTGACGTTGGCCTGCTGGGAGACACCCAAGTCTGTTCGCGGGACGTCTAGAGCGACAACTGGGACGAGCTTGTCCTTCGACTCATCGTCGCAGCTTGACGCTTGTGTGGGACCGCTAGTAGTGGGATCTGTGTTTGCTGCGCCGGAGTACCGAACTATCCCCTTAATGTTTGCTGCATTGGGGTTAGCAGCACTGCAGGAAGTTTGTGCGGTTGCGCGGAGCCAGTAGTTATCCACGGGTTGGTTCGCCTCGATGATAACTTCATACCGCTGGCCGATCCCAATAGAAACGACATCTGTCTGGTACGGCTGGATAGGGACGAAATCTGCGGAGATAACGGTCATAGTGTGATTATCCAAAGAAATCTTGAAAAAGGTATCCGTAGCCATATTGATGAACCTCACGAGGTACTTCTTCCGTTGTTCGAATCCCGTAAGGAAGCGTTTCCCACCGCCGATGCAGTTAGGGTCTGTGCTTTGCGAACAGTCGAATACGTTCGTGCCATTAATAAGTCCGTTTACCGCTGGCTGAGGAGCATTTAGGGGTATGTTTTGCCAGAGCGAAAATACAGTGTCATGGTACCAGTCGTCCAGCATGATCGGCCCCAGGTCTTCGTCGTAGTCTGCGCTTGCCGGCCCATTGATTACAAGTGCACCAGCGGTGCCGTCAGAGTATTGTAGGGAGAAGTGAGAGTGGTACCAGGTGGTCCCGTACTGGCTTGCATGCCATTCGTAGGTTAGGCTGTGGCCTGGTGCGACGGGGCCTGTGGATTTGTTAGCGACTATATCCAGAGACTAGTGGAGGGCTAACTAACATTGAGTGATTCCGTTAGCACCATCTTGCTCGGTAGTGCCCAATTGTCGGACCCCGTGCCAGTGGACGCTCGTTCTGAGAGATTATTAGCCGCCACTGTTCATATATGGTTCTTTTCAGGAGGGAGGTAGAATACCCGTTGTACTGCAAGGTGTTTGTAACATGAATCCGAAAGGTATCACCCCAATCTACAAATGTCAGTATGACTGAGGAGAGGATGCATAGCACAGCGACACCATAAAGGGTCATTCTCACCGGCATAAAGCGTCGGGCCGGGGAATGTCCCATTGAAGGTCAACATAGTACGATTGTATCCATCGACAGCGAAAGTCGAGTTCTCGACTCTCAGCCAGTACTAATTGGCACCCAAAAGTTAGGAATTGACTGTCGTGTTGTTTTTTCCTTTTTAGTAGAGGGATGTTGGTTGTTTTCTTGTATCCCCTTACCTCACGAATCCTCCCCGTGCGCGGGAAGTCAGTATAATAATTGGTGTTGATATTCCTTCCCCCATCCCAGCAGTTCCTGCTCTGAGGGCCATTAACGCACTCCCGAGTCTGTCTGGGAAGCAATTCTGCAGCCAAAACATCAGTAGTAGGCGCATTGAACGAGGAAGGAAGCGCGGAAGCAACAGTCGCAAGAATTGCAGCCCCAAGGCTGGCGCTGGTGAGCATTTTCATGGGAGAAACCTGGAGACTAAGAGGAGGAAGAAGAAGGATGGGGTGGAGAGTGGGGGCTTGGGGCGGCGCGGTTGGGGAACTGGTAAAGAGCGGATAGGAGCCACTGAAAGCCCGAAGAGGATACTGTCGCCTATAGAAGCTACGGGAGAAGGAACGAGTATCGAGGAGGTGAGGTTTATATAAATTTTTGGAGTCAAATGATCCACTCTTGAGACCACCGCTGCTCCACCACAACGGGGGGTAGGAGACATCCGAAAAAATGCGAAGCCGGTGTCTGGGGAAGGGCTATACTACTCCCTGTAGAAATTGTCCCTCCGGGGGAGGGGCAGGTGGAGGAACGAGGGGGTCGGGGTCTCCGCCGCTGGGGTTGGTAGCAAGCTTGCTATCACGGGTCGGGTAGCACTGGCATTCTCCATACTATGCACAAACAGAAAAACGTCAGTTACTTACTTAGCTGGTAAACCAAATACTGTACTCGAGTAGTTGACGACTGAACGGCTAAGCCCCCTAACCTCCTCCCACAAACAAAGTCCACCTCCCCCCCCTCTCTAGCTATGTTAGGAAGTCTCAGATGGTACCGAAATACGTACTCGTACACCTGACCCCTGCCTCGCTTCATTTCATTATAGCTGAAGGTAATAGAAAACCTCCAGTGAAACTGGTTAGCCTGGTGGTACCTTCCTTGCCTTGTGAACGTAATATCGTATATTGAACCCTACTACTACCAACGTATGATATTCACACGTTTTTGGAAGCGTTAGTAGCAGCTGATACTAGGCATAGATCAGGGGTTTGGAGAACTCCCGGGTCGGGGCCCTTCAAGTAGTGGCATCCTCAGATGTTATCGTGACCCCCCAGTACTTATCCTGCAAAGAGGGTTGTTCTCCTTGTTCTCCTTGTTTCTTATGTAACGGCTACTACGGCACTCGTACAGCGAGACAAGGCGGAAAATGGGAAAGGGTTTTTGGACTCTTACAACGACCCGGCACGGACAATAAGCCGTTGACGTTATCCCGATGGAGGTAGGAGTTACACAGTGGCTCATCGGGTGAGTTCAAGATTATCCCTTTTGCCCTAAGGCCGATTGACACCATCATAGACACCCCTTTTCAAACCCCACCGGGTCCTGACGCGCACTCTGTTAGATTGATAGATCCCTCTGCGGGGTATCGTGTATGTCAGATAGTACTATAGTACCTCTAAACATTGGAGGGATGGAAAAAAATGAAATTCAGCGCAGCCAAGAATGAGAAAAACCAGCACGTGGTGTTGAGGCACTAGCCACAGGTCAACCGAGTGGTAAAACCGGAGGGGACTTCTCGTTTCTTGGCCTCTCCCCCGTCTCATTGTTTCATTTCCCGAAGGCACAGGATTATAGTTTTCCCGTATATTCATACCGCTTGGACCCGTGCTTAATGCCCCAACAGAGATTTAACCAAAGAGGTAGAACCTATAATAGTACAGTACACCAGGGATCATACAGAAAACGTTCGTTAGAGGTCAAGTCATCACCCTCAGATATCAGATGAATAGGGGTCTACCATATTTTTGTTTTTAGTGAAGAGGAGAAAGGGGAAGGAAATGTAAACAAAAGAAAAAAGTACTGCCGATATTGCTATTGCACGGTAGTTCTCTACCTTCCTTCTTTCCATCCTTCTCCTTAATACTTTTACCCGCACCACGGAACTCCCCCCTGATGTCCCTCCTGTAGTAGGTGGTGACCCAATAAATGTTTTGCCGGTCTCCCGGCGAGGATTTATGATCATTCGACGGGATCCGGTGTTGTGCCGGCCAACCTGCCCGCACCCAAAGTTCCTAGAAAGTCCGGATTACTGAATTATCAGCAGCATTCGAGAAATAGAGCTCTAGAACCAATTCGTCTGGTAATTTTGTCAAGAATTCCTTTATAAAGGCTCTGATAACCTCTAGGTTATTTTTATCCTTTTAACGAACCCAAAACCAGCGGCGGGAGTCGTATTGCATTAAATGTTTTTTCTTCTAATAGAGATGTTCAACATCTTGGGCTCCCGCCCTAACCGCAACAACCTCCTGTACCCGAGCATGACCTGAGGTGAAAACAAAAGGATAGGCTGGTCATAATCTGTTATTTAAATAATTATGCTAGAGGGAGTTGTATTATACTTTCTTAAGGAGGGACTGTTCCCAATTGAGATTTTGGATCGAGTTGGCTTCCCTTTCTAGAGGCATACCACTACTGCATAGTGCCAACGGTGAAGTTAGTGAACAATTAACCCACCCCAACCTGCAAAATAACCTCTGGGCACATTCCCTGGCACTCTCACTCGCTTTGCATTCCGCTGAATCCTTTTTCTAGTTATTCTCGGTTTGCGCCGTGGGATGAGCGGCTCAAAGAGTTTTTTCACCTTCCTTCCCCTCTTCTTTCCCTTTTTTCCTCACCTTGCTTTCTTGAAATAACGGTCCCTCACGCCAAAAACCACTTCCTTCTGATATGTTTTGAGTCTCGCCTGTAGCTTGATGTCATCCCCGGCCGTGGGTGGAGGGGGTAGCTCGGGGGAGGGGTCGCTTACCTTCTGGTTGTTACGGCAAAATCTCGTATAATCTACTGTTAGACCGGGGTTGGAATTGCGGCATCCGTCTACGATAAGTTTGGTTTGATAAGTCACTAGAATTGCGAGTACAAGCACTAGGTAAGGTGTTTTCGTACAAGGTGAGGATAGTAGGGGTGTCTAAGACATTGGATAGGAAAATAGCAACATGTTACTGTAGCACACTGACTTGCTGTTCCGTGTTTCTGCCTCTCCTACCACCTCTACCGTAAAGGACTTACTTGGCAACCCTCGCATGAAAACATCTTGCCTGGTGCTTGTACCTCGTACCAGTTCATGAGACCCAACGCACGCCCTCAGCACGCTCAGCCTCTACCGTATGAGGAAAACGCTGATCCTTCGCAGGGGTCTTTGTCTGAGGACGGAGATTAGGGATCAGGTAGGGATGATGGATTACTCATAGTTGAACGACATTTGTAAACAGGAGAAGCCGGATTCTAGCGGTAGCGGTAAGCCGTGTTCATGAAGGTCGTTCAATTACGAGTAGGGCACTGTATCACACGTACTCGCTCGCCAGGGAATCTGCGGTAGCATAGAGACTGATCAGGGAGAGGTGGGTAAAATTGGTGTTGAGCCAGAGCACTACCGGCACTTGCACTCGTACCCGTGCCTATGGTCGGTAGATCGAGAGGTGTGATCCATATTTTTGTGGAAATCAGATTCGTGCTGGGCGAGCTGCTCACGTGTCCTTGGCTCTGCAAGCACGAGCACGTCCCAGTACCGCATTTACTCCAGCGATTCGCTATCTCCGGTGCTTCTTTAATCTCCGGATTCAGAGACAAAAACTCTGAGAAGGGTTGGTGCCTTCCTGTCGCGGTATAAGATCAGCATTCAAGATGTGTTGGATCTTATTAACTAGTGTGCTCAATTCTGCTATCATACCCTGTCAAACTAAACCTATCCTGGGCTGACCGGGCTAGCGAATCGCAGGAGTAGGTGCAGGTACAGTACCCGGGAATAGTTGTTTTCGTTGTTTTCGTACAATACTTATACAAGACAGGGATTGTTTTGCAGGTTAACCTAAATTAACTGTGGGAAAACATATTCCCGGGTACTTGTACGGTGGTCCTGCTTTTACAAAATAATATTGTTATGGTGTAAATCCTGAGGGGTGACCCTGTCAATCTCCAACCTATTAATACCTTGGATTGCCAAGCCTTGATTCACTGAAAAATGTGAGCTTAGCTGTGCCCAACTTGGCCCTAGGATGGAGGGAGCTCAAATGAGCACCGATACCGATATCAGTATCAGTGCTCCGCTACGTTCCGAAGAATCATGTCTAAGTCGTTCGTTTGTTTCTGGGATGCTATTCATGCTCCCGGTCGGGCTTTTGGTCCCCTTGCTAATCTTTCACGTGGTACAAGAACCCACTACTCGCCAAAATCGGCAGTCTGTCCCCAACCTTTACCTATCCAAGGAACCACTCACCACTCTGCACATCGCTTGTGGGAATTGCCGTGCTGCAGCCCGCCGTTACACCTGGGGCGGGGCGGGCTTTGATTTTAGCGAGTATCTATCTGCCCGCGACGTGGATAAAACATTTAGTAGGGTTAGGGTAAACGCCTGGGGATGCTCATTCCCACCCTGAGTTGCGCCCCTGGCAAGGCGCAAGGCCTTCTCGAGACTTGCAAATTCCCTTGAGCATCGCTGAGCTCAAATTGGCCATAAAGTAGAAGGCAGTTTGTGCGGCAGGAGCATTGATGCCGGTACCTCAGTATCTAAAATGCTTCAGTTTTCTGACTATCATATCTTTCAAAAAAGGAGAAATCTACTATGCTCAAAAAACTCGCACAGAACTAAGTATCTGTGCACAATGCCCAACAGTATGAGACTCATGCTCACAATAAGCCTTCCTTGCTCACATTTGTATGATAAGAAGAAACTGTACTCGAGCACATGTACCATGTTCACTCATTCCGCCTGGATAGAAACTTAAGTGAGATCAAGGAAAATGGTTACTTGAACTTACGGAGGCACAGCGTGCAAATTTTGTAGGTTACACAGGGGGTGAGGGTGTCAGTCTCGTTTGTGGAACCTACAGAACTTACACGCTGCACCTCCGCAGTTTTGTATTTCCACGCATATATGGTGTCATTCAGAGACAGATGCAGGTATCAATAGTCAATAAGCGGGGGGATTAACACGGTACAGTTTCTTGTCCCTCTCTCTAGAAAACTTCAAGCTGCTCCTTTGGCCAGTGGCTTCATTATGAATTGGATTCCTAAATTTGTGGTGCGGAGCCTGTAACTGGAGTTGAGGAGGGTAATATGATGGTAATACGAGTTAAGCTTTATCATACCCAGTATTATACCAGGGCAGGTAGAACCAATCACAACAAGTCCTACCCCCAGATAGCCAACCCTATCATTTACCCCATGACACTGCCCTTACAGCTGTAACAACATACAGAACCGCCCTCTCAGTCTTATCATACTTCTGTTATTGAGAAGCTGATTACAAACTCCCGGCCATACCAAACACCCCTACACAACACGGCGGCCCGACCGACCCTGGAGCAAGCTTCAGAGCATGGGCTTTAGCCATCAAAAGTATATGGGATTATCATATGATTGGCATGGGATCCGTTTGCTACACACCATAACTTATATAGCCATCTATAACTTTCACCAAGTCTAAAACAATGGGAACCTAGGCTTGGCATAAAATTAGGCTTAATGTATACTATACTATTTGAGGACCTAAGGCTTTTTGTCTTTTCTTGCTATATTAAAATTTGATATTTTGGGTTGCTTTAGATTTGGTGAACGTGATGGTAATTATTCTTTCTCTCTATCACAGGTACAGTAATCTAATACCTGCTAAAGAGACTTGTATTCCTCCTTTTCTATAGAATCATTGAATTTTCATTGCTTAAGGTGTAAGGATATTGCATGTTGTTCTGTCTATGGCCATATATTATACCTCAAAAACTAATATAATTAAGAATCGTACTAGGATGTTGGAGTCACCTGGTCTAACAAGGTCTCTCTCCTATTTTCTTTCCACTTCACTTTGTCCCAACTGAGGGCTGGAAAGGACTCTTCCCCTGTGTTTTCTTCCCCCGTTCAAGGGCTGAAATTCTAGACTCCCTAGGTCATCTGCCATTATTCAAGTTTTACGGTAGGTAGCTAGAATAGCGAGCTTACACCAGTAACTCCTAAATGCGCCAGAAATATTTTTCCTTGATATTCACAAGCATCATCTGTACGGCACACTTGATTCTGGTCTGCTTACTGCCAGCCCCAGTCAACCCCGATCTGCCCATCCATCAATCCGGCGGCTGCATTTCCCTGCTCTCCCCTCCACCCAGTTCCGCCAATCCCCTGGCCCGCCCAAACGGGGGAACTATGCTTCCGTCTCCTGATCACTTGCTTGACACAGACAAGAAGCCCCCGGAAATAAGCATTGAATGACAACATGGAATACGCCTTCCCTTGCTTCCGAGAACCTCTCGCCCGGGAACGGTACACGAGCATAGGGCCCATCCACCCCACTTCAGCCCCCCCCTGGCACTCCCTCACTAACAAACAGACATCTACCCCCGACGTTAGGGGTAATGCTTGCAAAATTAGACACTGCATACTCGACACATGTGAACGCACGCATGTGAAGCCCTCTCGATTCAATCGTAAGTCGTGAGGAGGGTCCGGTTGCGCGACTGTGTGCCCTGTGGGTTGCTGCCGGACCGACCGGAGGCCGATAGGGAGGGCAGGGGGGAAGTTGGGATCGGAGAAAATGTTTTGCTTTGAACATGAAGCTATAGGTTGTAGGGGCTCCTTCCAGAGATGGATGGGCTATGGGTTTAGGGGAAGGATGGAATGGAGGGGTGTTGGTTAGCTTAGGTACCATATCTAGTTGCTAGCTCATAGTATGATAAGAGCTAAGGCGCAGATTGACGGCTACGCAGTGAGATGATGTCTGCTTCCTCGTCCGCGAGAGGGCAATCTGTGCTGGGGGCTCAACACTGTATAAACTCTGGAACTGGTTAGGCATAGAGGGATATAGGTAGAGGATATTAACTGTTTAAGCCAACTAGTGAAAAAAAAAAGTGGAGGTTACAATAGCAATTGTTGAGCTCATCAAGCCCCCGCAGATATCCAGACAACTTAGATAAATATGGGCTGACCGAAAAGATGCCAGACCAGCTGGGCACTGCTGTCCCAGCCATGCACCATACTCGGGGGTGGGTATGATACGGTGGTACAGCGTGTAAGTTTTGTAGGTTCCACAAACCAGGGCTGCCGTCCTTACCCCCTGTGTAACATACAAAACCTACATGCTGTACCTCCGTAAGTCGGGCGCAAATTGCCGCGCAATGCTACTGGTAGGCTTGGCGGCTTTAGGCCTTGTTTTTGGCCCGGGTAACCAGACCCTTATCCTAATTTCAGGATTTACACCCACGCCCGATTCACCCCCGTCCCCCCATACCCCCTTTATGGCTCGATCAACAGCTGCAAGCCTGACAGGTATCGTTACTCAGTTATGAATACGGGCCTTTTAAATACAAGCAATGGTAAAAGCAGACCGGTAATCCTGTGGGTCCCTGGGTCTGCCTGTAGGGGGAGAATACCACCAGAAGGAAGAAGTTGCAAAGTGAGCCATACTTTTATCCTTCACTTGTTATAATCATGAGAAATCACTCATATTTCCTAGTTTGCGTTGATTTCCACACGGATTCCCTACCCGTTCGGGAAGTACGCCCGACTTATGATCATCCCCGAGCACAGATGACCTGCGTACAAAACCATGCATAAAAAGGTCTCCTTCTCCGAGTTTGCGCAGTAGTATAGTAGTAGGGTATAAAGAGGGATGTATTGCGGCAAAGCGACCGAAGTATAATAATATTATGACCTCGTGGAATGATAAGAATGAAGAGGGTAGCAGACTCCGGGGATTTGGCGTCGCGTCTATCGTAGCCCTTGGTTCGGGAATAGTTAGGCTTAGGTATCCATAGGCTAATGGGTTTCGGATATTGCCTGCTTTAGAGGCTAATAGTAGGGTATCTTCGCTGTGAAGCTCGGACTCGCGGAGGGCATTTCGCGTCGGGAAAGATGACTCTGGTATCCAAGGATCTGATCTGTAGAACAATCGGGGTGTAGATGGAAATTGAAACCTGTGCTGCAATTGAGGGAAATGGCCGTGGACTAGAGCGCTCTAGGTTCAAATCTTAGGAAGGGCGATGTGGAAAGGATTCACAATGACTACCACCTAGTTTTTCTGGAAGGACACAAGCGTAAGAGCTAGGCATTAGAAACATTCACAGCTTTGAACTGCCCTCAGACAAAACTCACAAAGACCCCCTTGAAAGATGCGACCGGAGAGCTGTGAGAAAAAACTATTCAAGCATTTCTACAAGTGTTGCGGCCCTGTCGGTCAAGGATATAGGTTCGGTCAAATAATGCCCGTTTTCCTCTCTTCTGCTTTTCTCTACTCACAAATTCGCCTCAGACAAAAGAAAAAGGTAGTAGGGGTTGTTAGGCGTATAAAGCGGAGTGATATCTTGTGATTTCGCTCTCACTGCTACCCCAAAGCCCCATAAATGGTGAGAGATTATACCGACAGTCAACAGGACATCCAGTTCTTTGATCTTGATATGTTCTACAGGTGAGAGGTAGAGCTTCTTCACGGGTACCTGTTCCTTTCTCTTTTCCTCCTATTGTATAGTTTGTCCTCTCTCACCAAGTCCTCCATTCTCCTTAGACACTTCTATTCGGAACAGCAATAACTAGAAAGCACACACTAGTATCTAGGGGGTTTGCGACTCATACCCCTTGATATTTCTTACGTTATTTGTACTACAGTGCTGTAACTCTTTCTCAAAAACAAAACATTACATGGGGAGTTAAGCATCCAGAACCCGGAGCGGTGTGTAGAACAGCAATGATTGAAGTTTGAGCCAGGGCTTACCCTAGAGGGGGGCCCTCTTTTTCGACACTCCGGGCAGCTGGGTGGAAGCGGGGTAGCTCACCCGCTTTGGGGGTAAGTTTCTCTAAACTACATATTTTTGGAAAATAAATCGATACACAAGACAGGCCCAGATAGTGGACCAAGTGCGCTGATCCCCTCACTCACCATTATCCTCAAGCCTTTTAGGATAACTTGCCAACTAAAGATGCCGCAGGTTTCCGTAGAAGCCCACGCAAGACGTGAGCTGGCGAGCCGGAATTTCCAGGCCCTCATTTAAAGGGCAACTCCAGGAGGATCCCAAGAGAGCTATTAGGCCATCCCCCCCACTCATAGACTGCGCTCCTAGGGATTCCGTCACCTATAAGATACCCCTGCCATTCAGCAGCACGTCTGATTTAATGGCGGAGACCTGGCAGGAGAGCCGTACCTTACAGCAGATCATCTAATTATCCCTGTTTGTCACCCACCTCAGCATTTATGTTTGTCCGTGGGAGAAGCCTACTCCGTTTCTCTAAACTGAGGGCCTGAAAGAATCAGCTATCTTGGAAGGGAGGGGGGCCGTGAGTACCATTGTTGTCACATCTGGGGTATGGCGAGGGAGGTCCCACGATGATGGTATAGCAATTCGCAGGCGCCAGTGTTCCAAAATCAAGTCAAGCAAAATCAACCGGGTTTTCTCGTAGAATTCTCGATATTCGGGGCAAAGATGAAAATTCCTCTTTCTAAGGCTTGAGCTAATTTGTAAAGTCTGTGTGGTATTAGGGTTATTGGCCATCTTTGAGGTCGGTTTAACCAACCCCCCAACTCACGCTCACCATGTTGAAAATAACTGACGCATACGGGCACCACTGTGGCCTCGGAGCGCAGACACATCCCGCACCAAGTGCTGCTATTTCCAACACCCCAAGCCTAATGCTTCCCGAGTGATAAAACATGAAGCTCATCCCCCCCCCCATTTTTTTTTTAATATTATTACCTACCTTCCTCAACAAAATTAGCCTAGATTAAAACCCAATGAGGCAAAGATGAGTTATATAACTCCCAGCACACGAGCACAGCCCACCCCCGCCCCAACCAAGACTTGCTTAGTAGCCGCTGTAAACCTCGAAACCCAGGGGGAGTCATTTAACCCCTGTAAGTCATCCGCTATCCACCTAAACCCTAACATTCCGACCGCCCCAACAATACTTCCAGGTAAAAGAACTACTCCCACCTCCCTGTGGGTTCATTAAAAATTGGAAACTAGAAAGTGATAACGCCGGGATTATGCGATTGGGGGATCATGCCATCTGGAAAGAGTAACGATGGTATTTTACAACAGAAACCCTGAGCAGTGTAGTTTCTTCGAGGTGTCACGGAGTATAGCCGGGGAGAATCTAAGATTCGGAGGAGGCTTCTCGCAAATAACAAAAAGACTCGTATAAATCGCGTCACAAGGTTCTAATTGCCCTTTTTGACCGGTAATATCACGAGGCTGTTCTTGCATATCATGCTTAGTAGTCCTGCCCTCAATCTCGGTTGCCCCCCGAGGACCTTTATTTCCCAGTTTTTCCCCCCAATATAATCCTGTCGATCACTAGAGAATACTGACGATCACTTTTCGCGATTTTGACTGGCCCTGAGTATAGGACCGCACGAATTTTATGGCGTTGCAGCACAGGCTCAGTAAACGGCCCCCCTTCCGTTCTGCCCCGAAGCAAGGCCGCAAATCCACTACAGATTTCCATTTGCTGGCTCTCGTGGAGAGCTAGTTGAGCAGACTCGTGCGATGATAAGGTTGTGCATGAGGCTGTTTTGCTACGCTAGGTTCCGAGTCGGGGTTTCGTGCGACTTGGTGGTGGGATGGGATAGGGAAGCGGCGGTGTGGCGTGGTGGGGGGTCCCGCAGTCTGAGGAGTGGGGCATGACCACACCTTGAAACGCGGGGAGAACTTGGCGAGCAACACTTCAGCCGACCTGTGACCCCCCCTGAGGGAGCCAGACACAATTCTCTAGAACGAGGTCACAAGTGTGATGATAATACATATTAGGACACTTCTGTTTCGCGCTCATTTGCATCTAGTACCCTTATTTGCCGGTAGTTAGGATCCGAGCAATGCATAAATTTACAATTAACCAATAGGAATACTTCATGAAAATAAGGTTGTGAATTGTGAAAGGGGCTAGGGTTTTACCTGTGGAGAGGATAAAAAGGCAGAAGAGGGACAATCTATCTGAGCCAACCCCCAGCCAAATCGAGAGGCGGGAGGGGAGCTTAAATAGGCAAATCAACTACAGGAAATAATAATAAAACCCATGCGAACTGACTAGAAGGCTCCTCCAGGAGATATCGAAATACTCGACTCTCTCCCTGGATACTCCTGAACCTTTTTGAACTTGTAATCGGAGCAGAAGATCTCGTCAGTATCTGACGTTTCCGAACTAATGACGCCATAGCCCATACCCGTCCCTTCACTCCGTGATGTTCGCACTGTTTCCCTCCAAAGATTGCGCAACCGAACATTTCTTCCGATATGCGACCGAGGAACCCTGGTCCTTAGCTTATATCTAAATTTTCCTAAGATAGGAAACAAAGAGAAGCAGCAGAGCTGGGCAGAGCGAATGGTGCAGGGTAGGTGTTAGAAATGGTGCACAAAAGGTGATGAAGAGTATGAAAATACGTAGGTTTTAGCAGCGGAACAGTTGATTAATTGACCCATCTCAAGACACAATAACAGACACAGCTCTCATATAGCCACCCTTCTCGCACATACCCAGTGTACGCAAACTAGTGACAAGGAAGACGATGCTAGGCTAACCTGGGGGGCTTAAACAGCAGAGAAGACAACAGAGTAGCATATCTCAACAAAGAGGGCCGTGAGGTCCTCCGAGTGAGCGATTGTGATTACCAGCTAGAAAAAAATCACATTCAAAATAGCGACCGCCATCATACTCACCCGTATAATATCTAGAATAAATAAAAAAGCTCAAGTAGTGAGCTGCGGGTGAGTAAGTAAATTTGTAAGTCACCCCCGGCCCCTAAATGCTACTCGCTTGGAATTAGATCGTGGTTATTTTTTTAAATAAGTATCGTCCAATTGGGGGCAACCCAAATAGTAACGTTTTGTTTCGTTTTACCTTGTTTTAGTCCACAATTAGAAGCCAGTATCCAGAGCCCAACATAGAGAGAAATCTTCTAGGAAGACCCTCTTTTCCCGGATGAACTTAAATCGGCTGGCACTCCCCTCCAGAGCCATAATTAACATCCTTTAGGTAGTTCCTGACACTAAATTTACCGAAATTAGTGGGGCCGAGCCGTGTTGATGTTAGCAGCAGCAAATAGTATGCTCACGGCATTCATTATGTAATCCATTAGGAATGTATAATAGATGTTTATGTAGGATTTTAGAGCATCATAAATAGAAAAAAATGACTATTAAATAACAAGGCACCCCTCTTAAAAGATGGAATAGGTGAGAACAAACAAACGAAAAGCAAAAATCTATGATATGAGATGACACCTGTAAATGCAACCCAGCCTATCAACTAAATTAAATCATATTCCACCCGCCCGGAAACGGCGAATTCCCCCTCCTCATATTCTGCGCTCTCTCGCTCCCCAATCTCCCCCTCCCCGCACTCCCCGCTCCCATGACGGTAGTCATATCACTAACAGCGCTAATGGTACTCTCCTGTCTTCCTCCATCCGCCCCTCTAGCGCTGCCCCTATCGCTGAGGGCGCTGACAGTGCTAACACTGCCAACACTCAACATTCTCTCCATATCCCTATCAGCTCCTCTCGAGGGGGGATGATTCTCTGGCTCAAAATTCCCTCTAAGCGGATGTACTTCCCTGCGCACTTCTATAGGCGCCCCAATCGTGATTTCGCCGCTCCGGGGCGCCGGGTGTACGCGCTGTGGGAAAGTAGGAGAATTCCTTCCTCTGCCCACGCCCTCTCCTAATTCTTGCCCCTGCTCATCCTTCTTCCTACCAAATACGCGGCTAAAAATCGACGACGCCGCACTCCCCCCGTCACCATCTCCATCCGTGCTACCGCCCCCAGAGCCATACAAAACCAGCCAAACAATTCCCAAAAACCCCACTGCCTCGAAGAAAACCGCAGCCCAGGCAACAGCAATTCCGCTCCCGCCCTTCCGTGCACTTAGCCCGCCGCCTCTGCCCCCATGCACGCTATCTAGAACGGCAAAGGCCACAAGGCCAGACTGGTAAAATAGGACCGCTGAGAAAACCCCTATGACCACGGCTGATAGCCCGACGCCCAGGTACACCCGTTCCAGAATCACCAAGCGGGTTCCGGTGAGGGGTGTCACGAACGTGAGCGTTATCGTTGTGATTAGGAGTAGGCCAAGGCAGATGATTGTTAGGATGGGTGGGAGCGGGGAGAGTGTTTTCTGGAGCGCCCTTGAGAGGGCGTGCAAGGGAGGTGGGAGTGGGCTGGAGGAATTAGCTGTGGTGCGGTGGGAGGTGCAGTACCACTGGGTTTCTGGGGTGTAGGTGCACAGGCCGAAGTATGAGATTAGGATTCTGGCATCGGAGGGAGGTGTGGGGGCGCGGGGGCGGAGTACCTGGTGGATTGTGGGGTTGTTGGTGTGTTCTGCTCTTGGGATTACCAGAGGCGGTCTCTTGCCCTTCCCGGGTGGTGGGTGGGCATTCACTGCTCCCCGGCGTTCGGAATTGCGCTCAGGCCCATGCGTTGACCTATCAACCTCCCCTAGCCCCGTAGCACCAGTAGCCTCAGCGCCATCCCTGACAGCCAATACCCGGCGCCCGCCCTCCCCACTCGCTGATGTGGCCCATGCGCCCGCCACCAAGCCCCTCCTAGTGACTTCCACTACAGCCTCCTCCGTGAGAGGTTCCCTAGACACGGTGCTCGTCGCCACCGGGGTACTCGGTCTCGCAGTTATCTTGGGTGGAGTGGTAGCGACCTGGTTCTGTGTCTTGTCACTGAGGACTTCACTGGCTGGCGCTGTGGTTGCTGTTGAGGCAGCTGTTGTAGCTGACTCGGTCCATTTTAGCTCGACGTTGTAGAGAGCGCGGACGCCGGAGGTTTCACTGGTTGAGCCCGAGAGGAGGAAGGCTTTTGCATGTTAGCTAGAGAAGCCTGTAGGGATGGGGGGAGGTTGCCTGTTAATATGAGGGCCATGAGTAAGCAGAAAGAAGTAGCCAGTCGGCCCCATGCTGTTACGAACACCATTCTCGATGTCCTATAAGTTTCTTGTATATTCTTCTCTGAGGTAAAGTCGCAGTGACGGTGGCAATGAGTATATCCTTTTGCACTTTGTTCAGTCCTTTTCAATTTTTATTTTTTTTCCCTTTCGAAACTCAGCTCATGGGGATTATTCCTATATATGTTTTTTTCTTCCCGTTTGTTCATGATAAGTTGCACATCTTGAAATTGAAAAGTCTTTCGCCTTCAAGACAGGCTTTCTATCGGTATTTCATGCTTGTTCAGTTACTATGAACTGATTTCAAGTATGATAGTATGCTCACTTGTTGTGAGTTTCTCCTTCTCAAGATGTGAAATGTTGTAGTTTAGGTTAGTAGAGTTGGGGTAGTTGGTGACGGCGGTGCGCTACTGCAGTTCTATTTTTCTCTATATATAGTAAAGAGTAAAATTGTGCCTATCAATGAAACATTGTTTCGTTTGTCAACTTCTTTGTGCAGCACGTGTTCCGAGAATCGGCGGTGCTATAGGAGAGTAACCTCAAAGCTCATAGGATGATAGCAGCATCACCGCTCCAGAGCAGCAAGCTCAGAGCCTCAAGCTTTGTCAATCACGCGCTTCAGTTGCGTATCGTAGCTGACCACAAATCTCGGGCACTTCGGTCGTCTCCCACCTGGTGCCTTTTGTGAAAGCCGTTCCAAGAGTGGTGGTCCGGTGATTGGGTCATTCGGGTCTCACGCTGGGCGTGCTTACAGCTTCGTAAACAGTATAATACACTCGTAGCATATCGACGCCGAAGAACTGAAAACCCCCCAAAAAAACTAGCTTCCGGTACTATACTCGAGAATCAATAGTTCATTTCCGGCCATCAGGGCCGGCCTCCGAAAACCGTAGAAACGGCCAAGTCTGAGGCCCTCTATTGAGCCGCCAGATTTGCTTTCAAGTGTGGTCTATACCGACAGTAGAATGTTTGTGCATATTAGAGAAGGGTGTTTCGTTGTGTTTGTCAAACAGGTGTTTGTGCAACCCAGCTCCGTCTGTGATGTACTGTAGTAGCCGAAAAAGAAGGTGCAGTGTCCCTAAAGGTAGGTAAAGGACTCGTGCATGGCACGAGAACCCCAGTACTGTCTCCGTGACCTTAAGCAATAAACAAGCCAAAACTTCGAATTCATAATAAATAGGGAATGAAATAATAACCCCGTAATTTGAACACGTTAACCCTTATAATAGCTATCATCTCAGAAACCAAACAACGTGCCATTATATGTGGACTGAAGCGGCTCTCGCACACTAGAAGTTGACTAAGGTTTTGGGGCAATCTGGACTTTTTCTTTCCCGCTACATAGTGCAGCGCCCATACCCGGCTCAGAGCAAGGGGGGAGTCAAGTATGCAGTATGGTACAGTATACCCCCCCCGAGACCAACCACCACAAAGGCCAAGGCCTTTTTCCCTTCCTCTTCTTCCTATTAGCTACTTTCTGGAACACTGCTTACATTGCTTTCTTTGGCCTCTACCCCACCAGATGTCCAACCAAGCAGCCGGCACTTTGGCTGACTTAGATCAGGTTTCTTGGAGGAAAGTCGCAAGTTATCTATAGTTGAACTAAGGTGGTACTAGTACCGAACGCGATGCTACTTGTGCATTGATCATGTGGTCTCTGTGAACATTACCTCCTCAAGTGCTGAAAAAGTGGAAAATTCTGTGCCGCCTCTGTTTTTGATAGTATTTGAGACATATGCTTGCAATAACACGTCAAGGGACATTTAGAATTACCCGAAAGTTTTTGGAGTAACCTTTGCGAGGAAATCTTTAAATACTCTCAGTCTATCTAACACTCCCTCCGATCATTCATTGATACAGTGTCTTTACCCCAAGTTACCGACTTACCATGGTTTGCATACTTTCTAGGGAAGTGACAGGAGCGGCACAAAATTTTCTCGCACCCCAGCAGCCCAGGGCACAGGGCACAGGAAAAGCCGTTCCATCGGCGTTGCTGATGAAACACGTAGTTTTTCCTTATAAACTCACTGACACTGTACCCAAGTACAAGAGATCGGTCCGACATGACAGAACATACCGCAGTTGTTCCCAGACCAACTACAAAGCCTTGAAGTTTAAGCCTCTCTTCAGCTGGAAAAATCTGGCCGCTTGGGGGGCTCTCTTTTTTTTTTTTGTTGCTCAAATACTTCCCTAACTTGATAACCTACTTGTACCCACCTGTCTCAGACAGCCAAGCTCAGGTTGCTCCAGCTCTTTCACACCTCCAATCTGACATCCTCAAAGGCGTCACCAGCACTTGTATCACGAGAGGTTCGGTTGAAATCGGTTACCGAACTGATCGACCGATGGTAACACCTCCAAAAAAATCGACATCTGAAATCAATTGGCTCAGCCTATGAAGGCCAAGGATCATATCAGCTACAGGTGGGAGCTGCCGTACGATCATTACCACGAACACACGAAGTGGAAAGTAAACTTTCCGCGCCATGTCCAAGAACACTGGCCAGACTAGCGAAGTTCAAACAAACTCTCACCTCCCTTGCTTTGTTCTCGCCCCCCACGCGAGGTTGTCTTTCCCCACGTTGCAACCCCCTCAAACTATTTTACAAGTACTGTCGCTCCTACTCCGGGATACAGTGAGCCAAGCTGACAGGCCCCCTTCCCCCAAGACCCGGTTGAAGAGAAGGGCAGAATTGCCCGCGGAATGAGGCTGCGAATCAGAGCGAGTGACTACCTTATGACGGGTGATGAGGCTTTTGGTACGAAATAATGACCTTTTCCTCATAAATCGTGTGACCATACCTGTTTTACCATTATTACTATAACCCATAATGCCGATTGCAGTAGGATCGTGGATTGATTCCTAGTATGGAGCATACCACATCAGTACATGCTTCAAAGGCTTTTTATTGTGAGAAAAGAAAACATGTATGGGGCGAGCGGCGAACGGGCCGCGGAGGGTCCTAAAAGTGCACTTTACCCAACCTGCTGCTGCAGCTCGAGAAAGTCTTAACATCAATTAATCGCTGGATGGGATTCTCGGCGTACGCGGTGGCAGACGCGGTATTTTATCATATTGATGTATACCAAGCGCTCCCCCCCCCCTCCCAGGAAACACCACGCATTGATTAACGCTGAACAAGCTTGCTACGGCACCGCAGAGTTAAGATGTATAACCTTTCATTCTTTCTCCCTCTATTCCCTCGGCGAGCGGAAACCTCGGCCGCGAAATAGCACGGTAGCTTATTGTTACGGCATTCCCAAGGCTACCTAGAAAGGCGCGCTAACAGAGAGAAATAATTGGCCAAAACAAGCAGCGATGCCCCCTTTCCCCCGGAAATTACTCGAGCAGTAGTTTATCGTAGACAAGACCGAGCCCCCCACGGCAAAGCTTGGACGAAGCTTTGACCTGCGAGCGAAGAGAAGGGGAATAATTCCCAAGAGTTCTTGAAACACCCTACCGGTAGTTCATATTAGTCTAATACCGGTACCGGTAAGTGATACCGGTAGCTATCATAGCTACACTGCGTGGGCGGCCGCGCTATCGCGCGAAGGACGAGACACAGGAATGTCGGAGGCTCCCCCAGCTGGGGCACAGTAGCGAGATAGTTCCAGAAGTTGCTTCCTGAGGGATAGTCCAGCCTGCCGTAATCCCCCGAAAGAGCTTCTGACCGGATAGATACAAACTCCAGCTGCTGTTACGGATGTTACTACCAGACAAGCCCTCTCTTTTCCAATCCAATCCGATTCGAGGATAGACACATATCGTTGCTACTCGCCATGGTGTTTCCTACCGTACTCGATACCACCTTACATATTTCATGCTGGACATTTCGAGTTCAGCGGGCCTCAAGTCCGGCTTGCAGGCGAAAATAAGTTAGCTAAAGTGGTGCAGCCAATCCAGAGAGCAGACCCCACTGGGAAAAACGGCGTTCCGACGAAATCCAGATCACGCGACCCTATCTTCTTGATAGAGTGTCTTGGCACATTCGTGGGAGGACTTCGAGTGGGGAAGGATTTTGCTGATTGGGCACGGTTGAAGAGACGAAATGCCTGGTGTCACCCGCGTCATTGAGGCTCGGCGGGGGGTATTCTCAAAACCATTCCCTTTCTCTTCGGGTTTCCCCTTCTCTGGATTGATCACAAACCACGTTGCACTTTTACCGCCTCCCCACGGCGACCCGGAGCGTTTCAGGCAGGCTATTGGTGGGCTGCGGATTGTCCCACTTGCCCTGCCTAGGAGTTAGAGCTATACGGTAGTCCCGCTCGGGTTAGACTAAGGCTAAAGTATGTTTGACAAAGCTGGTGATTGGGTGGAAACTAACTTCATGCCGGTTGAGCATGTCTCTCTCCCAACGGATTTTCCATTAGGAGCGCATCTCGGGGGACTTGTTCTAGAGCCTTTCTCCCTCATGTCGTGCAATGGGGTTTTTGCTTTGTTCGTGCTTCTGCTCGCTACGTTGTACGCGCATTTTGGATTTTCTTGCGGTCCGCAGTATGATATGTGAACTGCAAATATCCCCGAAATACGGTGCTGCCTCAAGCCAATTTATGATAGGTGGATATGATATAGGCTCTGCAAGGCCGGTGCCAGAGGAATTGATTTGAACATTCTTGATACATCATTTGTGTTGCTTCAAGTCACAAACAAGTTTCTGCATCTACCGTACCAGGTAGTGTAATGGTAATAATGCGGGGTATTTATCACGAAAAGCAATGATATATCATACGGAATTTTATAAATTTATCCCCGAAAATATGCAGTGGGCGGGCAGACGGATGAGAGATGCGCCGATAGTTTGTAGGATGCCAGTGCTGTGGGTTTAAGCAAAAACGGGCGAATGAAACCAAAAGCAGCACGAGTGATCGCCACTTTCCATCCAGAGAAGCTCGACTCAGTCGTGATCCGTTCGCTGATACTTGCTTGTCCTGTAGAATGCTCGCCCCTGCGGCATACTTATCGTTCAAGTACCGATGCCATAGAAACCTTGTAAACCATAGTAAGGCGAACTTAGTGGATAAAGCAAAAGCAATAGACCATAATCCTTCTACCAATGTTTATGAGATTCCGAGGATATCGTGCCATGGTACTTCCAAGGAAATAAATCAGCACTGATCCTGACGTCCTGTGTGGTTGTTCACACCAGCCATGCAGTTGGACGAGCAGGGATGGGGGCATCCTTCCCAAACACCCAATGGTATTTCCCACTCGGCACCTAGCGGTCTAATAAACTAAGCGACAACAAACCGTCCCTCCAAGAAAATAGTAATTGTGCTTGCTCATCGTCAGTGCTCGATAGACTATAAAATCCCACCCATCTCGCGAGCCCTCCGGTTCTTTCACCATCTTCACCTCTCTCTGCCACCGGCATTCTTCTACTCACCCCTACATTCCCCTGCCATTTTCATCATTTCTCAGCGCTTCTCAATCCCACAAACCTTCAACCTCTGTTCACCCTTCTGCTCTCTTGAATGGTCAACCCCAATTCTCTTTCCGCTCCTCTCCCCTCAACCTCCCCAACCGCCCTACAGCACGGCTCCGGCATCGCCCACTCCGCTGCGGAGGAAGGCTGTGATGATCCCCCACCTATATTTTCGCCTCCTGTCGGTAACGCGGCAGGAGGCGCCCCTTCTCACCATCCGGATACAGGTCCGGCAAACAATGACCGGAACAATATCTCAAGTTCTGGCCCCTACATGACTACTGAGAGCTTTCAGGGCAGCCGTGTCTACGATTATGGCTCATCACCAGTTGGTTCTGGCGGGATTCCCTCGCCACACACAGCTGCTCAGAGCCCGGTTTATGGTGACACGAGAAGCGGACAGAGTTCTACGACAGCTGTTGATACACTCGTCGGGGATGAATCCACCTTAGCTGACGAGGTAGCACCGCATGCAGCCACTCCATGCGCTCTTGCTTCGCTCTATGGTGTTGATATGAGCTCCGGATTGAGCACGAAGGTAGCAGCGGAGAGATTGTCTCGAGATGGGCCAAACAAGCTGACCGATACCGGGGGCATTACCTGGTGGAGTGTGCTTGTAAGGCAAATTTCGAACAGTTTGACATTGGTAAGATTCAGTTCCCAAAGCCTAAAGGGCATTTCCTGTTTCTCTCTTCTGCTATTTTCACCCCAATTGGGGTCTCGAGCTTCTGAAATACACTTCTCTGTCTCTTGAAGCCACCGAGATTTGTTTTCATCCTGTATTTAGCCCAACCCCCCGGAGAAGAAACTAATCCGAGAGCCTCAATTTCCCTAACCTACTCCCTTCCCCACACCCGAGCAGCTTATTAATGCATTTTATGCGCGGGAAATTGGTCATTATTGATTGGAAAGAGTAGGGTGAAAATAAATAAGATTGAGCATTCATTTATTTCTGTCAGCCACAGGGGCTTGCCTTCGAGCTGGCCAAAAAAATTTGTCTTGCGCCCATCATGTCTTTTTTGAAGGGAAATTGCCCATCGGCGCGTTGGGAGAGCTGTGTTGCGCCGAGCAGTGTATACTCATGATTTTTTCTTTCTATCTTTTTCATTCATTAGAGAGAGGACAAAATCCAAACTCATGAATCACTTCTACATTTGTTGCGTGTTGTTTGATTTGTTTCTTTCCAACCGGAGGTGGAAACGAGATCAATCGAGAGTGTGCTCTCCTCGTCTAAGATCATACGGAAATTCCGGTGCCCAACCAACAACACAACAGCTTTGCTAACGCATGGTTATCTGATGGGTCTAGGTTCTTGTGATTGCCATGGCAGCTTCTTACGGAATGCTCGACTTTATCGAGGGATCCGTTATCACCGCTGTCATTATTTTAAACATTGTCATTGGGTTCGCTCAGGATTATCGCGCAGAGAAAACTATGCAATCCCTCCATTCCCTTTCGGCCCCCATTGCAACAGTCGTCCGTAACAATGGGCGCATCGAAAAAGTTAAAGCCGAAGAAATTGTTGCTGGTGATATTGTCCGTGTATCCGTTGGTGATGTCGTCCCGGCAGATCTCAGGCTTTTCGAAGGAATGAACTTCGAAACGAATGAAGCTCTTCTTACCGGAGAGAGTTTGCCAATTACCAAAACCCCACTTTTGACCCTCTCCCACGCCGATTACCCATTGGGAGATCGTACCAATATGGCCTATTCTTCCTCCACTGTCACTAAGGGACGTGCTGTCGGAATTGTCGTGGCAACTGGAATGAACTCGGAGGTTGGAAGAATTGCCGAGTTACTTCGTGGGAAGAAACAAGATATGAGTGAATCATTCATTGCGAGAATCTGGGGCAACGTTAAGAGGACCATGAAAAACGTCCTCGGTCTAGTCGGAACCCCGTTACAGGTCAAGTTGAGTAAATTTGCCCTGCTCTTGTTCGGCCTTGCTATATTGTTGGCTATAATCGTCTTTTCTGCAAACAAGGTAGCGATATCCTTTCCCCGTGGGCCAAGAACCTGTATTAACGTGAGGATCATAGTGGAAAATCAGTGATGAAGTCCTGATCTACGGAATTTGTGTTGCTGTGGCCGTCATTCCCGAATCTCTTATCGCAGTCCTCACAATCACAATGGCTGTCGGTACTAAGACTATGGCTAAGGGACACGTTATTGTGCGAAAGATGCAAGCCTTGGAAGCTGTTGGCGGTGTCACAAATATCTGTTCGGATAAGACTGGTACACTCACGCAAGGAAAGATGATTGCTCGTAAGGCGTTTATTCCTGGATTGGAGGATGTCGTCAGTATCCAGGATACCTCATCTCCGTTTGACCCTACTAGTGGGACCGCGACAATCGGAAACACGATTGTCGATGGGGGCATGGTTGAGGAATCAAAACCCTTGGAGCAATTCCTGGACGCTATTGCCCTATGCAACTTGTCTATTGTGCGTAGAAATGATGATTTGTCTATGTCTTCCGAAAAGCCTACCGGGAACTGGTCCGCGTCAGGAGAACCTACCGAAATTGCATTACAAGTTCTTGCTATGAGATTCGGACATGGAAAGCCCTCTCTTATTGATAGCGGAAACTGGGATCTCTTGGCTGAGCATCCTTTCGATTCTACCCTTAAACGCATGACCGTTATCTATAAGAATATACATACCAACACCATCGAGGCATTTATGAAGGGAGCCGGAGAAGTCGTCGTTCCAACTCTCAACATCCCAGAGAAGCAGAAAGACGCAATCTTGAACAGAGTCGAACGACTTGCTGGAGAAGGACTTCGTGTTCTTTGTGTGGCACGGAAGACTATTTCCCCTGGCGGAAAGTTCGATACCAGCAACCGTGCTGATGTGGAATCGCAGATGAACTTCCTTGGGCTAGTTGGCCTCTATGACCCACCGAGACCTGAAACCTTCGAGGCCGTTCGCAAGTGTAAGGTTGCCGGCGTTAAGGTCCACATGCTGACCGGAGATCATATTCGAACTGCAACAGCGATCGCTCACGAGGTAGGAATTATTTCTCCTGCTATGCCTGCCGCCCAGGCCGCTACGATGGTTATGACCGCTGGTCAATTCGATGCCCTTAGCGAAGATGAGATTGATAAGCTAGAGGCTCTGCCTTTGGTGATCGCTCGTTGTTCTCCTGCTACTAAAGTCAGGATGGTTGAAGCTTTGCATAGGCGTCGTGCCTTCTGCGTCATGACTGGTGACGGTGTCAATGATTCTCCTGCGCTGAAGCGAGCCGATGTTGGAATTGCGATGGGTCTTAGCGGTAGTGATGTCGCTAAAGACGCCAGCGACCTCGTTTTAACCGACGATAACTTTGCCAGTATTGTTCGCGCAGTTGAGGAAGGCAGAAGGTTGTTTGATAACATCCAAAAGGTAGGATCACCCCCCTCTTAATTGCGCGCTATTATTAAACACCGCCTTAGTTTATCATGCATCTTCTTATTTCGAACATCTCTCAAGTCGTCTTACTATTGATTGGTCTCGCTTTTGCCGACAGAAATGGTGTTTCTGTATTTCCTCTCAGTCCTTTGGAGATTCTGTGGGTCAACATGATCACCAGTTCCTTCTTGGCATTAGGACTTGGTCTTGAGGAAGCTCAACCTGATATCATGTTGCGACCCCCTCATGATCTGAGGCAAGGTGTTTTCACCTGGGAGGTTATCACCGATAAGATGATTTATGGTATTACCATGGGAACCCTCTGCCTGGTAAGTTTTGTTATTGTTGCTTACGGGCACGGCGGCGGTGATCTCGGCTACGACTGTAACCATGCCTACAATAACTCTTGCGCCAATGTCTTCCGTGCACGCGCCACCGTATTCGCGGTATTATCCTTCCTCTTGCTCCTTACAGCTTGGGAAGTCAAGCATTTCTCCCGCTCCTTGTTCAACCTCGATCCTGCCCGTCACAAGGGACCTCTCAGCATTTTCCACACTCTCTGGTACAACCAGTTCTTGTTCTGGGCTGTCTTTGCCGGTTTCGTCATCACCTTCCCTGTCATCTATATTCCAACCTTCAACACTGTCGTGTTCAAGCACATGGCTATCACTTGGGAATGGGGTGTCGTCCTTGGCTGCTCGGCTGCTTATTTGGTGATCGTGGAGAGCTGGAAGGGAATCAAGAGGTCGAGGGGTATTGGCAGTGGCGTGTTTGCCAGGACAGGGGTACAGCTCGAGGACGGATTGGAGGTTGGGTCTGGGTTCACAAGCGGAAGGACGAGTCGTAGCGGAACGATTGTCGAGGTGGAAGAGAGGAAAAATTAGGGTTGATGAATCAATGGATCTTGTGGAAAAATGTGTATCATACACGTCGAACTTATGAGGTGGTACAAATGATGCAGAATGAGAGATGATATCCTTTCCTTTTTTATATACTCTAGCTAGCGTACATTCTCGCCTAGCGTTGTAGCTACTTTTGCTTTCAAAAAATAAAAATAACATAAGTACACATGCCAGTATATGACGCTACTTAATTTTTGATTGTGGTGATTGTTCTGGCTAAGTGCCTGTTTGGATTATATCTTTCGCAGAGTAGGCCACCGTATTTTGCCGACTCGCTCCCCCCCAATGCGAGGCTCAAGGCCCGGCATCATCCTGTCGGCCACGTGGATGGCCATGGGGAAAATTACGCAGCAGCACGCAAAACATCGGGAATGTTTGTTTTCTTGGTTCGGTGATGATGCCCTGCTCTCGTCCACTTTTCTACTTTAAAACCCCCTTTCGCTACAGTGCTAAGCTACCAGAATAACGGTATCAATCAACTCTCATCACTTTTTCTCTTATTCTTTTTCTCTTATACTTTTTCTCATTCCATCACCGGCTATGAAATTGAGATAAACGGCTCTACTTAACCCGTCTCTTGTGATTGCTGACTGCCTTCTCTGATAAGTTTGCTTCGTAGTTCGATTGGAGCAGTGACTTTCGGAAGTGCCATTACTGTACCCACACAAGAACGCCGGAGATCGGAAGGAATTCCGATAATACGTTCTTCACCCTCGATCCCAGCTGTATGTATTACTAATGGACGAAATCTTAATGTTGAAACATACAAACCGCGCTATCCCATTCGCAGCCTGACCACCTACCGGTACTGTACCTTCACCGCCACTCACCCTCAACAAGATACTCAGCATCAGGGCCCGCCGCCACCGTAAGGACTCAGACAAGCAGATGATCCGCTCGATAAGTTGGTGCGAATTTTTCTCCCACTGGGAAAAGGGTAAAAATCACCGAGAAAAGACCTGCCCTCCGAGTTAAATAAAAAGAGAGTATCATACCAGAAATTATTAGGAGACGCAACCCCAATGTCCTAGAACAAGGTCTGATCATTCGAGTTCGAGGCTTGATGTTCTAGCGAATGGCGGATGGCTGGATAGGTACTTGCTGCCTACCCACCAGAATTACCCTTCTTATTCTCAGCTATGCTACGGGGCCTAGAAAATATATTGGGAAAGTCAAGCGTATTTTGGATGCCGTTTGGAGGCGATAAGCTGAGTACGCGTTCTTGTAGGACCTTGTTGTTGGTAAGTGGTCATTATCGGGGTACGAGTTAACCCGGTGAAGTTTAGTAATACATAGTGGGGGTGGCATGGGCGCTTGACTCCTTTCAGCATTATGGTGCAAGGGCCTCCATGCTCCACCGAGCACCCCCCATGACACCATCGCTATTGACTCCCCAAGGCCCCCAGTATTACCGGCATCCTAAGGGAACCTGTCTCTTCGCGCAGGGTTTATGATAAGTTATAATACCCGAGTGCGCTGATGGGCGGGAAAGTAGCTTAGTTAATGCCTGGCCGGCTTTGCGCGAGGAGGGCTATGATAGTGACGGGGCGAGTTGCGAAAGCTAAACTATGAGTGGAGCGGAGATGTGGTGCCGAAATCGTTTCTAGGAGGATTAGCGAAGGCCTCGTATATATTGTTTTACCAGATCTATAGAGGAAATAAAATCCCACTAGGATATGCACCAATTAGTTCATTTGCTATACGGAAACCCCTTATTGGTCTCCTCAGCTGCGAAATTTATCAAGCGTACCAAGTTTACCATAGGAAAGCCACTTCTGCAAATTCATCCGTCCGCACGATGGGGGGTCCGGTGGACTTGTGGCTTCGACCACTTGTTAGAGCTAGTCCTTGTAGGGGCTTTAGGGGGAGTTGGATGTTGGTGTTCTCCTGTTGATACGATGGCATGTGAAGCACCGCTGACGGAAATAATGCTGGTGTTGTCCGGAGTGTGCTCCTGTAATGGAGATAGATGGTATTGGTATGAGTTTGTTATGGGAATGATCGCCGCGGGGAGGGTTGTTGAGGGTATGTAGATGGCAGGAGCTCCAGGGATGGGGATTGGTATGAAAGGGACGGGTGTGAAATGTTGGAACCTTGAAACTAAGGATGCCGCACTGGCCTAAGAGACTGGTGCGTATTGATTCCTATTGTCGCCTTCATGTTGAGATAGCAATATGGGGTGCTATCCCCTGCAGTGTTGATAGTGCCAAATTTCCCTACATCGTGCTAAAGAGGTATTAGTGAGATTAGAAATTAGAGTATTTCCTTGGTTGGTTGGTAGATCCAACCCCATAGAGGTTTAAAGCTACCACACGACTCCAGATCTTCTTTAGTAAATATCGACAGGTGCATTAAATTTACCTCACAACTATCCGTAATGTCGCCTTCATATCAGGTTCAGTGCACCTGTTGATGGGGAAAGATCTGCATCGTAACTTGACCTGAAATGCTCCCGATATCACTCGATCGAGATTTCTAGAAAAGTGTCAAGCTATCATAGTTTTTTTTTTAAGTTTGCATTTTAGCGTGATGTAGGGAAATTCGGCACTATTAGCACTGCAGGGGATAAGGGTTGACTTGGAAAATGTGGCTTCTCAGGATCTAATTACTTGTGGTTGACCGCGTCAGATGCCACTGGTAGATGAATGTGGAGATGGAAGTGTCACTAGCACGTCATGTTGGGAGGATGGTGGATATGGTATAGGACACAGTGTCCGGTGTGACTTCTAAGTCCATTGTGTATATTAGTAGCTCTTTCCTGCACAAGATGGTAAAGAGGAAAGTAGTGGTGGGCTTCCCTTTTTTCACGGAGAATTAAGCATATCTTACAACAGTTGGTAGGTGTCTGGGCTCGAGTGAGAATTTGTGATTCTACGACACTCTACCGTAAGAACTGGAATAATTGAACCTCACGCTAGGACGTTGGAGTTGCCTTTGTTGGTATGGTCTGGCTCTTTTTTTTCTGTCTTAAGCTCGGTTTGAGGGGGTCACTTTTCGCTGTGCGCTCGCCCCCCTATCCGAGAGAGGGAATTTCGAACGTCTTAGCGCGAGGTTCAATTATTCCACGGTAGGTGAGTGATTTTGGGGGGATATTTTATACCGGGAATGGGCGCTTTCGAAAAGGTTGGTGAGGTAGCTTTATATGCGGTGGGATGTTTATTAGGGGGGGTCGGAAAGGCCGGAGGTCAGAGGTGGGTCAGGGGGGTAATCAGTGAAGCAGCAGCTGCTGTGTTGAATAGCGAAGAAACTTTGTGAAAACTTCCCGCGCGGGGCATATTAATTCATGAGCACCCTATAGCCACATCTTGTCATAATGAGGACCAAGAATCAAGACCCCAAAGTCTCATTTACTAACTTTTTCTGTGGGCGTTCACTATAGCAAGCTGCCCTCTCAATGAATTCACTAGCCTGGCTGCAAGACACTGTCCCGCATAGCCTAGGATCCGTTCCAAGGAGGTTCATTATAGCTAGGTGCAACGGTAAACTGAATTCAGAACCGTACCTCGCCCATCACGTTATATTATTCCCCATTGACCAGACTATCGCTTCTGTCAGCAGCTTTGGGCGCACGACTTCAACTCAGGGGGGCGAGTACCGGCAGGTTAAATCCATTGAAGAGTCTAACGGGGACTTTGCGTCTGCGGTAAAACTCGCTTTCACGCTAAGGGGCCAAAGAAAGTGCGGCAAGATACACGAGCTCCTTTGGGTAGAGAACAGCCTGTAGGGGTAGGATTTTCACAAACATTTACTGTGGGAGCCGTTTTCGGGACATTTGTCATCTACGGTATGCAAAGGAAACAACTACAGCCGCGCCCGTAAAGTTCTCGTACCCTCCCGAGCAACACGAGTAATTAGAAACGCTTTGCTAACCCTCTCCCTTGATTATTCGGTATGGTAAATGGTGATAAGGGTTTACAATGCCCCTAGGGGTATATCCGAAAAATAGTTATCAGAAGGCTTCTTGTTGTCCTGTTGTTGTAAATAAGTATTGTTCTTAGGTACAAGGAGGGGTACGAGAATTTTGCGGACGCGGCTGTACTCGTAACCGATCACTTTGTGAAAAATCCTGGCTCACACCTGGCTCTGGCATCTTAGCCCAAAACGTTTTTTCACCAAATTATGTAGTACCGGTATGGGAACAATCTTTCCCTACGTTACGAGCACCCGGCAAAGCGAGAAGGGGGTACACTCGATACTCCATTTGGGTTTAGCAAGGCGAGCTAGAGATGAATAAACTTCCTGTCTACGAGAGAATAGAGTTTAGTTGAATAGTGTAAAGAACTGGAAAGCTGAGCGGGTGATGACAGAGAATACATACTTTGGACTTTTGATGTGATGGGAAATATTCAAGCCCCCTTTGCTTGAACCAGGATACAGTATGTTTCTAAAGCCAGATTCGAAATGAGGGATGCCGCGAAGAGTGAGCGGTGTTGGGGTGGAAAGGCTCCATTCAAAATCAAGTACACTATTCGGGGAAACCTCAGGCTTTTGGATGCTAATAGGTTACAAAACTGTGGTGCAATCCAAACGACATTAAAGAAGAAAATGAAGAAATCCAGAAACGCGGCAGATCTATCATCGTCCCTCTCCTCACAATGGCTCAAGGATTGACGCTAGAATTTAAACCTTTTCTTCTTTGAGACCGTGTTTCCAGAAAACCATGTATGGTGTTTCACCGTCATCCCTGTAGTTAAGAAGAACAACCCTATTTGCGGTGGGGCTGGCGTTAGTAACTGATGGCGAAATGGGGGTGAAAAAACATACATCCCATCCACATCCATACTCTCGCCAATGTAGAACTCCCATTTAGGAAAATATTCCTTGTTACAGTAGGTACCCACAAACTTCTTAGCACAGGTCTGAAAGGCTTGTATTTCCTCCGGCGAGGCTCCGGTATTGGTCATGTGGGCCTTAATGTTCTTGAAGTATCCTAGGGTGGAGGTGTTAGAAGACGAAAAATCGGGGACTACTACACTCCCGTTTGAAAAGTTCTCGTAACCACACTGGTACAAGGGGCCGGCATTTAGCGATCGCACACACTACTTTGTGACCTCACTAGTTTTTAAGGATCTTTTGCTGGTATGCGACTTTGAGGTGTGCGAAGACTAAATGCCTGTCCCTTGTACGTTCATGTAGTTGTGGCTGGCAATAGTATGTTGGCGCCAGCCAAGCATCAGCCACAAATACATAAATGTACCAGTGTGGTTACGAGGACTTTTCAAACGCGAGTGTAAAAGCGAGCATTACCTCTAAGGTAGGTAAGATAGGAGTCCCTATCAAAACTTGTCGGGGTGAGGCGGAAGGAGTAGGCAAGGTTGTTAACAGTTTCTTGCCCATCCTCAAGTGCCTCGGGGGCCTCCTCGGTTGAGGCATTGGCACCAATATCTGCATTTTTGTAAGCTTCCTTCCGCTAAAATGGGCAAAGGAAAAGGATGCGTGTAACGAACCGACGTCGGCACCCTTCTTCACCGTAATCATCTTGCAGTCGACCTCATACACAACATCACCAGTGAGGCTCATGTCAAAGGCATCAGAGATCATCTCGTCACCGCTGACGATATCCTATTTGAGAAATAAGCGTCAGAACCATCCATCGAAATGTCCGTCGACAAAAAGGGGGGGCGGAGTTTGGCGAGAGAAAAAATTATTAATCGGTGGATATTGAAAATTGTCCGAAGAATGGCGGACTTTTTTTCGAGCAACACGAAAAATGGGACCCTTGAGAATCCTCTACTCACCTTGTAAATAATCATCGTTAAAGCTGGAGCGTTTTGCGTTCAGGAGCGTTTTGTGAGAAGGGGGAGCGAGGAATAGGGAGAGAGGGGTGAAGTGGGGTTGGAGGGGCAGGTGTCGCTTAGGTTGGTCTCTGCTTTTTCTTCTCCCCTAGGGTGCGGAACGTCTGAGATTAGCCCCCATTAGGATCAAATCCAATACGGTGCACGTACCGGTACGGTGGCATCTAGCTATAATGAACGCCAAGAATCAAGACCCCAAAGTCTCGTTCACTAATCTTTACTGTGGGCGTTCACCGGAGAGCGTGACTGGACAATATCGTCGACAGGATAATGCCCCGCTGCCCGTATGGCCAGTTTGGTTGCAACCCCGAGTACTCGAGTAAAGCCTGTTTACTTACTAATACGCTTAATTTTTCTAGAAATGCGACATTATCCTGTCGGCGACATCGTCCTGTCATGCTCTTTACAGCAAACTGTCCTCTGCGGCAGACTCACTAGCTTGGCTGCGAGGTACTGTTTCTTATAGCTAGAAATTCGTTATAAGGAGGTTCATTATGGCTAGGTGCGACAGTACGGGGAACGAACTGGCCCGCACAAGAAATTTGTTAGAGAACCACCCAAAATCGGATCCTCTTTAGACGCTTTGTGATGAAGCGTGTATTGGTTGAGCAGTAAGAGAGGCATTTTGAAATAGACGGCCTCCCATGCTACGGACGGATGCTGATTGGTGGGTTCTGTCTGAGGAGACAAGGGATGCTCAGTGCAGTAGCCAACTCGTCTGTCGGGGGCATTATTAAGAGCCTGTTTGGATACGATAGTTCCATTCCGTTGTCCCATACGAACAACCAAAGGGAAACGGTCGTTTGTATCTCTTCATTCGTATCGAATTTCACCCACTTTTAGCGTAGTGATGAGCAAGACCATCATCCTGATTAGGTCGAATATCACCCATTAAAGGAATAGACTCACTCACAGAAAGCCGACCTAGCCAATCAATGAACTTGACATTCCCCTAGCTGAAGACAAACCACCGTTTATCTTCCAGAATTACAAAACCAGTGCCTGAAAACCGGTTAAGGGATGGGACAACCGAAAGGAACGGTCGTATGCAAACAGGTCTTAAACTCGGTCATTTTGAGAGGTCATACAACGACCAACTCTCAAGTACGGGTACCTTAAAATCATCCTTGTTAAAGATATGCTTAAAAAGCATGGCTGCGAAATCATGCCCTCATAAAGGCATAAAAGTATGGTGGAAGATGGCATTTAGGGCAAGGGACCTTCGATCCTACGCTGGGTTTGATGGCTTTTACTCGTACACCTCGGCCAGGTATCATAGGATCAAGGAACCAAGTCGCCAAGCGTTGGCATTAACCTATGTTAACACTGCCTCTGTCCGGCGGCACACGCCCTTCAATGTCCCCACTTCCCCAGCCACCGACAAAATGTTTACTAAACTTAATTCGGCTTCGGCATCCGATGTCAAGTCCCCGGATCTGGGCTTCAAAGTTAGGAGGAATACGAAGTTGTGAGAGTGTGAGCAATAGGAGGTATGCCGGCGATAGAAGAGATAATATCCGCTCCTGACATTACAAAAGCATTCGGCGCATTTATGTTCCGCCCTTACCACCCCGTGGACCTCCTGAGGGAATTAGGGATGGAAGGAAGGAAGAGAGGAGGAAATTAATAACCGGCAACATGACTGCTCAGGGTTGAGTACCAACGCGCCTCTGTTATCCGACCATCAGATAAAACAGCACCTATTTACCACTCATTCCTCCCAAATTGGCGTCAGGTCCACGTTTTCCGGTGTTACTCTGTGCATTACAGGAAGGCAGCTCCATCACACCAAATTGTCATCTTATGCCTCGTCAACCTTCCACTTGAGAATCTTCAAAAGGAACCTCATTCATTCTGTCGCCCCCCTCACGCGATCTAAATTTCTCGCCCCATCATCGACCACTTTCACTCCACAGAGTCACCCACTAAAACGAGAACTCTTCCGCCTGATCCTCTTACTATCCTTCCCTTCCTCGCTAACTTTCTCCTCTCAAATCTTAGTCGCTCCTTTGCTCCGCTTCAATTGAGTTGTCCATAACAACAAACCCCCGACGTCAACCACCTGTGTACATTTCGTCGAACCGAACGCCCCAACAATTGGGAAGAAGGGAAGAGGAAAAAAAACATTTTCAGCCGGAAGTAATTATCATACAGCATACATGAACTTGACAAATACAACCACCACCCCTTCTCCTCCCGACTTATTTTTGAAACCTCTTCCGCCTCTCATCTCGGGCGTACCAGATTCAATTGTTCTCGTCATCCTACCGATAGCCGCTTATTGGGCACTTTCCCTTTTCTTCCACTTTCTCGACGTCCATGATCTCCTCGCTTCGTACCGGCTACACACGCCCGAAGAAGTCCTCAAGAGAAACCACGTAACTCGCCGTGAGGTGGTGCGGGATGTAATAGTTCAGCAGATCATACAAACTATTGTGGGACTCGCTATCGGTATGTCGGAACCAGAGGAAATGATCGGAGGGGAATGGTGGGAGATAATGGGCTTGTATTCGAAGTTTGTTTCGGTCGAGCGATGGGTTCTACGCGGTCTTGCAACTACCGTAGGCATTGACGGCCTCGCGCTGGAGGAGAAGGTGATTGCGGGGATAACCTCTATCGGTGGTGATAAGGTGCTGGCGGGGTTGATGGGAGTGCTGGGTTTGGACAATCAAGCAAGTTCCTCGCCGGAGATGGGAGACTGGAGGTACAAGCTCGTGGAGATTGCCTACTGGTATCTCTTACCTGCTGCTCGCTTCTGGGTTGCAATCTTCATCATGGATACATGGCAGTACTTCTTGCACAGGCTCATGCACGAGGTTAAATGGCTTTACAGTAGGTGCTCCTACATGCATCATGACAAGAAAGGAACTTTGCAGCTTGAACTAACATGCCAATCCTACAACCTAGAAACCTTTCATTCTCGTCATCATCGTCTCTATGTTCCTTACGCGTTCGGCGCTCTCTACAACCACCCCTTCGAAGGTCTCCTCATGGACACAATCGGAGCAGGAATCGCCTACAAAATCTCAGGTCTCAGAATCCGCGGCGCTATGACCTTTTTTACATTTTCGACCATGAAGACAGTTGACGATCACTGCGGGTATTCCCTGCCTTTCGATCCCCTACAGTACTTTTTCTGGAACAACGCGGGGTACCATGATGTGCACCACCAAGGCTGGGGCATCAAGGTTTGTTGTCTGCTCCCTCTGTTGCTCGCTTGGAATACTAACCAACCCGCAAGACAAACTTCTCGCAGCCTTTCTTCATTTGCTGGGATCGCTGGCTTGGAACTCAATGGACTGGTGGCGACGTGTCAGCCCGTTACGCTGCATCTCGCGAGAAAGCTGCAGAGCAACTCTTGAAAGATGGGAGCACACTAAAGCCAGAGGGAAATATTACTGTAGGCATTCCCCACACTGGAATAAATTCCACTGCCTACGTGAACGGCGGGGGAACCAATGGCCTAGGGCCGAAAATACGGGAGGTCCTCGACACAAACGGTTCAAACGTATTACGAGAGGAGAGGAACGAAGGAACTACCGCCGGGAATGTACGTCTCCGGACTCGAGTCAATGGGAGCGTTAGGTAGACTAACGTTTCGCTCATGGAATTTAATAAATGTTGAAAAATCTTGTTTTCTGAAAAAAATTTGTCGGGGCGTACAGCGGATCGGATTGGATGGGGGTGGTGCGGATGGGGGGCTAAGGTGGGGTTGGGGTTTTATGTGCAAAGAGTAGCAACTATTATCTTGGATCCGCGTTCTTTCTTCCCTTTTGCTGCCCCTTGCGATTATTTTCATCTGCTTGTCTCCAAATCTTGCAATGCTTTTTTCCCCCCAACATCACGTTTTTGCAGATATCTTCTACTTACCAACAGCCCATAACCTTAGCTATAACTCTCAAGTTTATTGTCACTTGTTTCCTCTTCAAAATCCCCGGTTTTTATCATCACTTTCTCGTGGGTTTGCATCACGTTTTTACTTCCCCTCTTGGTTGGCCGTAAATGGATGACCAATCGATAGGTACATCACGGCAGACTAATAATTTACCCTTCTCCCCTTCCCTGCCCCCTTGTTCTAATACACACGGGGAATCTTGACGATATCCCACGGCGCCCTTCACACATTCATTGAAACCGCTGCGCTCTGTGTACCCATGGCCCTAATACCCTGTGTTCTATTTTTTCCTTTTTTGGCCACGCTCGTGTATTATCTCGCTTTGCTATGGATGGGATTTTGATTTTTTTCCTTCCCTTTTTTGTGTGGCTCTTCAACATTGTTTCTCGTTTCTCGTGTTCTTTTAGGAATGGAGTTTGGTATTATTATTTTCTTTTATTCTATTGCCCGAAGTTGATGTCAAGGAAGTTGGGGATTTGTAAACGGTAATCTTAGCTAACTTATTATGGTGGAATACGGGCGTTATTTATCGGAAGTGATCTTGTGGTGCTTCCTCGACTCCGCACAACACAACGGGTTGAGGGCGGGCAGACAAGCTAAGTTAGACAGGATCTCTTGACAATTTTCATTTTTTCAATAACTACTGGCATGTCCACTTCACTTAATACCGTAGATTTTGGGTAAACTCGACCCGCCGCCACACTTCTTAAGGTGGCCACTATTCTTCTTAAGGACTAACATCCGTGGCGAATTCGCCCTTCTCGGGATAGTAACTGCCATACAGGTAATAGTGGCAGGTTCGAGTTTGGCCAGAATTTACGGTACTCGGGTGTCAGGGTTAGTCCGCGAACACCAGGATTTATTCTGAGCATGAGCTAAAGTGGCAAATATCCAATAGAAACCTTGAATAGATAGTTCAACCAATAGTAAAGCAGAAAGCGTTCGAGGAATTCTTCTGGTTTTCAACACACACCCCTTAGTGCGTGCGCTATTCCTAATATCGTCTTTAGCTTTGTCAGCCCTGTGTTCGCGGACTAGCCCTGGTATCCGAGTACCCTACCCAATTTTGCCCCATCCAAGTTGCCACCCCTCACCGGCCATTTTGCTTCTGCTGTGTTATTAACTCAAGCAAATAATTGCTATTGGACTATCGGACATGTTTAGTCTGAAAGTGAAAAATTATTGTAGGGGGTGAATTGGGTTGTTTTCCAGATCCCCTTCTACTGAGTATAATTTAGGCCCTGCTCGGCGCGCCACCACATAAAAAATGCCATTTTCCTTAAACACTTGATTTTTACTAAAAGTCAAACCCCCATTTGACCAATGGGTATAAGAGGGTCGATATCTAGATAGTAGCTGCCATTTTGGTTATTGTAATGAAAAGAAAAATCTAGCAGGAGTCCTATGAGCTGCTCTATAATCAAAAAGGTTCGTTTTTCTCGCCTGTCGAACAGGGCCTTATATTAGTATTATAATATTGTGCGTGGACAAAATTAACCGAACATCAACGAAGAGGAAAAACTTGGGGTATGACAGCACCACTTCCCCACTGACGCTATCATACTGATAGCTAGAATGAAAATAGAAAAGACTATTGAGCCCAGCTGCAGAAGAGGAAGCTTAGAACCGTAAACAAGCAGGGGTTAACCAAATAGTTTGGTTTTGGTCGAGCTTAAGCAATTTCTTGTGGTGGGGTTGAAGTGCAGGGTGCTGGGGAGTATTCGGTTGCCGTGCATCTTTTGTGTTCGGTTAATTCTGTCCACGCACAATAGATGACACAATACTATAAGGTCTCAACATCCACCAGCATACCATAAGTCTAGAATAACTGGCCCTTACCCTAGGTGTCCAGAATTCCCCACCCTAGATTAAGGGGGGAAGAGCGAAAAACACTGTCCTTCACCCTGCTCAGAGACGAGCGAGAGCAAATTCACGCCCGGTGCTATCCATTGGACGGATGAGACATACAGATTCCGCACCTTGCATTGGGGGAAGGTGGGCCATATTACTAGGTAGTTGAGTGATATCAAAGCATGCTGAAGAGACAAAATATCATGAAATATTTCACACACAGACCACTCCCTAGATCTCAATGATCCAAATACCTAACTATTTCATATTATGGATTAGAATACCGTAAGAACTCGAATAATTGAACCTCATGCTAGGACGTTAGAGTTGCCTTTACTAGCAAGGTCTGGATTTTTTCTTCTTTTTTTTTCTGTCTTAAGCTCGGTCTGAAAGCCACCTTGGGGTGTATGTAGCACTTGTTGGTTGAGATATTCAGAAAACCGGCTTATGCTCTCTACTAGTTCAAGTTTCCTGTGGCCAGTTGTTTCGACTCGCCGTGGGGTACGTTATTGACCGGGTCCAGGTTAGGCAGCAGCCACAGCAACCACAGCAGACTATAAACCTACCCCGCTTCTACTCGTGGTAGTTCCATCAACCGACCCTCCTCCTCCATAAAGTATCCTCCACTGCTTTCAAGCCTGCGAGAACCAGAAAATGTTTCTGTCTAGAAATGATAATAATACCACCAGTTCTTTTAACACTAACTCTTTTAATACCACCAACTCTCATAACGTTAATAATGTGTCGAACTACTATGTGGCCGATCAGAGGTCGAAGATTTTGGCCTGGCTATCTCCACTGGAGCCTCACATCAGGCACCAGGACGTTAGAAATAGCCGGGTCGCCGATGTGGGGGATTGGCTTCTTGGAACCGACGAGTTTAAAAGCTGGCGTGATGGCAGCGGGGAAGATGTCAACAATGCCACACTATTTTGCTATGGAAGCCCCGGGGCGGGCAAGACTTATATCAGGTAACAAAGACGAGAGGGTATTCGGTGAAAAGACGACCTTGTTGCTGACAAGCCGAAATATTAGTTCACTAGTGGTAGATACCTTATGCGATCAAGCGGAGCAAGATACTGCTATTGCCTGCTTTTACTTTGACTACGCCTCCCAGAAAGAGCAGTCTCCAACAAATATGCTAGGTTCCCTGCTGAAGCAGGTTGTTGCTGGGCTCGAAGAAATTCCGGAGCACATAGTACAAGCTTTTAAGGGCGGGAAAAGATTTCTTGGTGGTCGAGGATTGCAACTTTCCCAGATCGTGGAGCTGCTGGAGATCACATTGTCCTCACAGCGCACATTTCTATGTATTGACGCCCTTGACGAATGCATTGCAGCGCACCGGCTCAAGGTCCTTAGTTCACTGAGGCAGATTCTCCGGAAGTCTGCGGACACTCGAGTATTCCTAACAGGAAGGGCACATGTTCGGGGTGAGATCGAAAGCCGTCTTGCGGGAGTAACAGCAACTTTATTCATAACGCCTAGGAAGGATGATATATACGGATACCTCCGGGCTAGACTGGATGAAGACACAAATCCTGATGCGATGGATGATTGCTTAGAGGCCGATATTTTGAAAAAGATTCCCGAAACTGTTTCAGAAATGTAAGTGCGAAGGGCACCGACAATTATGCCTCTTCCAAAGCAGTCCACTGACAGATGCGCATCTAGATTCTTGCTGGTATCCCTAAATATCGATGCCGTCTTACAGGAAACAACCATCTACCGGAGGCGGCAAAGGCTCGGGGCAATGACGGCTGGTTTAGGGTTAGGCGACGGGTACAAGATGACTCTGGAACGCATAAAAGCACAGGGAGGGGAGAAAGCAAGACTCGGGATGGCCGCTCTGATGTGGATTTGTTATTCGGAGCGGCCTTTGGGTGTGGAAGAACTATGCCAAGCCCTTGCAGTTGAGATTGGATCACCAAATCTCAATCAGGACAATATTCCCCCGATATCGACGTTGCTAGGATGTTGTCAAGGACTTGTCATTGTTGACAAGAGAGCTTCGAAAGTTCGCTTGATCCACTTTTCTCTCAAAGAATACCTCTGCGCCCGGCCCGACCTCTTTGCCGGAGCACACTCCACGATGGCGGAGACATGCTTGACCTACCTGAATTCTCAGCATGTCAATAGCATTCCGCTTAGACTCGATGACATCCAGAAGGTCCCTTTTCTCGAGTATTCTTCTGTATATTGGGGAGTTCATGCTAAGAGGGAACTCTCGGATCACGCAAAGTCGTTCGCTATAAAGCTCTTTAGCCAGTATAGCAATCACATATCTGCTAGGGCCCTTCTGGAGGACCAAGTCGAATGTCATTGGATCTTTGGCCCTCCAGAGGATGATTTCGTGTTCACTGGGCTACACTGTGTATCCATATTCGGAATCGTTGAGCTCGCAAGTGCTTTGATAGGGATGGAGGATTGTGATCTCAACCAAAGAGATTCCCTTGGCTTCACACCACTCATCTGGGCTTCCCAGTATGGCCATGAAGGAATGGTAGAACTACTATTGGCACAGAAAAATGTCGACCCCGACCTGCCAGACACGTCCGATAACCAATCACCCCTCTCGTGGGCCTCCGAGAATGGGCACGAAGCAGCACTGAAGCTACTATTAGCACGAGAAGATGTCGACCCCGAGAGCCGGGACAACGACGGCCAAACCCCATTCTTGCACGCTGCTCACGGTGGACATGAAGGAATATTGAAACTACTACTGGCACGGGAAGGCGTCAACCCTGAGACTCTAAACAATAAAGGCCGAACCCCACTTTCGTACGCTGCCCATAGCGGGCATGAGGGTGTATTGAAGCTACTTCTAACGCTGAAAGATGTCAACCCTAATAGACCAGACAATAGTGGCCGAGTTCCACTTCACTATGCTGCCCTCTGGGGGCGTAAGGGAGCAGTTGAGCTGCTATTAGCACAGGAAAACATCAACCCAGACATAATAGACAATTACGATTTGACACCGTTCCAAGCGGCTATCGCGAGAGGGCGTAAGGAAATAGCGAAGATACTCCGGGCTCATAAAACCACAACTGCCGGATGCTCTAAATCCCAGGCGGCATGACTGCTCCTGATGAGACCTTCGCACACGCTCATATTTAGCCTTTGAAATAACCACGATGGCATAGACCTTACCTTTGCCTCCTCCTCTTTCTCTCACTCCCACCCCGCCTCTGGTCCATCCGGTTCCGGACACGGATGCCATTCTCCGAATCGACTAGGTTTTATCCGCCGGGATATGGTTCAGGTGGGGAGCATTTAGGCCTTGTGGGGGGCTCGATCTTGAAGGGCGTTCCAAAACTAATCTTAGAGCCCCCGGTTCTGGTGGAGTAATTACCACCGCCCGAGGGGTATGGGAGGAGGCTCCGTGGAAGAGACATAAATAGATCCACGTAGTGCTAAGGAGAATTGCTACACTTGTTCCTTGGCGGGGTATGAAGGCCTGATCAGTCGGCGATTCTTGTGTAATATCTCAAGTTCTATTTAGGAAGGTTTCTTTTAATTTTTGTTCCGTTCATTTGTCGCAATTTTAATTTTTTTTGGTTGATTATTATGTCCAGTCTCTGAGAGATATCAGGAATACTAAGACTTTATGTATAATTCCGTCCCCCCCCCTTCGCCCCAGGGGAGGGGGCAAACATGAACTCTAGCATCTACGACTACCGTAAAAACTGCAAAACGTACCTAATAACATACCGAAATATACGGCACAGCGAAATATTTGGTGAGTGGAGGAAATGTCTGAGAGAAGTAACTGCGCAGGAAAATCTTGATTGCCATCAAAAAACTTCAACAAGAGGAAAGACAGGTTCCAGAGTAGGTGGAAAATATAGAGTCTGATTTGGAGTCTGATACTTCTCTTGGTGATAGCGCTTTTTAGCTATGATATTTGATAGTTAATTAGCTTAAATAAATTTTTTACTCCCATTTCACTGTGTAGTCGCGGTGTCCCTCACCAAATATTTCTTCGTGCCGTATATTTCGGTGTGCCCTTAGGTATGATAAACAAAGAACGTGCAGTGTAGTTCAGAATTCCCTACTTTAGAAAAGGTGGCGAAAAACACGGCAAAAAAAAAAGAGCTGCTCAGCCCGTCCGAGAGACAGACAAAAGGAAGAAAAATACCAGACCTTACTAGTGGAAAGAAGTCCAACGACATAACACATTTTTTCGTTTATTACAGTTTTTACGGTAGATTGGTTTTTACCACGAGTGACTGAGTATGAGTGCAAAGGGAAGTCTAGATTTGTCCAGGCCGACTATCAGACAGACTACAGGCAGACTACCCAGAGAGACAAGAGGAAAACAACCCAGTTTCTGATGGGGTCGTGATGAATATCAGCTGGTGGCGAACAGGGGGGTGGTGGTACAGCGAAGCCGAATTGGAATATCAAGCAGATTTTTCGCATTCGGTCGTGTTGGAAGGTATACATGGTCAGGTCCAAAGGCGAGAGGACAAAATAATAGAGAACAGAAGGACGAAGTGGCCTGTGGGATTATGTCTATGAATGGGTAAAACGTAAGGAGAGAAAAACAAGTTAGCAGAAATTTCTGTTGACTAACTTAGATTAACATTACTTTCCACAAGATATTCTGGGCAGCCAAAAGACTAGATTTAGCCTTAAGCTTTTACCCGTATAATAGACCTAGCTGCACTGGCAGCAATGTCGGAGAAACCCAATTGTGAGTAAAAGGCAAATCATGTTAGGATTCTATCAGCAAAAACAGAACTTGCATCTGATTCACGGGCTCTATGCCCCGATGCAAAGAGGCTTTACCTTAGCACCCCCTGCATCCTGTAGATATTGTGGATGATAGGGATTTTAGTTTGATCTTGGGCTAGCTCGAGGCCGATATTTTGGGGACTGTTAAGAAAGTTGTACAAGCTTGTTTAGTTTTGGAGGAGGGCTGCATGATGTGTTTGCCCAGAGTAGTGTGATATTATGTAAGAGGCCGTTTGGATACGGCAGTTCCGTTCCATTGCCCCATACAAATCGCCGTTTCCCTTCCGCTCCAAAAATTCTGAAACAACCATTTCTATAGGTAAAATAGACACAAAACGGAACGGTTGTTTTTCCTTCCGCTTTTGCCGTTAGGTTTGTTCATATTACTGTAAGGGATATGCTTGACTGACCTTCATGAAACCTGTTTGGATCGACAACCAATTGTTCGTTGCTACTGAGAAACTCATGTGATAATTAGTCCTATCATACGAGGCAAAAGTCTTTTTGAGGAACGGTCATATCCAAACGGCTCCAGAGCAATGACTCTCCCTGCCATCCCCTATCACCAGAGCTCATATCCCCACAAACGACTCACGACAACTAGCCTTACACCACACCGAGAAACATGCTTGCGCTTGGCTTACCGTATCAACCTGTTCAATTGGACCCTACGCTGGGACGTTGGAGTTGCTTTTGCTAGTAAGGTCTAGCTCTTTTTTTTTTTTCCTTTGTCTTAAACTCGGGCTGAGGAGGCCAGTTTTCGCTGCGCGCTCGCCCCCCTACCGTATCCAAGAGGGGATTTCGGACGTCTTAACGTGAGGTCCAATTGAACGATACTGGATTCCTGGCATTCATCATACAGCCTCCGGTAGAAATAATCGGAAAACGAGGATCGGGATTCTAGGGTTCTAATTGGAGCGTTCGGTATGCTCGATCCAATTGAGCAACCGTGTTTCTGAGATTTTTCTACCGGAGGCTGTAGGAGCAGTGGAGATCACACCGCAGGTTGACCCCAAACCTCGCTCGAATTCATGGGATCCTTGTTAGGCAGCAACCACAGCAACCAGATGAGACAGTGGATCTACCCCGCTTCTCAGTAATTCCATCAACTGACCCTCCTCTATAAACTATCCTCCACTACTTCAAGCCTGCGAGAACCAGAAAATGTTTCTGTCTAGAAATGATAATAATACCACCAGTTCTTTTAACACTAACTCTTTTAATACCACCAACTCTCATAACGTTAATAATGTGTCGAACTACTATGTGGCCGATCAGAGGTCGAAGATTTTGGCCTGGCTATCTCCACTGGAGCCTCACATCAGGCACCAGGACGTTAGAAATAGCCGGGTCGCCGATGTGGGGGATTGGCTTCTTGGAACCGACGAGTTTAAAAGCTGGCGTGATGGCAGCGGGGAAGATGTCAACAATGCCACACTATTTTGCTATGGAAGCCCCGGGGCGGGCAAGACTTATATCAGGTAACAAAGACGAGAGGGTATTCGGTGAAAAGACGACCTTGTTGCTGACAAGCCGAAATATTAGTTCACTAGTGGTAGATACCTTATGCGATCAAGCGGAGCAAGATACTGCTATTGCCTGCTTTTACTTTGACTACGCCTCCCAGAAAGAGCAGTCTCCAACAAATATGCTAGGTTCCCTGCTGAAGCAGGTTGTTGCTGGGCTCGAAGAAATTCCGGAGCACATAGTACAAGCTTTTAAGGGCGGGAAGAGATTTCTTGGTGGTCGAGGATTGCAACTTTCCCAGATCGTGGAGCTACTAGAGATCACATTGTCCTCACAGCGCACATTTCTATGTATTGACGCCCTGGACGAATGCATTGCAGCGCACCGGCTCAAAGTCCTTAGTTCACTGAGGCAGATTCTCCTGAAGTCTGCAGACACTCGAGTATTCCTAACAGGAAGGGCACATGTTCGGGGTGAGATCGAAAGCCGTCTTGGACGGGTGACGGGGACTTTATTCATAAGTCCTAAGAAGGAAGATATCTATGGATATCTCCGGGCTAGACTGGATGAAGACACAAATCCTGATGCGATGGATGATTGCTTAGAGGCCGATATTTTGAAAAAGATTCCCGAAACTGTTTCAGAAATGTAAGTGCGAAGGGCACTGACAATTATGCCTCTTCCAAAGCAGTCCACTGACAGATGCGCATCTAGATTCTTGCTGGTATCCCTAAATATCGATGCCGTCTTACAGGAAACAACCATCTACCGGAGGCGGCAAAGGCTCGGAGCAATGACGGCTGGTTTAGGGTTAGGCGACGGGTACAAGATGACTCTGGAACGCATAAAAGCACAGGGAGGGGAGAAGGCAAGACTTGGGATGGCCGCTCTAATGTGGATTTGTTATTCGGAGCGGCCTTTGGGTGTGGAAGAACTATGCCAAGCCCTTGCAGTTGAGATTGGATCACCAGATTTCAGCCCCGACAATGTCCCCCCGATATCAACATTGCTAGGATGTTGTCAAGGACTTGTCATCGTCGACAAGAGAGCTTCGAAAGTTCGCTTGATCCACTTTTCTCTCAAGGAGTACCTTTGCTCCCACCCCGACCTCTTTGCCGGAGCACACTCTATAATTGCAGAAACATGCTTGACGTATCTGAATTCTCAGCATGTCAACAGCATTCCACCTAAAATCGATGACATCCAAGATGTCCCCTTCCTCCAATATTCTTCTGCATATTGGGGAAGCCACGCCAGGAGGGAACTCTCGAATCGTGCAAAGGCATTGGCTTTAAAGCTCTTCGGCCAGTATGGTAGCCACATATCTGCTAGGGGCCTTCTGGAAGACCAAGTCGAATCTCATTGGATCATTGGTGCTCCAGAGGATGACGTCGTGTTCACTGGGCTACACTGCGCATCTATATTCGGAATTGTTGAGCTTGCGAGCGCTTTGATAGAGATGGAGGATTGTGATCTCAACCAAAAAGATTCCTTTGGCTTCACACCACTCATCTGGGCTGCCCAGTATGGACACGAAGGAATGGTAGAACTACTATTGGCACAGAAAAATGTCGACCCCGACCTGTCAGACATGCCCGATAACCGACCACCGCTCTGGTGGGCCGTCATGAATGGACATGAGGGAGTAGTGAAGCTACTATTAGCACGAGAAGATGTCGACCCCGAGAGGCGAGACAACGATGGCCAAACCCCATTCTCGCACGCTGCCACCAGGGGGCATGAGGGAGTATTGAAACTACTACTAGCACGGGAAGATGTCAACCCTGAGACCCCGGACAACAACGGCCGAACCCCGTTCTCGTACGCTGCCGGCTGTGGGCGTGAGGGGGCAGTGAAGCTGCTTCTGACGCGGAAAGATGTCAACCCTGATAGACCAGACAATGATGGCCGATCTCCACTTTACCATGCTGCCCTCTGGGGACGTAAGGGAGTAGCGGAGCTGCTATTGAAACACGGAGGTATCGACTTGGATAGGACAACCAACTCCGGCAAGACAGCGCTCCAGGGGGCCATCAGTAGGGGGCGGACTCCAGTGGCAAGGTTACTCCGGGCCCATAAAACCACACCCGCCAGCACGCCCTAGGTCCCTGAAGCATTGCTTCTCCCGGGGGCCCCTTTTCACATGTTCATGTTTGGTTTTCGCAGTAACCGCAGCAGTATAAACTTTATCCTTGGCCTCATCCCGCTCTCCTTCCCCTCCTCCCCCTCCCTTTGTAGGAGGCCCGGCCTTGAAAGGCTTCCCAAAACTAATAACTGCGCTCCCCTAGTTGTCGTGGGGGTGTTATTCTCGCCGGAAAGGTACGGGAGGAGTGCCCACGGAAGAGGTATAAAAACGGATCCATGCGGTGCAGAGGTGGATTGTTGGGCTTTTCCTTCCTTTTTTTTTCCCCTTGGGGGCATGGGGGGTCAATGGGCCAGCGACTCTTGCCTTGTATTTTGTAGTTGCATTTAGGAGGGTTTTCTTTTGCTTAATTTCAATTCTGTTGGTTTGTCATAAATCTAGTCTTTTCAGCGGATCGTTATGTTCAGTTTCTGAAATATATCAAGGATACCGAGGCTTTCTGTCCCCGCTTTTTATATTCCTCGTCCCGAGGGCAAACATGAACCCTAGTCTCTGCGACTGGCCGGGTCTCTGCCACGAGTGATTAGGCATGAGTGAAAAGATAAAGTCGGGTGACAAAAAACTCAGGTCGTTAGCTATTTTACACCAAAAAGAGCCATTTTCGGAGACTCATAGCCGGACACTATCCAGGCAAGAAATTTCAAGAAGTGGCAAGTGATGGAGGTGGCGGCACGATCGTGTAGGCGTGGTGAGAGGAGAAGAATGTCACGGTGTCTATCCTCCATGGAAATTGCTAGCTAGAGGTCACCTAGGTATTGAGACATGCGTAAACTTATACACCCTTTCATACCCCAGTAACATCGCTCGTCCATACTTCAATGTTCCTCCATCCCATGCGCGCTTCCTGTTGCCTGCGTTCCTCTCCGCTCCTAATACAAGACTCACTGCTAAGATTATTATTATACCATCAGCAAGAAACATGAGAACAGCTATTTCTTCTATCATGGGAATATCAAGCCTATGAATCGATGTCATGATTTTTTGCGGTGAGATCAAAAAGTGACTTGAGGCTTGGTATGAGGGTGCCATACAAAAGATACAAGACACCACCTTCGTTGTATTATAGGTTCTCTCTGGTTTCTCAATTTCCATAAATCCTCTGCCCAATCTTCTTTATTGAAAACCACCCCCTACCTATCCCCCAGTTTGATTTGGCCTAAATTGGAGCCCCAAGGTCCGCTGGGGTGATTAAATGGCTGGCAAGGATCGCTCGGTTTTGGTGTAAAATGGCCGCCTGCTCGAGTTTTTTGTCACCCGACTTTAGGTGTTAGATTGTCCGAGCCAGTTGGGGGGAAACGCCATGGAGTGGATGAATTCTCTAGGGGGGTAGCTGATACACCCTCACGATTACCACCTGCTATATGAATGCCGCAACTATTCCCACCATATTTTCGCACCCGTGCACACCACCCAGGAGGATTCGAGAGGGCGCAGCTTGGCTAATATACATTGGTCTACTTCATGTGGCGAAGACACCTGCTGGAGGGGTTCTCGGCTTTATAGAAATCAACATTCGAATCTTAGCTATACTAAACTGTAATTGATGTTTCAGTTCCAATGCTTAGCTTCAATTTTCGGTAGATATGCTAAGGCTCGAGTAGTTTGGAATATAATATGACTGTTGCTAATAAACCAAGCACCAATTATGGGCGGGTTATAAAGGCTAAGGAGCACAACATATCCCTCAACAAGGATATACTCCCGGGATCCATTGACTATTGGGGCCTGAGATACTATTTCCTATGATTACTCCTGTATGGATCCGCGACGACCAATAGATAACACTTAGAAAAGCTATCACCTTATAAGGGTCATGCTGACAAGCCATGCATGAATATCCCATGACAGAATATGATCATAAGAGAACCTGATCCAACCCTAATATACCCCTCCTCCAGAAATGCTCCTATCTTCTTGCAAATGCTAGGTCCACCTTAAGGAAGGCATATCGAATTGCCTTCCGCCATCATACTTACATAAGCTAGCACGGTTCGCGGGACATCAACCCGACATCTACCAAAGCACCGGCTGCCCCTAGTGAGATTAAAAGCCCGTGCACTCGAGTTCACAAGGCATGAACCGATCTCGTGCCTCGCGGCTCGGGACGATGCAGGAGAAAAAAAAGCAACTTTAACGAAATTCATTACTCCTCCTCCTCAAGAAGCCTTGGAAAAATTTGGGAAACAAGTTCTTGAGTGATCAGGACGCTGCAGTCCGGCCTATATCCTCAGATGCTTGGTTAATCCCCTTGTTCCATTGATACCTCAGACCTACCAGCGTCCTGCCGGTGTCCGTGTTCTTATCCTGATCAAGAATACCCACAAATTGCATGACACCATGGTATCAAAACCCCCCCCCGACCCCACCACTCCACAGCGGTAACTCACGGCTGTCCTTACAACCCACAACCCCCAGAGTAAGTCTTCTCATGCAAAACTATCCACCAATCAAGTCAAGCGATAGAGCCCCGGCAAGGATCTCCACAACCCACTCGTTCTTCTCACTCAAGATTTGGGGGGGGGGGGGGCGGGGGGGGGGGGGGGGGGGGGGGGGGGGGGGGGGGGTTTGGGTGGTGGGGGTGGGGGGGGGGGGTGGGGT
>Ga0307513_10000387_pt1 | contig 64220 bp, 78 predicted proteins | sample 15_EM_MG_FD_202174 | JGI IMG/M metagenome (GOLD analysis project Ga0307513, IMG submission 202174) | Populus trichocarpa ectomycorrhiza microbial communities from riparian zone in the Pacific Northwest, United States - 15_EM | ecosystem: Host-associated > Plants > Roots > Unclassified | place...
TGGCAGGGTTACAAAGGTACGGTATAGTGCTACAAATCCAGGCGATTTTCATAATATGATATGAAGTTTTCGATGAGAGGCAGCAAAAAAACACGTTTGGCGTCAAGACGAACGGTGAAGTACTGTACCTCTTCTACAAACAGAAGAACTCTCCGAGTGCGACCCCGATGTTTGGCCGTTCACCGCGATCCTTTTTGAGAGGGTAGTGCGAGGTCGTAGCTTTATCGTGGTATTATTCTTATGTCGCGAAACGGGATGTAGGACCCTGGGAGAAATTTCAAAATTGGCCATCGATTCCGTTACCTCTTCTGCCTGTCCTGCATAGGCGGGTTGTCTAGGATTCGCCGATCACTGGTTATTTGAAGAGTTACATAAACCTGGCGCTTTGAGACCTGTGAAGATGCAGTCAAGGCAATATCCAGTCCCGTGTCGGCCAGAGAACACGGTAGATCGGAACAAAATACGGCCCTCTACTCCGTGTCGGACTCACACCCTATTGTACTTCGCCAGGAGCCGCTCCAGGACTCGGGAGACGCTGCAAACGTGGGAAACCTCGCGAGATCCCCACTTTGACGTATGCGGCCGCAGTCACGTGAAATACACCTCTCTCCCGTTCCCTGCAACATCTGGGCATGAGATTTATTATCCTCCGCTGTTAGAAATGGATCAGGCCTCCAATAATTTGGGTGCTTCTGGAGAAAGGCATCCTCTCCTCTCTCTCATATCCGCTTGTTTCTGGGTCATCCGTGAGTGCTTCATCCGTGCTTCCGAGGTGCGGCACTGGACTGGGCTGATAGAAACCAACTTGTTCCGCAAGTCTGGTTGTTGAAATGGTTCAAGTCGCTTGTTGCTTTTGTCACCATCTCGATACCCCGCTTGATTTATTCAATCCTCTCGTACTCGATGACCCTAACGGTGAGCTGTGCCCCACCGAGTCCGTCACCCCACCTTACAACCTGGTGCAGCTCAACTTTTGGTCTTTTGCGGTAATGTTCGTACTCGCTGCGGTGGCATTCAACTACTGGCTTCGGTTCCGCTACCTCAACGTATACTCCGAGTTTCAAGAGCCTCCCCTCGTCAAATCCGATGCACAAGAACTACACCCCGACGTCAACACTCCAGATCCACCGACCACATTCCACAATTACCTGGACGATTTCTTGCAAGCAGTCAGGGTGTTTGGTTTTCTCGAGAAACCGGTGTGCCACATCTATCGCCTCACCCGCACTCTTCCTGACGTTTGACAAAGGTCTTTCACGAGCTGGCAAGGCACCTTCAAACTAGGCGGTTGATTGCAGGAGACAGCATGTCCCTGGATGAGGACAAATCGTTCTACTTTGTCGCCGACGGCGTCGTTCAGGTGTTTGCCAGAGCAGAGCACCAACCCGTCGTAAACAGTACTGGCGTATGGGACGAGGAAGACCTCAATGGGTACCAACTTTTGAACGAAGTTGGCGCAGGTGGAACCCTATCCAGTCTCTTCAAGATTTTAAACCTTTTCACGGAGCACGTCCAAATCAGCTGGGCCAACGATGAGAGCCCTTCAGGAGGTCAACGTAGTTCATCTAGTCCTGCCTCCCACTCTCCAGGCCCCAACCCCACGTATCCCCATTTCCGATCGAATAGGACCATTTCAGATGTCTCCACGTTCGACCTTGACGGTCGCGGAACTACTCATAGATCACGATCTCCCCGTCCCAGCATCCGGAGGGAATCCGTTTCTTCATCAGGTTCTACAATCCACCCTCGCGATGCACCATCTCCATCTCCATCTAATGGATCACAAACCAGAGGTCCACCGTCGGTACTCCGCCCTCGCGCTCCACCTCGCCATACCTCGCTCCATCGTGGCGTTGTCGCCAGGGCGAAGGAAGATACCACGCTAGCAGTCATACCCGCGGAAGCGTTTCAACGTTTGACTAAGAAGTTCCCCAAGGCAACCGCTCATATCGTCCAAGGTGCGCTTTTTGCAAGGTCGCATTCGGGAGACTAAATCATTCATGGTATCTTTCAGTCATCCTTACACGTTTCTCGAGGGTGACGTTCAATGCGGCCCACAAGTACCTTGGTTTGACGAGCGAAGTCCTGCGCACCGAGAAGGCGATCAACGACATCGCGATACATCCCCTCCCAGCCTCTTTTTACGAGAGTGGGGGCTTGGAAAAACTACGTCAGCGATTCGACCAGTCGCCACGGACTGATGATACCGGACCTTCGGAGATTGTTAACGCACTCGCGTCTCCTCGGTCGGCCTCCCAAAAGAAGTCAGGGAAGAAACCAAACGGGGGCAGCATATTAGCGGGCGAAAGACAGCGTGCGAGTTCCAGTCAGCCGCGTCCCAACATCCGTTCACCCCTTTCTTCTCGAAAACTCGTCCAGGCGGGTGACCTCTTGAGCACGGTTGGACATCCTAGCGAGGTGTTCGGACCGAAGAGTTTCGCGAGATTCGTCACTCCACGTCACACCCGCCGGGAATCTATGTACGGTTCGGACACAGATGCATCCGCCAACGGGGATGCCCTCCCCCCGGACGATTTCAACCTCAAGGAAGAGGTCATGTCATGTATTGCCAAATCCATCGGCCTCATTCAGCCCCCGTCAATCGGGGACGAGTTTTTAGAATCTCCGCCTCTCCCTGCAAGCGATCCCGGAGGGAGCTTGTTTCGCTCACCTTATGGTTCGCTCTCCCTGTTGGAAATGGTCAATGATGGTGCCTCAAGCGTAACCGGATCTTCTTCAACGGGAGAGATGACTGGGTTGGATAATGAGGTCGAAATCCGATTCTTCCCTGCTGGCTCAACTTTGATCCACGCCGGTGAGAGGAACGCAGGTTTGCCCTTCTGAAACTGTGCGCTTCACACGTTTACTCAGTGATACAGGGATGTTCTACGTGATCGAGGGATTTCTGGATGTAATACTTCCGACGACAAATCCACAAAGCCATGGCGGGCCTGATACAACAATGCCATCTCAAGAGAATGTCCCTTCTGGTCGGGCAAGCAACCAGTCAACATCTGATCGTGAGAGTAGGCAGCCAAAACCACAGGAGGAGGGGAAGCATCTCTTCACGGTGAAACCTGGCGGTATTGCGGGCTATCTATGTGAGGCCGCTTCCGAGTTTCTGTCAGACCAATCTTTTGACCCGAGTAGCATCGTTATGCAACACTGCCTCATATGTGGACATCAAGGCGAAGACGGACACTTGTGTGGGATACCTTCCACATCCTGCTTTGGAACGGCTGTTGGAGAAACGCCCTATCGTTCTCCTGACACTCGCAAAGAGGCTTACATCCCTTCTCTCTCCACTTGGTAAATCAGTCTGTTGGACTACTAAGTTCCGTTTCTAACGGTGGTCTATCAGTTCTCCATATCGATGCGTCCCTCGATTGGGTCCACGTACATGCTGGCCAAGTCCTGTGGAGACCTGAAGACGTCAGCGATTCCATGTACATCGTGATCAATGGTCGTTTACGAGCAATCACTGAGAGCGAAGAGGGTGGGGTGAACATTGTGGCAGAGTACGGCCAAGGTGATACAGTTGGAGAGCTGGACGTGATCACAAACACTCCGCGAAGGACGACCCTCCATGCCATTCGAGATTCGGAGCTGATTAGGATGCCTCAAACGCTATTCAACGCAATTTCGTCGAGGTGAGCTCGTTCTTCCTCTGATTTCCTGGCCTTGTGCTGATGACCCTTCCGCAGAAACCCTCAGATTACTGCGAAGTACGTTTGGTAAACTTCCCGATTGGGAATCCGCTCACACCGATTGTAGGCTGTTGCGTATGATCGCTTTCAGGGTACGAGAGGAGGTCGATTCTTCAGCAGGGTCCAAATCACGGAATCTCTTGACCGAACTCGGACGGAACAACACAAACCTGAAGACAGTCGCCATCATTCCTGTGAATCGGCATGTCCCTGTCGATGCTTTCGGAGGAAAGTTGCACGCTGCTTTGGAGGCCGCCGGCGCATCCACTTCCTACCTCAACCAAGCGTCAGTATCAGACCATCTCGGTAAACACGCCTTTACGAAGGTTGGGAAACTCAAGACCGCCGGGTGGCTTGCGGATCTGGAGGAGAGATATCGGATCGTATTATACGTCGCGGATTCATCTGTGACAAATTCCTGGACCCATACTTGCATTCGTCAGGTCGGTCGCGTGGCACTTCCTCCTGTCCCTGGGCTGATGTGGTGCATATAATAGGCGGATTGCATCATGGTTGTTGGGATGGGTGACGACCCTAGCCTGGGAGAGTACGAAAAGTTGTTACTGTCGATGAAGATTACCGCTCGCAAGGAACTCGTCCTACTCCATCCTGATAGGTCCGTTATTCCTGGCTCAACGAGGGAATGGCTCAAGGTAAGCCCCGGTCTTGGACTCTCCAACATTTTGTGGTAACACCTGGCTGCAGAATCGACCCTGGATCCATCAGCACATTCATGTCGAGCTACCGGTAAGTTTCCAGTTATATCCCTTGAACTGATTTGCCGATGATCGAGATAGGGTTTGTCGCTCCCGACGCGACCGACGCAATCGCTACAAGATCCTGTGGCAGTCGCCGCGTTGAAGAACCTGAAGGACAAAGTGCAGAATGAGATCAAGAAGTACCGTGGTACTCCCAGGGTACGACAGCAGAGGGCCCCGCACACGAATGACTTCGCCCGCTTAGCGAGGAGGTTGTGCGGCAAGTCGATTGGGTTGGTCTTGGGTGGCGGTGGGGCCAGAGGGTTGTCACATCTTGTAGGTAACCGCGAGCTTGGTGTCCTTCACACACTAACGGTTGGTTCGGTGACAAGGGATTCATCCAAGCGTTGGAGGAATACGGGGTTCCGATCGACCACATTGGAGGTATGTGTCTGTTGAAGTTGATGTACTCAACCTTACAGTCGGGGACTACAGGGACCAGTATCGGGGCGCTCGTCGGTGGTCTTTACGCGAGGGAAGGTGACATTATCACCAGTTCGGCTCGCGCTAAACAGTTCAGTGGGAGAATGGGTAATATCTGGCGTCTGCTCTCGGATGTGACATACCCTATCGTCGCATACACAACGGTGAGCTCACTAGAGAGTCGTGACCGACGCTGTACTTATGTTTATTAGGGTCACGAGTTCAATCGGACAATATGGAAGGCGTTCTACGACCTCCACATTGAAGACATGTGGTTGCCATTCTTCTGCAATACTACCAACATCATTACCTCCCGGATGCAGGTACACGAAACAGGATACGCCTGGAGGTATATCCGTAAGTACAGAGGTTCGAAACCTCCGCGAGACGCGCTGATGGGCTAATACAGGGGCATCCATGACGCTTGTTGGCCTTCTTCCACCGTTGTGTGACAACGGATCGATGCTTGTGGATGGGGGCTATAGTAGGTGGCTATGTTGACAATCGCGGACCCGCACTAACGTGTTCAACAGTCGATAACCTAGCGGTATGCCACGAGACCTTGACCGTGCTAAACCCTCAACTGACGAATTTCAGGTCTCATCAATGTTTGCCATGGGTCCAAGTGCCGTTTTCGCTTGTGATGTCGGTTCGGTATGTTGGCCGATTCTCTTTAGGTGAAGCCAGTTAAAAGGTAAATTAGATTGATGACAATTCGCCTCGTAACTTTGGCGACACCGTTTCCGGATGGTGGTTATTGATCAACCGATGGAATCCGTTCTCAAACGCAAGAAGTGTGCCAGCGATCACCGAGATCCAAAGTAGATTGGCATAGTATGGGGCTTCTCTCTTTATGCTGGGCTTCACTGATGCAAGGGGTACAGTGTATCCAGCGTCAACACGCTTGAAGAGGCCAAGGTGGCGAAGGGGTGCCTGTACGTCCAGGTGCCGGTACAAGAGGTATGACAATACTTCTCCGCTCTCAATATGCATGGTGGTAACGTGTCTCCATTAGTATGGTACCCTACAGTTCAACAAATTCGAGGAAATTCGGAAGATTGGGTATGAAGAAGGCCTGAAGTTGTTGGAGAAGTGGGATGCTGAAGGAAAGTTGCCCGTCACGACCGTTGGGGCGGAAGACATGTACCCGAAGAGAAAAGGGCGCATGCTCCGGCGTAACTCGATCTAATTTTGGTGACCTTGTCCGCCTTTGGGACGGGCAGAATCGCGAACTGGGCCACGGTGCACGAGGAGCATTCGGGAATCGGTCGAGTGGATATGGACTCTTACCACCTTTTCAAAGAGGGGAGTTGTATTATCATATTCATGCATGATAGATAAGCATGCAGTTCTCCCGGAAAGAGTAAGAGATTCACGAGTTTCCGGCGTCGCTGCGAGGTCGCTAAACGGAAACGGAACTGTAGTGTGTAAACTGTGGCGGCAGGGGGGATGCGCGATCCAGAATCAGATCGGTTCGCCCAACCGCCGTCTCCCCATCGCGCGCTTATCAGCTGAGCCCACAGGACGACACACATCTTACCCTACACCCCGTCTCGCCATGCTCGAACCCGAACCGAAATTCAGGATGCCTGTCACTGGCGATGCGATCAACAACGTCGGGGGATCATTCTACGATCGCAAACCGAGCACAGAATTCAAACCTCCCACACCTGACTGGGGATACCTCGCCCAGGTGAACGAGAAGTTTAAAAGCTTGCTCACGTGGGAAGTGGAACGGATTGTTGGCGATCCTGCTCACATGCCGTTGTTCCAATGTACTCCAGGTACTACTAGACCCTCGCCTTTGACTGTCTTATGTGTGGCAACTAACCCTGAGTTGTCCCGTATTGTAACAAATCACTCTGACTTGTGGAAAGTCTGTACGTATCTGGTCTTGTTCTCTGCGCGATGTTCACCCTCCCAATCACGGACGATAGGGAATGGAACAGAGAAACTCGAAAAGTACAGAAGGAAGGGCAGTTCTAAGAAGGCGGCGATGAACTCCGCCGCCGAAGCCGTCGCAACGAGCGGCCACTGTGTGGGTTCCATTTGATACTCTTCTTGGGGATATTCACTCACAGACTTTCCCCATTCTTCCGGCGGCTGCCGCAACCAGTGAGGCCTCGGGGATTCACCAAAGGTGCCCCCTTCAACGTTTCTATCTCAATATTGTATGTATCTTGGTATCGATCTGTGTGTGCAAACATATTTTGCGTTACTGTGTATACTCCGCTACCTTGAATGCCACGAATACTGCGATGGCCGTGGAATTCGGATAGTTCGTCAAAACCGCCAACAGGAAAACTGGTTTTCGGTGGGTTCGGGAAGATCCGAATAGTCTTTCCCACCTATTCGACCCTCATAAACCCTCACACCACCCCCTCTACTCAGCAGTAGCGAACATGAGTGACGCAGAATTATTCGCATATTGCGGTCAAAAACTCATGCGCATGAGGTGCGTGTCGTCCTTGACACAGACCATTTCAGCTGAATAGCTGATGGTGATCCAGTGACGGCCTTCCCATTGGCGACGTTTCCGATTATTCCACGCTTCTCGAGTACCTCCAAGAATTACATTACACAATACTATCCCGCCGAAACGACCAGGTTCCAATCAACAACCTTCCAGTTGAGATTTTTAACCTCATCTGCGAACTCGCCTTCCCGTCGGACCCAGAATCCATCACATCTGACAACGAGCGTATTTTCTGTGTCATGAAGCTGACGCACGTCTGCAGACGCTGGAGATCGGATCTACTATCCTCACCTATACTGTGGACCAAATTCCACGTGTTGGCGGCTGCTCCGAAATTTGTTGCCGAATGCCTGCAGAGGAGTGGGGTGCTGCCGATACACGTCTCATTCAAGTGGGATAGCAATGACCCCGATTACGACAGTAGCGTCTTTGATGACGATGGAAGCGTAGCAGACGACGATCACAATGCAGTTGATGAAGACAGCACCAATCAAACATTGTCCGGCGAGTCCGGTGATAGCGACGACGAGACGGCTTCCCACAGCACCTTATCAATCTATCCTGATCACCGTGATACGCGTTATCCCTGGACGACCTTTATGAAGGAAGCACAGGGCTATCATCACTTGATGCAGCACAGCCATCGAATAGTCACGCTGGACATCTCCCTCCCCGTTTCCGAAGATGATGAGGACGAAGACAATCCGTTGGCATGCGGTTTGCTGTTTTACCCATTTCCTGCACTCCAAACGCTCAAGCTGCGTTGCCTTCCGGGGAGCCGCGGATCAATCCCAAAAATCATTCTCGATGAACACATCACCACTGTCAAGAGCCTCCTTCTTGAAAACATCCTCCTGACCCAAATCGTGGATCTCTCACTCAATATCACCTCGCTTAATCTCACGACCCCCGAATTCGTCACTCAAATCGACACAGGTTTGCTCCTTCGATTCCTTAAGAAGAATCATAACCTGGTGTCACTCACCTTCCACGGCTACAAATTCCTTCCTTTTCCCGAGACCACTGCTCCTGTCGTTCTAAGCAACCTCCGCAAGCTAGATTTCAGGAGCGACTCTGTCACGTTTCTGCGACATCTAGCGGCGTTACCTTTGGAGAAACAGTCCTTCTTCAAAATGGAGAGTGCGTACCGGCGCTTTTTGCTTAGTGCGGAGAACAGTGCAGCAGGGACCTCCACCTCGGTTTCGACTCTCCCCCCGAGCGAGGATCCCGACGACCTCCTGTCCATAATTTCCGGGGTTTTCGGTTCCGGCTGGGAAGAGGCAACTCATGTGGCTGTGGTGGTTCCTGTTAAAGGATGGGAGCGAGGCTTCGTGGACCGCTTTCTAGATCGCCTGACCAGGCTCGGCGATCTTTCCATGGAATGCAGAGGCGATCGCGTGGACCCGTGGCTCGACTCTCTTGCGGCCTCCAAGGACCGTTGCCCAAAGCTCAGGCGGGTCCGTTTTCATATTCCGCCGGAGTACTGCCCGACTGCGTTGAGATCCGTTCGAAAACTCGTGAAACAACGGGCAGAAGATGGGATCCCACTGGAGACGGTCGAACAAACCGGTCTTCCTCCCTCCACAGTAGGCATTTGGAATGACTTGTACGAGCGGTGGCGGATCGAGGATTATTTGACGACGAAGGACTCATAATGGTTCAGAAAGATTAGTGCAGCCCGATTGCTGAGTAGATAATCGCGTCACAATTTACTCGTCACCCGACTTGTGTATGAGCTTTTCTACGCTGACCGTCGTACGTGACAACTCACCATTCTGCAGTTCTGTTCGGTCTCGGATACCATGTGTTCAGTCAAGTTTGTAAATAATCACTGGATGATCTCGTTGGTAATGGTGGTTCTTTCTTCTGAACGACGAACAGGGCCTTGTACCTGATTTCGGGGATAAACGTTAAACACCTCCAACGAACGAACTCCTGATCTGTGTTGGTCGTCTGCTTCCTGTATCCCCCCGGAACCCGCTCTGCACTTCTTTGATCTGACTTTAACTGCTCATGTATCAACGTTATTCAGCTCGCTCAGTTTATGCTTGATACTTTTGTATAGGACCCTCTTTATTGCGGTGTTCAGATAAGTTGGCGCGGCGGATTTTTCCACTATTTTTTTCGATCACTCTTATATTTTTGCGCTCGCCTTGCTCGACGTTTAGCACCTCAAAAACTCAACGAACCCGTTTGGTCTCTGTGGCATTGCGACGGCGCCATTGAGTGCTTCCAGCCAACATTCAGTTTCTCCCGAAGTTCCGACTTTGGATTCTCGCGACCCTCAAACCCGCTCGCCCTTCATCTCCCCAACCCCTGGTTTTTTTCACTCGGGAATTCTTTCAACGATTTCTGGTAAGTGCGCACTACGTTGCTACATTGAGTTTTCATGGCATGGGCATGTCGTGTTTCGCGGTGATGATTGCGGGATACGTGTCACCGTGTGCTGATGGTATTGGGACGAGGTGGCCATTCGGACATTCAGATTGTAAGACACTCGACCAAATATATGTGTCCTAACGCAGCACAACGTATAGTAGAGCATAGAATGAATATATATTGACCAAAGTGCCGACTCGTACTTGTTTCGTATCCAGGAGTTGAGATTTCGCCAACGGCATTATTTATCAACCGAGAGTGCCACCGTGTAGCTTCGGCATGAACCCAGGTAAGATGTCCAGGGTGGCTGAGGTCGGAGAGAGGCTGGGGGTGGTGGCCTGGGAAGACACAAGTGGCCGAGGGTTGCAGCGGGTCCGAAACTGTACACAGCACAGTGCCTCGTCAAAAATCCAATGTAGCAACACCGCATACACTCACAAGAAACCGTTAGAAGAATCCCCAAGTGAAAAACGCGAGCGTCGAGGAGATGGAGACCGAACGAGGTTTGGGAGTTGTCAGAATCCAAAGTGCGAATTTCGAGAAAAGCTCAATGTTGGCGGAAAGCGTTTGATGGCGCCGTAGCAATGCCGCAGGAATCAAGCCAATCCAGTAAGTTGTTGAGGTGCTAGAGGTCGAGCAAGGCAGACGCGAAAATATAAGAGTGATCGAAAAAAATAGTGGAAAAATCTGTCGCGCCAACTTATCTGAACACCGCAATAATATTCGACGATCCGTTGGAACATTGTTATATGACCGAGTCAGGATGAGCGACCGTGAGAAGAAAGTTCCCACCGAGCCCGACGGAATCTGCACAGCCACCTTCGCCTACCCTTGACCTGGACGCTTGCCCACCATTCGGGCCTTCGCTCTCTATCGTAATTTTCTGCTCGATGCTGTACAGTATTTGAAGATGCCCAGCGCAAACCGGAAGCTTGAAGGCTATGAGTTTTACCAGAAGGTTTTGGGGAGCCCGAAATACGTCGTTGCTCCGATGGTCGACCAGAGTGAATTGGTGAGTTCTCTCTGTGTGTGTGATATGGCCCAGCAGCCTGCTCCCTTGTCAAGTGCGGGGGATCTTACGCTTATTTTTCTGGCACCGTTTCGCGTTTTTTCAGGCGTGGAGAAAACTGTCTCGGAAGTACGGAGCAGATGTACGTTGCTGATTCCTCGTTCAGGAGTCCCGGGTTGAATTGCGGGTTCACGAACCTCAGTTTGTTCTTCTTTCCCTGTCTAGCTCGCGTATACCCCCATGATAAATGCCAAGGTTAGTGATACCTGCCTCCCCCCCTCAGACGCTCAACCGACTATATCTACTTCCAAATGCTCAGATGTTCGCACCCGCAACAAAGAAGACTTTCCGAGAGATCAATTTCTCAATCCTAAACGGAGAGGAAGGTGGGGGAGGGGATCGGCCCTTGATCGTCCAGTTTTGTGGGAACGACCCCCAACAAATCCTCACTTCCGCAAAGGTCCTTGAACCGTACTGCGACGCCATCGATATCAATCTAGGGTGTCCACAGGACATCGCCAAGAAGGGGAAATATGGAGCGTTTCTTCAGGACGAGTGGGATTTGATTTACGATATAAGTGAGTGTTGATCGACTTCTCTCACCTGGGAGCCGTCTCTCACCTCACTTACCCCCTCTTTTCGCTTCCAGTCAACACGTTACATAGGAACCTATCCATCCCCGTGACGGCAAAGTTCAGGGTCTTCCCGACTGTCGAAAAGACGGTGGAATACGCCAAGATGCTCGAACGAGCTGGAGCGCAAATCCTTACCTGTCATGGTCGCCTTAGGGAGCAACGTGGACACAACACCGCAAGTTCATGTTACCGTTCACGATTACGCCAGGGAGTTTACTTTTCTACCACAGGGACTCGCTGACTGGGAAAAGATCAGAGCAGTTAAGGAAGCTGTCTCCGTACCTGTCTTTGCCAACGGAAACATCCTCTACCACTCGGACATCGATCGTTGCCTCGAGGCGACAGGTGCAGATGCGGTGATGTCAGCCGAAGGAAACCTCTACAATCCTGCACTGTTCACTCCGAACCCTCCAGGTCTTCCCGCCTATGATTCTGGACTCCACCTCCCTCACGCTGACCTTGCCTTGGAGTATTTGCACACTGTCAAGGAGCTCAAAACCAAAACTTCCCTAAGCGCGGTGAAAGGTCACCTGTTCAAGCTGATGCGACCTGGATTAGCCCGGGAGCTCGATTTGAGGGATAGGCTTGGGAAAATTAGGGGCGACGATCCTGTGGACGAATATCTCGAGGTGGTGGAGGAAATGAAGAGACGCATGGATGTGGGTGTGCAAGAAATTCCGCCCGCGAACCACTGCTGATTGGCGAATTACTTCAGAGAGACATGAAAGAAGCGGAGGGGGTCCCGATGGAACCACTGATTACAGTGGACCCTGCTCTGGGTATCAAAATCTTGCCTCACTGGTTGGCTCAGCCATACTGGCGTCCATTGCCCCCTCCAACTGGTATGCGGGACTTGCTATAATTAACGCTATATCGGATTGACGATATTCTCGCAGATTCGCGACCCAAGGTCACCACTTAGTTGAGCACCGAGATCGTATACGTGACACCCGTCGTAAATGTCGTAGGAGCTATTTTCATGCCAGAACATATGAATGAATGCATATCACACAAGTCACAATAACGATTTAGGCAGCAGCGGCAGCAACAGCCTTCTTCCCCCGTGGCTTCTTCGCTGGTCTCGCCTTCTTTTCCTTTTGTGAAGCGAGTAAGGCAGAGGTACGGGCGAGGGCAGCCTAGGAAGTCATGGGGGATTAGTATGAGTCTCATGTGAACGCGGGAAGGAGTAAGGCAGGACCAAGAAAGATGTTATCGTCAAAGAGTCAGAAAAGGTCGCATTGTACGAGATCTGATAGCGACATGACGAGGTGCCCTGGCAGGAGTTTGATCTGCTCCTTTCCTGGATTGGTTTGATCTTGCACACATGTCCACACCCAACTTTCAAGATAAAATAAACTCCAGCGGGCTCTAGAGGGTGCGTTCGTCCAAATGCTGCGTGGCCGCAAGCACGGAGAGGGGGGGCAAGGCGAAAGGGGGGAGGAGTAGATGGCTGTAGATCGAAAGCTCACCCGACGGAGATCTGGCCTATATCCAGACCTGAAGAGTTTTGAAGAGGCTCCGAGGGCCCGCCTTGAGCCCGTCCGGTTGCGGAGAGTTGACCTAGCGACACCAGAGGTAACAGCATGTGGTGAGGCCTTAGGTTTCCTAACCGCGATCTGGATGACACCCTTGTTCTCCTGGATGCTGACGGTCTGTGAACATCGCCGTCGTGAGTACCCAATGCAGTCTGGAGGATTCGCAGCAGGGGATACCTTGGAGTTAGCCAGACCAGAGTATTTGTGCGAATGAATGTTGAGCAAGTTAGCCTTGGAAGGTATGAGCGACAGTCAGGGACGTGTATGGAGAGAAAGATGGCATACAGCCTCCTTGGAGAAGAGGGGTCCCTCGGGAAGTCGTTTCACAACATTGGAGTTGTATTTCTGGAAAATTATGAGGGTAACCTAGGCATGAATCCATGAGGCAACGTACACGGATGAGCAGCCACTCGAGATCTCTGGACATATTTGGTCTTCGACGTCGTTGACGGTGGTGGCGGGTTGTAGATGTTAGGATTGTTGATTGATGGAAAGACTATATAGCTCTTTCCCACGGTTGCCTCGGTTTTCGAGTGGGTAGACAGTGGCCAATGGATATCATCATAACCGTTGGTTCTCTCATTGAGTAAATCAACCCACAACGTCTGACGTTTTGGCAAGAGCGATCCCATAATGAAGGGGAGTTGGAGTACACTTTCCACCAGGTATAGCCCCCGCCCAGTGATCCAGCAATGAACATCATGTCAACGCCGTGCCTGACGGAGGTGGTGACGGCTGTTTTCTTTCCGCTGCTTTGACCACGTCGTACACTTTGGATTCAACGCGCGCGAGTGGCGTTATTGTTCTTTCACCCTAACCGTCTCTGGGTGGTTAGGTGGATAAAAGGTGTCCCGGACTTCATCGTCTCTGGGGCCAGGAATCTCACCCATCGCCGAGGGCTCCTGTTCCAAAGAGATTCCTATCACTCTAGAGCTCGGGAGAGATGATGTCGAATTTCCAAGAGCAGCTGAATGTTAACTGAACCGGAGTCCCATTTCTAAAACAGTGCGGAGGTTTCCCCCAACGGCATTCTGCGCAAAGATCGGCTTGTATGAGTTCGTTCGCCACTGTTGGAGTCAAGGTTGACGTGCTCACGCAGTAATGGTCGTTTTGTTTCGCTGGGTTCGCATAGGCACATCACTCACGAGCGCCAAGCTACTGCGGTGTACGATGGGTGGCAGCATTGTCGAGTCTCCAAGCGCGGCCACCACGGGTATTTTCAACGTAAACATCCGGAGTGCCAGATCTTCAGGTTGGGGAGAATTCGATGAAGCACTCGCTGCGAACCGGGGAACACCCTCCGTGTCAATGGAAAGTCACCACATGCTCGTGTGTACATCAACTACCGAAGGGCACAACTTATTTCTATACAAGCATATTGTGTGCGTCTACGGAGCAGGCAGCCCCTCGGTCACAGCCTTGGCAATCTGCTCAGTGAAGCTGCCGTACTCCTGGGTATCAATAAATTCCTTGCACCGGGAGATCTCGAGTTCTCCATCTTCCTCGACGAAAGAGAGGGTGTACATAGCCTCGTAGGTGAGTGTGACGCCCGGGTAGATAGTATGGCATATGTTTGTGGCCTGCATCGTGGTTACACGTTATCGTCTGGGGTGAGGTGAAGGTTTTGTATACAGAGACGAACGTGGATAATGACTTTCCCCGGCGCTTCAATCACCTCGTGGATCGTGGGCTAGGGTTGGCAATATCAGCCTGCGGACACGAAGGCGGTTATCTGGTCACGTACTTCGAACTTGGAGAACACGGGCAATACCCTTCCAAACCTCTGGGCATACTCTTCCTTCGTTTCTTCGCCGAGGCCGATGGACTTGGGCAAAATCTGATGTTTATAACCCTTCGAAAAGAGTGGGTCGATCTTGCCGACATCGAGAGCGATGTATGCATCGATCCACTTCTGGACAACCTTTAGCTGGGGAGTGCTAGCATCGATGGTGACCATTCTAAATATCTGGTGTTTAAACTTGGGGGTGGTGGTGAATGCGGCAGGGAGGGTGTGGAGGGACGGGGTTTGGCTGGGCGACGTCTTTTTATGTGACAGTCCGTGTTAGGGGTCCAGTCTGCTGCGTTTCAGCTTGAGCGTAAATAGCAAATTGGAATACCGACCGCGGGGGGCTTGACTGAGCCGATCAGAGTGTGATGGCAGATCACCGAAGTGGCAGACCATCTCATATTGTCGGGCGTTACTTAGGTTCGTACCAAACCATGTGATTTGCAATCACCCTCTCCTCGTTTGGCAGCCGGGGGCCGGATCCAGTCTTGTGCCGAGACTAGGGCATTACTGGCTGATTTTCAATAGCAATCCTGTCCTCGTGTGGTCCGGAAGGTCCCGACTTTGGTATTTCTACATAATACGGGCGGTTCTGGAGAACTCCGGTATATACATGGAACATATGGAGCGTATGTTTCTATGAGTCGCGGCACGAGCGTGTAGCCAATTACGTTGCAGCAAATAGCAAAAGGGCATCGAGGAGATGCGTAAGTGAATCAGGAGAAAACGATAGTAACTGGAGCGGAAAGATGATAAAGCAGAATAAAGTAGTACGGGAAGGGAAGATGGAAAGTTATCATGATACAAAATGGTGGTCACTGAAGCACTGAACACGCGCCAATTATGACTCTATGGGAGCTTGCACCCGACAACGCGCACTAACAAAAGGTGTATTTAGATGATATGGACGGAGCGTTCCGCGTTCTGACTCACCAGTGCCATCAGGGCCACCCACACCGTACAGCATTTCCGTTGGGTGGAAAACCAAAGACCCGTGGCGTGGAATCGACGGAGAAGGGTAATCTCTTGGTGGTGAAGTCACCCCCGTAGGAATATTTGTCTTCGACAGCACCCCAGGTCTATTAATGGAATGCACGACAGCCCGTTGTGCTCTCCAGTTTGAAGGCGACAGCGCTGACGTCCTGCGTGAGATGGGAGGTATTCCAAGTTAGTTTCCACCTCCTGAAGGGCCAACATGTGAATGGAGTGACTTACGAAACAAACACCCGCGCTTGTTCGTGCACATCGAAAGCGGAGAGTCCGCTATCCAGACTCCACGATTTTATGGCGTGTTCACCGGCCCGGAGATCCCAGAGCATAACTTCTCCGTCAAGACTTGGAGGCAGATATATTAGGTTCATATTTCCTCACTGCGAACGTCCGATCGCCCACCTTCCCGATAGGAACTGCGCTCCAAGATGAGGATGCCACCTTACATTCTGCACCCATGACTGGTGTTCCCCATAGGAGCGAACGATAGCATCCTCCTCGTCCAGTCGCCGATCGAACACCTTGACTGTGCCATCCGCGAAACTTGCCACGAAGGTTGTCGAAGATCCCTGGTCGGATGCAATGGCGGTGACTGGGCTGTCGGAGTTGGTATCCAAGTCCTAAGCTCCAATGAGAACTCTTGCACAGTAAACTGAGTGTGTAGAAGCGTACCAGGATCTGGTTTTCTGTATGGGCATCCCATACCCGAATGACCCTAGAATCCCCGCTAACGAGGAGCGTTCCACCTTGTTGTTTCCAGTCGGTCACTACCCCACTTCCCGTGCCGCGTTTCATTGTAATGACATCGTTCAGCGCTCTGAACGAGCTGACCATCTGAACAGGCCCATTCCCGAGGTCTGGATCGTAGTTGCGGTACAAACGAACAATCCCTTCGGCTGCGTGGGGTTGAGTCTAGCTTAGGTATGCGGTTGTTTGAATGATCACCTGATGCGGAAAGAATCATGGCTCCAACTTCCTGGTTAATGATGTGCAACGAAGTTATGCTCGTCCCCCGAGGGTTACCGTTGTAGAAGAAGTTTAACCGCCTCTTGCGAGTCCAGTCCCAGACACTAAGAGCCCTCCTTCAGCCCCATCACGTGCAAACAGGAAAAACGTACCTGATCGTGTCTGATTCGTTCGCCACAACCAAATGCGGATCGTAGGCATGGAAAGCCAAAGACAGCGGATGCCCAGAAGCCTGAAGTGTGGCAACGGGTCGATCCCATGGACATAGCTCTGAAACACGAAGCACGTCACCAGCAGGCACACAAAATTCGGGGGATTAGAACTAACCGGAATTCTCCGCTTGGGACCTTGTCTCAGCAAGCACCCTCTCGTTTCTCTGTTGCCTCCATATCTGGTAATTGTATTGCACGCTCCCAGGCTCATCGTTCTCGGCTTGCTGGATTCCAAAAAAAATGATGTTAGCCCACGCATTGTACAGAATGAGGCGCAAAAATCTACGCGTACCCTCATCTGTGGCTCCTTGAAATACTCCAAACACCAGTCATAACACCGACTCTTTAATGGCAGCACATCTCTAATGCCTGCTCCCGTCCCCAGCCCAAGAATCACGCTGACGTTCGAATCGTTCGAGAATGTGCTCCCCGAAGGGCTGGCCAACGCATCTCCGCCATTATGTTGGGGATGGTTATGTGGATGGTGGTGCCTAGGGCCATGGTGGTGACCGCGCCTCGAAGCAGCTCCAGCACGTCGCCTTGCTTTCAATCTCTCCATGTCCTCCTCCATAAGCGCTTCCATCACGTGGAAAGGCCTGAAACCAGTGGGTTGTTTCTCCTTTCCATCCACCAACCCCCCTAGTTGTTTCCCTTGGGACTGGGGGGTGTCCCACGGTCTACCTGTCGGCGTTGTGGGGCGAGAATATGGTGAGGTGTATTGTGCGAAATTGAGATTTGGAGACGGTGGGCGGGAGTAGTCAGGGGCGTCCGGTTTGTTGGACAGTGCGTGGTTCGGTGAAATTCTGCCATCGTCGTATTGCGGGAAGGCAAGGTTCTTCAGAGCGTTCGCGAACGAAGAGGTACGCTTGATGGTATTCGTTACCCCGGTAGAGATTGTGCTAGTCATAGTGTCGCTCCTGCTGAGCGCAGGCCGCGAGGAACTCGACGAAAAAGAGGCATGGGTAAGAGCGGGGGAAGACTGGAGGGAAGGCATCCGAGACCTGTTTTGGCTGTTTCTAAACGCGGCGGGAGGGTCCACCTGGTTCAAAAATTGTGAGCCTTCCGATCTCGTAAATGGCGATTCGAGAAGGAGAGCGACAATGTAATCGACAATCGTTTGCGCGTTTGTCGCCACCTCCTGGTATGGGTCGACTGAAAGCTCGAGTAAAACAGAGAATATGGTGAAGAACGAAGACAACACCACTCGGTTCTCCTCTCTGGAGTTCTCCTCGTCGTCGTCATTGAACGTGTTCAACCACTCATTCACCGCCTGGGCAGTAATGTCGTCATCGTGATGGAATAGGTTCAACCCTTCTAGCTTTCTCTTTCGGTCTTCCTCCCAATAGATCCAGGCGCAAACGACAAAATAACCTCTCCACTCCTTGACAAGGCAGCTGATAACGACAAGCAGTTCCTTCCTGACAAGGGGGCTCGCATCTTCCTTGATCGCCAACGTCGCACCCGTCGCAACCGCAACTTCCATCCTAAAATGCGTCCTTTCCTCAAGGTGAAACATCGTTCCGCTTCCTCCCCCTCCCGTCTTGTTTCTATCCGCGGATCCAGATGCCCCCATGAAAGTACCCAACGAAAAGAGCGCAGCGGCCCTCACCTCAGGGCTTTCATCTGACAAGAGTCCGATCAATTTGTCCTGTGTTCCTTTGTCCACACCATAAACCTTGATTTCGTCGTTGTTGTCCCACATCTGCCCAATACACAACGCGCTCCACTGTCTCAGTAGGAAATCTGGTTCGTCCAACCGATCGTAGCACGAATCAAACACGCGTTCTCTCCAACATGCGTCTTGACCATGAGGGAAATCTCGGGCGATGGCGGAGAGGATGAAGGCGCACATTGCTTTGTGTTCCGAGCCGTTTGGAATCATGGTGCCTTTCCGATCCTCCTGCATGGCGAGGACATTTGCGAAGTACTTGTACCCTTGGTTTGTATACAAGTCGACTTGGCACGAAGAATCAACCGCGAGGATTCGAGCCCAGATGAAGATTAATACGGGTCTGAGATCTCCACCCGCCGCTTGGAGGAGTTTAGAGATATAAGGAAAAATTCCTATTGCCAGTGCCAAATGAACGGCCCATGGTCCCAGGTCGACGAACTGCGAGAGCAGGATCAACGCCCTGAGACGATGTGGCTGGGAAAGGAGGACTTGCAAAACGATCGGTAGTTGATCCGGAGGTTTTCGAGGGACAAGATGGTGACCGCTGTTCCTATCCAATTCGCCGATGTCGCCATTCTCCGGTGAGTCGAACGTGTGATCACCATTCGTTTGGATGGGTAGTGAAAGCGGGCCACGCTTTGTCAAGGCCGAGCCCCCTCTTGATATCCACACCTCGAATGCGGTCAACTGATCCGCAAAAAAGCGGCTGAAGATGTACGAATACGGTTTTTCCGTGCCAGGGGTGGGCGCGGAGATCGGAGGAGCTCCTCTCTCTTGACGGGCGAGCTGGGCTTGTCGACGGGCTCGGTTGGAAAGGGTTCCTGAGATAGGCGTGGTTTCTGCGTTCTTCAGTATATCTGGGATCTGGCGCAGACAAGCGTCAACGGCCAAGTCCCACGAGGCCCACAAGGGATGTGTGTTTGTTGGGGGAAGGGAGGGATATGTGTGCGGGGTACAGTGATAGTTCTTCATTATGCGTTCCGCGAGGAGGAAGTTGCGGAAGAGGGAGGCTATAAGGAGATCGGACCGATAGAGGCGGGTGAAAAGTTCCCGCGAAAATGTTGTCCACGCAATGGTATCTGTAATAGCGGTAAATATCCAGTTTAGTTCGCCTAGTGGGGTGCGTCGGTCCTTGAGATCACCCGGAACCTGCATGACCATATCAGCAGTGATGTCATTAGGTAGCTGGTGATTCATGATAAAGAATCTGAGGGCAATGTCGATGGGGGATGTGAGGCATGAAGTGAAAATATCGGCTGGAAGCTCCGGAGATGAAGGCAGGTGTTCGTTCGCGGCACAGGCAGCAAGCTGAATAGATTCCATAAAGGGCTGCATTCCTTCCGGGTACCCGCCGTGCATCAGATTGATGTCCGCATCTCGTCGTTCGGCGAAATTCACAAAGCTTTGAAGGAGGTTACCACCAGCAGAGCAGTCCCAAATGTATACGCAGGGGGATCCAAGCCAGTTCTGAACTTCAGCTATGGAAACGGGGATATACTGCGTGTAATTTTTGTTGAAACACCAGAGTTCGCCGCTGGGGGTTGGCTTCGGAACGCCGTGGCCGTTGTAATGAAAGAGGACGGTGTCGTCCTTGGCCTGCTTGCGAAGGGTCATACAGAACCGGCGCAGATCGTCGTAGGACGGATCTAGGATTGGCTTATACGTAATCTTGGGACTGAGGCCCTCAAACTGATGCTGGAGGTTTTGCCCGATGACTTCGAGTGCTTTGTGAGATGGCATGGTATGTGGATCCACCCAACACTCCAGGACAGCACATGGATTAGTCTTGACGATGTCTGGGGGGTCGACGTCGATATTGAGACATAGGACGAGAGCGGCGTATGAGGTCTTGAGTTTTCCTGGAGCGGCACGCCAGGCGGGGGTCTTAGCTGCCCACGAAGGGGCGGGGACTGGGTTTCCACACGTGAGATGCCTCTTTGCAGACCAGTATGGAACAATCGGAGAGGGATCTGGGAGCGTTGCGATCGACCCAGCGGGAGGTTCGTCACCGTCACGACCACTGTCGTCTCTTCTCATCGGGGAGATTGAAGACCTTGACCCTGAGGTTGGTGAGGCTTGTAGACCTCGCTCCGTCTCTATATGATGTTGAGAGGCTGCGGAAGAGTCGTAAGGAGCTGGATGGCGTACCCTCGGAAGCACGACTGGGAGCACTGTATCCGCGATACATCTCGGGCGAAAAGACGCGTCTTGGCAAGGGACGGGATGATTGGACGCGAACGTCCGGTGATCTACAGGGCGGATGAGGTCCTACTCCTGCCTGACGTAGGCTCTGAGGTGGAGGGGAGGAAGTACCTCGATGATTAGATCCGGTGACGGGATGTTTGTTGCGGGCAAAGAGCCCACCGAGGCTTCGGTCGTGAGTCGGTTGTTTCGGAGCTGTCTTCAGTTGCGAACAGCAGTGTGTTATGAAGCACCGGCTAAGCCGTCTTGGTGCGCGACCGTCGTGGCCCAGGATGAGGAGGATGTGTGTGAATTAGGCGCGCGCGTGCGAGGAAGAGTCAGGTCCGCCGCCTCTCCTTGGAATCCATCTTTCGCTCACCCAACACGACAACACCACAGTGTTCCTTTCGCTGGGCTCTCTCTGCAAAAACTGGGCCGATCAGGACATCTGCCACCCAACCAACGGCGATGCTGATTCCAAACTTCGAACTTGGTGTTTCGTCCAGTGATGAAATGTCGTCACCTCGGTCGAACCCCTTGGGCTGAGAGCCTATATAAAAGACATCGCTGGAGCATTTGATTCCCTCGGCCTGGAGCCTACACATCGTATTTTCCCCCAAGTCATCTTCACTCAAGAGCCATGTTTTTTTCACGCGTTCTCGTCCTCGCTTTCGTTCTTCTCTCCCGCCGTGCGTGTTCCAACAATATTCCGTTGTCGGTGGACCGAGCAGTATTGACTTTGCTCAGACGTTCTCGCTGACGTCACTTTATACATCCCTGGGACCGACGAGCAGCCTGTCAGCGCCGAACTGCTTAGTACCGGACCAGATGGGGAGACCACTTGGAAGTTACTTCCTGGAAAACCAACCGGTACCTGGACGCAGTCCGGATTTCCTTTGACTGGTGCGCGGATTCAGCCATCTGACCGAATTGATGAGACTTATCCCACTTCAGCAACACTTGTGTCTGGTCCATCAGATGCTGTGCTGCAATACACCGATGACCCAATCACCGTCACCTACTCTTGCGCAATTAACGGCGGCAACGCAAACTGTAACGTTCTCTGGGTTGACCCCACCGGCACCTACAGCAGATCAATTCGAGAGACCGCCCACCCGTTCCGCGTCCAGGCAGCTGGTGATCCCGCTGTGACACCTCCCCCATCCTCGGGTTCTCGTCCCTCGAACCCAGATCCTGGAACTCCAACGAACGCCGGCAGTGCAGCGGTGCAGTCAAACGCTGCCGTGAGGTTTGAGCGTGGGTCGATTGCGGGTTGTCTTGTTGCAATCTTGATGGGAGTGTGGTTCATGTGAAATGACCTTTCGCCCTTGCGTGTGATGACTTTTTACGATGTAGTTAGTGTTTCTTGGTGGCAGGTCCGCTGAAATCCCATCACCGTTGCGCCTCTGACCGTTGCTTTCGCGCCCAGCTCCACCGGCGACTGACAAGATATGGGCGCGCCGTGATCTGATGGATATCAATAAGTGCTTATCGGTCCACGAATTAATCCTAGGAGACCTAGTCACCCGACCCACTGCGTCCAGTCGTAGTACCCTTCGCGGTCACAGTACCTCGCAGTCCACCGTAGTCTATTTAAGCCGGGATAGTCAACCATGACAGCGCCCTTCCACTTCCCATACTATGTCTCCCATGTCTCCCCCCAACACTCTACGCACCTTCCTCGATGCTCACTTCACTGAGAAAGGTCTCAATGAACCATACCAACTCATCCGAGAACTTCACAAGATTCACCCGGACTCGGTGCACATACCCATCGTCGACCAATTCTTCCCCATCGGCCAGTTCCTCAAGGAGAACAACATCCCTGTCAAGGGTCATCGCAGCGAGACCCTGACGGCCTACAACTTGACCTTGACGGGCTCAGGGACCAATGCAGAGCGCGGCGTGATTCCGAGGGACATCTGTGGGCTCACCTCGTTCTCATACAAGGGAACCGACTTCTTGTTATACAAGGCCGAGATCGAAGCGTCCAGCAGTGGTGGCTGCGGGCCTCCCGGGAGAAACGGCACAATATTCTGGAACTTTGTGTACGACAAACCTACAGGGGCGGATTTGATGAATGCAGATGCTGCGGGGAAGAGTCTCGTCAAAGACGTGTATGATTGGATGCATCGACCCGACGACAACAACATCTGGGTCTTCGATCGCGGGCAGTGGTACCAGGACGAGGAGTTAACCGGGGTCATCGAATCTGCGAGCTGGGACAACCTCGTCCTCGAGGAATCTTTCGTCAAGGGTCTTCAGAGAGATACGTCCACATTCTTCTCGAGCGAGAAGATATACAAATCCCTGGGTATCACCTGGAAACGAGGCATCCTCCTCCTCGGTGAGTTTCTCCTTACTGATTGTTTTTTGTATCACGTATACCAACAAACCATAGGTCCCCCTGGGAATGGCAAGACGGAATCTCTAAAAGCCCTCATAAACTCAACCCCTCAGAAGGCGCTGTATGTCAAGTCGTTCAACTCTACCGCCGTATGTCTTTTTATTCCCGTTCAAAGCACCCTATTGACCAACAAACAACAGGGATCCGAATTCTCTGTTCGCTTAATCTTTCAGCATGCTCGTCAATTCGCCCCGTGTATCCTCATAATCGAAGACATAGATTCAATGGTCACCGAAAGCGTAAAATCTTTCTTCCTCAATGAACTAGATGGGCTCGTGCAGAACCAGGGAGTCTTGACCATCGCCACGACGAACCACCCCGAGCGCATCGACGACGCGATACTCAACCGGCCGTCCAGGTTTGATGTCAAGTATGACTTCGCACTGCCAAGCGAGCCTTTGAGGAAGCAGTTCGCGTTCAAGTGGATCAAGAAGGCTAGGAACTCAGCGAGCGAGGTTGAGAATTTGTTCGCGCGGAGCGATGATGAGGCCATCGCTCGCGATATCGCGAAAAGGACGGAGGGCTGGTCGTTCGCTTTCCTCAAGGAGCTGTGAGTCACTGCATTATCGCCCACCACAATGGCTTACAACTATCACCATGCTTCCTCGCCCCCAGGTTCGTATCGTTCCTCCTCCGTTATGCTCACGACAAATCCCTCGACGAAACCAAGGTCTTTACTCCAGAGGATATCGAAACAATGCTGTTCGACCAGATCGCCAAATTGGCTGTCCAGATTCTCAGGCGGCCCGAGCCCGCAATTTCTTTCTCAAATTTTCCACCCCAATGGGTGCCCCCGGGGCCTCCCATGTTCATGACTCCTCCCCTCGGATCCCGAGGCGCTGGAGGAGCGAACCCTTACGGGCCCGTTCCTGATTCCATAGAAGTGTAAGGTTGGCGTGACAGTACTTAGTAGACACACGCTGTGAGCGACTGGCTGGAAGTGATATTCGGGCTTGTATGGATAGAAACAAGGATGTGAAATTTGATAGTACATAATGTGTAAACGAAACTCGTGTGGCTCCAAACTGTATCAGCGGGTGACATAGTGTAATGGATGGTTGGGGCGAGCGGATTCAGGCCTCATCCATCTTCACCCACAATCCATTCTGAGGGGGAGAAAGGACAAGGTTCAAGATACGTTTGGCATCCCCTTGGAGTCGGGAAAGGTATGCCTCACCTTGGCGTAGATAGTTAAGTGACTCTTCAAATTAACCTTCTCCACCGCCTTCCTTCCCACTCCACTAGCTTTCCACTCGGGCGGGGGCAAAGATTCAGGGTGATCTTCCATCGCGAGCCTAAAGTTCTTGAAAGACTGGACAAGGCGAATCACCATGAATGACGCTTCATTGTATGCGAACTGGCGAGGGGAGGTTGGATGGGAGGGAAATAGGATGTCACTAGGTAAACAAAGCTGCACCCACAATTACTGGAAGGAATGCTCTACGTACCTGTTGACCTAGACAGATCCTCGGTCCCGCGTTGAACGGGAGGAATATAAACGGATTGGAAGTGAAGAGGGTCTTCCGATCATCCATGAAGCGATCTGGGTCAAATTCTTCCGCTGTTTATGTGCGTCCGTTATGGGCGGAGGGGGTGAATTAGTGCCGGCTCCAGGAGCAGTAAGCGCAGCGAGGGTGAACGATAGCCAACATACCCGTTGGGCCCCAGAGGTCTTTCCTCCGTTGCATAATGTATGGTGAGTACAGGCATCTAGTTCCTGCAGGGATAAAGTACGGTTTCCCTCCTGTGAGGGATGGCCAAATCACATCCACAGTAGGTGCCCTGTGGTTGAATTCAGGAGTGGGGTCTGACAATACTTAAACGGGTATTATGTACCGAGCGTTGAATGGACTAGGTGTGCTTGGTCAGGGCAGATCAGAGATAGGGGAAGTCTGGGGCGTTACACGTACACGGAGGGGAAAAGTCGTAACGTCTCTGAAACATAGATTGAGATGAGGTCCTATTCGTACCGTGCAAATCGTTACGTACCGTTTAGTACTGCGCGCAAATACTTCATATTACGGAGGTTTTCCGGGGTCGGTCGGTTCCCATTTCCGACGGTAGCTATAACTTCTTGGCGCAGACGATCGTAAACGTGAGGATGCTCGGAGAGCATATACACGGTGAAGGTGATGAGAGCGGCAGTCTGTAAAAGTCACGTCAGCCACGGAAAATGCACTTCGGAATATTCGATGCGACTAACCGTGTCACGGCCAGCGACCATGATGTTTAAGGTTTCATCTCGGAGAATGATAGGATCTTGCGAAGTGTAAAAGGGGCGTTGGTGTCGGACCTTGGGGGGTCGGGAGGTAGAGGACGCTTACCATCAGTGAGCTTGACCAGGTGCTCCAGCAACGTTTCATCCTCATCCTCGCCCGGTTCTACCTCGGATAGCTCCTTAACTTTCTTCGTCTCAAGGGCGCGCTTGACGATCGGGTCCACGTAATCAAAGACGGTCTGGATTTCCTTCTCAACCTTGTCCTCCCAAAATTCAAATAGGGGCCAGAATTGACCAAGCCTCGACCTCGCAGCTGATGCAACCTGAGCTTTCTGGAAAGCATTCGCGAAGGAGTCTGAAGGGTGGATTTTACTGTTCGTAGCGGCCTTAGAAGTAGATGGGTAGGGGAGATCAGCAGAGAGAGATTGAACGTCTGAACCGAAAAGAAACTCTGAAGCAGAATCGATCGTAAATCTGCAGAAAAGATCCTGGACGTCCACGGCGACGCCCTTCCGGAGACGGTCCCTCAGTTTCGATATAGCTAGGTCCGCGTGTCGATCAAAGTTATCGAAATGACTGATTTTGTCCTTGGTGAAAAACTGTCTGGACATCGAACGGTGAAACCTAGAATTGCAGGGTTAAAATATTCCTAGCTCCGCAGGAGTGGGGGAGGCGTACTTCCACAGTTCACCTAAAGTGGTATTATTTAAGGTCACTCTGCGATTGTGTCCGGGAGAGTAGGGATTTCTCACCATCTGCGTTGAAAACACCAGTTCCCAGCAGGGATTTCATGTAACTTCTGAAGAGCGGGCCTTTCTCAAAGTGTTCAAAGTCGGTCGCGAGGATCCTCTGAATCGTTGCCGGTTCGGTATGAATCGAATTCAAATGAGCTCCTCCACTCACCTTGATATACTCAGGTTCCGAGGTGAAGATCTGTAATCTCCTCAGTGGGCTACGCAATATGTGGTACAATCCATCCACATACACGGGGCTCCCAAAATATCATCACGGACATCGTGTGTCCGATTTTTTCTCCCCAGTTGCTTACAAGATCACCTAGAAAACATTTTTGTGCTCACAATGTAGCAAGGCCTCTCGCATCCGGAGTAATAATCACCGATGTAACCAAAGTAATATTCCCATCTTAGACCTTTGAGCACGTCCAGTCCTCCAAGCGACTTGGTGGGAATTAACGGAGGGAATTCCGCGCCAAGTTCCTGCTGTTTCTTCGCGAAGCGGTGATTTCTCAGGCACACAACGGCAGTAATCGAAACGGGAGGGGCGACCAGGAGGATCGAGATCGCCTGCCAGAAGTTTGGTTTGAAAACACCCAAGAGAATTACAGGGAGGGAGACGAGCTTCCAGTTGAGTAGGAGGGAGCCGATGAGTGTCAGCCCGGGTGGGACTTTCCTCGACGGTTGGAAGAGGGACATGGCAGTATACGGTCAGCCTGAGTGGTATTCACATGACATGCCGCCGATCAGCGCCCAGTGCCAGCGGTGTGATTGATGGCGTCATCCGGTGAGCTCCTGCGTCGGGTCGGCGCAATTTCTCCGGCCGGTTTCAGGCCAGGGCGGTCAAGGCGAAGGGTGTACGAAGCGGATGATGTGGGATATGGACACCGACGCTGGTACATGGAAACATTATCTAAAGCTTCGATAAATTCGGCTCTAGCTTTACATGTGTCCCGGTCGCGACGAGTCTGTGACGATTCTTGGCCCACACCTGCACGGGTTGGAAGGGTCAGCAATACGGTCCATCAATATACGCATGTGATAGACATGCCTCGCAGTATAGAGTCCGCACTCTTCCTCCGGCGACTACGGTGGTACTCACCAATCGCAGCCGGTCACCACTGTAAGGGAATATTTACTTCTGACGCCAATGACGATGAGAAGGACGTACATCTTCGATGGACCCAGGAATTGAACTGCGAGCGATTGTGAAACCGTAATCGCTGCTGGCTCCTTGCCGTGGTAGACCTCAAGCGCAGCGGCGGATATGCTTGTGCATCTGTAGGTTAATCATTGGGTCAGACGCGTCGAGAATGGTAGAGATATCGAGTATCACAGGTCTATCAAGTATGCAAGGCATCCACCATGCATGGAATCGACCACGTTGAGCATTCCTGGTGTGCATCTTTGTCAATATTACATCGTCCCAGGCAGAAAATGAACGCACCTGGCAGGACGTCAATCTCTGTAACCACTCTTGCCTCCATGACCTGTGCATCCTCTCGCTTCGGTACTACGGAAATCTCAACAGGTTCCAACCTTGCTCCAATGGAGGAGGCAAAATGGTCGGGGTTGACGTGACTGAAAATTCTAACCACCTCGCGCTTAAGCTCCAGTGAAGCATTCCCTGACACTTTTTCCGGGTCGATGGTGGGGTGTTCAACGATAGTGTCTTTGGGATTAGCCATAGGGCGTTGTTTCACGGCGGGCACGGGTTAAGGGGCGTCGAAGACCCACTGGCCAGCAATTGATATGATACCCGGCTCAATCATGATGTGGCATGATGCACCCACGGCCCGCGAGGTGTTATCGCGTGCCAAGTTCTCGGGCCGTCCTGGGCAGCGATTCAGTACCCAGTAGCATACTGAACGGGCCCCTCTTTACGCAGTTGGGCCGGGGTCTAGTCACGGAGAACTTTCTGGGTTCGACGGTGTGACCTCCAGGACTCGAGCGGAACGGCCACGCGACTGCTAAACCGGGTCAACAGCCATCATCTCAATTGGGACGGGGGTTGGTTCCTTCGAGGGTGGTTCTTCCGCCGCTTTTGCGCCTTTTCCAACGATCTAGCCTCCCTCCGTCGGGTTTGTCGCGGGTACACCCACTTTTGACTTGCCTATGCTCGTGAACAGCACGCTTCGTGGCGATCTGGACCACCGGCGTTAAAGCTTGAAGCTTGAAACCTGAATCTTGAAGTCCAGAGGCTGGGATTCTGTGTTTGGCACGCCACTCGATGTCTCTCCGGTTCTACCCTATGGTCCGAGAACCCCATATCACACTGTTCGAAACCCCGGAACTCTCGAAGATAACATCGTGGTTCTCCCTCGTTCTGGCACATTCTAGCCCGCCCCAGAACCACGAGTGGCGAAGTGAAATGGGGCTCAAACCCAGGAGTCTCTGTGGTCCCGCCCTAGTGGTTCGTATATGTGAAGAAGTGGTACGCGCAACTCACACACGCCCCACTCCATTCGGGGAGGTAATATCCCTCGATGAACATGGGGAGAAGAGTTCACCCCATCTCTTCCCTTCACTCCTGGCAGTAATTGAACTCTCTTCCGGTCGAGACCGTTCCCTGCACCCGCCGTGACCGTGGTCATCCTCGATTCCCTCCTGACCTACGTCATCTCCGTTCCCAATTCGATCGTCAACCATGGTCACGCCATTTCCCCTCTTCGTCCTGAGCCGTATAAATACCCAGTCGGTCTACTCTCGCATCCTCACCAAACTCTTCTACCACTCCCTCCAGTTGCATCATATCCCTATAAGCATATTCGATCTCAACAATGTCTTCTGATCCAAGGTTCGTCGTCGCTATCCCCCAACCGCCCCTAACTGCACTGCCGTCGCCGACGCTTACACTTGGCTCGTTAACAGCAAGATGTCCGGCAACGTCAAGAACACTGTCGGAAAGATGGAGGAGGCGATCGGCAACGCGACCGGCCTCGAGTCGTTGCAGACCTCCGGCAAGCAGCGTCAAGCCGAGGGCGATGTCGAGGGCAAGCAGGCTCAGGCTCAAGGCTATGCCGAGGGTACGGCGGATCGTGTCGTCGGCACCGTCGAGAATCTGAAGGGATCCGTCACCGGCGACACCTCCCAGGAAATTTCCGGTAGGTCTTTCGGTTCCCCACACCCGATTAAACCTGTTGACGACTGATCCGCGATCAGGGGACGTTCGCAAGGAGAAGGGCAAGGTCCAGCAGGAGACAAACAAGTCGTAATCCCCCCTCCCCCAGACTTCAGTTGTTGAGCTGTTGTATTGTAATACTATAGACTATTTTCTTCGCCGGCCTCAGCCATTGATCTTGTAATCGTCGAAGAAAGTGATGTAACCAGCCTCTTTAATCGACCACCATGCCGACACCTGCATCCCCTTGCTCGTGACGGAACTATGGATATACGTCATCTGACTAGCTGCACTGTTCTAAATCATCTTGGACTGCATTCTCTCCGAGGAACAAAGGATGCTGCGGATTAATGATACGCTGCACAAAAAACACCCCGTCGTACTCGTCTGTAGAACCTGGAACTGGGTCGTCCCCGATGTTGGCGGAAGATTTCAGGTTCGTTCGACCTCACGAACCGCATCTCAAATCCTTCGTCCTCGGATCACCCACTGTCGACCCTCACGGACACCTCGTCCGGAGGCTACAGCTAGCCTATTATCACATACCGCGAGGGGGCCAGATGAATCCACGACCTTACTCCAGCCAATTCACCACCGCGGAACCGACTCGCATGAGGCGACGGACACTGCGGCTGCGCTACGCCCCCGAGTGGATATCATGGGTTAATCTCCTAATATCCTGTAGTGTGAGTCCACCCCAGGAAAGGGACCACCCTGGCCATTGGTTTAACCCACACCCAAACACCCAGACCCTAAAGATCGGAAGCCCACCTACTGACTCGGACCCGTGCACCCCACGGTGGAAGCCCCTACCGGTACAACGTCCCAGGCCTCGCCCCCGAATATACCCCCACTTAGCACCCGGGGTGGTCACCCACTAAGTCCGCACCATCGAATTAGCCCCGCGCCCCTACCTTCGACGCGAAGACCCCATCCTCTCCACACTCAACCCGAACGTCGAACAAAACGTACAACGCATAACTGAACTACTTCCTCCGCTTCTTGGGCCGCTTCCCTTGCTTGTGGACATGAGAATCTCACCACGTCCCATGAGATTGGTTTGGATTTGTGCGTCACTGGGATGTTCGCACATGAGGGGTTTATGGCCGGCGGTTAGGGATCAACTCTCGTGGCTCGGCGGTCTCGCAGGCAACGGTTTCGTTCACGTGAAGCTTATTGAGTTCCGCGAGGATCGATGTTGTTGGGAGAAAAGGGAGTTCTCAAGTTCAGAGAGATCCCGAAAGCCAAGTGAACTGAGCTTCGTTGCTTGGAAGATTTCACAGCCGGTGCGTATTCCGTTTCCGGTTGATCTCACGGGATTAGGTCCTTGTTGTGCATCCGCCGATATGTACGACGTATGCTCGATGGGGTCATTCCTGGTTCCTTCTCGTGTCGGCGGAAGTTAAAGTTTCTGGCGATCCTGAATCTTGGGGTTGGTATTACCGCTTCATTGTGGGGTGGTGCGAGTTACTCTGGCGTCGTACCACACAGGATCCCCATCGCTATGGAATAGTGGTCACCGGTCACGGCCCGCACATCTTCTCTGTATGGGTGTGTAGCTGAATCCAGACGACCAATTGAACGTGCTCGCGGGGTTCCTGCGACAGTGACATACAAACACCCCCACCCCCGATGGCATTGGCGAACGAGAGGGGGAGGTTGGCGTATCCTTACTTGAGACGACTCATGGCGTAGTGCTAGTATCGGTGCAGTAATCGTTACAGTGGATATTATGACACACGTGTTTCTTAGCGCTTCAGTGTTCAGCCTCCTTGAATTTCACCCAGTACCCGTTCTAAGATAACAAACGGTGCATCATAAGGTCACCTAGTCGACGTAGATGGGAACTGACCATACCTTTGCATACATCGTCAAGTGGGAACGGAACCACAATTTCTCTTCCCTCTTGCGCAAATTTTCGCTCTTCGCCCATTCAGGTGGGGGAAGAGACTCAGGGGAAGCCTCGGGGTCCCAAAGAATATCTTCGAAAGCCTGCAAAAGGTGGATTATCATGAATGATATTTCGTTGTACGCGAACTAGCGATCCGGTGTTTAGTAAACCGCCTATACCACAAGGGATTAAGAACACACCTGTTGACCGAGACAGATCCTGGGTCCAGCATTGAACGGGAGGAAGATGAACGGGTTCGGAATAAGGTACTTCTTCATTCGCTCATCCAAGAAACGGTCGGGGTCGAATTCCAAGGCTACCCGATGCCCGAAGTTTCGTTAGCTCTCTCGGATCCTAACGAAAGGTATCAATTACCATCTGGCCCCCACAGGTCTGTCCTACGGTGCATAGCGAACACGGAGTATATGCACCTTGTGCCGGCTGGGATGAAGAAAGGTTGACCGCCGCATGGCGCGGGCCAGATCACGTCTTGAGTTGGGTATCGAAAGTTGAACGGCCTATAAACGCGCATCAATCCGGAGTCTGGTGAAGAATATTCGAAGAAGAATTACACGGGAGGGAACAACCTGAGCGTTTCTGGTGGGAGACTTGGTCAACCTTGAGATCCCTTTTATGAATCCATTTGTTGTGGCATACCATTTATCGTAGCGCGGAGGTATTTTAGATCCCTGAGATCCTCATGGGTGGGGCGAGTATTGGAACCGACGTGATCGAGGATTTCTTGTCGTAGCCTTTTCAGCACTTGGGGTTTCTGGGAAAGCATATATAACATGAAGGTAAGGGTGGATGCAGTCTGGCAAACGGCTGTGTCATCAGCGAGACTCAGATCCGTGGGATAGGTCGAACGCACGGTATCCCTTCCGGCAATCAAGATATTGAAGGTCTCATCGCGGATGATCTTAGGGTCTTGGGAGGCGTGAGACACTAAAGGGGGGTGGGGGTAAGGAAGTAGGGCTTACCATCAGTCAGGTTTACCAGATGGCTCAACAGCGTCTCGCCCTCAGGATCATCCCCCACAGCACCTGTTTTCTTGTCCCCATTTTTCTTGAGTGCGTTCTCGATGATCGGATCTAGCACCTTTCCAATGACAGCCATCGGCTCAATGATTCTGTCTTCCCAGAATTCTATCAGTTTCCAAGCCTCATTCAACCTGCTTCGCCTGGCGACGACGGATTGTGCGGTCAGGAAGGCGTCAGCGAATTTGTTTGCTGGGTGATTTCTAGACGACTGAATGGGAGCAGAAGGCGGATAATTTAACCCTGCCGAGAGTGAACGAATGTCCCTGGGAAAGAGGGTTGTGAGTACTCGGAGCAACGAGACGCTCCAAACACAAGCACAAACATTCCAAAGAGGAATTCAGTTGCAGAATCGAGAGTGAACCGGGAGACGACATCCTGGAAAAAGGTAAGGAAAATAGGTAAGGGTGGGTCCTGGATGCTTACTTGGATATCAACGGCATAACCTTCCCTCATCCTTTCCTTGACTTGTCTGATCGCGTCCGCCGCGTGACGGTCGAATATTTCAAAGTGTGAAATCCGATCTTTCGAAAAGAATGGTCGGGTCATTCCGCGGTGGAACCTGTAGGGCGATGTGTTACCGAGTGTCCTTGATACCGATACGTGGGCGCTTGCCTCCACATTGCTCCGTCTGAGTTAAATACTCCGACTCCCAATAATGGGTCCAATACTTTGCTCATCACCTCACCTAGGATTGGCCAGCTTGATTATCCTCCGACGTGAAGCGGAGGTGATAGCACAGACCTTTCTCATAGTGGTCGAAGTCGGTCGCGAGAATGAGCTAAAGTTTTCGAGTCAGCGGAAGGTGCGGAAAAATGATAAGAGTTTACAGACTTTGATGTGCTCTGGCTCTGTTGTAAGGATCTACGTGAAACGAGGCGTTACAGTCGTTAACAATGCTGGTGAGTAACAGAGAGACAAACACGATTTGTGAACAAACTTCTCAAGTTGAAGGTGTGCCCAAACTTGTTGATCAGATCCTCAAGCAGGTCGCCTTGGACGGGCGATTAATGTAGTTACTATGATAATTGGCCAAGATCTTACTAAGATATGCTGTCTCTTCCGCCTTCAAGGTTCCCAGAACCCTGTGGATTGCCCCCGGAACCCAGGTGGGATTATGCGGTGGCAGGACGGCACCAGCCCTTTTCGCCTTGACATAGACGACCAAGTCACCTGATAAGAGCTGTATGCTGAACGCAGCGAGAGGGCTGAGGAGGCAAGTCACGACGGTGACCCATTTCGGCAAGTCGTGAATCTCGCAAGGGCGGAGGACAAAGTGATCGAGGGCCCCGAGTGTCAGGGGAAGAAGCGAAGCCCGGGAGATTGTCGTTGCGAGGACGGAAATCCCTGGAGGCACGGGCATGGCAAGTCGCTCTCTGGTCTCAGGTCAGGTCGGCAAGGCGCGCGCGGCGCGGCGCCAACCAACCCTCGAGCTCGAGCCGTCGCGGCATTGCCCGAAAACGTCGTCTGCTGGCGTTCGCCGACCTTGAGAGCTTTTCCGATCCTTCAATTTAACGTGCGAAAAAGTGGAACCAACTCCATTCAAGATCACCGATGACGACCATATCGTCCGTCATCTCATTCCACGATGTCACCAACGGTTCGTACAGCACTTCAAGTCGCACTGCGCGGGGAGGCACTCCTATCCAGTCCCCGATTGAACAAGGGGACCGCCTTCTCCTTGCAGGAACGCCGCGAATTCGGTCTCAACGGCAGACTGCCTTTCAAAGTTGCTACCTTGGATGAACAGTGCCAAAGGGCCTACGATCAGCTGAACAGTCAAGAGAGTCCTCTCCAGAAAAACAGCTTCCTCCAGAGCTTAAAAGATCAGAACCGTGTTCTGTATTTCGCCCTATTGGGCAGGCACCTGAGGGAATTGATCCCTATCATCTACACGCCTACAGAGGTACGACTCTTACCTGGAGGTTTTCACTCATCCTAAGCGGCTAGTTAGGCCGATGCGATCGCCAAATATTCTCATCTATTCCGTCGGAGTGAAGGGATGTACCTTACGTTCCCGAACCAAGATACCATGGAAGAGGACTTCCTAGAGCAAACCAGAGGAAGGGACGTCGATCTCTTTGTGTGCTCGGACGCCGAGGCAATTCTAGGTATCGGTGACCAAGGTGTTGGTGTAAGTTGGCACGAATCTTTGCGAAATTTTGTGGTAAATGATCGGAACGTTCTCTAGGGCATCGGTGTGCGCAAGCTTTCGAAACACTGCCAATTGTCTCTAACGTATATTCTCAGATATCTTCCGCCAAGTCGTCTATCTACACGTGAGTTTGACCCACTCTCGTGCTTCAGTGCCCCCGTAGATGGTCTTCATTAATTAGATTGTTGGCCGGTGTGGACCCTACTCGTTCCTTGGCCGTCACGCTGGACGTGGGCACAGACAATGAAAATCTCCTGAACGACGATTTATACGTCGTAAGTTTCGCATCTTCCCCTCCGCTGTTTGGATTGTCCCATGGAGCTCCGTTGGTAGGGGTGGCCAAATAGGCGCGTCCGTGGAGAGGCGTATGATAGGTTCATTGACAAGCAAGTCTGGAGGTTCAGAAGAATTACTGGCTCTCATACCTCCCCGAAACAGATTCGTGCAACTCATCCAGAAGTACCATCCACACAGTTTGTTACATTTCGAGGACTTTGGAACGGCCAACGCTGGCAGATTGTTGGAAAAGTATAGGGACCAACACGCCGTATTCAACGATGATATGTGAATGTGCTCTCCAAGTTCTCACTGCGAATAATGCTGACATAATTCCCCGAATCCAAGTCAAGGCACAGGAGCGGTGACTCTTGCGGCTCTCATGGCCGCCATTGGCGTTACAAAGTCCAAACTTCCGGATCAGAGAATCATCGTGTATGGTGCAGGCTCAGCTGGACTTGGAATAACGCGTCAGATCCGGGATGCAATGGTCCTGATGGACGACATTCCTGTCGAAGAGGCGAACAAGCGGTTCTGGCTAATCGATCGAAACGGTCTTATCAAGCACTCGTTGGGACCTTCGACGATTCGCCCTGAACTTAGGGAGTTCACACGTCCAGACGACGAATGGGCAAATGTTCGCAACTCTGACCACCAAGTCGGGTTATTGGATGTAGTGAGACAGGTGAAGCCTACAGTACTGATTGGGTGCTCGACCCACAGTAAGGCTTTCACAGAGGATGTCGTTAGGGAGATGGCCAAGGGGACAAAGCGGCCAATAATCTTCCCATTGTCGAATCCGAGTCGACTGATAGAAGTAGACCCAAAGGATGCGAATGACTGGACGAATGGTAAAGCTTTGTTGGCGACCGGAGGTCCATTCCCGCCGTGCAAGATGCCAAATGGAAGAGAATACGTCGTCGCGGAGTGCAATAGTAAGTGTCCAGACTCTCCACCTTCCGAGCGGAATCTAAACCATGGTGTGGCGATAGACGCATTGATTTACCCTGGTATTGGGTTCGGAGCGGTTGTCTCCCAAAGTAGGACCTTGACCGATTCGATGGTCATCGCCGCCACCCGTCGTCTCGCGTCTCTCTCTCCGGCTTTGAAGTATCCGGATGATGGGCTCTTACCAGATTTCGGCGACTCTCCAGCAGTCAACTTGGAAGTCGCTATCGCCGTCGTTGAACAAGCCATCGAGGAAGGACACACAGGGATCGGTTGCAAGAAGGAAGATGTGCGGAGGTTCGTGACTGAGATCCAGTGGAAGCCTGTTTACGAAAAATATGTGTATGATACGAATGGAGAGAAGTAGCGCGTCTGGAGCTTGATGTATGATAACTTGTGTGTTCTTAAGGAAGGGGGACTGTCGGAATACGTATCATATGTCTGATAAATGGCGTCTATATTGCAGCGACGTGGCGCAATGGATAGCGTGCCGGGCTCATAGGCACTCACCTCTACCCGGAGGTTCCTCGATCGAGACGAGGCGTCGCTACTTTTTTTTGTTTTTTGTTTTCGTTTTTTGCCCTACTGATAAGATAAGTTGTGGATGAATCGATGATTTGCAGGTTGTGCCCGCCCACCAATCGAACCTGTACTAGCCCTCAGGTATTTTCCCCATGGTTACAGGACGATCTTGGGTTCTACCGTCTCCTCTCTGAGCTGGTTGTGCGTTCGGTCCGGTCTTTCCCCGAGTTTCAGCATTGTCCTCTTCGCCCACTTCCAACATGGCTTCCACTCCAAAGCAAAACGTCGTAGTCGTCGGAGGCGGTATATCCGGTGTCACCGTCGCTCAAGGGCTCTCAAAAAAACTTGACCACGGCAAATTCAACCTCATCCTCATCGAACCTCGGCCACACTACGTGGTGCTTCCAGCCACGGCCCGTATGGTGGTTACGAACGACGAAAAGTTCACACAGACCGTCGTGTTCCCTTTTGACAGGGTCTTTGCGGAGGGTAAGGGAGTAGTCAAACAGGATAAGGTTGTGAGAATCAAGGAGGGGGAGGGGGAGGAAGCCAGTGAGCTCGAATTGGCAAACGGTGAAACCCTCCAGTATCGGGGTGAGTATACGTGTCTGTCGACCCCTACGCGTATCTCATTGCGATCCGAAATTTGTTGCACCAGCTCTGGTTCTCGCGACTGGTTCGAAATGGCCTGGACCCATTAACCTGCCTGACAGTGAAGCCGACTTCCGTCAGTTCGTGTCGCAGTGGCGCGAAAAATTCAAAATCGCTGAAGATATCGTCATTGTCGGCGGCGGTGCCGTCGGAATTGAGCTCTCCGGTGAAATCAGGGACGAGTATCCAGTATGTCGTGTGCCGCAAACGAGTCACGGATTGGTGTTGAAATCCGCGTTGTTTAGGAAAAGAAGATCACGATTGTACACGCCCAGGAGAACCTGTTGAACGACGCATACCCAGACAAGTACAGGGACCATATCAAAGCTAGCATCGCCGCTCGAAAGATAGACTTGGTATTGGGCGAGTTTGTCGAAGAGTTCCCTCCCTCTGGTTCTGGGGAGCTCGTCTTCAAGTCCGGGAAGAAGCTCAACGCCGGTCTTATTGTAAGTTCATCCCGTCGTGCCCGTTCCGCGAGCTGAATGGGGATATGACAGATCACTGCCTCGGGACCGAAACCAAACACTAACTTCATCGGGGAATCCCTTGGTCATGAGGCACTCACTAAAACCAAGCTTGTCAAGGTGGAAAAGACGTTACAGCTGCCATCTCATCCAGGGATTTTTGCCGCCGGGGATATTATCGATTGGAAGGAACAAAAACAGGCAGCAAAGGCGAACGGACACGCACCAGTTGTAGTTGCCAACGTTCTAGACCTTCTCGCTGGTCGGCCCGTTCAAAAGGAGTACGGTGGGTTCCCTGAGGCGATCATGATTACAAACGGAAGGGTAAGGAAAACTGTACCACTGTTGTTCCTACTATCTCTCATCCGCGTTCGTTGCCACAGAACGGAGGGTCCTCGTTCATTCCTCTCCTTTGGGGAATTGTGCTGGGTAACTTTTTCACAGCACTCATCAAGTCGAGGGGTTTGCTAGTCTGGATGGTTCGTGGGAAACTGGGGTACTGATTGCCGCGAGTTAGAACCTGATTATCGCGTTGTATGCTTGTTCCTCATGAATCTACGGAATGACATTCGCATCTCGCCAGTATCAGAAGGAGGCCTCGAGGCGAGCGACGGGACGGGCTGGAGAAGATCTGGCCCCTGAGGCCTGAGGCCTGAGGGCCTGGCGGTGTGGACTCGGATCAATCAAGGCCGGTCACGAGATTGCGGGGTATAATAGCAAGGACGATTCGAGCGACGTCATTCATCCACCGTCCAGTACTCATCGTTAACAACGCCCATGAGCGAAACCAATGCTGTGCACGCTCACCCTCCGGCCGTCAAGGTCGGCGGTCGTCGTCTCTCCGCTTCCAGACCGAAACACAACCCACACAACGTCAAGTGCGTCCTCGAATCCCCATTCTCAAGGCCCGTGTCCTCAGTCCTTTGGCCGATACCGAGCACTGTGAACACATCCGTTCTGACTCTCATTTATACAGTGATCAGCTTCACACAGAAGCGAACTTCCAAGTCGAAGAGGACTCGGGGCCAGCCGATTATCCTCGTCCAAGTCCTCCGCCCGGGTTCGTTCGTCGAGCCAACTTAAACACGGAAGTCACTTTCGACTCTACCCCCGAGTCCTTGGAGGCTCCCAACCCCTTTAGTCACGTTCACAATCAGTACGAGGAGGGATCCCCAAAGAACGAGAAGAAGAACCATCAGCAGATGATGAACGACCTTGAAAAGTTGGGTCGCGTGCCGTCGAACTGGGAAGCGAAGCGACCAACAAGGGACCACATCGCGCAAAACAACCCTAGGAGGATTGACCAACCAGCAGGAAAGGGACTCTGAGTCCAAGATCCGCACCGAATCACCTGATGGCCTTAGTGGAAGGAAGTTGATGAATGTTCTATAGTATCCGCACTGGGGTTGACACTGCTGCGCACGCGAAATGAATAGTACACAAGTATCTGTGAATACACGGGCGTAATATATGCAGCATGCGCTGCGTAAAAGGTATGAGTGGAAGAAGCTACTTAGTATGGCATGGTGTCACCCCACACTCTTCCCACCCACTCAACGCTCCTCCCCAACGTCAAGGCAGCAATGGAACATTGTTTAGCGATTAAAGGGTCTTCAAACCCTTTTGCCAGGACGGTAACCTCACTCTGCGCGGTCTCTAGTGGAGGAGATGGGGAGGAAACCCCCCTCTGAGGTCGGGGTCGACCACTCTGCAACCTGACAGAAGGACGTTCCTCGGAAATAGGAATACTGAGTAAAGCAGCGGACAAAGCAGCCAACAACCGTTTCTGGAGCAAGATAAATACCGGGTCATCTGTGCGTAAGATGCGATCCACAGTATCTCGTAACCTTCGCTCTAAGTGCGGGTCAAGTGTCGCCACGCTGGGAGGTAGAGTACTACTGTAGGCCATGACCACTTCGTCCGCGAAGTTAATAACTTTCGTCTCCGAAGGCCCATCGTCGGTTGCCCCAATCTCGGGTTCGAGAAGTGCCCATATACGTTCGGTGAACGTCAAATTAACGGGAGATATAAAGTCGTTCATCTGGGATTGGGGTGGGGGTGAGGGACCGGTGGCTAGTCGAGGGGAGGGCACAAGAGACCTGAGCGAGGCAGCAATAGTGAGCGCTTGGATGTAGTTCTGCAGGCGGAAAAGAGTGGGTCCGGAGAACAAGAGTTGGGGAGGGAGCATGTTTGGAGGTTCTGGGGGCTGGTTTGGGCTAGAACTGGGGTCGCTATTATCTGAATTGTTGGCTGTTACTTGCGGAGGTGGCGGTCCGACGAGTTTAGATGTGACTGCGTGAGGTTTTCCCAGCGATTGGATGAGGTTGAGAATCCAGAGCTGCTTCGGTGGGGCTTGTGGTGCGGAGTCCACAGGACGAAAGCCATCCATCCAATTGGCCCATGCCTTTCGCATTGCTTCCTTGGATTCCCAGAGCTGGAGGACTAGTCCCTGTTCCTGAGTTTCAGCCATCGTTGCCACCATATCGGCTAGTTCTTGTTCAGATGCTGTCGCCAAAACCGCGTTGGAGTAGTCGTCATGCATTTCGATCGAAAGCTCGAGTACGGGTCGAATCACGTTGATGAGCAACTCTGCCAGTTCTGCCGTAGACGCTGAGGGTGACCGGTGGTCTATTTGATGTAAAATACCGTCAATGGTAGCATCTCGAACGGGTGCACAGCGTTGACGCAATGTCACGAGAGCATCGCGCAAGTGGATGACAGCAGCAAGGAGCGGAGAGGATGTCGGTGGGAGAGGGAGGGAAAAAACTACGAGAGCCGGATGTTTGGGTGGAAGTAAAGGCGTTAGGGCCTCATGAATGTCTTTGTACAGTCCCTTGAGGCGACCGAACTGCGAAGATGGTAATGGGGAAGAAAGAGCTTCGAGGGCCTGACAAGGCGTAGCACCGTGAGCACACGGGCAGCTTATTTAACAAAGTCTACAAATAGATACTTACCTGATCCCAAAACACCTGATGTATTGTTTTTCGCACGAACTTCTCAGGTGCGGATTCCAGAGTACCGGTCACCATCTGGTTGAGTCCAGCCAAAACAGAGAGCAGCGACTTTCCCGGGGCCACCACCTTTTGTGGGTCTCGTGCAAGGAGGTGAAGTAGGTAAGCGACGTCGAGGACCACGACCAGCGAGCCCGGAATAGCGGTATCTTCGGGCGTGGACATCCGAAGCAAGGGGGCGCTGAGTGGCAGAGAAGACCCGGTCGCGATGGAGAGACCAAGCTCCGAGGGGCCCTTTGAAATGTGGTCTTGCAATGCGTCGACGAAGGTGGATGTTAATGGGATGGTCATGGTCTGGAGGCTGGAGAAGCTGCTCAGTCAGCTGGACTCGGAATCCGGATGAGACTTGGCGAAGACATCACGTGAAACCTTAGAACTTGCCCTTCGACAGCCACAGCTGCACAATTTCGGGTGGGTATGAACGAACCGCATCCGACAATCACCATTGACCTTGTATGTGTCGCGAGGAAACTAGTCTCTCATGGTTGCTAAATGGCTGAAAGCTCAGGTCTTAGATCGACATCTGACCAAAGATGTCCTTCGTGCCATCTTGCACTCGATCCTATTCCATCGACTCTTCGGAACCGTCAAACCCAAGACATTCGAGATCCTTGACGTAACGATGGTGTGTTGCGTCGGGTCCCGTTCGGGAAGAACATCACTCATCGGAGTCTGTGATAGCCCGGAGTAGCCGACCCAGGGATGGAAAGCCTTGTCGATGAGAAAGTGGACGCATTCTGGAAGGGGGTAGACGGGGGTGCCAACAAGAGCGGCCAGATAATTGTCACGTTTTCAGAGAAGAAGCCAAAGAAGACAACATGGTTTCAAGTGTATGCGGGGGAGGTCCGTCTTCCCTCATACCTATCCGTGCCCCAGCTCGTAATCGTTTTTTACAGGAGGAGATTCCATGGGAACAGTGGTATTTGGGCTGCCCAAACTAGCACCCGTGGTCCTAACGTTCCTCACAGGATCATCAGTGCAGAAATTCGACAACCAAAGTCCGATCAAGGTGTGTGATGTCTCCAGCGACCGTCCTCAAGGATATTTGACAATAACAAGGAACTCCCCAGATCGACAGACTTTCGATGCTAATCTCGCATTAACCCTTACAAATTCACTGAGGGTAATGCTAACGCATACCTCTTCAGAGCGGGGCAGGATGGCCGTCCCCCTCATCACTGAGGCACAGAGCATCTCACCGTTCCCGATTAAGATGGTTGTCAAGGTTGGAGGCGTTGATGTTGGTTAGCCTAGATGCGCTCCTCCATCACATTTCCCTACATGTCGTTCACACCCCTTTTCCGCCCAACTGAATGCATATGACAATATTGCAATGCCGACCGGTCGAGTTGCTCAACGCGTTGAACTAGGTCTTTCTTCTTATCTACCCTCCCAGAGCGACTCCTTGTCCTGAGCACTATGTGGACTGCAGATGTTCTGATTAGGATCCTTACCCCCCTACGCTCGCTGCCACACTGACGAACACATTACGACGCAGAAGTAGGATGTGGTATCGAAAACCCGTGCAAATTTACTCTCCATTCCTAAAAGGTTTACAAATTACAGCGCACATATCCATTTCTCTTCGTGTGCAAGCCACATCCGAACCCGAAGTGGTCTCTTGGGAAGCGAACGAGTTGTTGCCCTACTCTGGGTCTGCCTCCTCCATCTTGATCCAGACTCCACCCTTCGCATATGCAGTCATATGAGCCGCAACCCAAATCTTTTCGATAGCTTTCCTTCCATTCCCTGTTGCCCATGAGCTTGGAGGTTTGGCCTCAGGATTCGAGTCCATATCCAGCCGGATCCCCTTGAATGCTTGCACGATCCGAGCAATGATGGTCGATGTCTCGTTGTACGCAAACTGTTGTCCAAGGCAGATCCGTGGTCCAGCATTGAAAGGAAGGAATATGAAAGGATTTGGAACCAGATATTTCTGAACCCGATCGTCCAGGAATCGGTCCGGGTCGAACTCGTTCGCTACACAGCAGCTCACCAGATGGCCGACTCTGCACACGAGTTAAATAAAGACCTACCGGTCTGACCCCACAAATCAACTCTTCGGTGCATCAGCCACGGTGAATAGGCGACTTCCGTGTTAGGAGGAATGTAGAACGGTTTTCCACCATCAAGGGCCGGCCACAGAACACCTTGCTTCGTGAATCTAACGTTCGTAGGGCTGTTCTCGTGACTCAACCTCCAAATTTCGTCGGGATAGCACGTTACGCGGACGTACACGCTCGGGTATAACCGCAATGTTTCTGAACCATCGTTAGTGTAACCTGTTTCAACTTCGAAGTAAACCCGCCGTGCATTCACCATTCAAGACAGCTCGGAGGTACTTCATCATCTTCAGGTTCTCGGCAGTCACTTTCCCGTGAGGCCCTAGGGTGTCCAACACCTCACGTCGGAGGCGAATAAATACATGGGGATTATCAGCGAGCATAGTTACCGTGAAAGTCGCTAGAGCGGCAGTCTGGTTGCACCGAAGTGAGCAATATACGCTGGATAATCGATTCTGATGATTCTCACAGTATCCCGACCTGCCAACATGATATTGAAGGCCTCATCTCTTATGATGTTGAAATCTGTAGGTCAGGTGAGTTCGAAATCAGTGATGGACTAGCCAATTCCCACCGTCGGTCTGTTGAACGAGGTGGTCAAGTAATGTGACCCCCTCCTTGCTCATTTCATGCGCCCCGTTCGTTACATTTCTCTTCTCTAGTGCCGCGTGAATGATAGGGTCGATAAACTCGTGTGTGATCTCCCTTTGGGTAGTGACCGTATCCTCCCAAAATTCTGTCAACGGCCAGAATTCTTCGTAGATCGCACGGGGAAACGTGTATTCCATTGCTCGGTTAAACGCCGAAGCAAACCTATCCGAAGGGTGTTTACGCCTTCGGTTGGGGCCACGGTAGGTGGAAGGGTAGGGTAGGTCGGCGGACAACGTGTTTACGTCTTGCCCGAACAAGAACTCCGTCGCCGTGTCAAGAGTGAATCGGGACAGAACGTCTTGGATGTCAACAACGGTACCTTCTTTGAAGCGATCCTTCAACTTGGCGGTCGCCTGATCTGCATGACGGTCAAAGATTTCAAAGTCACTAATCCTATCCTTGTTGAAGAACGGGCGGGTGATGGATCTATGGAACCTGCCGCACAATGCATGAACAAAACCGAAATAGTCGAGTTGTTGAAACTCTTACCTCCACATGTCTCCTGTGTACGATATAGGGTAGTCAATATGAAATGATGTGCTGATAAATGCTAACCATCAGAGTTAAACACCCCAGTTCCAAGTAGGGACTGGAACGCGTCTCGAATCACTTCGCCTTTTTCGTACTCCTCGAAATTGGTCGAGAGCACCATCTTCAATTAATGGGTCAAGATCGTGACATCCCTTCCTCTGGAACCGACTCTACCTTTAAGTACCGAGGCTCCGTCGTGATGATCTTTGATCATACTGTTGAGCTAGGTCGAGTAAGAAGAGGAGAATAGCGTACGTGAGATGACCATACAGTGTGTATATCAACGGTTTGGCCGCCCGAGTCGGCCAGCCAGTCTACGATTTCATCACCTGACGACACCTCAGTCGGCGTACCGCCACAAATGTAAGCTCAACACTCACCAAGGTAACCGGTCTTGAAAACCCTTATCATGGCAACAATCAGGTCAATCCCCCCCGGCCATTTGGTAGGTACAGTCGGAACCAACCGCCCGCCGAGGGACTGAGCCTTCCTCTGATTCTGCCAGGTGTTAAGTTTGCGTTGCCCCAGGAAGAGCGCCGGGAGGGCGACGACAGAAGAGGATGCTATAATCCACAAAGGCACAGTGCTCGCGCCGACCTTCTTCGTTCCCATGCGGAGAAAATAAATGAAACCAAAGTAACTGGCCACCTCCCAGCTGAACAGCCGACGGAGAATGAAGGACGGTCCTGGAGGGAGTTTGGGCATGGATTTGGGCATCGGAAGAGATGATGGATGCGGCGATGCGTCACGATTTGAGGTTCGAGTTATCGATCGGATCTTGGCAGATCGGACCAAACTTGGGCCCGATGCACCTGGTGATGGCCCCTGAGCACAACGACCACCATGTGCGGTGGCGGGGTGATTTTCTGTCGAATAAATGGTGAGATGGTAGGGTCTTACACAAATAATTGGTTCTTCAAAGATGGAAGAGAATGGAAACCCATAAAATTAGGGTGATTTGAAAATGTGCTCCGAGGCGGGAGGCAGGTTGCCCACCTGGAAGAAAAACTGAAGTATTAGGTGATCATCGGCTATCCGTAACGCCAGTTACTGGCTATCTGTAGTGGGGCCGGGTGGAGGTGGCAGTCGCTGAGATTCGCTCTGTCGACGACCCGACAGAGCTGGGATCTTTATGCCGTCCTTAAAGCCCTCAAGTATTGATTTGCATGCGGATATAGCCTTATGGGCTAGGCGGTCGCCCATTGCCTAAATTGCATGATGAGAACCTGAAATGGACGAGCGGTGTCCTGGGCAGAGCGCCGATTCCACCCACATATCGATGTATAGTTGCGTACACAGAAACCCAATCCTGCCAGGCCAATGGCACACCCTGACGTAATCTACTGACACAGTGGTCGGGAAATTGAGACGTTCAGTGTCGATATAACCAAATCTAGTCGAGATCAGAAGGTTGATGATGATATACTGTGGGTGTATAGGTCAATGGTATTGTTTCAAAACAGAAAACCGGGCTAACCATAGACTCCCGAGAGATCGGTCGTGTGGCACTAATCCGGACGCGGGGGTCTCCAGCTATACCAACTGTTTCCGGGACCTAGACGGTCTTTTTGTCATCGATCCGCGTAGTATGCTAGGGGCTTTCGTGAGTATAATTGTTCTGCGACGAGGGCTCACGGCACATCCTTCCAAATAGATGCTAATCGGCAGACCACCAGAAATCAGGGTGATCCGCCTACCTGGCATGTACTCGAAGCCGTATACGGGTGTGCAACCTGTCTTCAACTCATAACAGCCAACACCTCCGAACGATATGTTAAGTCAGTGCCAGACATCGGGGAACGGGACCGACTCGTACACAAGACGACTGGACACAGCTCACTGGAGAACCCCACGTGGATGGCCAGGACACAACGCAACGGTCACTAAACCTTTTGTCGTATCCCCCCCCCAGAACAACTTCACTCAGCCGAGTATAATTATTTCCAGGATCCTCGACCCTAAAGTTCCCGCTCGCGTTGAACCCTCGATAGCTGGGGGTCAATTATTTAGAAAACCCGGTAATGATACAGGCATTCACGGCGAACTGGGCAGAGCGAGAACTAACTCCGTGCTCGCCGTGAACCTCACAGAAGTGGGAAGAGTGGACCGTACCAAACTTGCCGATGCTTCAAGCGCATCGACTTCGGGGAAAGCACGAGCAACATAGGAGACGTTAATCAGTTTCGGTCCCTGAGATGAGTCGATAGCGAAACGACCACTGAAATGACAACCACGGAAGCTGAGGCTCTGTGGACTCCCTCATTTAGTATGTACAGCGGGGAAGGCTGCGTTGGCCGATATGTAAGGATAGATACCAAATACCTGGTTGGAAGTTACCGTTGCCCAGGGGAGTACGAAAAGTTGTACTGAGACATGTATTCCCTGATGGCCAGGCTTGTGAGATCCGACTTCGACAGTTCGGCCCACATCAAGTATTGTGAGAACCTAACCAGATTATAATAAGGCGGCGGTATAGAGATTTGTAAGTAGTCGCCCGATTCGCGAGAGATAAAAGGTTTCCCGCATACCCCTGATGCAAGGACGCAGAATGGAGCCTGGTTTTACGTATTCTTTGAACACTTATCCATCCAAATGTATGTAAGTGGAATTGGTGGCAGTTCGAGATCTCGCCGGATCTCGCCGGGCTTTCCGGCGGTGAAGTTCTCTTGGGGGGGGGGGGGTAGTAATCGTCGTGGAGGCTTGGGATTGAAAGGCGTGTCAACCCAGTTGATACGCGGTTGCTAAGCGACACCTATCTTGAAGGCGGGACCAAGAAGACTCTTTTACCTTTGGCAGGCACGTTGAAAGGTGTTTTCATCTTCCTTACGGTACCGTTTGAATATTAGCAAGTTGAGAAGAAACTGTATTGTGGTGCCAATTCTAAGGATACCCCCGGACTCGAGTCTTCATATCGTTTTTCCCTCAAGGGTTGAGACCCTCAATATCTAGAGAGGGGATGACGGGGAAGGTATGACAATTTTCTGGGCATCATTCACTGCTCCCGGGGTAGCCTTGATTGCAACTCCACCAGCTGGGCCGGGACCGTCGGAAATAGTGGCAGGTTCCCAATCACGAACGAGGTGCTCAACCGATGTGTTTCCGGGTATTGAGCCCGACCGCGAAATCTCCTGATGACCGGAAAGGCCGGAAAGACCCGGCGAGGCACGGGTATGCATGTACATGGTATTAGGGGTGTGGCGTAATGGACTTACAAAGACTATGGATACTGATGCGGGTGCTGATTGCAAAAAATAACAATGAACAGAGGTGAAGTCATGGATCAGATTAAAACGGAGGTTATGGCTGCGAGAAGATGCTGATGGGGGGAGGTGTGGATCACATGTAACCACCCATCCTCAAGTTCGATTTCAAAATGAAGTCTCGAACTAAGAATATCGTAAATGGCGGAAAGGGACTACGGGGTGGAAGCTTACCGCTGGATATTATTGTGTGGGTTCGCCGAGTATCGGTGACCGAAGTCAGGTGAACTATACGGGCGGTCATAATGAGTACTTGCCGAAGGAGGGGACGGACGTCTCACTGTATAGTTCCCGTTCTCGATTCGGGGTGTATGATTGATGGAGAGCACCGAATTTATTCCTAAAATCTGAATGGGAATGAGAACAAGGCCGGAGACCATACAGAACTAAACGCACAATTTGAAATAGAGTCATAATCGTTGGGTCGGTCGCCGTAAGATACCATGTGTTGGTTCAGTCTCACGCCGGCATCCAACTTGGCCTGATAAAATGTGAGCGCGATGATTACGAAAAGTCATGGGTGGGAACAAACCTGCAGCAAGTCGCATTTGTTCAGGAACAGTATAATGTTGACATTACACAGGAGTTTATTGGAGACGATAGACTTCCACAACAGTAGGGAGTCTTCCAACCGATTCACACGGGGATCCTTGAACCCATTGAGTGGAACCATACGGCCTTGGGTAAAAAGGGACCGACCTCAGCTAGAACTTGGTCAAACGTGGAGATTGGGGCCAAGAATATGATTCCGTTCACTAAGAAGCCCGGTGAGCATCAACGGCGATAAGACTGAGTACGGCGCACCATCGTCAAAGAAAGGAGCCCATGCGTGTCGCTGATTTCTGGAACCTCCGACGTCGTATATCTGGCACGAAACTCAGAAAGGATCGCAGAGACGGGAACCGTGAAGCATACCTTCCAGGTCAAACCTCTAAACTCGGCGGTCTTGATGATAAATACATGTTCAACGACACCGGTGGTCTTTAACCTAGCCTTTAAAACGTCGACTGTTGGTCCATGTCAGTAGGAGGGAAAGGCGACCAGAAGTCATTCAATTAACCGTCCGTTGGAATGTACTTCTTTGTCGTAATCCGCGGAATCTCGTCCAGGTAGCTGTGGGTTGGATGCGTCAGGGGAGGGAACCAGGTGGAGGAGAAGAAGGCGCGCACAAACCGCTACTTTCTTCCAATCGCAGACGCTTCTCCGTCAGGCGTTGTCTGACATTTGGATCTTTCCACAGGTCCAACATCGCCGGGGCGCACTTGTTAACGATATGCACGGGATCGTCAGGATCCTCCCACCATCCTTCGAGTTCACCGGAATGAGGGCTTTTGGGGCTTTTCATCCGGCCGCCCAACGAAAGCGCCTTCTTCCAATTCGAGGTCGTTTTTACGGAGATTTCCTGGGTGGAGTGCGGAGATAGCGGAGAGTTCGGGCTTGGATGGACCACGGTTTGGGGTATAACGACGACAAGGCCACCGTTCACGCCTGGACGCGTCTTCGAGTCGCTAATTGAGCCATGGGATGATGACGGGGAGACGTCCCAGGCGGTGGCCAGGCGGGTCGCTTCCCGTTCCTCGTTATCTTCTTCATCAGAAAGCAGGGAAATCAACCTCTGCTCGAGAATGAGGAGGGGGGCCAACCGGTGGTGATAGTTCTCGTAACCTTTGATCCCGTGATAAGAAGAAGTGGTGTTATCGGTCGAAGAGATGATGACGGAGGCAGCCTCGGCGTTCTCGTCGTCGTAATCGTCGGCAATATGGGAGTTGAGGGTCTCGTAATCAGGGGAAATAGCGTCGAGGATTCTTCGGATGGAACGAACGAGATTGAGATAGATGACAAAACGCCAGGCAATGCGTTCTGCATGGAAGGCTGCTGGCGTGTGGAGCAGCTGGAATTCTGGGTGTGTTTTGAGGGTTAGAGTGAGCAAACGGGGCATTGGAACAGAATACCGACATGGACGTACGCTTGAGGGTAGTACTCTTGCCACCCTCGCTCTGACCAAGGAGAAGGACTTTGATGGCCTTCTTCTTCCTCTTCTCGTTGCGTTCAGCCTTGAGCATCTCGTCGATGTCATCGCTGATTTTCTTTGCCTGCTCCTCAGCCCGGAGACGCTTTTCGCGGTCTACAGCAGACTCGTTCGGGGGTGGAAGGAGGGCGGCACTGAAAGGGTCTGAGAGTGAGCGGTTCCTGTTTGTGGAACTCATGTAGAAAATGAAGGTGGCGGAGACGGATTAGAGGAGCATTGGTCGGGGGACGGAAGGACAGGAATGCGGGGGAAGTGAAAAGGCGGGAATGATTTTCGAGCTGCCAGTTCCGTTGTGCCGGAATGGAAAATACATCCGGTATTTGTTGTCATGCAAATGCGAAATAAATCACATTCGGATATCAATACTCCAGGTAACTACATAACTCTATCGCCGTACATTACTCCCCATATCCATTAGGATTCTTCTGCTGCCAGTTCCAAAGGTCTCTACACATGGTCCCCAGATCCTGCGGCGCCTTGAACCCAAGTTCTGCCTCAGCTAACGCTGGGTCTGCCGTCAGGTCCGGTACATCCCCCCGTCTGGGCGCGTGCCGTCAACACTCGAGTCCCGAATTGCGTCAACAATGCTTACCGTCTCCCAACAACTTCACATTTGTAATCGAACGCCGTCGCCTTCCTCATGGCCTCAACTATCTGCAGCACACTCATTCCCCTCCCCTTTCCGAGGTTGTACGCCTTGTATCGCGCAGGGTCCGGACAGTTGTCGAATACCTTGGAATCAGGAGCGAGGGCCTCCAATGCGAGAAGATGGCCCTTGGCGAGGTCCATGACGTGTAGGTAATCACGGACACATGTACCGTCACTGTCCAACGAATCAGCCAAGATAACTGTAGATCGCAGCAGAAAACGCTCACGGCGTGGGGTAGTCGTTTCCGAACACGCGCAATTTCGGGTCTTTGACGCGCCCGACCGCCATATGAGCAAGTAAAGGTAACAAGTTACCTGGCCGACCGCGTGGGTCCTCCCCGATCAATCCAGATGGGTGAGCTCCTGCAGGGCTGAGCAACACGGCAGTCTGAGCCCCAAGCTATAACGAGCCATCAAGCCACGTACTTGAAATAACGGAGGGAGATGGCTCTCCAACGGTCTGGCTCGGCCTGACACAGATCGTGGACGACAGTCTCAGACATTATTTTCGATTTGCCATAAGGACTGTCAGCCTTGAGGCGTGTCGACTCCGGAATGGGTATAATCGGTGGAGTACCGTAGACGGTGGCAGACGAGGAATACACGAAGCGGGCGCAATCGAAATCGGACATGGTTTGAAGGAGGTATATGGTTGCGGAAACGTTGTTGAGATAGTAGGTGAGGGGTATCTCGGTTGACTCTCCTACTGCTTTGTGCGCCTAACGTGATGTGGGTTGATTCCCAGTGACAGGAAAGCGGGACGAAATACTCACTGCAATGTGGATGACACCCCAAATTCCGCCCTTTCCGTATTTTTCGAACACGGTTCTGATTTGCGCGGGATTGGTCAAGTCGCATCTGTGAGAATCGACCACAGCGCTGTCTTTTTCTTCATCGGTGGCGTTTTCCGGAAGGGCGGCTTGTGCGATCTCATTGAGACGAATGAGAGCGGCAGGAAACGAGTTGTGGTAATTATCAATGGAAACAACTTTATACTTGCGTGTCTCCTGGAGAGCGAAGACGACGTGAGAGCCTTTCGTGAAGGTCAGCGGTCAATCGGGGGAGGTGATGGACAGTGCCAACCGATGTAGCCAGCACCGCCTGTGACAAGGACGCGCTGTGCGTGGTCATCAACCTGGAAATTCGTTTTCACGGCCAAGACAAACCTTGAGCGGTTCGGAAATCGCGCCAGCGTGCGAGTGCGATGCATCTTGGCCCACCATATTGCGCGTAGGTGCAGGAGACGGGTGGAAAACTGGTTTGGGGCGAGGTTGAGACGGGGGTCCAGTCCAATTACATAATCGGGTCGGCTAGCAACGTCTTCCCAGCAACTCGTCGTTGCAAACCTCCACTTGCTGGTCGGATTTCGGGTAACAGCCTTGAGAACCTAGCATACTTGATATACACTCAACACTATCCTTTGTTGTCGGAAAATTACAGTATGTGACAACCCCGACGAGTCCAAGCAACAGTATCGTGTAACCCGAAGTTTGAAACAAGCTGAGGGCTGCGTAGAATAGAAGCGACGGGCGACAGCAATTGCGGGTGATGACAGATGGAAAACAAGAAAATGACGAGAACCGAGCGGTCTATTCCTTCGGCGACGTCTCTTCGGCCGTCGAGGAGGACAACTCCCCGCCGTCTGGACCGGCTAGTGCGCCTTCTGGCACACCGCCCGAGCCCGTCGGCGTGTCACCGACTTGGTGGAAGTCTGGGGCGCAAGGTAAGGGAAGACATTCCCGGGCCGATCAAGGAGGCTTACCGAGGATTTCGCTGTACATCATCACTTTCCAGGTGTCTACGGGGAGGTCTGCATCGTTGAAACTCCAGTCAAACTTTTCTGATGCCTCTGGTTCGTCGGTTGGGTCGTGGTAGGGGGCAACGTATTCGTGAGCTAAGGAGTCGGTCGCGTTGATGCGCTTGCGTGGATCAAAGACAAGCATCTTCTCCAGGAGGTCCAGAGCTGCTGAAATAACTCAAATCTACTGTTCTAGGAGCGTTATCAGCTGGACTCACCACCCGGATCCTTGCAAGTGAGCTTTTCGCTGAACGGAATTCGGTCCCTCTTAGGGAGACTTTTCACAAAGCGCAATGTCTGTGGGAATGGTAAGCTACGGCGTGGGTTGACCATCGGATGAGGGGCACATTTTCGCTGGCGATAGTTCCGATGACATCTTCGGGGGGTGTTCCCAAGAGTTCAGTGATGATGGAGAATTGGTGAACGTCTATGAAAGGACTGAGAGAAGATCGTATTGTGGAATCAGTTCCTTACGTACGGTCTTTGCCGGGGAATAACGGCTTTCCTTCCAACATCTCGGCAAATATGCACCCAGCGCTCCAGATATCAACTGCGACATCGTATTTTTGCCAGGTCAGCATGATTTCCGGAGCCCGATAGTACCGCGTTGAGACATATCCGGTCATTTGAGGATCTTGGATGCGGGCGAGACCGAAATCACAGATCTTGCGCGGTTTAGAATCAAGTTACTGGCAGCGTTTAGATTGAATACCTTAAGATCACAGTTCTCATTAATGAGGATGTTGCTGGGTTTCTGCGATGATCCGTCAGCAGGTGCTTGTGGTTGAGTGGGTCTTCACCCACAAGGTCACGGTGCACGACGCCAGCAGAGTGCACGTATTTCAGGCCTCTCTGAATCGCGATTGAGAGAAAGAAAAGCATGGTCGGCTGAGCACGTACAAGAATCTGATACAGGAAATACTGAATGAACTGCTTCTCCAGCGGTCGAGAGGTCAGTAATCGGTGAAGATCAGTCCCGAGAAGCTCGGTCACGAAGTATCTGGGGTATATGGTCGGCGCCCAGGCTCAATACCAAGTGTTGGGTGCTCACAGATCTTCGAGTGGCGAGATAAAGACGTCACTCAGACTGATTATCTATCAGGCTGCGTGTGAATGAGTGATTCGAGGGAAGTTCGTAGGGGCGCACGTTCTCATGCTGGATGTGTTTCAAAAGCTTCAGTTCACGGTAGGTCCTCTTCGCCAACACGGGCGTACTGAAGGGCTTCATGATCTTCTTCACCGCGACGGCGACACCTGTAAGCTGATCCTTTGCGGAACTGTTGGTCCGATCTTGAGCGTGGCTGATGAGTGTGGGGGCCGATAACAAACCAAACAAGACCGAACGCTCCTATAGACAAAGCGAGAATCAGGACAGAAGACAACAAGACAGTGGTGTCGCGCACCCATTCCAACGGGTTGGAGGTCGACGTATCGGGTGGTGACCTGAAGGGGGTGGTCAGGAAACCAGGGACTCCCTGGATAGCCCGTGGGGAAAGCTCGCCTCGAAAGAGGTCCCGAAGATGGAGAGTTTGACGAAAGACATGGTTCACAAGGTCCAGGGGGCGGCGGGGGGTTGGAGAAGAGGAGGAAGTACAATGGACTGGGAAGGGGCAAAGGCCGGGAGAGTCTGATATCCCGAAATGGCAAGCAGACGACGATTACATCAGCAGAGGTACAGGGTTTGACGAGCGTGTCTATGTAATGATATCAAGCGACGTCATGGGTAAGCTCTCCATCTCTAGAACTTGAACACCTGTTCGCATCGGGTCAGCGATCAGCACGACGTCACCGAGCGGGCAACCCACCTGGTTTTCATCGAATCCGAGGTCCTTGAGCGCACCAATCAGAGGGCCCTGCTCCATCGGTTTCAGCTTGGGTCCGCTGATCGCCTTCATCTGTCCGGGTGGCCCTGTACAGTGTTACGAGATGAGACAAAGGTGTGGCGAACGCAAACATCCGCTACTTACCGCAAACGAACACCTTCACCTTATTCCCGAGACTTGGTGGAGCGATGTGCTGCTTGATCAGTTCGGGGGTAATGTAACCAACGGACCCTTCCGGCCCAATGTCAGCCACTGATCAAGATAGCGTCACGGCCCTCACCGTTCCAGCCGGGACTGGCAGCGTCCACGGTATAGACGACGTCAAACGTCTGGGGATGTTTCTTCTTGAGGGCATCGAGTTCCTCCTTCAGCAGGATATCCTTCTCGGAGACATTAGCAAAAATCAGCTTGAACTTGGTCTTGTTCTCGGGTTTGGTAAGTGCGTGAACCAAGATCTGGTACATCGGGGCTCTTCAGGGAGGTTGTCAGCGGGCGAATGGGTTGAATACACGAATCGCCTACATTCCTGTTCCACCAGCAATCATACCGACTTGCTCAAATTCGTTTTCTGAGAGGTTTTATAGGCATGGAGGATGGGTGTGGGTGGACGAAGCTGGATTACCTCTGTAGGGGAATTTCTGGATCGGGCCCTTTATCCCCAATTTATCCCCAGGCTTTAATCCATGGATGTATGTGGACGCGAGACCGTTCTCGTATTTCTTGATGAGGAAGGTCAGCTCTCCAGGAGCATCTGACCGGGAAATGGGCGTGTATGGTCTGATTACGGGTTTTCCCTTCGCGTCCTTGAGTCCCTCGGGGTCAGAGGATTTGACAATGACGCAGGAGGCGAGGGGAAGCAAAGAGGCCTCGTCGTCGTTCAACTTGAAGACAAACCTAGTTGTGCGACCGTGTCAGTAGTGGAAGCCGTTCGACGATACCCGGTGCTGACTTGGCGGTGTTGTGGTTGTAGTGCTCAACCCTCTTGAGTTCAAAGTCGACAAAGTTTGCGGGGTCCAGCGGACTGGTCTCCTTGAGTTTCACCTTCTGCACTGTGGGAGCCAGGCCGTTGAGGTAGGCGTATGCACCCAAACCAGCTGCCCCGGCACCAATCAAGTAGAAGCCTAGGTTGGAGTCTTTGGCCGTAGATGGGGTAGTCGAGTAACGACGTACAGAGGCAAGCAGCTAACAAGGGCCCATGGTTAGCATAGATTGGCCTTTTCAAGCAGTTCTCTTACCCCCGAGCGCGCAAACGTGGTCCTCAACATCGACATGGTCAGTATTCGTCGGAGGAACGGAGGGATCGGGAGGGTGGGCACGGCTGACTAAGCACAACCTGATATGGTAATTCTACCGCATGTCGACCAGCCCAAGACGATCACTCCTCCGCCATCCACTTTCTCGTGGCCACCGCCCAAACTGCTTGACGTGAGACGAGTCTAGTTCCCCGCCTAAACCTTCAGCTCACCGGCAAACACTTTCCAGCTTCTTCTCGCGGCTCTCTGCATACAGATTCCCCTCCGATGGAGCACAAGGACTCCCAAAAGCCGCGAAGACAACTCCCGGCGATCCCAGTCCCCCACCCACATCCAGACCAGCCGCTAGCCCACCCCACAGTCGCTGAGACCCCTGTAGCCCCAGCAACTTTCTACTCGACACAAACCCCGGTGACGGCCAAGAAGCAGCAGCCGCCTCCGTTACCTGCCAGGCACCACCATGCTGGATCATCCTTCACAACCTATCAGCAGATCGACGGGGAGTACCGAGAACCCGAGCTTGTGCAAGACGATCAAACCTCCCGCTTGGCTCAGACCGTTCCCGGTACCTGGTCCACCTCCCCAGAAATACCTCCCACCTGGGGCGCCAATCGGCCGGAGTGGGAACAGCCCACGGATGTGTGGCACGACACCTGGAATGGAGAGTACGTTCAGGATTGGGGGAACTTCGCTATGCAGAGAGTTAACATCGACGGTCGTGCTGAGGAGGAGGAGTTGAATTGGTGGGACCCGTCTGTCAGGCAGGCTCATAATCGGCCTGGATTGGGCATACTACCAACCCTTCTCGAAAACTACCTCCACAACGCTGACCATACCCTTTTCTCAGTGTCTGCATCTCCTCCAGAGGTCAAGCCCAGGCACCGACCTTCTGAATCACACTCATCAATCTCCCACCCTCCCGTAAACCCTCCCTCAGCCGACGAGGTTCGCAGGTCTATCCCTCATCCTAACGCCTACTATTGTCGCAGACACAACGGCTGGGTTTTGCTCCTCTGGAAATCTTCCGCCATAGACCCACCTCTTTCCAAATCTTACGATGGTCACCCACTTCCCGATATAACTCGTAGACGCAAAATCCATAACTGCCTTGATGAAAACCCCCAGTCGGCCACCTGGGCAAACAAAACCCACCATTTTCACTATTACAAAGCTGCAGTGGACGCGTCTAAAATCACAACTCCTTTCAAGCGTGCTGATTGGGAACACCATTCTCGAACAAAATCACGGCGGCGACAGGCCGTGCTGATCGATCACTCGAATCTCAGTACTCCCAGTCTTGTCGATGATTCCCACGAGCCTGAGGGGGACCTCCTGGATCTATATGTCTGTTGCCAATGCTCACTTTACTGCGTCGTATCGGATGCCATCCCCGGCGTTATCCCCCAAAGGACCTTCGAAGCCTTCGCGAAAGAGAAACGGGAGCATCCTCACGTTGGGAAAACACCAGCAACGTCCCTTACAATTGCCCTTGATACGATTTTAATGTGAGTCAATTTAGTTCCACCCCATGCAGAGTTGCTAAGGCCTGCTCAAAGGATCATTGAAGATCGGTTATGGAAAGGGGAGACCAGGGCTCTACCTGTCCATAGGACTAGTCTCCAGTCGAAGCTCGGCTGGTCTGAGAACATGCAAGTCAACTGCTCTCCGCCCATCTCCTTTGCTCATCCTCATGTATAGAGAGGAAGTCTTCCGGTGTATCGGTTTTCACCTTGACCGCATGAATAATGGCCAGGGAGAACTAGCCCTCCACGCCCCTGTGTTGGATAATAACAATTTGGAGGGACCCGTGAACCGTGCAAAACTTCTCCGTGCATGGATAGAGATAAGTGCCTGGCTGGCAGATTTCACGAAACGACATGGTTTGTTTCTCTGCCCTTCCTGACATCACTCACGTTTGTTCAGTATACCCTTTTCCTTCCCCTCCCCACTAGCAACAGAGCTTGTAGATCATCACAAGGCTAGGACCTCAGTCAAGATCGATTCCGTTCGAGAATTGTACCAGACCGCGATCGGTGCACACCTGGAACAATGTCGGTGCCTCGAAATCAGGTCAGGCCCAAATCGCTAACCCGACCCTTAGTGCCCCGTGGAGATCTTCCAGAGACCTTGCGACAGATGGGGGAACTGGAAGACGATTGGAATACGCTAGGGTTGACACCTTCATCTTACACCCCAGGTACCGCTGTCATCCCTCACACGGGACGTTCTTACTCACTTCCAGGTAGAACTGCTGATTTTTGCATACCTTGCGCAATGCCGTTGCGATCCTGCCGGCACCGTTGCCTATTTCACCTCACTCGTTCACATCGTTCAAACGATGCAAGTGATGAATGAGGACACCCCGATGGATCTTCAAAACCTCGTCCTGGAAGAAAGGACGAGGAACAGGTTCACACACGACGATCTTCTGAAGGCTGCCAGTACACTTGGCTTTGGGCATGACGGCCCGTTGAGGGTAGACTTTGATGAAAGCGTGGAGGAAGATTTCATCATCAGCGCTTGGAGAGATGGAATCAGAAGGTCATGGAAAGACGAGACTAACGGTTCTGCGACCAGGCGAGAGCTCAACGATGCCTTGAGGGTCATAGCAGATGCCCGTGAAAGCATAGAGATGCACCGCATCTGGGAACATGAGAAAGGTAGCATTATGACCGTGGATACTGCATATTCCACTCTGGGAGTTTCCAAGGAAATGGACGAGAACACGCTCATCACGGTGTTCGATATGCGAGTGAGTGAGGTTCTATCTCGTTTTTTTTCTGACTACTCACACTTCCAAAGGTTGAAGAACAGACCAATCAGGTCGACAAACTGCGCGAGGCGCTGTCGGTTATCGCAGAAGTTACACAAAGCCAACGTTTAAAGGTTTTCCTCGACACCGGTCGAGATCGTAAGTCACACACCATCTCACTCTTACTACGTGATCCGTACCGAACCAAATAGCTGGCGACATTGTTGCGCCCACCCGCCCCGACATGCCGAGAGGCCTACATCAGCTCGGTAACACCTGTTATCTTAACTCTTTGCTCCAGGTCCGTGGCCACGCTCATGTGGTAATCAATCATTAACATATCGTCAGTATTTCTATACCATACGAGACCTTCGAGAAACGGTGGCGTCGCTCTCTGCGGTTGCCACAAAATCTCCTGATCTTCTTGACGACGAACTTGATGCCCACCGTGTAGGAGGTCGGCTCGTAACTAGGCGGGAGATCGCGCGTTCGCGACGCTGTTGGTTTTGTCCCCGCACGTTTATCATATCGTTGACCTGACCAATACCAGTTGTTACCCAGCTTGCCGACCTATTCTGGAATCTCGAGTATTGCGAGGACCCAGCGGTCAAACCGACCATTGAGCTCGCAAAACTTGCGCTAGTCACTTCGAAGGATGAAGAAGAGGAGGAGGGAGATAAGGCTGGTACGGATTCTTCCAACGACACTGACGTCACCCTCGTTGAGGACGGGTCAACGCGTATTTCAGCACCCTCAGAAACAATGACTGCATCGCCAGTCCAGACCTCTTTCAGTATCCTTGGAAAACGATCACGGGGTACGGGAAGCAAGATGGATATCGACCCGCCTGATGCAGACAAGGACAAGGACTATGTCATCATCTCAAAACCTGGGACTCCTGTGCAATCGCAGGAAGAACTTCCCCCCCAGAGTCAGACTACGACGGGTAGTGATGTTGAAATGTCGGAGATGGAGAAACCCAAGCCTGCCGTACCGGCTCGCAAAGGGACTACCGGAATGATGTTTGGTGCGATCAAACTTGACTCATGTACAACTTTGACTGATCGCGCCGTACAGGCCGACAACACGACGTTTCCGAATGCATGGATTCTTGTCTTTTCCAACTCGAGTGTGCGGAACTGATCCGTTCTGCAAAACTGTCCGGCGGTTCCAATCCTGACACCGACAAGACAAGTATCGTGAAAAGGTGACAAGGATCGTTGGGTAAATGGATGGGCTTCTGAATGATTTCCAAGGTTATTCTATGGGAGGATCCGCCAGCGAATCATGCCCGAGGGTCGCTCCTCCCGATCGTCAATTCATGAGAAAGAAGATTTGTTCTCGCATCTTCCGGTCAACGTCTCGGAGGAAGGGATCGACATTTACGATGGTTTGAGTCGTTATTTCAACGACACGGTCGAATTTGAGGGCAAGAAAGCGTATATGGAAGTATCCCTTGTTGATCTTCCTCCGATCTTACAAATTCAGCTGCAGGTATGTCCCTCATTCGATAGCTTGATCAGCGAGCCAACGATAGATGTATGGCAGAGGGTGCAATTTGATCGTGAACAACTCCAAGCGTTTAAGTCACAGGCATACGTCAAGTTCTGGGAGACGATATCCATGGATCGCTTTCTGGAAAACTCGGACCCAGAGAAGAAGCGGCAATCGAACGAAATTCAGGCCAATTTGAACTCATGCCGGGAACGAATCCGACAACTTACGGAGACCAAGGTGACCGTTGAACGTTGATGGCCTGATTGATTAGAACCGTCGCTGACTAGAACCCACCAGCACCGGCCATTCGATCTTGCGTTGACGGAGACTTGCGACTTCCTTTCAGGGAACACGGTAAATCCTCTACCTGGAGTAGATCAGGAACTTTTCGCGTCATTGAGATACGAAGCGATGTTTGCGAAGAAGGAGCTTGAGGAGGAGAGGCGACACGCCGCAGAGCTGAAGGCGCAACTGGAAGAGATTTGGAAGAATGAGAGTCAGGCGCTCTATGAGCTGACCTCGGTATTCATTCATCGGGGAGAGTCGCCGTCTTGGGGTCACTATTTCTTCTACTCGAGGAACTTGCCAGATCGCCCGGACGAATGGTTCAAGTACAATGACTCCGATGTTTCGATGGTATCGAAAGATGAGGTTTTGGCGGATACCACTGGTTCCACTGCCAACCCGTACTTGGTATGTAGAGAGGCTCGCCTCGATCACGCTCGCTAACGGAGTATTCCACAGTTGGTGTTTGCCAGGAAAGGATCCGAGGTGATTCACACTGTCAAACGCTTTGATATTGGCACCCTAGAGGAAACCAGCACGACGTAGAGTTCCTCGTGACTTTTCGTTCCGTCGCACTGTGTTTTTTTGTCACCGCATGTTGTGTTAGCTACCAAGTATATTTACCGACGGAACGTTAATCAAGTCAGGCTAGATAATTGAAGGGTACGGTCAGTGCTATTCCAATGCTTGTGGCGATGGCCCCCACCTGGCGATGCACTCGATTTCTACCAGTACGTCCTTGGGAAGTCTGGACACTTCGACGGCAGACCGGGCGGGCCTGTGATTGCCGAATGCCTGTTGATAGATACCGTTGACGGCAGCAAAGTCGTTCATCGACTTGAGGAATACCTAAGGAGAACGTAGGATGCTAGGCGCAGAACGAAGGTAGATTTGCTGACCGTCGTCTTCACGACTTTCCCCAGATCGCTACCGGAGGCTTCGACGACGGCGCGGAGGTTCTTGAGCACCTGCTCCGCTTGTTCCTCAACACCGCCGGCTACGATCTCACCAGTCACAGGATCAAGTGGGATGTTCCCCGAGACGAACAAGAGATCTCTGAATTTGATGGCTTGCGAATACGGGCCAACCGCGCTTGGGGCATCTGCCGGGGGGGTTTGCTAGGGTTGTTCGAGAAAAGAAACAGGCTCACTGGAGGTGAAGACGGGGGTCAAGGCTGGGTCAGTCGTGATTGTGGAAGACATCGTTCTCTTGAAGGGTGGTTTGAGTGTGAGAACACGGAGTGGGATCGTCCGTTGGATCAAATCCGACGAGATACGCAGTTTTACGCAGAGCGGTCTCGTCAACATGATGGTGATTGGCAAGTCGCGTACTACAGACATACAGCTAACTTCGTACTTCTGTTCCGGAGCATCCCTACCCAGTACGAAGAATGAGATGGACACCGCTATCAGTCTCGACGACATCGCTCATTTCTCCTATCTTCAAGGCAAAGGTGGCATCTTCGAATGGCTTCTGCATCTCCCTGGTACCAAAGACGCCGAGGTCCCCGCCTTTTTGAGCAGAGCTGCAGTCCGAGAATTCCTTTGCGAGTTGGGCAAATTTCTCGTGAGATCCGTCGATCTGAGTTTTGTAGTCTCGAAGGAGCTCAATAGCTTCGGCCTTTGAACGAGTTATTTTGGCCTGGGGCGAAGATCGCGGTCAACGGAAGTATGGGGGATCGAGAATCACGCCAGACCTCTCTCCAACTAGAAGGATTCCTGCTCCCGGAGTGTTTAACCAAGAGGTGGCTAGCCCTAACCTTTGCGGGCCTGGTGAGGTATTCGGCTCCGGGAAGTTTCTCGACGTCTTCAGGGGTGAGGCCTTCGGGGGTGTCCCAGACAGAGGTTCTTGTTTCCGTGTTATAAAAGTAGGGGACCCCCCGGGAGGTAGACATTCGGATTTCCCAGTGAGACTGGGACGATAGTGAGTTTTGAGCAGAGGGATTGGCGTGTGGCGTACCATGATGATGGTTGCTGATAAGGACCACTTGCTTCACCGCCTGCAACCGGCGTCCGCCCATTACGAGAACGCGCCTCCCAACCCGCCATGACATGATTCCTCGAACTCCACCGAGAATACCGGGAACGACTGGCCGTACTTATGTAGCGTCCTCTCCTCCACGCGCTCCCCCCAGAGACCATGTCGTCGTCGTTTGCTTCCGAGCAAAGCCCTCAAACCGTGGCCATCATGGCATGGGCCCAGGGATTCATCGACAGTGACGTCGACAAGATCGCTGCAGCTCTCCACCCCGACTACACCCACGATACGTTCCCTCGCTCCCTAAAAATCCCCCAACAAACCAAGGAACAATGGGTCGAGAGTTATAAGAAAATCAAGGATGTATTGAAGAACTTCAGGGTCGGTCGATATATGCGTATTGTTAGTCCGGGGCGTATCTCTGATCCCACTCGTAGGTCGACATCCATTCTATGACTGAGGTGCCCGGGAAGGTTTTCATCCATGTCCGTGGCGGTCCTTTCTGAGATTCCTGATTCTCGCCTGACACCCCTCTAGGCCACCGATTACGCAGACACTACTGTCGGCGTACCTTTTGTCAACGAAGCGACCTTGATTGTCGAAGTTGCTTCAAATGGTGATGGAGAACTCAAGGTTAAACACGTCCAAGAGTTTTTGGATTCCCAGTTTACACTCGAGTTCATGAAGGCTGTGCGAGCCTCCCGCGACTCGTGAGGAAGCCTGGTACATTTCGTGGGATCAGCGTGCATGTGTAGACAGTAAGTTGACTGTTACACAAGTTTTCTACTACCTTCTGTGGTCGGTTGTTGGAATATCGTAGCGAGAATTCTACAAGTTCATATGGTCTACAAGCGGCAAGCCCGGGACCAGCAGTTAGAATTCAACCCACGTTGTCTGTGGAGGCCATGGTATCATTAAGTTCCTGTGGGTGAGGCTCACGCCGGCGCTGGTGTTCTCAATCTCCCCGACTGGCCCATCCCAAAGGGCGGCGAGGACCTTGGCTATGACAGCGGCCGGGTGGTCGCTTCTCCCAACCACTGTGTAGATAGAATAGGTAAAAGGTTCGGGGTTTGTTGGTAAAGATCCAATTTCTCGGGGTTTGTTGGATAGTTCTTTACCAACGAGCGACTTTACCAACGGTTGGTAACCTGCCGACGAAGGTGACGCGAGCCGTCACACAAGTCCACGGTACCATCACGCGGTGGCGTTCGCTGGTGGGGAGTACAACTCACTGACGAACCAGCCGGCTCCGACCTCTGTGTCGCCATCCGAAATGGTACATGGCGGGCGCCCTTATGTCCCCCACCCACTGACAGAGTTTCGGTCTCGGGGGCCGCCCATTCTGCGCATGCTCCTGCCTCTCTGTGCGCAGGACCAATGGCGATTCTGGGATCATCTCAAGTGCACGGTGCGATGCATACATCTTCTGTTTATATTCAAATCTGCCCTCACACTCATCGCTAGGTTTACCGCACATCAGGAAACACACTTTTGCTCTGTAGTTAGTCAATATTTAATGTAGGCTCTGTAGGAGCATGTAGCGAGCCGTAGGGAGAGGGGTCGTTCTGTCGTCGACCATACCGAGGCCAAAATGAAACCCACGGTGGGGTTCGAACCGGCTGATGTCCGGTGGAATCACGGCGGGGTTACCGGCTGGGCCACCAAGTTCGCAATGTTTTCTGTTAACAAGGTACATAAGCACTAAAACTGCAACAGGAAATATAGGATTGGCTGTGCTGAGCAATTCGAGGACAGGAGCATAGGGTCTATTGGCCCCAGGGTCAATGGACACAACATCTGTCCGTACTTCCGAGTTTGTGCCGCAGTCCGCCCGCGTGGTTGCCACTACTCGGTATCTAATGCGTGTACATTGATAAAATGTGTTCAAACTTCGACAGGTGGGACCCAACTACAGTGACACGCTGCCCAACTCCTCTACATTGATAATCCCACCGCGAAAAATCGAAATTCCATTGCCCGACCAAGTCCAAGATGCGTCCACCTGTCCTTTGTTTCGTACGGGAGAGGCAGAGTGGAGGGGGGGGGTGAGAGAAGGGCCAGGAGAGCTGGACACGCAACCCGGGAAGCACATCGCAGTGCGGACCAGATTCTCCTTGTTAAATCCATGTTGCTGTGCGTGCTGCATCGGCGACGCGGGTTGGATGTGCCGGCGAGAGGGTTTTCTGCGCGTTCTCAACCCAACCTTGCGAGCATCAGATCCGACGGAGAAAACGACCGGAGGCTGCTCCGGGGGAAGGGAACGTCGGAACGGGCGGATGATGGTGGGAAAGGGACATTGAGTGTAGGATAGTGGGTAAGGAGAGGTCCCCACTGTTGTCCACGAGTTAAATGAGACCTGGAGAGATGAAGGACGCTACTCCGGATCTTTAATGATGCTCCCTCGCCGTAACCGTTCGAAGTGTTAAGACGTAGTGATGTACCTACATAGCACATCGTCAGAAGGAACGATCAGAGGCAACAGCCAAAACAACCAAGTTCACGTACTGTCGGGCTCCCCACCGAGCGAGATCAGGGGAACAGGTGGGGAGGGACAGGTTCCCCCGAGTTCTCCATTGCGTCCACTTCCTATGCCTGGGTGCTGGTGCGAATACCTCTGGCCGGCTCCCCCTCCGTCGATATCTGCCTCTCCACCTTCTTGACCGCTATCGCTTCCATGCGCTGGCACAGACCCTGGCCCATCCGGCTGAGGAGGCGGATCCGTCAAGAAAGAGCCGTGTTGGATCAGCGTAAATGGTGGAATGATAGCGGATGACTGGCCTCATGGCTTTGACTCTGGTTTAAGGCGGAATGCCCCGGCCACAGGGCACGTGCGCTGCGGGGAACGATACAGAGTGTTATGCATGTGCGGGAGTAATAATGAGCGACGTTATACAAGGGCAGGGATAGATACATCGTCGTCAAAGGGTTCCGGGACCTTGATTGACCGACCGAGGTATGGACAAAATGGGAGGAGGATGGTCTCAGTACGCTCGTCCGGGGGTGTTTCAACCCGGGCTCTGGCAAACACGGAGCCATGGGTTCCCCGCGGATTTGCACCCAGCCCAGGCTCCGGCAGACACGGAGCCATGGGTGGGAGAGAGAGATGACCTTGGGAGAGCAGACACGTGATCGTGCACCGGGGTTTCATCTTGAACGGATCACCATCCTCCGTCCTGTCTACTACCACCATCGCGTGCGTCCTCACCCTCGAGGCAGTGACATGCGGTGGGTTTCGCCGAACCTTAGGACGCCCGTCGCTGCACTGTCGAATGGGCTGAACGTACCCGCACGCATCAGCAGCTTGGGCCCAATTAATGCAAAAGTGAAGCTTCATGCCTTAGGGGCCATTGCAAAAGTGGAAGTCGACTTTACTTTTGCAAAAATTGTAGTTGCCTATTACCGCAAATGCAAATCTGGCTGTGATCAAGCATAAGGCACCATCAGTTCAATCAGAGCTTTAGGTTAAGCATCCGGAATTGGAGGTTGGTC